>Ga0116105_1000053_pt1 | contig 43074 bp, 35 predicted proteins | sample June2015DPH_6_20_FD_89716 | JGI IMG/M metagenome (GOLD analysis project Ga0116105, IMG submission 89716) | Peatland microbial communities from SPRUCE experiment site at the Marcell Experimental Forest, Minnesota, USA - June2015DPH_6_10 | ecosystem: Environmental > Terrestrial > Soil > Wetlands >... | reverse complement strand
GCGATTGCCGTGCGTCTCCCGGATCCCGTTCGATTCCACGCGCAAGACGTCTGGATATTTCTGCGTCATCCACGCTGGAGGAGTCGCCGTCGGCGTTCCCAGCACCACCGCGATGTGATGTTTCCCGGCGGCAGCAATCGCGCCCTCCAGCCAGTCAAAATCGTATTTCCCCTCCGACGGCTCCATGCGGCTCCAGGCAAATTCACCCACTCGGGTAAATGTGATGTGCGCGGCCTCCATCAATCGCAGGTCTTCTTCCCAGCGCGATTCCGGCCACTGCTCCGGATACCACGCCGCTCCCAGAAGCAGCGCGTTGTGCGGAGGTGCTAGGGCCGCTGGATCAGTCTGCGGGGCAGAATGCGCGGCAAGCAGAACAGGAAACGCGGCGAGCGAGGCTACTACCATCAGCATCGCGAAACTTCGTGTAATCGAACGGAATATCACGTGGACACCTGCTCCGTCAGGCGCGCGCGTACTCTACAAAAGCGCGGGCACAAAATGTTTGTGGTGCGACTGTGATTCTTTTGCCCGGATATTCTACGACGTTATCCACATGAGCCGTCGGCTCGATTCCTCCACCGTGGTATTCATTGGCCACCACAATGTGGATTCATCCGAATTCATTGCGTAGTAGCATGCGCCTGTTCCGGCTCCACGTACGCGCACGTCGCCGTCGCTCTTCCTTTCGTTGCGGCGCGCTTCAGTAGACCGTCGGTGTTGCGCCAAAAAATCAATGATGGTCCGGAGACAGACGCTAAGGTCCTCCCTCAGCGGTTCTGTGCCAGCACCGTTTCAAAATCCGCAGCCGCCTTGTCAATTCCCGCAGCCACGTTTTCGATTATCTGCGCCACTTGAGGAATCTGCGCCTCTGCTTCCTTCCATTTTTTCTCATCCATGTATTCATGCACGGCTGCCACCGTCTTCGCTCCGTAACCCGTGTAAGCGCCCGGCGCATAAATCTGATTCTTGAACCACGGACGTTCCGGCAGTCCCTTCTCATTCAAGAACAACCGCGAAATCCGCAGCAAATCTGCGTTCAAAGTTTCCAAAGACTGCGGCGCCAAAGCCGGTGAGCCCGCGGCCTGCCACTTCGCCAGCGCTTTGGAATATCGCTCCGCGCTTTTCTTCAGCGTCTCGATCGAGTTTTTCATCGGTGTGAAATTCATGAAGGGCGGCACAGCTTCCGCCGGCGGTGGCACGTATGTCTTGTGCGGGTCCGCGGCTGCCGTAAACACGCCTTCCTGCAATTCCAAATTGCGCTCCGTGATTTCGTCCTGCTTGTCCTTCAGCAGTTTCTCCAATTCTGTTTCGTATTTTGCGATGGCTTCCGCTTGCGGCGCGTAATCCACCGGAACCAAATCCGCACCGGCCAAACGCAGAATAGTTGTGCCGGCGGTCTGCGCTAGCGCTCGGCCATAGGAAAAATCCGTGTCTGCGAAATGCGTGTACCAGTAAAAATCATCGTAAATGGAATGATATTGATCGCCATCGTCCTCGCCGCCAAATCCCAGATCCAGCGTGGAAATTCCCGCGAAATCCTGAAACGCCGTATAGTCCGATCCGTCACCCAGCGCGGAAACTTCCAAATCCGCGCGCTTGCGAGCCTCTGTGCGCTCATCGGCATCCTTCGCATTGCTGATGCCCACCAGATGCGCGCGCTGAAAAACGGATAAGTGCGTTTCCGGGTCCTGAATCTCCCGCGCCACGGCGCTAACGACCCGCTGCAAATCCTGCGTCCCGCCCGCTTCAAAATGGCCTCGGCCGTTGCTGTCGGAATTCAGATAGGCGACTGTGTGCTTTTGCAGTTCCACCAAATGCGTTTCCACCCACTCGACGGAACCGAGCAATCCGGGTTCTTCTGCATCCCACGCGCAATAAATGATGGTGCGTTTCGGCGTCCAACCATGCTGGTGCAATTCGCCAAGCATGCGCGCTTCTTCGAGCATTTCTGCCTGCCCTGAAATTGGATCGTCCGCGCCGTTCACCCACGCATCAAAATGATTGCCGCGGATCACCCATTGCCCGGCATCGTCGCCCGAGCCGTGCAGCGTGCCGATCACATCATAAATTGGCTTCATATCCCAGTTGGAGGCGACTTTCAGATGCACTTTCGCCGGCCCAGGACCGACGTGATAAGTAATCGCGAGCCCACCGCGCCAATTTTCCGGCGCCACGGGTCCTTGCAGCGCCGAAAGCAGCGGTAGCGCGTCGGCATAGGAAATCGGCAGCACCGGAATCTTCGTGATCGTCTTCGCGTCTTTGATCGCCAGCCGTTTTGCATCCGGCGTCGCGCCGACGCCGGGCGTCAGCGGATCGCCCGGATAGTCCGTGTCCATCACGCTGCCGCGCTGGACGCCATCGCGCGAACGCCAGCCGCCCGCCGGATAATCATCGCCTTGGAAATATCCATCGCCGCGCGGGTCGGAGTAAATGATGCAACCGATCGCGCCATGCTCGGCGGCAACTTTCGGTTTCGTGCCGCGCCAGCCGGAACCGTACCGCGCGATGACGATCGCGCCCTTCACGGAAATTCCCAACCTATCCAGCTGCTCGTAATCCTCGCGGATGCCGTAGTTCACATACACCAGCGGGGCGGTCACGTCTCCGTCCGCGGAATACGCGTTGTACGTTGGCAGCTGTTCGGACGTCTGGTTGCTCGTGGGATCGATCGGCAGGACGGGCTCTTGCAGCTTCGCGCGAAATTGCGTGGGTTCCAGCAGCTCGATGACGCGCTCCTTCGGCGTGGGAAATAATACGCTGAACGTTTCGATGTGCGCGTCGAAGCCCCACTCCTGCATTCGCGCCAGGATCCATTCGGCATTGTCCTTATCGTAGGGCGATCCCACGTGATGCGGCCGCGCGCTCAAGCGCCGCATATTTTCGCGAATGTTTCCGGGGACGATGCCGTCTTGAAACTTTTTCTCCAGCGCACTTTCCGCCGCCGAAGAAGTCTTACTGTATCCGGCGATCGCCGGCGTGGTCGGTGCCGCCGTATTCTGTCCCGGCGTAATTTGAGCCGAAAACAATGTAGTAATAGTGAGCAGAGAGCAGCACATCGAGCGCAAAGACATGGAAAGTTTCTCCTAAGCTGAATTGGCCGGCCCAAGAGGCACATCTACGAGCAATTCCTGAGGCACGCCATGACCGGCTCGCGCAAAACAAGCAGCGTTTCAGAGCCGTTGCATTCTCATACCTTCGCAACGAACACGCCAGCACATTTTTTGACAACGCTAGTAGAAAGGAAGGGAATCACTGTGGGAGGAAAAGCAATCGCTTGGCCGAATCGTCTCGGCCCAGATGAGTGCGTGTCGCAATCGAATGATCGTTGCAGGCCGTGGCTTCAGATTCTGCGCGGCAAGTTCAGTCCTTCGTCAGGGCACGGCTTTGGCCGTCCCGTAACCGTCGCGGCATAAAAGCGGCTTTCGCCGCTGAGGGAATGGATCGCAAGCTCTTCCGCGCTCTCTTCAGCCGATGAAGCACTCATTTTCCCGGTGCGTCGGCCTTCTTACCGCCTCCGCTTTTATCCAGACCAAACGTAGGATGGTCTTTCGTCCCCGTAATCTTAATATGCAAGTCCGTTCCACCGTTCTTACCCTTGAAAAACGGGTCTGCCGCTTTCAAAAAGAAGGATTTTGCACCCGTGGTAGTTTGCGAGAGTTTGGCCTGCAGCAGCAAGTCCCCGTGGAAATCCATCGCGGTGCTATCGAGATTGTAGGTCCCGTCCAAATGCAGCGATGCGCCTTGCACCGCAAAACTCAAATTCGAAAATGTCACCACGCCGTTCGCAAATCTGAAATTCCCGCGCAGATCGGAGGCGACGTCACTGATATCCATGTCCTTCGGCTTCCCCTGGCCTTTGCGGCTGAGCGTATCCACCTTCCCCTGCACGGTGGCGCTCGTGAATTGCGCGTGGCCGACGCCGAATTGTCCGGTGAGTTTCATGCGGTCCAGTAGATCGTCTGGACCTTCCGGAATATCAATGGTGGTCCTGAGATTCGCCGACCCGGTCACAAGCGGCTCGTCGGAGTTCACGCCCAGCCGGAGCAGATCCTCGATACGCGCATTTTCCGAGGACGCATTCAAATAAATGGTTCGGCCCTTGATGTCCTTGCTGACGTCCACGATCTTTCCGTTCACCGCCAGCGTTGTGTGCAGGAATTTCGCGACCACGCTGTTCAGAATCACGTCGCCGTTCGTTCCATCCACCAGCGCGGAAAAATCCGTGTGCAGCGCCACCGGCTGGCCACCTGTGCGCAGGCCGAAATCGGGTGTGTCCGTATAGCCCGATACCGCCAGATAATCCAGAGGGCCGGAAAATTGTCCCTTCGACGAGAGAATCCCTCGCAGCCCCTTCAGCGTACCCAAATCCGCATTTTGAAATGTATAGTGCCCGTCCGCCGGAGTCGCGCTCGGCTCCTCCGCCTGCCACGGCCCGAATTCGCCCGTGGAATCGATCTCACCCTTCGGAATCGCGTTGGTCAGCAGCGCGTGGAATTTCGCCGGATGATCGAAGCTCACGTCGTGCAGATCCAGATGATGTATCGGGAATTCGCGTGCCGGCTTGTCGGATTGCGCGCGCAGCACCTCAATGTTCGCATCGTCAGCGCGCACCTCGCCAATCATTACGGGGTATTTTTTTGCCAAGTCCTGATCTGTTTTCTGGATCAACGGCGCTGCGCCTGGCTCGCGCGGTGGTGTGTGAATTTGCAATCCGTCCAGCTGTACGAATGAAATGTACGGCCGGGGCCGCAGCAATTCGGGCAACTGCGCATACATCCAAACCGTCTTGACTTCAATCAGCGGCGGGATATCTGTCCGTCCCTTGTGCCGCAACACCAGCCCGGTAATCGTCACGCGCAGCCGTGGAAAGATTGTGACGTCGAAGTCTGAAAATTCCACCGTGCTGGCAAAATGCGTCTGTAAGACTTTCTGTGTTCGGTCGCGCACGAAGCTATGCAGCGTCGGTCCCATCAGAATTGCCGCAAACACGAGCAACACCAACAGGGCGACGCCCGCGATCAACCATTTACGCATCAAGCCTTCTCCGCTCGCTTCCGTTTCGCGCGATCCAAGACGTTTTCGGCAGGCCCATCGTAATCGACGTCAACCCGCATATTCTCTACCGTGAATACCTGACGAACGCGCATTTGTATACCCAGCTGCGCGCTGCAAGTGGGCGTTTTCCCCTGAAATCTCAGAACAATTAACAAAATTCTCGAAATTCGGGCGCGCGGGATACATCTCACACGCCGTCAGCAATCAAAAAATACCGTCTCGCCAGGGCCCTGCATAATCACATCCCACTTCAGCAACCCGTCCACTCCCGGCACCTTTCGTGCAATCAAAGTCCCGCCTCGCCCCGCATCCACTAGTCTCAGCGCAAAGTCATCTCCATTCTCCGGCTCATCCGGAAAATAAATCCGCGTTACCACGCGCCGCAGTAATCCGCGCATAAAAACAGACACCGCAATATGCGGCGCCTGCAGTTTTCCATCCGGCCCCGGCACGGCCCCTGGCTTGATGGTCGTGAAGCGAAACTTCCCATCTTCGTCCGTTGGAATTCGTCCGAAACCCTGAAATCCCGCTTCCACCGGTTTGTCCTGCGGATCTTCCGCATGCGCATACTTTCCCTGCGAATTCGCCTGCCATAATTCGATAACTGCGTCGGGTATTCCCACACCATCCGCGTCCAGCACCCGCCCTTCGATTGTCACGCGCTCGCCCGCCACACCCGGGCCGGCGAGTTCCGCGCAAGTCAGCCGCTCCAGTCCGATGCTGAAGAACGGCCCGACGGTCTGTGAAGTAGTTGCGCGCAGCGTCATCTATTCCTCCATCGGCGTCGCTTCGCGGCCGTTTAAAATAATGTCGAACTTATATCCCAGCGCGTGCCCTGGAATCGTGCTCTCCCAATCGAACGCCGAAATCAATCGCTGCCGCGCCGTTTCATCCGCCGTGCAGTTGTAAATCGGATCAAACGGAAGCAGCGGATCGCCCGGAAAATACATCTGCGTTACCAATCGCGTCGCAAACGCCGGGCCGAACACAGAAAAATGCACGTGCGCCGGTCGCCAAGCATTGTGATGATTGCCCCAGGGATATTCTCCCGGCCGTACAGTTATGAAACGATAGCGGCCTTCGCCGTCCGTCATCGCATAGCCGTGGCCGCTGAAATTCGGATCGAGCGGCGCCTGATGCTGATCCACTTTGTGCCGGTAACGCCCGGCAGCATTCGCCTGCCACACCTCCACCAGCGTTTTTCGCACCGGTTTTCCGTCCTCGTCCAGCACCCGCCCACTGACGATGATGCGCTCCCCCAGCGGCTCGCCGGAATGCTGCCGCGTCAGATCGCAAGCTTTCACATTCACGGTTTCCGGCGCGAATACAGGCCCGGTAATCTCCGAAAGCGTGTGCGGCAAATAAACCAGCGGCTGCGAAGGCGCGCGCTTCAGCGACGATTTGTAGGTGGAATGTAAATAATCCGGCTGCGTCCCAGCTACCGCGCGTCGGTATCCTGGAGGGTAGTTCATGTGATCCTCCTCACGAACACTATACATCGCGCGCCCTGGCGGCGCCGAACAGCCTGGCGGCCGCAAACTAAAAGAACCACCCCATGTTGCAAATTCATCTTACTGATGTGTTCCATTCACGCGCACACAACGGCCGTCGCCGCATTATTCTGATGTAGACTAGGATAATAGCAACCAAGAATGTCAGCCGGAGGTAAATCACTTTCATGAGCGATGCCGCACTCAAATCCTATTTATTCGTCAGCGACTTCGATCAGACGCTCACGTTTAACGACTCGGGCTACGTCCTCAGCGAAATCGTCGGAATCCCCACCGCGGAATTCGAGCGCAAAGCCGAAGGCATGGCCAAACTCAATCTCGTCCAGCAGGGCGCCGAACTCGCCTATCTCCTGCTCCACGATCCGGAATTCCGTTCGCGCGTCCGCAAGGAACATTTAATTCAGGTCGGCAAGGAAATCCGCCTGAAAGCCAATATTGGCCTGCTCAACGAGATTCTCGACCACGGCATCCAGGGCTATCACTTCGATTTTTACGTTCTGTCCGCCGCTCCCGTCGAAGTGATCCAATCCGCGCTAGAAGGAATCTTGCCGGCCGATCGCATTCACGGCACGGAATTCAAATACAAAAGCACCGGAGAAATTGACACCATCGTCCGCGCCACAGCAGGATACGGGAAAGTCGCGTTTCTGGATGAACTGCAAGCCAAGATGAAAATTGGCCCGGACCACGTGATCTATGCCGGTGATGGCAGCTCCGACATTCATGTCATGCTGCACATCAACGCTCGCGACGGTTTCACCATCGCCGTCTCCGAGACGAAACACGTTTCGCACATTGCCCAGCGCACCATTCTCAGCACCAGCGCTCTCGGCGTCCTCGTCCCCATCCTGGAAAAAATTGTCGGCAAAGGCCGTGCGCAAATACGAACGTTCCTGGAATCCTACGGTTTTCTGATTCAAGAATGGGATAAAGTTCGCACCGACTGGCTCACGCTGCGTCCCGCAACGGAAGAAGTCGTCGAAACTCGCTCAGGAGATGGTTCATCGCTATGATCAGCTCAATCGGTTGGCTCGCCACTGCCCTCGTCACCGCATCCTATTTCTTCCGTAATCACAAGACGCTGCGCATCATGCAAGCCCTCGGCGCCGTCGTCTGGCTAACCTACGGCGTACTGATCAACTCCAAACCAGTCATGGTCGCAAATATAATCGTCGCCGTAGTAGCTCTCTACTCGACGTTCCTGCCAACCCGCGTTCCCCCGCCAGCACCCGAGCCCGGCGACTAATTGTTTGGGTAGGGGTTGAAGTTGTAGCGGCCGCCTGTTCATTCTGAGTTCGCGCAGCACACTCGGAATAGGCGGGCGGTTTAGATCAAAATTTGATCCAGACGCCACCGGCCGTCAACGACGCGACTCTACAACGAAATCCACCCCGCATGAATCAACCATAACGAAGTAACTCCCACCAAAATCCACAAAATCACGCCCTGCAGCATCGGACGCACGCCCACCTGCCGCACCGTAGCCCTCGAAATCCCCGTCCCAATTAAATACAAAGTCGCCGTCAATCCCAATTTACCCATCACATAAAGCACATGCCATGCAGCCGCACCACGCGACCAATAAGTATTCGCCACCGCCGCCAAACAAAAAAACGCAATAAACCACGGCCACTGAATCCGGCTGTCCGAACGCTTCATCACCGCCGCTCCCACCGAAACCGGCACGATCCACAGAGCCCGCGTCAATTTCACCGTTGTGCCCACTACCAGTGCCACCGCGCCATAACGCGCCGTCGCGCCCACCACCGAACTCGTATCGTGAATCGCCAGCGCCGCCCACAAGCCAAATTGCTGCTGCGACAAATGTAGCAGCCAACCCAGCGGCGGAAAAACCAGCAGCGCGATCGCATTCAAAATAAAGACCGTTCCCAGCGAAACCGCCGTTTCTTCCTGATCGGCATGAATAATCGGCGCCACCGCCGCAATCGCGCTCCCGCCGCAAATCGCCGTCCCCACGGTGATCAGAATCGAAGCCGTCTTGTTCACCCCCAGCATCCGCCCTGCCAGCAGGCCCGCCGTCAATGCGAACGCAATGCTCAGCGCCGTGTAAACGAACCCGCTCCGTCCCGCGCGCAATACTTCGTGCAGGTTCATGCCGAATCCCAGTCCCACCACCGACGCCTGCAGTAGATATTTCGTCGCCGCACGCGATTCGGTCTGCCACGGATGCGTGAAGCCCAGTCCGATAACCAGACCCAGCGCCAGCGCCAGCGCGGGCGAAACCAGCCCGCTCGCGGACAACGCAAACCCCAAAACAAACAGTATTTTTACAGCCACACAGATCCCCCGGCAACGTCACGCCACCCCACGAAACCACCCAATCTCGCGGCCCAGTTTTATATCATTAAATGCGGCGGCTCTGCTCGCCCGGAGCGCCCGACGGTCCTCCTCGCCAACATCCCGTCTCACGTCCCGCGCGCGGCGACCGAGCGTTTTTTCACTTCAGACCTCGGCCAGCCACGAACATTAGAAAAAAGTTAGAAAATCAGCCCCTCCTACCCCTTACATCTTCGCCCCATTTTCCAATTTAGTGTGGACATCCGTACCCCTTCTCGGTCAAATTATGGGGGTAGCTTTGACGCGCTCTTGTCGTCTGGGGGAAACACGCGATGCGATACTTTGCTTTCCTATTAACTTTGGTCTTTCTTCTGTCCATAAGCGCCGGCGCACAAACCTCCTTCTCGAATACAGCCTTGCTGCCATCTTCCTATTTCGCCGTGCCGGCTGTTACTGACGCATCGGCGGCCGCTCCAGCCATATCTCTGACGCCGTTTTCCGCAGCTCCGGCGAATATCCAGCCCGGCACTTTGCCTGCTTCCGTCCCGCTATCCCTGATGCCCGCACCGGCCGCGCCTCCACAGGACGTTACCAGCGTCTTCGAGAATTACTCCTGGCAAGTCTACGGCGGTTACACCTATCAGCGTTTCTTCGAATTGCCCGGTATCACCCAAAATATGAACGGCTTCAACCTCAGCGTCGTCTATTACTGGAAAGATTGGCTCGGCGTCGATGGTGAGCTCGCGGCTACCCACGCAACCCAAGACAACGTGAGTTCCTGGTTCCTGTTCGGCGGCGGCGGTCCGCGTTTCCGCTGGTCCTGGAAAAAGGGAATCGAAATTTGGGCCCACACGCTGGTTGGTTATTCTCACTTCACGCCGCAGACTCCTGCCGGCGATCAGCACGCTTTTGCGTATGAACTCGGTGGCGGCGTCGACCTGCCCTTCAAAGCCCGCTGGGCTCTTCGTCTTGGCGCTGACGCCATGTGCACGCGCTATTTCAACACCTATCAATACAGCCCGGCAGCCCACGCAGGCGTCGTCTTCCGCTTCTGACATCGTCGAACCTAAGGTTCTGGATGTGGAGCGGCCGCCCGCATTTTAGGCGGGCGCCTTCAGGTTGCTACCCGTACTTCGCTCAATCGCACTCGCGCCAATCATCCGCGCCGGTCCCATTTTGCAGTGCGGCGGCTTGCCGCCGCTTCGCTTAGCGCGAGCCCTGCCTCGCGTGCTGTTGCCAGCGTAGATGTGTGCGAATCGCTCGAGTTATCTCCCGCTCCCGAACTCTTGTTACTTTTTCCTTCCACCCATCATCCAATCGCCATGAACCTATTCGATGAATTGCAAATTCGCGACGTCCTCCTACGCAATCGCATCGTCGTCTCTCCCATGTGCCAATATTCCAGCACCGATGGCTTCGCGAACGACTGGCATTTAGTCCATCTCGGCAGCCGCGCCGTGGGCGGCGCCGCTCTGATTTTCACTGAAGCCTGCGCCGTCTCCCCCGAAGGCCGCATCAGCCCGCAAGATCTCGGCATCTGGAAGGACGATCACATCGCCTTCCTCTCGCGCATCACGCAGTTTCTGCTAGGGCAGGGAACCGTCCCCGGGGTCCAACTCGCCCACGCCGGACGCAAAGGCAGCACTCCTCGCCCCTGGGAACAGGGCGGCTTCCTTCCCGAATCGCAGGGTGGCTGGAAACCAGTCGCTCCCAGCCCGATCCCTTTTTCCGATACTTACGCGCAACCGGTCGCGCTCGATGCTGCCGGAATTCAGAAAGTCATAAAGGATTTCACTGCTGCCGCAACTCGCGCCCTGGAAGCCGGCTTTAAAGTAATCGAAATTCACTCCGCACACGGCTACCTGCTCCACGAATTTCTCTCTCCGCTCGCGAATCAACGCACCGATTCCTACGGCGGCACGCTCGAAAATCGCACTCGCCTCCTCCGCGAAGTCGTCACCGCCGTGCGCCGCGTCTGGCCCTCCGGTTATCCTCTGTTCGTCCGTATCTCCTCCACCGATTGGGTTCCGGGCGGTTGGGATCTCGAGCAGTCCGTCGCGCTCGCCGAACTTCTCGGCCCACTCGGCGTTGACCTGATTGATTGTTCCTCCGGCGGAATGGTTCCCAACGCACAAATTCCCGTCGGGCCCGGCTACCAGGTTCCCTTCGCCGCGGAAATTCGCGAACGCACCGGAATAATGACCGGCGCTGTAGGCATGATCACCAATGCCAGCCAGGCCGACGCCATCCTGAATGGCGATAAAGCCGACGTAGTAATCCTGGCCCGCGAATTCCTCCGCCAACCCTACTGGCCCCTGGCAGTGGCCCGTGACCTAGGCTTCCCCGTAAGCTGGCCAGTCCAATATCTCCGCGCCGCTCCCGACCGCACCCCGCCCCGCGAACCCATCAACCTTCCAGCAAATCCATCCGCCCAAGCCGAGCACGACGAAACCCAAGAATAGCCAGCGCAGCGCCGGCATCTCGCCGGATCTTCGCACTTAGCTTGTCGCACATCTCTGCGAGCGCGAATTCCCCAATTGGCGTTTCTGACGATGCGACGTACATCGTCATCCTGCCTGCCCTGAGTGGTTTTGCAAAGGGAGGCTGGTGCCTTTGCTTCAAGCCGGTCGAAGCCTGCCCGCCGCAGGCAGGAATCTCTCCCGCTTCTGCTGTGTCCGCTTTTCTGCCTGCCCTCCGTCTTGAGTTTTTCCTGTTTCTCTGTCTCTCTGTGCCTCTGTCGCAATCCTGTCGTTGTCTTTTTCTGCGCCCTCTGCGTCTCTGCGGTAATTCTCGCCATTGCGAGCCTCCCCCGATCGGAAACACCCCCCGCAAACTCTCTACCCCCAACCCCCCAATCCATCTACCATATTCCACGTGACGACGACCGATCACCTCCACCGTCGCATCGCCGCAGCCACCGGCATCGTGATGGCGAGCGTCCTTCTCAGCCGCATCCTCGGCTTCTTCCGCGATTGGACCGTCGCCCACCAGGTCGGCGCCAACGCCGCCACCAGCGCCTACTACACCGCCTTCACGCTTCCCGATTTTCTCAACTACCTGATCGCCGGCGGCTCGCTCAGCATCACCTTCATCCCCGTCTTCGCCAAATACGCCGCCGAGCAAAACGAAGAAGAAGGCTGGCGCGTCTTCTCCACGGTGGTCACGGTAATGGGCTTCGTTCTGATCACACTGGTGGTGCTGGGCGAAATCTATGCTGCGCACCTGGTGAAATACATCGCGCCAGGCTTCGCCCCCGCCGAATTCCAGCAGACAGTCTTCCTCACGCGCCTGATGCTCCCCGCGCAAATCTGCTTCTACGAAGGCAGCATTCTCAGCGCCGTGCAATACGCCAAGAATCGCTTCATCATCCCGTCGCTTGCGCCCATCATCTACAACATCGGCATCATCCTTGGCGGAGTCCTGCTGTCCTCGCGCATCGGCATCACGGGATTCGCCGTCGGTGTGCTAGGCGGCGCGATCTGCGGAAATTTCCTGCTGCAAGTCTATGGCGCCTGGCGCGCTGGCGCGATTTTTCGCCCGAACTTCAACGTCCGCCATCCTGGCTTCTGGATGTTCCTGAAACTTTCCGTCCCCATCATGCTCGCGCTCTCACTTTCCTTCGTGGACGACTGGATCATCCGGTGGTTCGGCTCGTATCTCCAACCCGCCTCGATCACATGGCTCAACAACGGCAAGACGTTAATGCGCGTCCCGCTCGGCCTGGTAGGTCAAGCGATCGGCGTTGCCTCTTTCCCGATCCTCGCGCAGCTCTACTCCGAAAAAAAATTCGACGACCTGAATCAAATCCTAAACTCCACCTTCCGCGCGCTGATTTTCCTGCTCCTGCCTATCTCCGCGCTAACCATCGCGCAAAGCTTGCCGCTCGTTTATCTAGTCTTCTCGCACACCCGTCTCCACGGCCCAGATCTAGCCGCTACCGCATCCACGCTGGCGTTTTTCTCAATCGGAATGTTCGCCTGGGGCGCGCAGAATATTCTAGCCCGCGGCTTCTACGCCACGCGTGACACCATCACACCCGCCGTAGTCGGCACCCTAACCACTCTTCTAAGCCTTCCAGTCTATTGGCTGCTCGTCCGCCGCATGGACTATGTCGGCTTGGCGCTCGCCAGCACGATCGGCATAGTGGCGTACACGATTGTTCTCTTCGTCCTGCTAGCCCGACGCACAAAAAATCCAGAAGCGCGCAGCCTGCTCGTGTTTTTCCGGAAAGTGGCAGTGGCTTCCTTCGTAGCCGGCTACGCGTGCTACCGCCTATCGGGTTGGCTGGCGAATTTCATCAACTGGCAGCATTTGCTCGGTGCCCTGCTGAGCTTGACCGCAGTCACTTCGGTGGGAGCAGCGCTCTACGTAGTCCTACTAAAAATTTTCCGCGTCCCAGAAGTGGGCCAATACCTCCGCCGCGCCTACAACTTCGCCAACCGCTCCTGAGGCCATGCCGTCACGGGGCTTTACTCCGCCCGCTCCATCACGGGCCGCACCGTCACTTCACTGTCCTGAATCACGTCAAGCTCCCGCGACCAATCGCGTTTTCCGCTAGCTCGCAATTCAATCCGGTGCGCCCCGCTCGCCAGACGCAGGGTCGCCGGCGTCTGCCCCACAAAATGCCCATCCATGTAAATCTGCGCCCCCGCCGGATCAGATGCAATCGCCAAGCTTCCCACGCCCCGCTCCTTCTCACTCTCATCGCTCAACGCGGCACTCACCGCCTGCGGATGCATCGGCCGCACTCGCGCCTCAGGCGAAGTCGCGCTGGGTATCTCCGCTCTCGCCGTCAGCGTCATGTCAAAATGATCCGACTTCAGCACAAAATAATTTCCGCGCCGCTTTCCGTTCACGGTAAGCCACTCGAATGGTCCATCCGTAATCGTGATCTGCTGCCAAGCGTAGCCGTCCTTCGACACGCGCAAAGTCATCGCATGTTCCAGCCGCGCCCCAAAAACTGTATGCGTCTTGTGAAAATAACCGCCAGGATAATCCGTGTGGAAAGGAGTGGTTCCTACTAGCGCCCCTTCAATTTCGACATTCGCCCCGGCAGGAACGCTTGTAACGTTGAGAGATTGCGCGCAATTCCGCGGTGCCAAGACAAGAATCGCCAATACCCCGCCAACGCAGGGAAAAAGACCCGCCCCAATGTCCGCATGAAGACCCCCAAGGTGTGGAAGCCACCATGTCACTCACGAACGTGCCCGTCAATCCGCACAACTACTGCCGAGCGCAAATCACGATAACCATACATCAACCCTATTCCCGCTGCGACGGAAGTGTCACGGAGTCAAACACTTAGGCTCGCACAAAAACGAAACCGCCTTTGGAACTAGAGCATCTTTCAATTGAGGGCGCTGCAATAGTTCTTTACTGTAGCGCTTTCGCCCGCAGGAGTCTCGAGGTTATCCTGCCCGAAACCTCCGCGGCAAATTGCACTTTTGAATGGAGAAGAAATGGACCTTCGTACGAAAGCCAGCCTTACAGTGGTAGCTGCTCTAGCTCTCTCGCTGCCGATCTGGGCGCGCACCAATTCGGCTCAACTCGTGATCGATCATCCCGTCACCATCGGCGCTCAGCAGCTGGAACCCGGGTCATACAACCTCAAGGCAACTGACGGCGAGAATCAAATCAGCATCGTCCGAGCCGACAACGGTAAGACCGTCGCATCCGTTCCGTGTGAATGGGTTCAACTCGCCCAAAAGCCGCGCGAGACAGAAGTCGTCTTCAGCGCGGACCGCGTCGTAGAGGTAGATTTCGCCGGCAAGACCAAAGGCGTGGCGTTTCAGTAATCCGCTGCGGCTACAAAATGAAAGGGGGCGGACTGAACATCCGCCTCTTTCTTTTTCCGCGCGGCTTTAGTGCAAATATCTCCCCAGCCAATCCAAAAACGTCCCATACCATAACTCGCTATTCTGCGGTTTCAAGACCCAATGTCCCTCGTCCGGGAAAATCACCAACTTCGAAGGCACTCCCTGCACCTGTAACGCTGTAAAAAATTCCAAATCCTGATTGTAAGGCACGCGAAAATCCAGTTCTCCCCCCACCACCAAAGTCGGCGTCTTATACTTCCCCAATGCTGCCGCATATTCGCTGGGTGCCCACTTCCGGTACAACTCCGGCTTCGACCACGGCGGCCCGCCAAATTCCCAATCCGCGAACCACAATTCCTCCGTTGCTCCGTACTCGCTCGTCAAATCGTATGGCCCCGCGTGGCTGATCAGACATTTGAACCGATCCGTGTGCGTCGCGATCCAATCAATCATGTATCCGCCGTAGGATCCTCCCGCCGCGCCCACCCGCGTCCCATCAATAAACGGATACTTCGCGATCGCCGCGTCCAGCCCCTTCATCAAATCGTCGTAAACTTTTCCGCCCCAGTCGCGACTGATCTCCGCCGTAAATTTCTGCCCGTAACCGGTTGATCCGCGCGGATTGACCATCACTACCACATATCCCGGCGCGGCCATCACCTGCTGGTTCCAGCGATAACCCCAAGCGTCCATCCAAGCCCCCTGCGGCCCGCCGTGAATCAAAAAGAGCGTCGGATATTTTTTCGTCGCGTCAAAATGCGGCGGCCGAATCAAAAAGCCTTCCACCTGCGCCTGTTCCGCGCCTTCAAACCAAAACGGCTCCGCCGCCGGTAACTCCAACTGCGCCAGCAACGCGCCATTCTGATGCGTCACCTGCCGCAAATTCCCGCCCCCGGCATCCGCGGTAAAAATTTCCGCGGGCATCGTCAGATTCGTCCGCGCCATCGCCAATGTCCGCCCGTCGCGACTCAAATCGAAATCTGCGTTGTATCCATCCCCCAGCACTTTCGGCGCGCTTCCCCCCGCCGCCGCAATCGCGTACAACGGCATTTCCGCCTTATCCTCAGCCGAGAAATAAATTCGCGCGCTGTCTGGCGTCCAGGCGTACGATTCCACGCTACGATCGAAATCCTCCGTCCGGTTGATAATTTTCCCGCTGGACCGGTCGTACAACATCAATCGCCAACGATCCGCCTCGTATCCCGCAAGAAATTGCGCGCGATAAGCAATCCATTTCCCGTCCGGCGAATAAGCCGGACCCCAATCGTTCCCCGGATTCGTCGTGATCCGCTTCGGCTCGCCACCGCCCGCAACGTCCACCGTAAAAAGATCTCCGTTCGTGCTGAGCGCCTCGTCCTTATCCGTATTCGCAGTGAAGCACAGTTCGCGGCCGTCGGCAGAAAACGCAATTGCCTCCGGCGCCCCCTCGTTAAAAGGCGGCACATCGTAGTTCGCGCCCGCGGTCAAATCCCGCGGCACGCTCGTGCCGTCCACTCCGGCCACAAATAGATGACTGCGCTTGCCGTCCCACCACTCCGTCCAATGCCGGTACAAAAGTTTTTCGTAAATCCGCGCCTTCACTTTGGTTTTTTCTTTCTCTGCGTCGCGCGCCGCGTTGCAAGCGTCGTCGCGGCAATCCGGATACACCGAGGAAACGAACGCCAACGTCTTCCCGTCCGGCGACCACAGCTCATTATCCGCGCCCGTTGAAAGCGAAGTCAGCCGCGTCGCCTCGCCGCCCTCCAGCGCGATCCAATAAATTTGCGGTGTCCCCGACCGCCCCGAAATAAACGCCAGCTTCCTTCCGTCCGGCGACCACCGCGCCCGCGTGTCGCTGCCTCCGCGCGTCAACTGGCGCGCTTCTCCGCCACCCGCGGCCGGCACCACCCAAATATCGCGTACCAAGTGATTCGCCTCCAGATCAGGCGTCGCCACGCTATAAGCGATCCATTTCCCATCCGGCGAAAATTGCGGCTGGCTCAGCCGATGCAACGAAATCAAATCCTTAAAATTAATCGCGCGCTTCTCCGCAGCCTGCCCCTCTGCAACCGCAGCAGCCACCACGACAACTAGCAGCCCCACGATCGCCGCCCGCACAACTCGCGCCCCCCGCCCCATGCTGCCTCCCGCCGCCTTATAATTGTCGCCGTCATCTCCAAAACGTGTGATCATGACACTTTCGTTTTTCTTTTCCAAGGGAGTACTCTTATCCCGCCGACGTCTTTGTGGGTCGTGGGCTTCAGCCACGACGTAAACATCACTCTTGCGGAGCGGCTTTAGCCGCTGAAGCTTCCGCGCAACGTTCGCTACTGACACTCTTCTGCGCGATGCATCTCGCGCCCGAAAAGAGGCACCATGGAAGACGCACTAACCATCCACCGTCTCCACTTCGCCTTCACCGTTACCTTCCACTACATCTTTCCGCAACTCACCATGGGCCTCGCCCTCCTCATCTTCATCCTCAAATCCCTCGCTCTGCGCACCGGCAACGAAATCTGGAACGACTCCGCCCGCTTCTGGGCCAAGATTTTCGGCATCAGCTTCGCCCTCGGCGTAGTCACCGGCATCCCCATGGAATTTCAGTTTGGCACGAACTGGTCGCAATTCTCGAAATCCGCCGGCGGAGTAATCGGCCAAACCCTCGCCATGGAAGGCGTGTTTTCCTTCTTCCTCGAATCCTCTTTCCTCGGCCTTTTCTTGTTCGGTGAAAAGCGCCTAGGCCCGCGCCTCCACTGGGTTTCCTCCATGATGATGTTCCTCGGCTCCTGGCTCTCTGGCTACTTAATCGTCCTCACCGACGCATGGATGCAACACCCCGTGGGTTACCACCTCGCTGCGAACGGCTCCTACGAATTAAACAGCTTTTGGGCGCTGCTCCTGAATCCCTGGGGGCTCTGGCAATACGCGCACACCATGCTCGGCGCGGTGCAGACCGGCTGCTTCACCATGGCCGCCGTCGGCGCCTACTACATTCTCTCGAAGCAGCACGATGCGTTCGGTAGAATCTTCGTCCGCGTCGGCGTCACCGTCGGCATCATCGCCGCGTGCCTGCAGCTTTTCCCCACCGGCGACGGCCAGGGAAAAATGATGGCGCAGTATCAGCGTCCCACCCTCGCCGCCATGGAAGGCCTGTTCCAAACGCAAGCCGGCGCGCCCATCGCCATTCTCGGCCAGCCTGACGTCCCCAAACAACGGCTCGACAATCCCCTCACCATCCCGAGCGCGCTCAGCTTCCTTACGTACCAGAAATGGACCGCGACGGTGCAAGGCCTCGACCAATTCCCGCAATCCGAATGGCCTGACAATATCGCGCTTCTCTACTTCAGTTATCACATAATGGTCGGACTGGGCACCATCTTCATCGCCATTCTGGCGCTAGCTGCGCTGCAGCTTTTTCGCGGCAAGCTTTTCCAATCGCCCATTCTCCTCTGGGCGCTGATGCTCTCGCTCCCGCTCCCGTTCATCGCCAATACCGCCGGCTGGATCACCGCCGAAGTCGGCCGCCAACCCTGGTTAATCTACGGGATGATGCGCACGCGCGCCGGAGTCTCGCCGCTCGTCTCCGCCGGCAGCGCCTGGTTCACGCTCTTAGGTTTTCTCGGAATGTACACAATTCTAGGAATGCTCTTCTTGTTCCTGGTCTATCGCGAAATTGAACACGGCCCCGGCCCAGACAATTCAAGCGCTGCACTCGCGACGGCAACCGCAGCCGCTGCAGATTAGGAAAGGACGCAGATGGGCACAATCTGGTTTTGCCTGGTCGCCATAATGATCGCCGGCTACGTCGTCCTCGACGGCTTCGACATCGGTGTCGGCATCTTGCATCTCTATCTCGCGCGCACTGACGACGAGCGCCGCGTCCTCATCCGCTCCATCGGCCCGGTCTGGGACGCCAACGAAGTCTGGCTTCTGGCCGCAGGCGGCACGCTCTACTTCGCATTTCCCGCGCTCTACGCCGCCAGCTTTAGCGGATTTTATCTTCCGCTGATGATGGTTCTCTGGCTCCTGATTCTCCGCGGCGTATCCCTCGAATTTCGCAGCCACGTAGGCGGACACATCTGGTCCGTGTTCTGGGATGCGGTTTTTTCCCTCGCCAGCATCCTGCTGGCAATATTTTTCGGCGCTGCCCTAGGCAATGTAGCTCGCGGCGTTCCGCTCAACGCCGCCGGAAATTTCTTCGAACCTCTGTGGACTAACTTTCAGCCCACCGGCCAAACCGGAATTCTCGATTGGTACACGACCCTGATTGGCGTCACCGCGCTGGCCGTCCTGGCGCTTCACGGCGCCGCCTGGCTAACCTGGCGAACCACCGACGATCTGCGCGATCGCGCTCACGCCGCCGCTTCGCTCCTGTGGTGGCTCGTCGCGGCCCTCACCATCATCGTTACGTTCACCAGCTTTCGTCTGATGCCGTTCGGCCTGCTCAGCTTCCGCGTGCATCCCTTCGGTTTCATTTTTCCCATGCTGGCCATCGCCGGTCTGCTAGCCGTGAAATTATTTCTGCGCACCGGCCAGGAAGCCGCGGCCTTCGCCGCATCCTGCGCCTATATCGTCGGCATGTTGACCAGCGTAACCTTCACTCTCTATCCCAACGTTCTCCCAGCTACAACAGGACTCGCGAACAATCTCACCGTGGCCAATGCCAAAGCCGCCGATTACGGCCTGAAAATCGGCCTGGTGTGGTGGCTAATCGGTATGACGCTCGTCGCAATCTACACAACTTTCACCTACACAAGATTCGCCGGAAAAATCCGCCCCAGCGACCCAGACGACCACGCCAGCTACTAGCTCGTCGCGCGTGATGCATTTTTCGCTGCTGAATTTGTGCTGGCTTTCTTCAGGCGGGAATCGTGGAAGTTGCCGTTGCCTTCGTAGCGCCGGCGTCTCGCCGGCTCTTTGCTTTTGAATTGCCCTTGCCGTCGTCTTTGAGTTTGTAGCGGCCGGTCCCGCATTCGGGGACCGGGCAGCCGTGGCCCTTCTCTGCGCCTCTGCGGTAATTTTTCGCGGTAGTTGTTGCTGTTGGATTTACCTCAGGTAGGGTTTATCAATGCTTTTATCAGTGTTCATCTGCGTTCGTCAGTGGTGATTTTGACTTTCCAACCACACCGCACACTTCAAATACGATGCCGCACCTTGCAAGTAAGAAACGCCTGCCCGGCCCCCGCCAGAATCAACAACACACTAAACGGCCGCGGAAAAGTCACAATCCTCCGCGTCTCAATAATCGCCTTCCCCTCGCCCACCTGTATTTCCTGTTTCTTCGCCGGCATCGCCATCTGCGGATGGATCAATGCCGCAACCCCCCCTGCCATCAGCAAAATCCCCACAATCGCAATCGGATGAAATTTCATCTCAGCAACTCCGTGCCATCAATTCGCCGCGCCAGACGTGTCCGACGCACCTCGCGTCAACCCACGCGTAATCTCACCCAAATAATCCGGCTTGCTCTCATCCCTCACAATATGCGGATACCGCAAGCCTCCGTGGTAATCCAGGGAAAAAGTCCGGAACTGCGCTCCATTGGCCACAATCAATTGTATCGGCTCCGTCGCCGTTTTCGCCGCGTCAATTGCACCGCGCATCGCCTCCGGCGAAAACTGCGCCCCATTCACCGCCACAATTTTCATCCCCGGACCAATCCCCGCGTTGTAAGCCGGCCCTCCATGAATCACGTCGCCCACCATGCCCTCATCCGAAACCGAAAATCCCGCAGTTAGCAAAAAATCCGCGCGCCGCGCCAGTTCCTCTTCGATCGCGACCACTTCATTGGGCTGTTCGTTGTACACCAGCTTCCACCCGCTCTTTTCCACCGCCTCGTTCGGAGTTTTCGTCGCCACGCCATCCAGCCGCGCGCGCAAAAAGCCGGCCCAATCATACGGCGCGACGCTGTTCAACGTCGTCACCACATCTTCGAATGTGTACGTCTTCAGCTCCGGCTGCCCGCTCGCCTCACCGTGAAACACCCGGCAAAAATCCTCGATCGATTTCTTATCCTTCGTAATCGTCCGCAAAGTTTCGTCCACGTCCATCCACAAGAATTCGCCCTCTTCGTAGAAATCCGTGCCTCTCCGCCAGTTGGACCAATCATTCGTCGCGTCGTAAAGAAACGGCGCCGCGTCCGCCGTATCCTGCAAAGGACGCCAGTCGCGCCCGGGCCGGTGCTCGTACTGCGCCGCCAACCCGGCAAAGTCTTCCCGCCACTGTTCCGGCGTCTGCAATCCGCTGCGCGCCGTCAGCACTTCTCCCAAATATTCCGTTAAGCCCTCGTACACCCACAGCAGATCGTCCTTCATCGGCTGCTGATAGTCCGGCGTGGCCAGACCCGCCGGACGGCGGTATTTGCCGTTCCAGGAATGCACATATTCGTGCGGCAACAACGTCGCGAATTCGATGCGCTCGGCGTCGTCAATTAAACTGCGCTCCGCCGTACGGTCATCGCTGGATTCGTGATGCTCCAGACCGAAATGCGCCACGTCGTCGCTCAGGGTAAGCAGAAAATGGTAATCACGATAATGCCGCGCCCCAAAAAGCGCGTAAGCCTCCGTCACCAGGTTGTGTAGTTGCAGTTGCGTTTCCGGCGTCATCGCCAGCGCCGCCGCACTGTCCGCCGCGATGTCAATCTCATGCGATGGTGTTTGACCCAGCGTCAGTTGAATCGCCCGGTAGTAGCGTCCCGCAAGCACCGGCGAATCCACCAAAGTCGTCAGCTCCACCGGCGCGAATTCGATCGTCGCGCCATCCTGCTTCGCAATCGGCAGCGCCGTCCCGAATTTCCAATCAGTGGGCAACCGCAGGCTCGGCGCAAAAATAATATCCTTCGCAGGAAGGCCCTTCGGATACATCAGCACCTGGTTCCAGCTCAATACGTCGAGCGACGCCGTCGCCGAAGCCCCAGCCGAAAACCCAGCTGCCGGTCCCGACAGCAGAAAATCGAAATCCGCCTCGAGCACGCTCACTCCCGCCGGCACATCCACATGAATCGAAAACATTTCGACGAGGTCCCGCCTCCAAGCAATCGTCTTCCCGCCGCCGCTGAATTTCATCCCCGCCACCTGAATAATTGGCCCGTCCGGCATGTGCTCCCCCGGAATCCATTCCGGGTAATACAAAGTCACCGGCCCGCCCGACACCGGAATCTCCATATGCACATGCAAAATCTTCTGCGGCGCCTGCGAAGCATCCACCCGCAACCGTATCGGCGCCGCCGCGGTCTGCGCCACAGCCACTTGCACGTACCCGCACGCAAGTACCAACGCCACCACTCCACACAACACGGCGGGCACCTTGGCCACCACGGCGAATGCCCGTCCTATCGCAACCGTCCGCATCATCCCTCGCATCCATGCCTCCAAAATTTCAAATCAGCAAAACCAAGAAATCGCCGGCTCCTTGCATCGGGTCGCCACCTTAACAAGCCTAGCCCAATATGGAGTGCGGCGGCTTGCCGCCGCTTTCGCCGAGCCCAAATGCCTAGCACCAAACGCCCTAGGCGAGGCTTGCCTCGCCGGCTCTCCCCCGGCCGCGAGCTTTCACGCGCAGCCACGGTGGGGGCGCTGCTTGCTGCGCTCCAGCTTGCCAAGACGTCAACAACACGGCTTGCTCCAAGTGCAAATACTCGCCACTCTAGAATCCTTTCACTCCCACCTGCCACATCAAAAATCCCAAAACCTGCGTATCCTCTTCAATAATCTTGCTCACGGGACGCCCCTCGCTATGCCCCAACTTCGTATCGTACAAAAGCAAAATTGGCTTATCCCCGCCCTGCGCCGCCTGCACCGCCGCCGTCATCTTCCGCGCGTGCAAAGGAGCCACCCGCGTATCGCTATCCCCCGTCAAAAATAAAATCGCCGGAAATTTCGTCCCCGCCACCACATGGTGATAAGGCGAATAAGCAAAAAGAGCGGGGAACTGCTCCGCATCCTCCGACGATCCGTACTCCGGCACCCAATACTTCGCCACTAAAAAATTCTGATAACGCACCATGTCCAGCAGCGGATATCCGCACACAATCGCGCCAAACAGATCGGGCCGCTGCGTCATCGCCGCGCCCATCAACAACCCGCCATTGCTGCGCCCGGTAATCGCCAGTTTATCGGCGCGCGTGTAGTTATTCGCGATCAACCACTCCGCCGCCGCAAAAAAATCATCGAATACGTTCTGCTTTTTCTCCAGCATTCCCGCGCGATGCCAGTCCTCGCCGAACTCACCGCCGCCGCGCAAACTCGGCAGCGCGAACACGCCCCCATGCTCCACCCACACCACCGCATCATCGCGAAATTGCGGCGTCTGGCTCACGTCAAACCCGCCGTAAGCCGTCATCAATGCGGGATTCGCGCCATCCAGCTGCAATCCCTTCTTGTAAAATAAGAACATCGGCACGCGCGTCTTGTCTTTCGATTCGTACCACACCTGCTTCACTTCGAAGGCGCTCGCGTCAATCGGCACCGCCGGTTTCGCCCACACCTCCGGCCCGCGCGCGCCCAAATCGTAGCGATACACCGTCGCCGGTATCGCGAACGATTGGAATGAAAAGAACACCTCGCTCGATTTCCATCGCGCCGTGATCCCCGCCACGGTTCCCAGCTGCGGCAACGCAACCCCGCCCGCCGCCTTCCCATCCGCGTCAAATATTTTCAGCTCCGAAGCGGCGTTGTGCGAATACTGCGCCACGATTTTCCCACCCGCCAGGCGGAACTCCTCCATCCGCGATTCGCCCTCGGGAATAATTTCCTTCCAATGCTCCTGCGAGGGAGTCCGCAGCGGCACCGTCACCATCCGCCACTTCGGCGCCTTCCAATTCGTCTGCAGATACAAAGTGTCGTTCGCGATCGCTCCCTGAAAACATCCGTCCAGCGTGTTCACCACCGGCGTAATCGGTCCCGCAATCTTCAAATCCTGAAAATAAACTTCCGACCGATCGCAAGCCGACCCGTAGAACACCGTAAACAGCAAATACCGCTGGTCCTCGGATAAATCCACCGCCAAAATCTTGTCTGGCGTATAACCATCGCCAAACACCTTGGTGTCCTGCGCCGGGTCCGTTCCCATCGCGTGAAAATAAGCCCGCGGCCCTTCCTCCACCAGTTTCGAATAATAAAATCCGCTCTTATCTTTCCTGAACGTAGGACTGGAAATGTAGCGCGCCCTCGGCAGCACGTCCTTGCGCTCTTTCACCGTATCAGTGTCCAGAAAATGCAGCGAAACCTCGTCCTCGCCGCCCTTGCGCACTCCGTATGCCAGAAGTTTCCCGTCGTCCGAAACCCCTTCGAAATTCACGCTGGTGGTGTGATCCGCGCTCAACTTCGCCGGATCGACCAGCACTTCCTCCTCGCCCTTCACTCCGCGTCGCATATAAAGGACGAACAAGTCCTGGTTTGCCGCGCGCCTCGCGTAAAAATATCGTCCGCCGCGCTCGATCGGCAGCCGAATCGTATCCACCTTGATCAATTCTCCCAACCGCTTGGCGATCGCTTCCTGGTCCGGCTGCTTGCCCAGCGCCGCTTGCGTGCAGGCATTTTCCGCGTCAATCCACGCGCGCGTCTCCGCGCTGTCCTGCTCCTCCAGCCAACGATAAGGATCGTGCACCACCGTCCCATGGATCGTTTCCGCCACATCCTCAATCCGCGCCGCCGGCGGACACTTCGCCTTCGCATCTTGTGCATTCACAGTCGTCACGCTCGCAATCAGAAAAAATAGAGGCAGGAAAAAGCGCGGTAAATTCGTCTTCAAATCGCCCACAGAACCACGACAATGTCCCGGCTCAGTGCCGGCACTCGCCGCAAACTCAACTTTCAATGATTTCCCCCAAGGCGAATTTTCACGTTACCGGCGTGGCCGTCTTTCGAGGCGGATTAAAAAATGGCAAGTCCCTCACCGTCGCACGCACCTTATGACGCACCGCTTCCACCGTAAGTTCCATCTGCAATTCCGTTCCAGCCGCCGCGTGCTCGCGATTCAAACTCCCCAGCGCAATCATTTTCTTCAACGTCGGCGACCACGTCGTCGAAGTCGCCTTGCCCACCTGCAATCCCCCGCGGTACACCGGCACATGCGCGCGCGAAGCGGTGCTCTGCACCTGCGGCCCCAATCCCACCGCGTCGTAAAGCCGTTCCACATCCTCCCAACGCACATCCAATCCCATCAACAGCCGCTTCGGCCCATGACGATGCTCCGCCGCCAACGCCTCGCGCCCGATAAAATATTCCTTCTTCAAATCCACCATTTTCCCCAGCCCCAGCTCGTAAGGCGAATATTTCTGCGCTTCAATTAATGCCCGCTTGCTGCTGGTGTAATCCACCTCCAGCATGATCAATCCGGCCTCGATGCGTGCCACATCCAAGGCAATAATTCCCGCCGGATGCAAATCGAACGGCCGCCCATTTTCCATCAATGCGTCCCACACGCGCGGCGCATCCTTCCACGCCATCCATAGTTCATAGCCCAGGTCGCCCGTGTATCCCGTGCGCGAAATATCCACTTCCACTCCGCCAATCTTCCCGCGCGTAAATCGAAAATATTTCAGATTCGCAATATCCGCTTCCGCCACTTGCTTCAGCAATCGTCCCGAAGTCGGTCCCTGCAGCGCCAGCGCCGCCACCTTGTCCGAAATATCTTCGATCTGGACGTCCAGGCCCAGTGCATTCTGATGAAACCAGCGAATGCTCGGATCCGCCGCCGTCCAGCGATACGAATTCTCGCCCAGCCGCGAAATCGTCCCGTCGTCAATCACTTTGCCCTGTTCGTCGCACCAGCAGCAATAAATCACCTGTCCAACCGCCACCTTGTTAATGTCCCGCGTGATCACCCGGTTCACGAATTTCGTCGCGTCCTTGCCCTCGATCCGGTACTTGTACAGCGGCGTCACATCAATCAACGCGCACGCATTGCGAATCGCGTTGTACTCGTGGTCGTGATGCATCTCGTACACGCTCACCGCGTAGTATCCCGACCACTCGCGATAATTCATGCTCTCGCACAATTTCAAAGTTCTATCGTGAACCGCAGTTCCAATCGGCACAGTCACTCCTATCCACAAGAAAAATCCGCAACACGCAGCCCGAGATTATAGTGCCCGCATCCATCACCCCGCAAGCCGCGAAGTAGTTGGTAGGGGCACGGCATGCCGTGCCCGCCGTCGCACCACTCACGCAGCGCGCGACAAACGCCGGCCGCGCCGCACTAATCACTACTCATCACTCGCCACACTCTCCCTGACTCGCAGTCAATCACCCCCACCGTTCTCCCTTGTGACTCCGCTCCCACGCCTGTAAAATGCTTCGGCTCCGGTGTTCATCCTTCGAACGGCTGAATCACCCGCATAATCCATGGCAAACAGATACGACGTCATCGTAATTGGCGGCGGCCACAACGGCCTCGTGAACGCGGCATACCTCGCCAAAGCAGGGAAAAAAGTTTTGGTCCTCGAGAAGCGTTATGTTCTGGGCGGCGCCGCAGTCACCGAAGAAATCGTCCCAGGATTTAAATTCTCCGTCTTTTCTTACGTCGTCTCGCTGCTTCGACCAGAGATCATTCGCGACCTCGATCTCCCGCGCCACGGCCTGGAAATTCTCCCGCTCGACGGCACCATGACCCCCATGCCCAACGGCGATTATCTCTGGCGCCAGAACGATCACGGCAAAACGCGCCGCGAACTCGAGCGCCACTCCAAACTTGACGCCGAAGCCTACGAAGAATTCGGCAAGTCCATGGTCGCCATGTGCCGCTTCGTAAAACCGATTCTCGGTATGATTCCTCCGGATCCCACGTCTTTCGATCCGCGCGACCTGAAAAAGCTCGCCTTCCTCGGCAAGCGTTTCCAGAATCTCGACGCCGAGGACAAATACAATCTCGTCCAGCTCATGACCATGAGCGCCGCCGATTTTCTCGATCAGTGGTTTGAGACCGACGTGCTCAAAGCCACCATGTCCGCCTCCGGAATCATCGGCACGTTCCTCGGCATCCGTTCGCCCGGCACCGCCTACGTTTTGCTGCACCATTACATGGGTGAAATCGACGGCGCCTTCCGCTCCTGGGGCTTCAGCCGCGGCGGCACCGGCGCCATTTCCAATGCCATCGCCGGCGCGGCCCTGGAAGCCGGCGTCGAAATCCGCAAAGAAGTAGCAGTCTCGAAAATTCTCATAAAAAACGGCGTAGCGCAGGGAGTGGTCCTCGAAGGTGGCGAAGAAATTCAAGCCGATATCGTCTCTTCGAGCGTCGATCCCAATCTCACTTTCCTCAAATTCATCGAAGCCCGCGAACTTCCCAGCGATTTCCTGGAAGACGTGCGCCGCTACAAATATCGCGGCTCATCGGGAAAAGTGAATCTGGCTCTCGACGGCCTCCCGGATTTCACCTGCCTCCCCGGCCCCGGCAATCATCTCCGCGGCGCGATTTCCATTTCGCCTTCCATGGAATACATGGAGCGCGCCTACGACCAGGCCAAGTACGGCGAATTTTCTCGCCGCCCCTACATTGATATGGTCATTCCGTCGCTCACCGATCCCTCCGTCGCGCCGCCGGGAAAACACATCCTTTCCTGCTTCGTGCAATACGCGCCCTATAAATTGTCATCCGGCACGTGGGACGAGCAGCGCGATGCCTTCGGCAACACTGTAATAGACACAATTTCGCAATTCGCGCCCAACCTTAAAAATCTAATCATCGGAAAGCAATTCATCACTCCGCTCGATATCGAACGCCAGACCGGCCTGACCGAAGGCAACATCTTTCAAGGCGAACTTTCGCTCGAACAACTGTTCTTCCTGCGTCCCGCCGCAGGCTGGGCGCGTTACCGCACTCCCATTAAAAAATTGTACATGTGCGGTTCAGCCACGCATCCCGGCGGCGGCATCATGGGTGCGCCCGGGCGCTTGGCCGCTCTGGAAATTCTAAAAGACACAGGGAGAAGCTGAGCGTGGCCGCGCAACGCGACATCATCATCCTCGGCGGCGGGCACAACGCTCTCGTCACAGCCTTCTATCTCGCAAAAAAAGGCCACAAGCCGCTCATCCTCGAACGCCGCGCGATCGTCGGCGGCGCCGCCGTTACCGAAGAATTTCATCCCGGCTTCAAGTGCTCCAGCGTCGCGCACGCCGGCGGACCACCGCTCGCCGAAATCGTGAAAGACATGCAACTCGCGCGCCACGGCTTGGAAAAACTCGAATCACCCGTTCGCGTGTTCGCGCCCTCACCCGATGGCCGCGCGCTCGTGCTGCACACCGACCCGTCGGCGTCCGCACGCCAGATCGATAATTTTTCGAAAAAAGATGGCGCAAAATATTTCGAGCTTTCCAAGGAAATCGCTCGCGCCGCTGCCATCGCCGGCGAACTGCTCGATCTCACTCCGCCGGTCATCGAAAAGCCCTCGAACGAAGACCTTTGGAAGCTCCTGAAAATCGGACGTAAAGTCCGTGGCCTTGGCAAGAAAGAGATGATGCAGCTGATCCGCTGGGGCCCCATGGCCGTCGCAGATTTTGTCGGCGAATTTTTCGAAACTGACCTGCTCCGCGCCGTAGTAGCCGCGCGCGGAATTTTCGGCGCCTCACTCGGCCCGTGGTCCGCGGGTTCCACCGCCTTGCTGTTGCTGCGCGCCGCAGCCGACCCACATCCAGTAGGGAACTCCGCTTACCCGCGCGGCGGCATGGGCGCGCTCACCGCCGCTATGGCTGCCGCCGCGAAAGAGGCAGGCGCTGAAATCCGGACCGGCGCGGAAGTCGCGCAAATTCTGGTGAAGCACGGCACCGTGACTGGAGTCGCGCTCGTAAACGGCGAAGAAATCGCGGCTAAAGCCGTAGTTTCCGGTGCGGACCCGCGACGCACACTGCTCGGCCTGCTCGATCCCGTGCATCTACCGCCCAGCTTCGTCGTGAAAATGCTCAATTTCCGCAGCAATGGCGTCGCCGCCAAAATAAACGTCGCGCTCGACGCCCTGCCAACATTCACTGCGCTCAAACATTCTTCCGACGGCAATGCCGCGCTCGCCGGACGCATCCACATCGGCCCAGGAATTGACTATCTCGAGCACGCCTTCGACGACTCCAAATACGGCGAATTTTCTCGCTCCCCATATCTTGATATTTCCATTCCCTCAATTCTGGATAATTCGCTCGCGCCCGCCGGCAAACACGTCATGTCCATCTACATGCAGTTCGCGCCCTACAAACTAAAATCCGGCGACTGGGCTCAGCAACGCGATGCCCTGCGCGACACCGTAATCAAAACTCTCGCGCAATACGCTCCCGATCTCCTGGCGAAAATTCTCGCGGTCCAAACTCTAACGCCTCAAGATCTTGAATCCACCTACGGCCTGACCGGCGGCCACCCCTTCCACGGCGAACTAGCCCTGGACCAAATTTTCACCATGCGCCCCCTCCTGGGCTGGGCTCGCTACGCCACCCCCGTAAAACACCTCTACCTCTGCGGTAACGGCACCCACCCCGGCAACGGCGTCACCGGTGCCTCCGGCCACAACGCCGCTCGCGAAATCGCGAAACACCTCCGCTAGACGCCCGCCTTCTCTGTGTTCTCCGCTTTTCTCTGTGTCCTCTGTGCGAAATCCTTCGCCGTTCGCTGCGTCTTTGCGCTAATGTTTCGCCCTTCCCCTGTAGCGGCATCTTTCGCGTGCGACTGAACATCCAAGAAGTATCTCAAGGAGCAAACGAATGCCCGATCGCACCCGCGCCCGCGAACTAGCCGCCGAATTCAACGCCAAAGGCGATCCCCTCGGCTGGTTCGACGCTCTCTACCGCGAAGCCGAATCCGGCGCGAGCGAAATCCCCTGGGCCGACCTGGTCCCCAACCCCAACCTGCTCGATTTCTGGAAATCGCATCCCCAGGAAACGCGCAACAAATCCGCCCTGATTATCGGCAGTGGTCTCGGCGACGACGCCGAGCAACTCGCCGCCTGGGGCTTCCACACCACTGCCTTCGACATTTCCGCGACGGCAATCAGCGCCACAAAGAAACGCTTTCCATCCAGCACGGTAGAATACGTCGTCGCGGATTTGCTCGCCCCGCCCCAATACTGGCGCGCCAATTTCGATTTCGTCTTCGAGTCCTACACGCTGCAATCGCTTCCCCCCGGCCTGCGCGTGCAAGCGTTCCCGAAAATCGCCGAATTTCTGAAGCCCGCAGGACTGCTGCTGGTCCTCGCCCGAGGCCGCGATCCAGAGGAAGACCCTGGCCACCTGCCTTGGCGCCTAACCCGCGCCGAGCTGGCCGAATTTTCCCGCGCCGGCCTGCAAGAAGTTTCCTTTGAGGATTACATCGACCCCTACGACCCAGGCGTCAGAAAATTTCGCACAACCTATCGCCGCACGTAGTTCCCATTCGTGCCTGCCGTTCGTGAATACGTCTCACTTTTCAATCCCGCGCCCAGAGCCGCGCGTTATACTTTAATAATGACGCCGCTAAACGCCGGTAATCGACGCGTCACAAGCGTCCGGCACATTGAAACCGGTTCAGAGGTAACAAGGGCACGCATTTGAACCTCGAGCGCAGAAAATTTCTACAATCTCTAGCCGCCGCCGGTGCCGCCGCTGCATTCCCGGGAGTTCCCCTCCTGAATCATGCCAACGCGAACGCCGCCACTCCCGCGGAGTCCTTCGACTTCGTATTCTTCACCGACACGCACATCCAGCCGGAACTCGACGCCGCGCACGGCTGCCAAATGGCCTTCGCAAAAATTGCCGCGGCCAAACCTGAATTCGCCATCTGCGGCGGCGATATGGTCTATGACGCACTCGATGTCAGCCGTACCCGTGCCGACATGCTCTTCGATCTCTACCAGCGCACCGAAGCGACTCTCCAAGCCCCGCTCCACCACACGATCGGCAATCACGACCTCTACGGCATTTTCACGAAGAGTGGTGCCGCGCCCAGCGATCCCGGGTACGGCAAAAAAATGTTCGAAGATCGCATCGGCGCCCGCACCTACTATTCCTTCGATCATCGCGGCTACCATTTCATCGTCCTCGATTCCATTTTCCCCACGCCTGATCGCCTCTGGGAAGGCCGCATTGACGACTCGCAGCTGCAATGGCTAGCGCACGATCTCGCCAGCATCCCGCCGGCCGCGCCCATCATCGTAGTCACGCACGTGCCACTCATCACCGGCTATCTCGCTTATGGCCCCAAACCAGACGGCGCGCCGCGCTACGACACCGTCTCGATCGCAAATTCCGCCGCAGTGATCGCGTTATTCGCCAACCATAACGTCCTTGCCGTGCTGCAGGGCCACCTCCACATCAATGAGCTGGTGAACTACAAGAATTGCCAGTACGCGTGTTGCGGCGCCGTGTGCGGCAATTGGTGGCACGGCCCGCGCCTCGATTTCCCCGAAGGTTTCACCATCGTCAGCCTGCGCGTAGGGAAAATCTCCTGGCGTTACGAAACCTACGGTTTCCAGAGCGTCGCGCCGAACCCCCGCTATAAATCCTAAATCCGCAGGCGGTTTTGGTTTATCATCGCGGCGACGAAATGACTACGCCGCGCGCCATTCGCGTTTTCGCGCTCGCATTTGCTCTCGCGACGCTCTGCTGTACGGAGCTGCACGCGCAATCAACGCAGCCGCAACAGAAGCCCGCGTCCAGCACGCAGCCGATCGTTCTCCACGCCGCGCGGCTGCTCGACGTAGAATCGGGGCGCCTCACCAGCCCCGGCGAAATCCTAATCCAGGGCGACGTCATAAAGGAAGTCGGCGCAAAAGTCACTCGCCCCGCGAACGCCGAAATTATTGATCTTGGCGACAGCACTCTACTCCCGGGCCTTATTGACGCGCACGTTCACCTCTTCCTCCATCCCGGCGCCGAAGACCTACAAACCGTGCAGGAGTCCGTCCCGCAGCGCACCATCATGGCCACTCTTGGCGCGCGCGCCGACCTCCTCGCCGGTTTCACCGCCGAGCGCGATATGGGCACCGAAGGCGCTGGCTCGGCAGACACCGCCGTCCGCGACGCCATCAATCGTGGTGAAATTCCGGGGCCGCGCCTGCGCATCAGCGGCAACGCGATCAATATTCTCGGCGGACACGAGGACGCGATTGGCTACAACCCCGAACAGCACGTTCTCCCCAACGCCACCTACGCGAACAACGCAGCAGAACTCGTCACGGTAATCCGCGAGCAACTGAAGGAAGGCGCGGACTTCATCAAGATTTACGAAACCGGCACGGATTCGATCGCCGCCGGAAAATTTTCGACTCCGTTCCAGTACACCGAGGAAGAACTAACTGCGGCAGTGCGTGAAGCCGCCCGCACCGGCAACCGCGTCGCGGTCCATGCGACCGGCGAACCGGGAACGCTCTATGCCGCGCGCGCCGGAGTTGAATCCGTAGACCACGCCTTTCAACTCAGCGACGACACCATGCGCATCATGCGCGAAAAGCAAATATTCGCCGTTCCCACTTTCACCATCTCCGAATATTTTGCGGAGCACGCCGCCGCTGCCGAAGGCGCCGCGCGGGAACGCGCCATGCTCGACTATCACATCGCGCAATTCAAACGGCAACTCGCCGCGGGCGTTCCGATTGCGATGGGCTCGGACGTCGGCCCGTTTCCGCACGGCACGCAAGCGCGGGAATTTGAGTTGATGGTGAAGTACGGAATGTCGCCGCTCGCCGCAATTCAAGCGGGCACGCTGAACGGGGCAAAACTACTAGGCTGGCAGGACAAAATTGGGGTGCTGAAGTCCGGTCTTCAGGCAGACGTGGTTGCGGTCCCCGGCAACCCACTGGAGGACATCACTGCGCTGGAAAAAGTTTCCTTTGTCATGAAAGCGGGCATCATCTATCGCAAGTAGAACAGCCGCAAGTAATCCGACTTGACGTTCTGTGCGCGTGTCTGCAGCGCCACCAAGGCGCAATCCCGCTCAAGCTTTCACGCGCACTCACCTGCAATCGCGGGAGCACCCGCACAACAGCTTGTCCCAGGAACTCCGAGGCCGTGTTCACCAGCACCACGCCCTCGGAGGTCCAGGCGTCGTTTTGTTTCAATGCTTTCTATCGGGAAACCGCTTTGCCCAGCACGTGCCTCTTGATGTCCTCGACGCTTTCCATCGCTTCGTCGGGAACTTCCAGCTCGTGGTAGCGGTGCTTGCTGCCGGGATGCGGCCGCAACTGCAGCGTGATATTGTCAGAGCGGATCACGCCGCTGCGTACTGCGCCGAGAACCTTGTTGTTCTCGTCAGTGATAACCATCAGCTTAGCCATGCTCTTCCTCCTTGGTCCTTCGTTCCTGCAATCTGCAACGCTGCGTTTTGCAAACTAGCTGAGCCCGCCGCCTTCCAGCGCGAAGAACGTGTCAGTCCCCGTGTTGGTAAGCTGGAATGCGTAAACCACCGCGCCGTTCGAATCCAGGATCTTCTCGTGCGCATCGGTGATCAGATTTCCACCCGGATTTTCCGGCGAGCCTTGAGCAAACTGCGCGCCGAAATCGGCTCCGCCGTTAATCACATAGCCGACGCCGATCTTCTGCCCGGTCGCGATGAAGCCCCAGTTATTGACGTTGTACGCCATGTGCTCCTCCTTGATTTTGTTTTCGTTTCTACGTTCCGAAACGCGCCAGCGTCGGTTCACACCCGTCCTGTAGCGCGGCCGACGCAATTCCGGCCGGCGACTACCGGATGAAAGTGAAATTTGCCTGTCGGTGTTCCTGCTTTGGGAAAGCGGGACCGGCACGGTTCGGGGTTGCGTCGTTTCCACTGTGGAGACAGCGGAACGGCTTATTTTTCGAGTGTTCGATTTTTTTGCCAGGCGGTTCTGGTGGAATGTCTGTAGGCCGGATGCGCGGCCGAACCAGTCCGGCGGCGAATTTCTCGCGCGTCGGGCTCGGCGTGGGCCGCTGTCCGTTCGTCGCCTCTATAAATGAGGGACGAAGCGTTACAAACCCCAGCTAAATCGCCGCAGAGCTCATGATAATTAAGATAAAGTTTGCTTTTCGTCAATTCGCAATACTACGCACGCATCGGCCCGGCGCTGCTGTAAATTCGCCACCGGCCATCGGCGCTAATCCGGACTTGGCAGCCGCAATAGTGCTCCTCGCGGCACAGTTTCTTGTACTAATTCGTTGTTTCATGACCAAGACGAGCATACGATGCGCGAGACAGAAGTCTAAGTCGAAGCTCTCGGTTCCGATCGCTCTGCCAACCCAATCAGCAAAACAGGAGAAAAAATGATGATCAAGCGTATGCTCTGCGTTTCTTTGCTGTCTGTATTGTTCATTTCCATGTTCGCATTTGCCGCGCCGGCCGCGCGCGCGCAGCAAGCCGAGGCGCCCAAGCAGCCCGTGGTGTACACCTATGTTTCTTTCTTCGGTGTTCCGCGCGCGCAGTGGCCAGCATACGAGAAGAACCTGGCGTCCGGGCACAAAGTGTTCGACAGTCTCCTTGCCGACGGAACGATCTTGAGCTACGGCGATGGAGTTCTGGAAGTTCATGAAGGGCTGAACGCGCCCACGCACATCGGTTGGTTTGCTTCGTCCTCGGTTGCGGGCTTGATGAAAACTTTGGCGGCCCTGCGCGCCGCGGCTACGACTTCCGCCGACTTCGCGTACACCATGCACTCCGATGCCATCACCATGTCCACGATGTACAACGGCAAAGGCGGCACCACTGAATCCGGCTACGTCCTCGTGCAGGACTGGACGCCGAAGCCCGGACACGCCGAGGAATTCCGGGATTTGATAACGAAGTATCGCAAGCCTTCGCTGGATGCTTCGGTCGCGGACGGGACACTCTCTGGGTACTCGCTCGAGGAAGATCTGATTCACACGGACACGCCCGGGTCTTACACGCTGATCGCCGTTTTTCCGAACGCTGCGGCCATGGATAAGTTCTACGGGGAAATCGAAGCAATGCATAAAACCCAGCCGCTTTTCGGCGATGTCTACAGCTCCACGGTGGATTACGCCACGCACCGCGACCACCTGCTGCGCATCCTGTATTCGAAAAGCAAGTAAGGCAGCGTCGCGGAATGGGTCGCGATTGTGCCACCCGGCAAAGCTGGAGCGCGCGCTACTTTTCCCGGAATGCGGGAAGGGTAGGCGCGCTCGAGTTTTTTGTGCCGACCGGTTTTGCGGTCGGGAGTAATTGCTAAAAAGGCGACAAAAATTAGCGATTGATTTCGGTTGGTGGTGATTGTTTTCATCGGTTTGCATTGGCTTTCGATTTTGCTTCGCTAGCGATTGATTCAGGCGGTGATAGGTGATGAGTGGCGAGTGTTGAGAGAGGCGCCGGGGCGGGATCCGGCTGTCGGAGCGGGGACGCCGCGAGCGTGCGGTTGTTGGAAACTAGGACCTCGGATTTGCTGGTGGGATGGATCCACTGGCCGTGATCGTTGATGTGCGCGAGCGTGTAAACAGCGCGGAGCACGTCACGGGCGGTGGGGCGTACGGTGTCGACTTCTTCGATGATGTTGGCGAGAGCATGACTCAGGCTTCGATTGCAAAGATCGAAGAGCCCTAAAGCATGGGCGTGGTGATAGATAGTGGTTTCGGTCTTGATGCCGAAGCAGTGCATGATGACTTTGGGGCTTCGCCATTGCAGGATGGCTTCCTCGATTTGCTGGCAAAGATCGTGGCGGCAGATTTCGCAGCGGAGGCGGTGGTACTTGAGGTTAACGTGCCTCGTTGCGAGGGAAGTCGAGGTTTGGTTGGAAAGTGCGGCCCTTTGAGGGCGGCTTAGCTTGCGTATGTTGCGTCCTTTGGGGGCCTCAGTAGTGCCCCAACTCACGCGAACACAATTGGGATTTTAGGGATATTCGTAGAAATACAGAGAGAGAGGTAAGTGCTTGAGAGGGAATGGCGTAGAGGTTTGGAATTTGTGTGTGTTCATTGTGCACTGTTGGTCGGACGGGATGGGATGGCGCCGTGGGGTATAGTGATGCCATGGATATCCGACTGCGGCCTGAGATCGAGGAACTGATCAAGCAGGATATCCAATGCGGCGCCTGCAAGAGCGTGGACGAGTTCGTAGAGCACGCCGTTACTATTCTGCATGAGCAGCAAGCGTGGCTGGCTGCAAATCGCGAGGACATCAATGCGAAAATTGCCGACGGTTATGCGTCGGCGCAGCGTGGTGAACTGATTGATGCCTCGGACGTGCGCGCGCACATCGAAGAGCGCAAGCGTGCATGGCTTGCCGAAAATCGGCGGACACGAGCAGGTGATAGTTAACCCCTGAGGCTGAAGACGATTTATTCGATATATGGGCTTACGTTGCGCGGGACAATCCCGACGCCGCCAACGAAGTTGAAGAATCGATTTATCTGGCTTGTGAGTTGCTTTCCAAATCGCCTCTGGCTGTTCGAACCCGCGCCGATTTGACTCCTTTGCCGCTTCTGTTCTGGTTGGTACAACCCCACAAGACTTATTTCTTCGTTTACGATCCGGACGAGGATCCAGTTAAAATCGTGCGGATCGTTCATACCGCTCGACACCTTCCGTCTACGCTTCGATGACTCGGGTGCTAATTTGTCGCGGCGACGCGGAACTTGTGCGGTTATCCGGTGGGGCTGTAAGATGAAGTGATTTCGACGCGCATGAAATTCGTGGAGTGAGGCATAATTTTATGACATCGACGGTTACGACCGGCAGCACCAAGGCGGGGGTGAATTTGCAGCGCGAGGAGTTTGCGAACGAGGCGTTTATTGATTTTACCAAGCCTGAAAACCGCAAGGCTATGGAAGAGGCTCTGGCGTCCGTGCGAGGGATGTTTGGGCGCGAGTATCCTTTGACGATTGGCGGGGAGCGGATCACTACCTCGGAGAAGATCAAGTCTCACAATCCGTCGCATCCTGATCAGGTGATTGGCGTGTTTCAGAAGGCGACCGTGGAGATGGCGAACACGGCCGTGGAGAAAGCTCATGCGGCGTTTGAACGCTGGAAGCGCGTGCCGGTGGAAGAGCGGGTGGCTTGTTTGTATCGCGCGGCGGATATTTTGCGCAAGCGGCGCTACGAATTGGACGCTTGGCTCTGCCACGAGATCGGCAAGACTTGGCCTGAAGCAGATGCGGACATCGCCGAGCTGATCGATTTCTGCGAATACTATGGGCGCGAAGCTTTGCGGCTGGGCGTGCCGCAGAAATTGACTCCATTCCGCGGCGAAAAAAATTACTTGAAATATATTCCGCTGGGCGTGGGCATCGTGATTCCGCCGTGGAATTTCGCGGCGGCGATTATGGGCGGGATGACGGTGGCGGCAATCGTCACCGGCAATACGGTGGTGGTGAAGCCCTCGAGCGATTCGCCGACAATTGCGGCGATCTTCATTGATATTTTGTACGAGTCGGGGGTACCGGGAGATGTGGTGAGCTTCTTCACCGGGCCGGGCAGCACGGCGGGCGAAGCGCTGGTGACGCATCCTAAGACGCGGTTTATTGCTTTTACCGGATCGAAGGAAGCGGGATTGCGGATCGCGGAACAGGCGACGAAAACGCAGCCGGGACAGGTTTGGATCAAGCGCACAGTGTTGGAAATGGGCGGCAAGGACGCGATCGTGGTGGACGACGAGGCGGACGTGGACGCGGCGGTGGAAGGCGTGGCGCTTTCGGCGTTTGGTTACCAGGGACAGAAGTGTTCGGCTTGTTCGCGGGCGATCGTTGCAGAAAAAATTTACGATGAGTTTTTGGGGAAGCTCGTGGAGCGCGTGAAGAAAATCAAAGTGGGACCGATCGAGGATCCCGGAAATTACATGGGGCCGGTGATCAACAAGGCGGCGATGACTTCGATTCTTGGTTACATTGACCAGGGGAAAAAAGAGGGCCGCTTGGTGGCCGGAGGGAAGCGCGCGGAGGGCGATGGGTATTTCATCGAGCCGACGGTGATTGCGGACGTGGATCGCAAGGCGCGGATTTTTCAGGAGGAGATTTTTGGTCCGGTTTTGGCGGTGACGAAGGCGAAGGATTTCGATGAGGCGCTGTCGATGGCGAATGACAGCGAGTTCGGGCTGACGGGGGCGGTGTATTCGCAGAATGCGGCGAAGATTGCGCGCGCCGAAGAAGAATTCCACGTCGGAAATTTGTACATGAACCGCAAATGCACCGGGGCGATGGTGGGTGCGCATCCGTTCGGGGGATTCAATATGTCCGGGACGGATTCGAAATCCGGCGGCCAGGATTATTTGTTGTTGTTTACGCAGGCTAAGACGGTTTCGGAGAAGATTGGCGGGACGAAGTAGCGTCTAGGGCGTCGGCGCCCTCGTGGCCTCTCTGCGAGGTCGTTTATTCGTGCGGCGAAATCGAAGAGAGATCCTTCGCTGCGCTCAGGATGACGGCGGTGTGCGGCTGCTGCGTCAAGTGGTCGGAGATATCTCGGGGGTGGGTTTTAGTTTGAAGGCGTAACGCAAGACGACATAGGCAACCGGGCCTGAGGCCAGCAGCAGCGGGGCGTAGCGCCAGACGTAATCCTCACTTTGCGCGATTTTCAGGGCGCACAATACCAGCGGAAAAATCAGGATGTAGGCGATGCCGGCGCTGCCGCCGGGAATGCGGAAGCTGCGCGGCGCGTGGGGCAATTTTCTGCGCATTTGCCAGGCGGCGAAGAGCGTCAGCAGCGTGGTGGCGATGCGCGTCCAGATGTAGATGTTGACCATATCCTCGACATCGAACTTCGCAAGCATGCAGTACACAATTGTTGAGGCGGCGATCGCCCGCGTGGGTGTGCCGTAACGTTCGTGGATTTTTCCGAGCCATGCCGGGAGGTAGCCGTCTTGCGCCATCGTCGCGGGCACACGCGTGGTGTAGAGGATGGTGCTGTTGGAAAGCGAGAGCGTTCCGATCATCGCGGCGATGAGCATGGCGGCGCCGAGCGCGGGGCCGCCGATGAGGCGCGAAGCGGTGACGATGTAATCCGTCTTCCATTCCTGCCAGTTGCCGAGGACGGCGAGCGCGAGAGTGGTGGGAAGAACGTAGGTGAGGACGTTCATCGGCGTGTTCCAAGCTAGGATGCGCACGAAAGTTTTTTGCGGATTTTTCATTTCGCCGGTAGTGCTGGAAAGCTGCTCGTAGCCGGCGTAATTCCACATGGCGAGCGCTAGGCCTTTACCGAAGACGCTTCCGAACGGCGCTCCGGGCGGAACGAACGGCACGACGGGGTTGTAATGCATGTGGAAAAGCGCAACCGCGCACAGCCACGTGACCGGAATCATCACGGCGACCAGCAACGCAACCGACAGCCACCCTGCGACTTGAATTCCGCGCGCGTTTAGATACGCGAGCACGATCAACACTACGCAAGCGCCCGCCCATTTCGCGTATCCCGTGAGCGATGGGAAATAAATGCTTAGGTAGTCCATCACTAGCACGCCGTAGAGACTGTTAAGCAGAAACGTCCCAGTCCAATTCCACCAGCCGCATTGGAAGCCCCAGAAATCGCCGAAGGCCGCGCGGCTCCAGCGATAGAAGCCGCCTTGCACAGGGAGAAGACTGTTGAGCTCGGCGGAGGCGAACGAGATGGGGATGCTCCAGAAAAAGGGAACGAAGGCGAGGAAGACCAGCGCCATGCCGGGGCCGGAATCGTGGAAGATGCCTTCGTAGCCGAAGGGCCCACCGGCGGTGTAGCCGTAAAAAATACAGAGCAGCGGAAGGAAACCGATCTGGCGCAGGCGCGAGCCGTCGGAGGGAGTGGGTTGCTCGGTTTCAGCGGAAGCTGTTGGCATCGAGCTGCTGGGTGATGTTGCGTGCAGAGTGCGGCATGATAGTGAAGTGCTCAGCGGTTTTCAATGACAATTAAAACAATTGCTTGACGGGTGAGGCGGTTGGGTTAGAGAATTCGGCGTTGTTTCCCCGTCAATAGTGGTTTGTCTGCAGGCAACCGAGACATGCTGCCAAAGTACGTTTGCGCTCAGTGCGGGAAAAACTGTTTGGTATTGACGTTGCGCGGGGCGGCCTGCCAAGGAGAACTTTTGTGAATCGTCCCACTAGGAGCGCTGCGCAATATTTCGTTTCCGTCGTCTCAGTAGCGGTGCTGCTGCTGTTTACGAATGTGGCGCGCGCACAGAACACTATCTCGACGGTCGCCGGGGGTGCACCTCCCAACAGCGTTTCTCCCACGGCTGCGCCGATCGAGGGGCCAGAAGCGATGGTTCGAGACTCCTCGGGAAATCTTTATGTAGTGAACGACAACGGCGTGATCTACAAGGTGACGCCCGGGACGGTGGCTCCCAGTTCGATGTCCATTTACGCGGGGAATAACACAGCGGGATTCTCGCCGAACGGAACGCTAGCGAATGCGTCGCTGTTGTATGAACCGATTGGCGCGGCGGTGGACGCCAACGGCAATTTCTACTTTTCCGATCAGAACAATTGCGTGGTCCGGGAAATCGTTGCTGCGAGTGGAGTGATCAACACCGTGGCGGGCACGCCGGGAGTATGCAATTACTCGGGAGACGGCGGACAGGCAACGAGCGCCGAACTCAATTTTCCGCAAGAGGTGGCGCTGGATGGTTCGGGAAACCTTTACATTGCGGACATTGGCAACAGCATCGTGCGGCGCGTTGTTTTGGCGACTGGAATCATTTCGACTTATGCAGGTACGCCCCAGACCGCGGGATTTCCAACAAACGGCGCTTTGGCAAACCAGACGACGCTGAGCGGTCCGATCGGGTTAGCGCTGGATACCGGTGGAAATCTCTACATCGCCGACGAGAACGACAACATCGTTTGTGAAGTGGCTTTCTCGTCCAACAAAATCACGATCGTGGCGGGAACAGGCACCTTCGGATACACCGGCGACGGCGGGCCGGCAACTTCGGCGACGATGCGGGCGCCGGATGGTGTGGCGGTGGATGGCGCAGGAAACATTTATATTTCCGATACGGAAAGTGCAGTCATTCGAGAGGTGTTTTCTCCGACGAATCTGACCGCGCCGAACCAGATTAATACAATCGTGGGCAATGGGACATTCGGATACAACGGCGACGGAGCTGCAACTTCGATCGAACTGACGAATCCGGCCGGGCTGTTTGTTGATCCCGCTAGCGGTAATTTGTGGATCGCGGACTACTGGAGTAACCGGGTTCGCATGTACAACGCGACTGCGAAGACGGTTACGACCGTGGTGGGGAGCGGCGAGGTGGGTGACACCGGGCCGGCGGCCAGCGCCAGCTTGTACTACCCGCGCAATCCCGCGCTGGATTCGAGCGGCAATCTATATTTGGTGGACGCGCAAAACGATCGAATCCTTGAGGTGACGAACCAAACGATTACAGCAGTGGTCGGCACCGGGATTCCGTGCGCACAACCGGCCTTCCCGTGCGGCGATGGCGGACCTGCCGCGAGCGCTCAACTTTTTCAGCCGCGGACGGTGACGGTGGAACCGGGCGGGGAATTGATCGTTTCGGATGATGGGGACAATCGAATTCGCGAGGTGGATGGCTCCACGGGTAACATCTCGACCATTGTGGGATCTGGGAATTTGTGCGCGGCTCCTTTTTCAAGTTGCGGCGACGGCGGGCCTGCGCTTAGCGCTAGCCTAAACGACGCGCGGGGTGCGGTGTTGGATGCGGCTGGAAATCTTTATTTTGTGGATGCGCAGGACAATCGCGTGCGTGAGGTGGACACGACCGGGACGATCACAACGGTTGCCGGGGACGGACCTGCAGGGAACGCGCCGGTCGGATGCGTTGCGGGAGGAAATCTGTCTGGGGACGGCGGGCCGGCGGTTAACGCGACTTTGGATTGTCCCCTCGGGTTAGACATTGACGCGAACGGAAACCTGTACGTGGCCGACACGGATAACAATGTAATCCGAAAGATTGATACCGGCACGCCGCGGATAATCACTACGATTGCGGGGACGGGAGCTGCGGGACACACGGGGGACGGGGGGTTGGCTACGAGTGCGACTTTGCGTTCTCCCGATAGAGTGTCGGTGAATGGCGCGGGCAATTTTTTTATTTCTGATTCGGGGAACAACGTGATTCGGCGGGTGGACGGGACGAGCAAAATCATCACGGCGTTTGCGGGAAATGGCACGTTTGCGTTTGCGGGCGACGGCGGCCCGGCACTTTCGGCGAGCTTCGCTACGCCGGTGGGCGTGGTGGTGACAGCGCAGGGGAATATGTATGTGGGCGACGTATTCAACAATCGGATCCGGAAGGTTTTGCTGAATCCGAACATCGCTCTTTCCAGTACTACCACGGCGTTTGCAAACCAACCGATTAATGCGACCGCGACTTTGCCGGTGACATTGACCAACTCGGGCGATGCGCCGATGGCGATTTCGGACATAGCGATCACTGGCGGGGGATTTTCGCTCGCCACATCTGCGAATCCTTGCCCTGCGTCGCCTGCGACGCTGGCAGTTGGCGCTCAATGCGCGGTTGAAATTGGATTCATGCCGACGCAGTTTATTGCTTACACCGGAACGTTGACGATCTCTGACGACGCGCCGACGGCGGGAAGCATGCAGACAGTCACTCTTTCGGGAATGGGCGCCGCGGCTCTGACGGTTACGACGAGCGGAACCGGCTCCGGAACTGTCAGCAGCTCGCCGGCGGGGATCACCTGCCCGTCTACCTGCACGGCCACGTTCGCGGGCAACAGCGCAGTGGTGCTGACGGCGACGGCGAACACGGGCTCGACGTTCACAAGCTTCAGCGGGAACTGCACGCCGGCCAGTCCGCAGACGACTCCGCCAAGTTGCACCGTGACCATGAGCGCGGCGGAGACCGTAACGGCGACGTTCAACACGGCAACCGCAGGGACGATCACGATCACGCCGACAACGTTGCTGTTCGGGGACGAGGGTGTGGGAACGACGAGTAACCCGCTGACACTGACCGTATCGAACACGGGCAGCACGGCGGTGACGTTTACGAGTATTGCGACAACGGGTGATTTCGCGGGAGCGACGCTGGCGCAGTGCCCGGGCATCGCGGTGGAAGGAACGCCGTGCACCTTCCACATCACGTTTACGCCGACGGCGACGGGCGTGCGCAACGGAACGATCACGTTTACGGATAATGCGACGGGAAGCCCGCAGACGGTGACGTTGACCGGGACGGGCGTAGCGGCGGTGATCGGGATTTCACCGACATCGTTGACGTTTGGCAGCCAGGCGGTGGGAACGACGAGCGCGGCGCAAACCGTGACGGTGTCGAATAATGGCGAATTCCCGCTGATCTTCAGCAGCATCGTGACGAGCGGCGATTTTGCGGGAGCGACGCTGGCGCAATGCCCGAGCATCGGGGAGGAAGCGCCATCGTGCGTTTTTTCGATCACGTTCAAGCCGACGGCGACGGGAACGCGGACGGGGGCGATCACATTTACGGATAATGCGACGGGAAGTCCGCAGACGGTTACGCTAACGGGCACGGGCACGGGCGGAGCGGCGACGGTGAGTGTGACGCCGAGCAGTTTGACGTTTGGCCCGCAGGCGGTGAGCACGACGAGCGCGCCGTTG
>Ga0116105_1000049_pt1 | contig 44655 bp, 28 predicted proteins | sample June2015DPH_6_20_FD_89716 | JGI IMG/M metagenome (GOLD analysis project Ga0116105, IMG submission 89716) | Peatland microbial communities from SPRUCE experiment site at the Marcell Experimental Forest, Minnesota, USA - June2015DPH_6_10 | ecosystem: Environmental > Terrestrial > Soil > Wetlands >... | reverse complement strand
GCCGGCTGAAATCCAACTTCACGCCGTTTCGATAAGCCCATTGGTCTAGCACCTTCGAAACAAACTCTGGGCCGTTGTCTACTCGAATCGTCTTTGGTGTCTGTCGTTCCATCATAATCCGTCCCAAGACTCCCGCCACCTTTTCTCCGCCGATCCCTTGATCCACTTCGATCGCCAGGCATTCCCGCGTGTAGTTATCTACGACCGTCAGAGCCCGCAATCGCCGCCCGTCATACAACGCGTCGGAAACAAAATCCATCGACCAACACTCATTCGCAGCACCCGCCTCGATTCGTGCGACTCGCTGGGCGGCACTGGCATGCCGTCGCGGCCTCTTTCTGCGCAGGCTTAGCCCCTCCTTCTGGTACAGCCGGTAGACTCTCTTGTGGTTCACCTTCCATCCTTCGCGTCGCAGCAGAATGTAAATCCGATAGTAGCCGTAGCGCACCCGCGTCTCCGCAATCTCTCGAATGCGCATTCGTAAGGCGGCCTGATCATCCCGGGTCGCTTCATAGCGGTGCGAAGATCGGAAAAACAGGAGCACGCGACAACTTCGCCGTTCGCTCACTCCGTACCGCCCTTCCAGATCTCGTACCAACTCCCGCCGCCGACCAGGCCTTAGAGTTTTTTTGAAAGCACATCCTGCAGCATCAGCTTGTCTAGACTCAGATCCGCCACCAGTTGCTTGAGCTTCCGGTTCTCCTCTTCCAGCTGCTTCAATCGCCGGATCTCGTCCACACCCATCTGCCCATACTGTTTCTTCCAGCGATAAAACGTCTGCGTGGAGATGCCCATCTTCCGGATTACTTCGCCCACTGGTGTCCCCGTCTCCGCTTGCCGCAACGCGAAGGCAATCTGCTCTTCCGTATAGCGGGTCTTTTTCATCCGACAATCCTCCCTTCAGGCTGCCCATTTTGCCGGATTTTCTCTCTCTTCGCTTGGACCAGTTTTCGGGGAGGACCTCACATTGTGAAGAAACAAGGCGCGTTTCAGATTTGGCGCAGCCGAAGAGATGGATCAACACACGAACTGCTAAGTCACAATCCCGCGAATGTTCGAGACTTCGTCTGGAGTCTCGATGGAACCAGAATCTACTTCAGCGTCGAAGATCAGACGCGCGAAGCTTTGCAGCGCGCGGAGCAAGAGGAGGGGCGCCGGGGATTCTTGCTGGACGAGCGATTCGTCGCGGGGCAGCAGCAGTCGCGACCCGTACTTGTCGGGAATGATCATTCTGATCGGCAATCCGATGCTTGGGGAAATGAGTCGGACATCTGGGTTCGCGACATCTCTAGGCAATCAGAGCGCAGGGCGACCGCCTCTGATCTCGAATTGTTAGCACGTATCCGCGACAGAAAGAAGCTGCAATACAAGCGACTGGCTAGAACCTCAAGCAGCCCAATTCCTTCTAGCATCGCGATTTCCGAGAACCAACAAAACCTGGCCTGGGCGGACGTAGCGCGACCAGGCGAGAAGGCTGCATATCCCGAATTCAAGATCTTCGCCGCGAGCGGGCAAGCCGGTGGGATCCCTGTCGCGTGTACTGCCGAACCTTGCACCGGACGAATTCAAGGAATCTGGTGGAGCGAAGACGACAAAGAAATAGTTTTTGATCGCGCAGAAGGGATAAACCACGCAAGCCATGCCTTGTATGCATGGTCCTTCCCGACTGAGCACGTGCGGCGGATTCTCTATACAAACGATATGCTTCGTGGCTGTTCGATGGCGGGGCCTCGACTGATCTGTCTTCATGAATCACCGACCACCCCGCGGCGAATCGTTTCCGTTAGCTTGGACGATGGCATACTCGCGCCGGTGGTGGATCCGAATCCAGAATTCTGCAACATTAGATTTGGGCAGGTTGAGCGCCTGGAGTGGACCAACGAATTCGGGCACGCCGCATTTGGGCATTTCCTCAAGCCACTCGACTACAAGACGGGCGAGAAATATCCACTGGTCGTTCTTACCTACCGGTCTCTGGGCTTCCTTCGGGGCGGAGTGGGCGATGAATATCCCGCGCATGTCTTGGCAGCAAACGGGTTCGCAGTTCTGAGCTTCGATAAGCCGGACCCAAGCGAGTATCTTCCGCCAGCACAGGATGTCGTCGAAAGCATGCGCGCGCTTGATCGTGATTTTATAGGATATCGGAGCACTTTAGCCTCGTTGGAAAAGGGAATCTCGCTCGTCGAAAGCAGCGGACTGATCATTCCGGAGCGCATTGGCCTCACCGGACTGAGTTACGGTGCGGAGACCGTGATGTTCAGTCTCCTCTATGGTCAGACGAAGTACGCAGCCGCGATCGTGAGCTCAACGTCTTGGGACCCGATCGGTTTTTACGTCACAGACGACGCGTCAAGAAGCGAATTGACCAAGATCGGGCGGGGCCTGCCCGAAGGTCCTAGTGCGGACTGGTGGCGCAAGATCTCGCCCGCCCTGAACGTTGACAAGATTCACACACCGATATTGATGAACGTTGCTGATGGCGAACTCGTTTTGTCGATGCAAACGATCTCAACGCTGAAGGCATATCAGAAACCGCTGGAAGTTTTTGTTTACCCGGACGAACAGCATGTAAAAGGATGGCCTTCCCATCGCTATGCAATCTACGAGCGCAACCTGGATTGGTTCACATTTTGGCTCAAAGGTGAGGAAGATCCGGCGCCCTCCAAAACCGCGCAGTATGCCCGCTGGCGCGGATTGCGTGCCCTAATCGATGACAGTGCCTTCAAATCGAAATCTGCTAATCCAACCACGCACTAGTGAAGCTAGTACTGAGAAGCCTCGAAAATCGGAACAACGAGTTCAGCGGTAGCGGCCGTCTTGTAGAAAGTCCTTGCTTTCTCGGTCATTTTCCAATCGTGAGCGTCTTCGGGATTGTGGATACCATGGCGATTGCGAACCCGAAGCTTTGTCTCCGTGAAGATACCAAATTGCGCAAGTAGCGCGGCGCCGCACATTCTATACGCTGCGGCGAAACGGTCAGCGTCGGCTTCCGACCAGTCGCGACAATCACAGTTCCCGGAAGCAAGCGCCACTGTCTGGCCATATACTACGGGCCGTCCAGTTCGGTTTGTACCGCTATCCCGCAAAAATAATTCCACATTTAGATAAGCGCGCTATCGAGAGGCTCGTGCTATACAGGTGCTCGTCGGCACCAGAGGGTCCATACGGCAGCGAGGAGACATAGTGTGAGTTCGTCGATCCCAGACGAAGTTTTCCCAGCCGCTACTGTGTGGGCTCGACCGCGTCAGGAGAGCGATGCGTCTCCGCCTTCGCCGAAGTCGGAAGACGAAGTACTCATGGTTCGTGTGCAAGCCGGCGATGAATCGGCGCTGGGACAACTCCTTGAACGTCACTCGCGCTTGGTTTTGGGAATCGGGTACCGGATTCTGCGCGATACGGGCGAAGCGCAAGAGCTAGTGCAGGACGTATTTCTTCATGCGTATCGCAAGTGTCAGTTGTTTGACCCGCAGCGCGGAAGCTTTCGCGGATGGCTGATCCGCATCACCTGCCGGCGAGCTCTGGACCGCCGCGAGTATCTGAATCTCCACCGTTTTTACGATGACCGGAATCTCGAAGACTTTGTGGACGTTTTCCAGGCGACCACGAATCTAGAGTATCAGGCCCAGCTCAGCCGATCCGAGCAAGCCCTGCAACTGGCCTTCAAGGCCCTGAGCGAAAAACAGCGCACGACTCTGGAGCTTTATTTTTTCGAGGGGTACACACTGCGAGAAATCAGCGAACGCATGAACGAATGCCTCTCTAACGTGCGGCACTACTACTACCGCGCGCTCGACCGTTTGAAAACGAGCGCGGAACTCCACTCGCTGAAGGATCGATGACATGACGGACTTTCGCGCGAAGACTAGTCCAGAGCTGATGAGCAGCCAGTCGGTCGAATCTCGGCACGATCTCTTCCGAGAGCTCTGTGCACTAGCGACAACGGGGACCTTGACCGACAAAGAGTGGAGCGAACTGAAAGCGCACTTATCGCAGTGCAAGGAGTGCTCTGCGCTGCTTCCGAAGTACCGCGAAATTGCTCGCAGCGGAATGCCGCTCTTGATTTCAGAAGAATCCGTCGGCGACCACGACGGGCAGGAATCTTGGACGCCCGAATTGGCCAAGACTGAGCTGTTCACCCGCATCGCACGGGGGGAGCAAGTCGGCTGGACGCGAGACGCTGCAGTGCCCGCGAATAGCCTACGAAAAGGATTCTGGACGCACTTTCAGATTCGGCATTGGCATGGCGGCCTTCGTTATGCGGTTTCTTTCGTGCTCGTGGCGGTTCTGCTCGGTTCGGTGTATCGCTTCGGCGTCAGCAAGGGAAGGTGGATTGGCCGCTCCGACGCGGGGTCGTCGACAACGGAAGTAAGCGATCTTCAAAGGCAGATGGAAGCATTGAAGCGGGAGAAGGCCTCGCTTGATGAGCAGGTGCTCGCTCGGAACAGTCAAATCGAAGAGCTTTCGAAACAAATGGAAGTCTCTATCGGCGACCTCGCGAAGATGAAGGCTCAACAGAAACAGGCCGAGTCCAATCTTGAGCAAGATAGCGCGGAGTTGTCCGCGGCTCGCTCGCAGAACACCTCCGTCGTCGCCGAGCGCGATGCCATCGCGGGGAAGCTACAAGACGCTGAATCCTCCGTTACGTCGTTAAGAGCAGCGCTCAACAACTTGCGTGAGAATCGCACGAACGATCTCCTTCGTACGGCATCGCTGGAAGACCAGATTAAAGATCTCTCCGGCCGCGTGAAGAAACAGAACACATTGAGTCCGGAGGACGCGCAGCTTCTGGCCTCCGACCGCGACATCCGCGAGCTGATGGGTGCCCGCGATCTCTACATCGCCGATGTCTTCGACGTCGCTCCCAACGGCCAAACCGAGAAATCCTTCGGTCGCATTTTTTACACCCGGGGAAAGTCCCTGGTCTTTTATGCGTTCGACCTCGACAAGCAACGCGGCGTGCGCAGCGTCAATGCTTTCCAAGCTTGGGGCCGCCGTGGCCTGCATGACGGAAGCCCCGTCAACATGGGTATCTTTTATCTCGACAACGAAACGAACCGCCGCTGGGTCCTCAAGTTCGACGACCCGGCCACGCTCGCGAAGATCGACACCATTTTTGTCACCGTCGAACCAAAGGGAGGCAGTCAGGAACCGCGCGGCAAACCGTTCCTGGTCGCATCCCTCGCGTCGCAGCCCAACCACCCCTAGTCCGGACGTCAGCTGGATCGAGGGAGGTCGCCCGAGCCGGTGCGTAGGGATTCGCTCGCTGATTGCCTGTAGTTGCCCCCCACGCACAAGAATTTGCCCTCACGGTATCGTTGGCCCTTCGTTTTTTCATGAAAATAATTCACCGCATTAGAATTGCGTAGGTACAAATTCACGTCGCGGCCCCGTATCTGTTTGCAGAACTTCGGCAGACCGGGGGAGCATTCATCATGATTCGTCGAATCCTCGCAGCGCTCGCATTTGTGTTGTTGCTCGTCTCCTGGCCGGCCCTGCTCGCAGCTCAGGCGACGAACGCCACGATCACGGGATTCGTGACCGACCCGACGAAAGCATTGATTGCCGGCGCCAAAGTGGACGTGATCAACATGGACACGAACATCCATTACACGGCCACCTCGAATCAGGAGGGAAGCTACACCGTCCCGAACCTGCCTCCCGGCCCATACCGCATCGAAGTCGAAAAGCCCGGATTCAAGACGGTCGTGAAGTCTGACCTGATACTCCACATTCAGGACACCGCCGCGATCAATTTTCAGATGGCGGTAGGCTCCGTGTCAGAGACTGTCACCGTCCACACGGGCGGGTTGGTAATAAACACGACAGACGCCACCGTGAGCACAGTTGTAGACAGGCAATTCGCGGAAAACCTACCCTTAAATGGCAGGAGTTTCCAATCGTTGATTCTGCTTACGCCTGGAGTGGTCCTTACGGTGAGCAACACTTCAGATACGGGACAGTTTAGCGTAAATGGGCAACGTGCCAGTGCCAACTATTGGATGGTGGACGGCGTGAGCGCCAATGTTGGCGCGACTGCAATAAACTTTGGAGGCGATAATTTCGGAGGTTCGCAAGCATCCTTCAGCGTTCTAGGAGGAACAAATGGCTTGGTGTCCGTGGATGCCATGCAGGAGTTTCGGATCCAAACTTCCACCTATGCACCAGAATTCGGACGCACGCCAGGAGCGCAAATCTCGATCCTCACGCGATCCGGCACGAATCAGTGGCACGGCTCCGCATTCGACTATTTCCGAAATGACGTCCTCGATGCGAATAACTGGTTTAACGGTTACGCGAATAACCCGCCACTCCCAAAGGCGAAAGAGCGCCAGAATGATTTTGGTGGAACCTTTGCCGGGCCTATTCTAAAAGACAAAACTTTCTTTTTTTTCTCTTACGAGGGCTTGCGCCTGCGATTGCCACAAACCACCCTCACGACCGTTCCCGATGCGAGCTTCACGCCCGGAGGCACAACGGACTCACGCCAGAATGCAATAACTGCCCTTCAGCCATATTTCAATGCGTTTCCGCTGCCAAATCCCAGCAGTCCTGAAATCTTCGCTCCGTGCGACCCTGCAACCGATCCTAATTGTCCGCCTTCAGGCCAAAAGGCGACGGGTGCAGCTGCTTTCAACGCCAGCTATTCCAACCCTGCCTCGCTCGATGCATATAGTCTACGGGTTGACCATCGCCTGAATGACAGTTGGAATCTCTTTGGGCGGTACAGCTACTCACCCTCTCAACTTTCAATTCGGGGTGCTGGACGTTCATTGAGTACAGTCGAGCCGACTCAAATCACTACGCAAACCGCAACGTTAGGGCTGACCTGGATGCTGTCGCCAACCGCAACCAACGATTTCCGGTTTAATTACAGCAGGACAAGCGCCTCCAGCTATACAGATTTGGACGACTTTGGGGGCGCTGAGCCCTTGACGTCGCTGCCGTTGCCCAATCCCTTCACACCTCAGAATGCGCTTTTTGGTCTGGGTATTTTCCAACTAACTAACGGCGACCTGTCTGCTGGCAATGGATATTCCAATCTGCAACGGCAGATCAACCTGGTGGATAGTGTTGCCATCCAAAAAGGTTCGCACAGTCTCAAGTTTGGCATTGATTTTCGCCGACTCGTACCGTTAATAGAGCCCGCAAGCTATAGTCAAGGCGTCGAGTTCGAAACGGTGCAATCCGCTCAAATCGGTAGTCTCTCAAATGCAAATATCAGTTCGACAGTCGGTTCGGATTTGTTGCTTCACAATCTCGGAGTGTTCCTGCAAGACACGTGGCGGATTAACCCGCGATTGACGATTACTTATGGGCTTCGGTGGGATGTGGATTTTTCGCCATCCTCCAACAACGGGGTGGCCCTACCGGCCGTAACAGGGTTCAATTTTAACGACTTTTCAAATTTGGCTCTGGCACCGGCCGGAACGCCAGTATTCAAGACCCCGTACAACGGTGTTGCGCCGCGGTTTGGCCTCGCCTACCAGATATCGAGAAATCCAGAGTGGCAAACAGTTATGCGTGGCGGGTTTGGCGTTTTCTATGACCTAGTGACATCGCAGGTAGGGAATCTTTTCAATCTGAACGCGTATCCCTTTGGGGCAAGTCCCGCGTCCATTAACGGAGGAAGCTTCCCATTAAGTCTTTCGGAGGCAGCACCGCCTCCGATCACGGTTCCAACAAACGGTTCGGGAAACTTGGCTGGTTTCGACCCGAATATTAAACTGCCCTACACGCTTCAATGGAACGTCGCCCTTGAGCAAGCATTGGGAAAGCAGCAGACGATCTCAGCTTCCTACATAGGTGCTGTCGGCAGACGACTCTTACAGACGGAATCGATCCTCTTTCCAAACTCAACTTTCTTTCTCGCGGAATTGACAGGAAATGCGGCCAGCTCGAACTACAACGCCCTACAGATCCAGTTCAACCGGAGACTCGCGCACGGTCTACAGGCCCTTTCCTCTTTTACGTGGTCCCATTCGATCGACGACGGTTCCGCAGGATCGGGCGGGATCTCGACGAATCTTTATGTGTCTTCCGCATTTGCGGGTCAGAACCGGGGCCCTTCAGACTTCGATATTCGAAGAGCGTTTAATGCCGGCTTAACGTATGACATCCCATCTCCGACCATCAACTCCTTTGCGGACGTCTTCTTGCGGGGATGGTCCCTCGATAATGTCATCGTTGTTCGATCCGCACCCCCTGTCGATATTGCGGACGAGAACATTGCGCCTATTCTCAGTGGAAGTTTCATAGGTGATGCCCGTCCCGATGTCGTTCCTGGACAGCCTTTTTATCTGTACGGGTCACTATGCGCTCAAGTATTCGATATACCAGAATGTCCTGGCGGACGGGGGTTCAATCCAGCGGCATTCGCAGACCCTCCAATTGATCCGAATACCGGCCTTCCTACCCGACAAGGGACTTTGCCAAGAAATGCTTTGAGAGGTTTCAGCGCCGCCCAATGGGACTTCGCGGTCCATCGCGATTTTCCAATTCATGAGTCATTAAAGCTGCAGTTTCGCGCGGAGATGTTCAACGTTTTGAACCACCCGAATTTTGGTCCACCAAGTGGAAGCTTCGGCCTTGGTGGCTTTGGAGTGTCAAGCCAATTGCTTGGGCAGAGTCTTAATGCTACCAATCTGGGCGGCGGAGCATTTAGTCCGCTTTACCAATTGGGCGGCCCGCGCTCGATCCAACTCGCACTCAAGATGACATTTTGAGATGGCAAAGCACTCCAATGAGTCCTTTCCTGGGTCAGCTCGCTCACGTTCAAAGCAAACCGGACGCTGAAGGGGCGTAGTCAAACGGAAGCCTTGCGCGGCTTTCGAATTCCGGCAGGAAGCGCGGTGCTAGACGCTGATTCTCACCCGGACAGGCGGATTATTTTTTCCTCGACTGGAGAAATGTGTGAACAGAAATCAAAAAAAGAGGTTTTTCATCCCCATCGCGGCGCTGCTTTGCTGCGGCGCCGCCACACAAAAAGCGGCTGTCGCGCAATTGCGACAGGCATTGCCCGTGGCGGATGCGTTGAAGATGCGTTCCTTTGTCGGCCAGCCTGTGTTTTCACCGGACGGCAAGTGGCTGGAGTACGCCGCGAGGGACGCAGGGACCGCGCTGTCTGAAGATGACAACTCATACGCCCTTACGGGCATCCCGGCAATTTTCAGGGAGACTGATCTCTATATCTCAAATGTTGAAACGGGTGAGACGAAAAATCTGACGAACGGCAACGGTTCGAACGGGCTTGCGAGCTGGTCTCCCGACAGCAATCGCATCGCTTTCGTATCTGATCGGGACGGCGGTGGTCAGGCGAAACTGTGGATATGCGACGTGGCCAGCAGCAACCTTAAGAAAGCTTCCGATGTAGACCCGAGGACGTTCCAGATCGAGTGGGCGCTCGACGGTCAACACCTGCTTGCGCTCATCGTGCCGGGCGGATTCTCCGTCGAGGATTATGCGAAGAGAGTTCTCTCTGTTGATCCGGGTCTGAAGGCGGGTGTTGACAGTGCGCCAGGATCGACGGTGGTCCTGTATCGATCCGGTGGAAGCGGAAGCCATGAATCTACTGCCTCTCCCCCATGGAGTCTCGACGACACTTTGCGCGATTTAGCCTGGGTTGATGTGGGCAGCGGAAAATCGAGCGTTCTTGTCCACGGCGAAAGGATTGCGTATTTCAGGCTCTCTCCCGATGGCAGCCGCGTTGCCTACACAATTCCCAGGCGCTTTGAAAAGCCAGGGTCGCAGCAAATCATCTTTGACCTCGCCGTGATTGCTTTGGCTGAAAAACGCGAGAGAGTAATCGCTTCGGATATCCGTCTTGACTATGACGGTGCAGAGTTCAGTTGGTCACCCAATAGCAAGTACCTGAGCTACCATGCAGGCGGGATGGAAGAAAGGGCCCATGACTGTTACGTAGTCGATGCAGAAGGGGGTAACCCGCGCAACGTAACCCATTTTCCCCTAGTGCCAAAGTTGCCGCGTTACATTGCTTCAGTACCGTTGTGGGACAGCGACAAGAGTCTTTACTTGATCGTCGGAGGTGTTCTCTGGCGGGCATCCGTGGAGGAAGAGAAAGCCGTTAAGGTCGCCGATATACCAAACCGGGAAATACTAGCGCCAATTTCTCGAGGTGGAAACGTCCTGCTGACTATAAACCACGGAGAGTCGACGGTCGTCGTGACGTATGACGACGCAGGCAAGCAAGACGGATTTTATCGGATTGATTTGGCGAACGGAGCAAGCAGCAAACTACTTGAAAAGAGTCAGTGCTATTTTAGCTGTTCAGGTGGCGTACCGGTGGCGACATCAGGCGGCCAAACAATAGGATATTACTCGGAAGACGCACAGAACGCCGAGGAAATTTGGATCAGCGATGCAGAGGTACGCAATGCCAGGAAGCTCACTCACCTCAATCCCCAGTTTGAGAATTACAAGATGGGCGAAGCTAAGCTAATTGATTGGTTGGGCGACGATGGCCAACATCTCCAAGGGGCATTGCTCCTGCCGTCCGATTACGAGGAAGGCAAACGCTATGCGCTGATCGTCTATGTGTATGGCGGAGGGTTGGAATCGGAACTCCTCGACCAATCTGGATTCAGTCGTGGGCCACTGAATATGCAATTGCTGGCCACCAGAGGATATGCCGTCCTCTTCCCGGACTCTCCCGAAAACGTGGGCACGCCGATGTTCGATTTGGCAAAGACGGTGCTCCCCGGGGTGAACAAGGTGATTGAGATGGGAATTGCGGATCCGGCTCGCCTGGGAGTCATGGGACATAGCAACGGAGGCTATAGCACGCTGGCTTTGATCGTTCAGACCAAGCGATTCAAAGCAGCGATCGAAGCTGACGGAATGGGGGATCTAACTGGCCACTACGGCCAGCTGGATAAGTCTGGGGGTGCCTTTGGAACTTCATTAGAGAATGGTCAGAACGCGCTGGGCGGAAGTCCGTGGCAGGTTCGCGACAAGTACATCGAAAACTCTCCGATTTTCTATCTCGATAGAGTCGAGACGCCGCTGCTCATCATCCAGGGAACGAAGGACGACACGGTTGCGCCTTTTCTTGCGGACGAGGTGTTCGTAGGCTTGCGGAGACTTGGCCGGGACGTCGAATACGCTAAGTACGAGGGTGAGCAGCATACGCCTCTCGGCTGGAGTTACGCGAACCAAGTTGATCTCGCCAATCGCATCATCGCCTGGTTTGACAAATATCTGAAAGCGGGACCGCCAAGTAACGGCTCAACAGAACTTGGAAGTTCCCAGTGAGCCTGATGCTTTTAGAGCACGTTCTAACCAGCTCCGCTGAGTCACCTTGAGTCGGTTTTGGCGCGTTTGCGTTTCCTTTGCGTTCTGGTCGCCCATTGTCCGCAGACGAAGAATTCCCGGCAAGTCCCCGGTTTGAGTGCCGACCTATCTATATCCTCGGGAAGCCGACGCTTTCGAGTTGGTCACTTGATCGTAGGCGAAGCGCCATTTCCGTATACCCTGAAACGGGCAATTTGTATCAGGGACTTGAAGAAATAAAGTGGGCGGTTGACCTTCGTTCACCCTTGCGGGGCCCAATTCGCGCCCTTATAATCCGCCCCAAATGGCAGCGCACGAGCACGCCGGACTGCTCACCGATGAAGCGTTGCTTCACAATATCGCGCACGGTTGCGAGGACTGTTTCGATCTGCTTTTCTTGCGTTTCTTTCGGCCAACACTACGATTGGCGTTCAAGATCCTCCGGGAAAAGACCGAGGCGGAAGACATCGTTCAAGAAGTCTTCCTTGCTATCCACCAGCAGCGTGAACGATTTGATCCTTCTGTGGGTACGGCGCGGACCTGGGTACTGCAATTCGCCTACTACAAATCGCTAAAGCGCCGGACATACCTCTGGAACCGCCAATTTTACGCCCCGCACGTGGATGAAGATGGCGACGGCTGCGATCCTGCCCTGCGCCAGCCGGAATTTATCCAGCGGAGCGTCGAAGAGAAACAGCTTGTCGAGCAGGGCCTCGCCTCCCTGAGTCCGCCGCAGCGTCGAATCATGGAACTGTTGCATTTCGAAGGCCGCACTTTGCGCGAAATTTCGCAGATGGAAGGAAAAGAATTGGGCGCAATCAGGAATAGCTATTACAGAGGGTTGAAATCGTTAAAGGCAATTCTGACCGAGAGAGTTCGACGGAGCCAGGTTCGGGCAACGATGTCTACAAAGAGACGGGAAGAGTATGAAATCAAGCTTTAATTCGTGCTCACAGCATGAAAGCTTTGAAGAATTGGCGGCTCTCGCCGCTGTAGGCGAATTGAGCCCGCTCGAGCTGCAGCGCCTTCATCACCATCTGGCGGAATGTCCCCCATGCCGGGAGGCATGTGAGGCATATTCGGACGCAGCCTGGAATGATCTTGGCGCAGCCGCTGCAGCTGCCCACCCTCTTGACGATGTCAGTCCAGGCGATGCCGATGAAACGGAAGCGCGAGCACATCTGGCACGGCTTCGGAACCGGGTCAAGGCTGATGCCCCGGGCCAGCAACCGATTGCAGGTATTCGCGCAGAGGAGATAGCCAAGGATAATCCTGCGCCTAGGTGGGGTTATCCACGCGTCGCCTACGGCATCGCCGCAACAATTCTCGTTGTGGTAGGCATTGCGATCGCTTTCTGGCGCATCACTAAAGACGTCTCGATCGAGCGCGCTCGCTCACGCGCACTGCAGGCAGTGGTCGATTCTCTGAAGCGAGAGAGAAAGAATGATCCAGCCAGTTCGGACAGTGCCGTGCTGCGGTCCTTGCAAGAAAGTCAAAAAGCCCGGGATGCGCTGGAGAGGTCTCTGGCGGCGTCCGAAGCGAAGAACGAAGAGCTGCGCGAGCGGGAAAAGGCCAGCGAAGACAAGCTGGAAGCTGCAATCACGACCGCGGAGCGCCTCAGGCAGCAGCTCGCCACCAACGAAAGCGATCGGGAAGGACTGGCTGCGCTTCAGCGGGATTCCGATGCAAAGCTGCACGAAGCTCTTGCAGAGCTTTACCAAGCGCGGCAAGCGGGCGCACCACCCGCTGCAAACGGCGATGCACGCGAGGGCACGACGCTTGAAGCAAGCACGCAGCCTTCGTCGGAAAGCGGGCCAGGCACCGCTTCACCCAGCGAAGGCGAGGCGCGAAATCTGTTCGGCGCACGGGATCTTCACATCGTGGACGTTTACGATGTGGCTGGTGACGGGAAAACGAAGCGCACGTACGGACGGGTCTACTACGTGGAAAAGAAGCTCCTGGTGTTCTATGCCTTCGATCTGCAAGACCGGCAGAATCACAAACTGGGCGCTTTTCAAGCATGGGGATACCGCGAGGCGAATCTAGGGAAGCCCGTCGACCTGGGTCTGTTCACCGTTGACGACAAGTCAACAAGCCGGTGGATTCTGACGGTAAAGCGGCCGGACGTGCTTTCTCACATAGATGCCGTGTTCGTAACCGTCGAGCCTGTCGGCGGCAGCACGGCGCCACGCGGCAAGAAAGTCCTTTACGCAAATCTCATAGGCCCTCCGAACCATCCTTGACGAATGCTGCGATCGGCGTGCGTCGGCAAGTGCCAGCTGAATGCGAATCACCAGCCACGCGCAATCCCCAACTGATGTATCTCGCCTCCGGCCACCGGTCCCAAGCTCGATCCGCACTGCGAGCGAGACGCTCTTCAACCGATTTCGACAATTCAGCCCGATACAAATCGCTGCAAAACGGGAATAGCTTCATTGACGGCCCCAATTCAGAATCCGTTCAATGGAGATGCGCCCGTGCGACGAGCTTCGATGCGAGCGTTCGCGTTAGTTTTCATCTGCCTGACGTGCATGACAATTTGTCGAGCCGATGACTTGGCCGCTGTCACCGGGCTAATCACAGACCCGCAAGGCCGAAGCGTGCCCGGCGTCACCATCCTCATCACCAATCTAGGCACCAACGTAGTCTCTAGAACCGTCACAAATGACCAAGGCATTTACCGCGTTCCGTCTCTCCAACCAGGGATCTACCGGATCACCGTCGACAAGGATGGCTTCAAGAGCATCGTGAAGAGCGGCGTCGAACTTCACGTCCAAGACGTGGCTTCGATCAATTTCGAACTAGAGGTCGGCTCTGTGAATGAGACTGTGACAGTCGAGTCCGGCGGACTGGTCATAAACACGACAGACGCTTCGGTTGGTACCGTGATCAACCGCAATTTTATAAGCCAATTGCCGCTTAACGGGCGCAGTTTCAATACGCTATTGCAACTTACACCGGGAGTCGTGATCGCTGCGAATGGCTCAGGGGCCAACAGTCAGGGTCAGTTCAGCATCGCTGGCCAGAGGACGGACGCCAACAGCTTCAGCGTGGATGGGGTCTCCGCAAATTTTGGCGTGGGAAGTGGGGCGAATCCTGCGCAATCCGGAACAGGCGGAGCGCAGGCCCTCAGCGTTCTCGGCGGCACTAGCAGCTTGGTGTCTGTAGATGCTTTGCAAGAGTTTCGTATCGAGACTTCGTCCTTCGCGCCGGAATTTGGAAAGACTCCCGGAGGGCAGGTAATTCTGACGACACGCTCCGGTACGAACGATTTTCACGGAGGAGTTTTTGAGTACTTTCGCAACACCGTTATGGATGCGAACGACTGGTTTGCGAAGCAAGCTGGGGACCCGCGAGCACCCGAGCATCACAATGATTTCGGCGGTTTCTTGGGGGGGCCCCTAAGCAAAGATAAGACCTTCTTTTTTTTCTCTTACGAAGGAGCACGTCTCCTGTTGCCTCAAACCGTGGCGATCGCGGTTCCCTTTCTGAATAGCACGACCTGTTTCGCGACTGCGGCCGTCGCGCCATACCTGAATGCCTATCCAAAGCCAAATGGGGCAGTATCGCCAACCGCTTGTACGGGGCAATTCACAGGGAGCCTTTCGAATCCTGCCACTCTAAACGCCACGAGCCTTCGCATCGATCACAGCTTCAACCAACGCTTCACTATGTTTGGTCGATACAATTACGCTCCATCGCAAGCGCGAACAGCTTTCGGTCCGTCAATGAGTCTAAGTAATCCTTCGAACAACGCCGTGGATACACAGACGTTTACGGTGGGTTTGAACATGCTATTGAGTTCGCGTATTTCGAACATTATCCGGGCGAACTACTCCGAGCAGGCCAATAAGAGTTCCGCGACATTGGACACGTTTGGGGGTGCATCTCCACCAAGTTCCAGTTTATTGCTGGGCACTTTTTCGCCCGCGCAGAATGCCGCATTCTTTCAAACCTTTGATGTGGCCTCGTATAACGTGGGATATCTAGGACAAAACAAAACGCAGCAGGTGAACCTTGTCGATGATCTGGCGGTCACCTTGGGCTCGCATTTATTGAAGTTCGGCGGAGACTACCGGGGCATTTTCTTGGATCTAGGTCTTTTCCAGAACGAGTTTCAATATACTGCGCCGAGTGTGCCAGCATTGTTGTCAAGTGGATCAGTGAGTTTGGGCGCTGTGGCTGTTCATGCGTCGCACCTCCTTGCGCAATCCTTCTCGCTCTACGCTCAGGATAGCTGGAAGGTGACGCAGCGACTATCCTTGACGTATGGTTTGAGGTGGGAGTTGGCTCCAGCCCCAACCGGTCGAGGTAATACTACTCTGGCGGCTTGGCAGGACGTTAATGATCCGGCTAATACAGCGCTGGCTCCCTCGGGCACACCGTTGTGGTCGACCACTTACGGCAACTTTGCTCCTCGCTTGGGTATCGCTTATAGTTTGACGCCGAAAGGCGACTTCGTTGTCCGCGCGGGAGCCGGGATTTTCTATGATCTTGGTGTAGGTCAATCAGCGAATCTTGCGTTCAACTTTCCCAATTTCGCGTTCACGTTTACACCCGCCGTAACCCTTCCCATCGCGGACCTATCGTCCTTCGTGCCCACTAACTTTTCGCGTCAGCCTCCCTATGGTATTGCCGTTGGATTTGATCCCCATCTTGTGCTGCCGCGTTCATACCAATGGAATGTAGCTCTTGAGAAATCATTTAACGGCCAGCAGGCGATTTCGGCAACGTATGTGGGCCAATCTGGAAGCAATCTACTGAGGAACGAAGCGATCTTCGAGCCCAACTCCAACTTCGGCGGTAGCGACTTCTTCCTCACCTACAATGGCGCTCGCTCCAGCTATAACGCTTTGCAGGTACAGTATCGCAGGCCGCTTTCTTCCCGATTTCAAGCTTTGCTGAATTACACCTGGTCGCATTCTTTGGACAACGCCTCAGACGACGTCGTCTTGGGCCTACCTAGCAATGTGGTTTCCGGTGCGAGTGACTATGCTTCGGCGAGTTTCGACGTCCGCCAAAGTTTCTCGGGGGCTGTTAGTTATGACATTCCTGCGGCAGCAAAATCCGGCGCGATTGCGCTGCTGACGGGCCACTGGTCTCTGCAATCAGTCATCGTCGCACGAACGGGTTTTCCCTTTAATGCAGTGGTTTTCTCCTCTTCGCCCGATCTAGGAGGACAGGCTCAATCGCGTCCCGACCTCGTACCGGGGCAGTCCCTTTGGATTTCCGATCCGACGGCCGGGGGCGGAAGGAGCCTTAATCCAAACGCATTCTTGGTGCCCTCAACGCCCAGGCAAGGAACAGAAGGCCGAAATGATATCGCCGGCTTCGGGTTAACACAGGTGGACCTCTCCATTGCTCGGAATTTCCCAATTACAGAACGAGTGAAGCTACAGTTTCGCACCGATGCATTCAATGTCTTCAACCACCCGAATTTTACGAGTCCCACCGGCTTCATTGAATCGGGTCCCATTGGCCTCAAATCGTTCGAAATGCTGAATCAGGGACTTGGTGGATTGGAGCCGCTCTTTCAAGAGGGTGGGCCGCGTTCCCTGCAGCTGTCTTTGAAGCTCACCTTCTGACTTGCGAGTTCGTCGGGCTGCTCGGCTCATGACGACAGTGCCGACCATTTGGAGACCCAAAGTGAATGCCCCCGCGATTCAGGTGTTGCTCTTCATCGGCTTGACTGTCCCAGCAGCAGTTACGACCTGCAAAGCACAAGAACGGTTTTTCACAGTTCGGGACTCGATCGAGATGGCAACCTTCATTGATCCCGAAACACGTGTTGGCGATGAGCAAGATATTCCCGTCAGGTTTTCTCCTGACGGCAGGTATTTTGCTGTTGTCACGTCTCGAGGATTGATTCAGTCGGACGAAATCGAATCGACGCTCTGGGTGTTTGAGTCAGAGGTGGTTCGAAGTGAGCTCCGGGCCCGTGAGACTGAGAAAGCCGTCGCGCCAAAAGTTATTGCGCGATTGGCGATCGTCACCAACGACAATGCCGTCATTGCTGACGTAAGGTGGTCAGCCGATTCCAAGTCGCTTTGGTTTGTGGGACAAAACACCTCTCGCAGACGGCAACTATACCAGGCCGATGTGTTGGGGGGCGTCGTCCGTCCGCTTACTCCACAGGAAGTAGATGTATCGAGGTACGAGGCATCCAGCGACGGTGGAGTTTACGTGGCAGCGATCCCGGACAAAAACCTGGAGAAGGCTCTTAAGGGAGAACCAATCAATCGAGATGCCTTCGTCGGAACAGGTGTGGCACTCGGCGCCCTCTTGTTCCCGAGTCTAATTCTACAGAGTGACGATTGGAAGTCACACGAATTGTGGAGAGTTCACGACGGAACGAGTGTGCGGATCATCGATCCAGCATCCGGCACGCCAGTACAGCCGATTGCTGACCGCGGATATGGGAACATTCTCTCGGTTTCACCAGATGGGCATTCGGTCATTATTCTTCGCGCGATCAAGCACTGGAATCCTGACTGGGATTCGTACGAGCCCGATGATCCAAACCACAAATTCTATCCCGCTGCGGGGGCGACAAATCCTCTTACAGATTGGGCAAACCTGCCAGCGGAATACGCCCTTGTGGATCTGAAAAGTGGGAAGACTTCTTCGTTGGTGAATGCTCCTCTCGCCGGGCTGCAAGGATACGGACAGCCTACGAAAGCCGTGTGGTCTGAAGACGGAAGCGAAGTTCTTCTCGGCTCAACCTATCTGCCCTTGGACGAAGCTGATCCTGAAGAGCGGTCTCTTCGCTCTCGACCCTGCGCGGCGGCTGTGGTCGACATCGCGTCAGCCAAGGCCACATGTGTAAGAGTGGAGGATCGAAGCGCAGATGCCAATGCGCTATTTGTCAGAGGTATATCGTTCGGAAAGTCAAGCGAGGAAGTCATTGTTCGAGGCGTGAACATCGACAGAAAAGAGCAACCCACCGAACAATACCGTCAGCAGGGGGGCGTATGGAGACGACAAGCGTCTTCGCAAGTGTACACGCGCGCCGATAGCAACAATCCTGGAGTCGGGGAGGCCCAGAGCCTAAACCTAGCCAATCTGTCGGTGTTCGTGCGCGAAGCCCTGAATCAGCCACCGGCCCTGTTCGCAACTCTCTTGGCGAATGACGAAGCCAAGAAAATCTGGGATCCGAATCCGCAGCTTTCTACAATGAAACTCGATCAAGCATCGGTGCTTCGTTGGAAGGACTCGAGCGGCTTTGAGTGGGTAGCGGGTTTGGTTAAGCCGCACGATTATGTTTCGGGTAAGAGATATCCGCTCGTGATACAAACGCATGGATTCAGGCAAAATAGATTCTTGACCGATGGCGGTTACACTACCGCGCTAGCTGCTAGACCTCTTTCTAGTGTTGGATTCGTTGTCCTGCAAATGCCATACAACCCCGAGCACCTGGGGACACAGCAGGAAATTCCCGACCAGATTCTAGGTTTTGAATCGGGCATTGATCTCTTAGTGTCAAAGGGATTGATCGATCCCATGCGCGTAGGAATTATCGGATTTAGCCGGACTTGCTATCACGTAGACGAAGCTCTGATCAAGGACCCCATGCGCTTTGCGGCGGCTACGATCGCCGACGGCGTTGACGAGAGCTATATGAATTATCTGTTCGACGCGGGTCGGAGCACGCAGGTTCCGGAGCAACAAGTGATCTACGGAGCGAAGCCCTTCGGTCAGGGATTGAAGACCTGGATTGAGTCTGCGCCCGGATTCAATCTCGATAAGGTCGATGTTCCAGTACGAGTTGAAGCGGCTAGCGGCATCGGAGCAGTGATGGAAGAGTGGGAGATCTATTCGTCTCTGTATTTACAGGGCAAGCCTGTCGAATTGATTTACTTCCCGGACGGGGCGCACCCACTTGTCAAGCCCTTGGAACGCTTAGCCTCCGAACAGGGCAATGTGGATTGGTTTCGCTTCTGGCTCAAGGGCGAAGAGGACCCCGATCCCTCCAAAACCGACCAGTACGCCCGCTGGCACGAGCTGCGCAAACTTCAAGAGCAAGAGAGTCGCACCGCGCCGACAAACTGAATGCGAAATGCTCGAACGCCTTTCGCCAGTCTGCCCGAACACAGAGATGACATAACGTACCGGCGACATGGGCGATGACCTCTGGCCGCCGCCGCTGACTGTGCTCGGACTGTGCGAGAATCCAACGTTTTCATGCCATTAGGGATAGCTTCGAGCGAAAAGCAGGTTCCCCGATTTGGTGGAAACGTTAGTAGTTAAAGAAAATGAACGGAGCTGTTGTAGTCGATTGTCCGGCTTTGCAAGCAGGGGGTCACCGGTTCGATCCCGGTCACGTCCACCATTTTTCTCTTTTGCTTTTATCGACTTAGGAGTCTTCGTCGCTTCCGCTTCAAAGTCGCTCGCAATCGCTTGTGCCTAATTTTGTGCCCACCCACGAAACCGCTCATGTGTGACATTGCGGAGACTACTGCATCCTCGGAGGGATGCACGTAGCGCGCAGAAACCCGAATATCGTTGTGGCCCGCGATCCTCGCGAGCGTTCAGGCATCGCAACCGGATTCACCGAGCCGGGTGAGAAAGGTGTGTCGCAAGGAATAGAGCACAAATTTGCGGATGGGCTTCTCACCGTGCTTCTGTGCCTGCGCCGTCAGGGCATTGAATACCTGCCTGTGCTGACGTTTGAGGCTCGAAGATTCCATGCGGCCACTTCGAGTCGTTGCAGCCCAGACCCAACCGTTAACAGGTTTCTTGGCACTTCGCCAGCGAGCTTCTAGGATGTTCCTCACCCGTGCCGTCATCGGGAAGGACTAAGCGGAAGCCTGCACCTCATTTTGGAAGAAGGCACCTGGGCCGCCTGCCTTCGACAGCATGGTTCATAGTTACCACATTTGTGGTAGAGTCATACCATGCTTGACATGCGATCCAAGGCGCGCCAGAAGCTCTTGGCATACTACTTCACGAACCCTACGACCCGTCACCATCTGCGGGACTTGGCTCAGCGACTCAGCGTCGATCCATCTAACCTCTCCAAAGAGTTGAGCCGTCTGGAGCGCGAGGGTTTATTTAAATCGGAAATGAGTGGCCGCCAGAAGTATTTTCAGCTGAACCGCGAATATCCGCTGTTTAATGAGGTGCGCAGCATCATCGCGAAGACCATCGGTGCGGTTCCCCTGCTTGCAGAGTTTCTCAAGAAGATCGAAGGAATAGAAGAAGCCTATTTGTATGGCTCGTTCGCGCGAAACCAACAGGACGCGGCTAGCGACGTTGATGTTCTCGTGATCGGCAAGCCGAAAAGCGACACTCTGGCGGAAACAGTTCACAAGCTCGAACGGCAGCTCGGACGCGAAATCAACTATACGGTTCTCACGAGAAAGGAACTGGAGTCGCGGCGCGGTCGCAAGGACGCCTTCCTTGAGAACGTCTGGAACAATAAACGGGTCTTACTTGTCGGTGCCGCATGAAGAAGCTCAAGTCACACACGGTTGACTGGGCGCAAATAGAGCGCTTCGTTGCAAGTGCCGAGAAGAAGCTCACTTCTGCCCATAAGATCCTCGCCTTCGACGAAGAGGCTTGCCTTCAGCAAGCGTACGAAGCGATGCTCAAAGCCTCGTTGGGTTTCATGTTCAGCTATGGCTTCCGTGCTCGGAGTCAACCGGGCCACCACATCGCAATCATCGATTTCGTGCGGGCGCGCATCGACAAGAAGCACGCCGGTCTAATCTCGGTCTTCGACCGTCTCAGACGGAAGAGAAATCTCGCTCTGTACGACGATACAGGCTTCGTCTCCCAGCATGACGCCAAGCAAGCGCTCCAAGCTGCCAGCGACTACCTCGCCGTCATGCGAGCAGACATCATCGCGCGAAAACCTTGACGCCCCATATGCGCCGACCAGGTACTGCTGTGCACGAATCCAACGTTTTCATGCCATTGGGGTTAGCTTTGAGCGAAGAGCAGGTTCCCCGAATTGTTAGAAACGTTAGTAGTTGGAAGTAATGGATGGAGCGGATGGAATCAAGTCCGGTGCTTTGCAAGCAGGGGGCATCGTCGATCCCGACTTTCCAGAGAGGTGCGCACGGGGTCAGAACATAGAGTTGTTTAGACCGCGCGGGCACCGACCCGCTGTTACAATTTACAGAACTGCACCAGGATCTCTAAATTCCGCGGGCACAAGTATTTGGGTCGCGAATAGAAGTTGAGCGTGTGACAATCAGGTGCGCGGGCGGGCAAAATTCAAAATGTAGGGAAATTGTCACAGTAATTGGCACAAAACGGGCAAAATTCAGCGAACTGCAAAAAATCGAAAGCGGCGCTATCTGACGGCTGGCAAAAGGATTTAGTTGGATTTTGTGTCAGATAGCAAAACGGCGATTTACTTTTTCAAGACCGCCGGAGTCAACCGCTTTCCTACCCCTCCGTTTTAACCCTTTGAAATATTGTAGCTTGGAGCTCGATTTAGTGACAGTACTGCCCTAGATTGGTGCATGTTCGGACAAACTGTCACCAAATTGTCACCAAAACCGTCGAGTTTTTCAACCGCCGCTCGCTTGCTCTCAATATTTGTGTGCGCGTGCCTTGCAGTTCAGCGAATGATAAGAGGTGGTTAAACAGAAAGCGATATTTGTAGATCGTTCTCTCGTTAAGCTTACGTGCCTTGGCATCCTCAAGAAATTCATCGGTTGCCTGCTTGATCGTAATGGGCTCAGCTTTTTCTCCGATTTGTTCGCCCGCCGCTTCCCAGGCACGAATTTCCTTCTGCGCCCATTCCCAATCTCCCGTCGCTAGCGACTGGCGAATTTCAGTGTCGCCAAGAAAACCGTCCACCCAAATCGGACAGCGACGATATTTGCGACCTTCCTTTAGGTGTTCGCAAGCCTTTCTGTGTCTGCGATAAGTGGTTAGCATGGGACGGGCAGTCTACACCTTGGAAAGCCATCTGTGAACGCGTTCGAGGACAAACTCTGGAACTCGAATGGTCGTGTAGCTTCTCTTTCGGCCGTACAGTTTCTGGCTGCCGATCACGAGAACACCCGGCTCCCGCTCGAAAATCTTCCGAACGGAGTCGTCGCTCAAACTCCACAGCGCTGCGATTTCGGCATTCATATAATGCCGAGCAGCAAACTTCGGTGCGGTTTGCTCGCCCGCCTCCGAATTGCATTGGGATTCGTCCAATTCCACATCCTCTTCGATGCTCACGTCGATGGCCCGCCCCATGTGAAATCGCACAACGCGGCCATAAGCGAAGTGTGCCGATCTCGTTTTAAGTGACTTGCTTCCGTGCTTGTGCGACGCTCGCCGAGCCGTCTTGGTTTTCTTCGCCGCTTGGAACCGTTGATCAGCTAGTTCGCTGAACCTACCTCGTAGCCGTTCCAGTGACGCAATTTCGGGGCGAACGAGTCCATCGCGACTGGCACGAGTGCGCATGACTTCCTCATAAGCGCGTGTCGGCTCGTCCTTCGCCGGGGGCCAATGAATCGAAGGCAACCCATCGATTCGATCCAGTTCTCCGTACAATCGCTGCCGCACCTTGTCGATCGGCCACTCAATCCTGTTTGCCTCGTCCTGAGTAAGTAATCCCGCGTCCGCAGCCGCCGCCACCAATTCGGGCACGGCGCAAAAGACCTGTATCAACAAGCGTTCCCAATAACCCGGCTGGGCCTGAATCGCACCCTGCACCGCAAGCCTGATGAATTCACTCTTGCTGTACCCGCTACGTTGTGCCGCTGATTCAACAGCCGCATGAACTTCGGAACCTAGCTGGAGCAAGGCTACCGCCGGAAGTTTGTGAGCTCTCGCTGGTTTCATTGCCACACCTCAAGTTGAATATATAGCACCATATATATCAGTGGTCAGGGCCCCTGAACTGCTAGCCGCCGTTTCGACCGAACTATCAGGCTCGTGCACCGAGAGCGCTGGTGGAGCGCCCCGCGATCGGATCTTTTGACGATTTTGGCTTCAATATCGCAAAAGCACAGCGAAGCGCGAGGGATGGATATAAGTACGAACGTTCGTGCTATTCTGTATGAACGATGATATTTGGCAACAAACGACCCGCCAATGGTAGCGGAAGGCGCGAGTCCTTCTCTCAAGGAGAACGGACGCGGCAGACGATTTTAACTGGGGCGGTAAAAATCGCTGCCCGCGAAGGGCTCGCCGCCGTAACCATTGGTCGTTTGGCAAAAGAACTCCGAATAAGCAAGAGTGGCTTGATCGCCCACTTCGGTTCCAAACAATCTCTAGAGCTGGCGACCCTTGAGGCTGCTAGGAAACTTTTTAAGGATCGGGTCTCAGTGCCGGCTCAAGCCACCAGGGGAGGAATCGAGCGTCTTTGGAACTTATGCGATTTGTGGCTGCAACATATCGAACGGCACGTCTTTTCAGGGCCGTATTTCTTTACCGGCGCCTTCCTAGAATACGCGGACCAGCACGGACCCCTAGCGGGAGCGGTCACGGATACCGCGCAAGACTGGTTCAACACGTTACGAAAAGCTGTCGAAGAAGCTCAAAAAAAGGGAGAAATCGATCCGAAGGCGAGCCCGAAGCAGATCGCCTGCGAGCTGAACGGTCTGATGTTGGGAGCCCACTCGGCATATCTGCTGAAACATCGCGATTGCTGGCGCGAGGCCCGGACTTCATTGCTAGGTCAGTTGCGCAGACTGGCCACAGGTGATATCCCAATCAGCACCTTCACGTCAGAAAGAAATTGGACGAAATATCTGCAGGGGAAGTCCTGATGCGCCTGGTGTCGACTCAGCGCCACCTGTACCTACGAGATTCGTGGCAAAGGCCGCGTGCCGATGTCCGGTGTGGCTGGGGAATTAGGGTCGTTTGGCATCCCTCATTTAACGGCGTGCAACAGAAAAGAGAATCTCCTTTCTCCCAGAGACGATACTTCATTTCATAACCACCATAGAAACAGTGTCTTACGAATTCTCTTCATGGAGAAGCTTCGTGGAGTTAATTCGTAAAATGCGCATTAAATATGTGCAATTAATATTTGAAGTGCTCGCGGGTTGTTTAATTGGAAGGAATGAGCGAATTCGTGCGGGATCAACCGGGCAATTTGTATAGGGGTGTGCCCCAGGCTGGCTGAAAAAAATAAATGTGAACAATCGGGACCTGTTGAAGGGCGACGGGCCGGGAGGTGGAGAAGAAAGGCTTGACAACATATATTGTATTTTATATACATGGCGCAACTCTTGGGCACTGACTGCTTAGCTCGGTGCTTTTCGATTTAATTGGGATCTAGCTAGCGGCTTTGCAGACACGCCGGGGGAATCTGTCGAATCCGGAGGGCGTGATGTGTAAGGGAATGCGCTGCGTTGTCGTAGCACTCTCGATCCTCGTTTTCTTCCTGTTCAACCCAAACCAAATGCGAGCGCAGGTGCGGACGACCGGACAATTGTCCGGCACCGTACTGGATTCCTCGGGGGCGGTGGTTCCTGGCGCCACGGTCACGGCTTCGCAGGCCTCCACGGGCTTCAGCCAAGTGGTGACGGCGAATGAATCGGGCGAGTATGTGTTTCCGGCGTTGCAGCCGGGAACGTATCAATTGAAAGCATCGGCGAAGGGCTTCAGCGATACAGTGACTGACAACGTGGTGGTGACTGCCGCGCATACGACCGATCTGCGTGTGCAGCTGAAGATAGGGACCTCGACCGAGACGGTGCAAGTGTCAACGACGGGAGAGGTGCTGGAAACGACGAGCAACACGCTCACTTCGACGATAAGTCCCGAGGACATTCAGAACCTGCCGTTGTCTGGGCGGGATGTGCTGCCGTTTGCGCAACTGGTGCCGGGCGCGCAGAGCGGCGGCGACCAGCGATTCACCACGTATAATGCGTTGCCGAATGCGGCGGTCAGCATCACGGTGGACGGAGTGGACGACAACTTCCAACGGTATCGGAGCTCGACGACTGGGTTTTACACCGCCGCGCCGCTGCGGCTGGGCGCGTTTGACGAGGTGACGGTGTCGACCGACAGCCTCACGGCGGATGCGGGCGCGGAAGGATCGGTGCAGCTGCGATTTGTGACCAAGCGGGGGACCAATCATTTTCATGGGTCGGCGTTTTGGCAGGCGCAGAACAGCGCGTTCAACGCGAACACGTACACAAATAACGCGCTGGGAATCGCGCGGCCGCCGTTCCACTTGAATGACTATGGCGGGAGCATAGGCGGACCGATCTGGAAGGACAAGATTTTCTTTTTCGTTAACTATGAGGAGGAAGACAATCCGTTTTCCAGCACGACTTCTCTGCTGATTCCGACGCAGACGGCGCAGACGGGCGTGTTTAACTACATTGGAACGGACAACGCGCCACACACCGTGAACTTGCTGAATCTGGCAGCCGCGAATGGATTTCCGTCGATTCCTGACCCGACTGTGGGCGGCATATTCACGCAAATCAACGGCTTCTCGCAGAATCAGACGCTGACGCCGGTTGAGGGTCTGCCGTACATGACGCAATTCAGTTTTTCGCAAAAGCAGAGCAACACCAACCGTTATCCAACGGCGCGGTTGGACTTCCAGGCCACGCCGAAAATAGCGATCCATGGTTCCTGGGACTTGTATTGGCGGAACATCGCGAACGTGCAACCCTACCCGGGAGACCCGCACGAGAGCAACGGGTTCAAGTCCACATATTACACGGGCATGTTGGGATTCGATTGGACGATCACACCGCGCGTGGTGAACCAATTCAATTTCGGCGTATTGAGCACGGTGGAGGAATTCAATCCAGGGAACAACTTCAATGAGTTCGAGAGCCAGGGAAACATCCAGGTGATCGCGCCGCAATTGGCTGCGGGGCAGGGGGCGCTGTTCCAACCGATCATTCCGAGTTTTATTTTTCCGCTGCCGAGGAACAATCCGCTATGGACGTTCTATGACAACGTGACGTGGACTCGCGGCAATCATACGTTCACGTTTGGCGGAGACCTGCGAATTTCGACAATGCGTGAACTGGAATCGGATTCACCGCCTTCCTACAACTTGGGATTGAGTAGCTTGGATCCGGCGCTGAGCATGTTCACGCCGGCTAATTTCCCAGCGATTAATACCGCAACGGACCTGCTGAACGCGCAAGCTTTTTACGCGACGATTGTCGGGCGGCTCAACAACGTGCAAGGTGCGAACTACGTTGATGGGACCACGAAGCAGTACCAAGTGGCGGGAGCGCTGAACTATCGCGAGAAGCAAACCGTGGGCGGAATTTACATGCAGGATGCCTATCGTATAACTCCGCACTTCGCACTGAACTACGGTTTCCGCTGGCAGTTTTCGGGAGCGATTTACAATACGAATAATTTCAACGCAAACCCAACAATCTCCGCGCTCTATGGTCCTTCGACGCAGCTATTCCAACCGGGCCAGCTGAATGGCGATCTGAATCCTCAGATCAACTTGAGACCAACGCCCTACTCGGGTGACTACAAGCAGCCGGCACCGAACATTGGATTTGCGTGGAATCCGACGTGGACCGACGGCTTTCTGGGCAAGCTGGCTGGCGGCGGAAATCTGGTGATCCGCGGCGGAGCCAGGGTTAGCCACTACGACGAAGGATGGGTGACGTTTGAGCAGGCCACGATTTTTGGCAATCCCGGGGCGCAGCAGACGGTGTTCCTGAATCCAGGGTTTGCTACGGGCCAGTACACGCCTGGATCTTTGAGCCTGGCTGATACGATCACGCCCAACGGACTTCCTCCGACGTTTAATTTTCCATTTCCGATGTCGTTGTTCACTTTCGGAAGCCAGCCCTTTGGCACGGTGAACCCGAAGATACGATCGCCTTACGTGGAAAGCTGGAACGTGGGCATCCAGAGAAAACTGCCGAGCGGCACGGTTCTGGAAGTGAACTACGTGGGGAACCATTCCGTGCACATGTGGCAGAACTACGACTTGAACGAGGTGAACATTTTCGAGAACGGTTTCTTGAATGAGTTCAAAAACGCGCAAACGAACCTGGCGATCAACGGCGGAGCTTCCTTCGGAGACAACACGGGAAGACCCGGTCTGGTACCGCTGCCGATTTTTGAAGCTGCGTTCGGCGGCACGGGAGCCGCGCAACCGTCTCCGTCGCTATTGAACTCCAGTTTCACTAACCCGAATTACATTGCCCTGCTTCAGCAAGGCCAGGCCGGAGCGATGGGTTACCAGCTGGCGTCGACGGCGAGTTATCTGTGCAATATGGTTGGCGGAACCGCGTTTACGCCTTGCAACGGTTATGGAGCAGGGCAGTACCCGATCAACTTCTTTCAGTTGAATCCATACGCGGCGGGCGTGCCGTTGATACAGCTCTCCGATCCAGGCAGCGAATCGTACAACGGGCTGCAAGTTCAGGTGAAGCACCCGGTTGGACACGGGCTGATGCTCATGGCCAACTACACTTACAGCCACTCGTTCACGAACCGCTATATCGGCGATTACTTTACCGCCGACGCAGAGCTGGGAAATTACACGACGCTGCGTGATCCTCGGCTTAACCGCGTGCCTTCGCCGTACGATTTGCGCAACGCGTTCCGCGTATACGCAACGTATGATCTGCCGTTTGGCACGGGGCAGCAGTTCAAGTCGGGCAGCTCGATCGTCAATCACATCGTCGGCAATTGGACGGTGGGAACGATCTTGACGGCGCAATCTGGCCGGAATTTTAAGTTCCTAGGCGGCTACAACAGTTACAACTACTACAGCTCGTTCTTCAACATACCAGACGCATCGGACTCCGGAGTGGTTCTCAACGGTGTCACACGGAGCCAACTTCAAAGCAACGTCGGTGTGTTCAAGGGACCCACACCGGGCGAGCCCGTTGTTTTCCTGAATCCGAGCCTCTTCGCGGGTGGGAATCAACCCGTGCTTCCGGAGACAACGCCTGGCCAGCTGGGGAACTTCATGTTTCTGACCGGACCGATGTTTGTGAACACCGACATCTCGATCATCAAGGCGATTCCTATCCACGAGCAGATACGATTTAACATCTACGCGGAAATGATTAACGCCTTCAACCACACGAATTGGAACGTCACGGATAATTTTTCGGGCAGCACAAACAATCCAGCGCAGTACGTAAACGTCACGAGCTCGACGTACACGGCTGCGAGCATCGCGAATCCCGGCAACGGAGCGGGAGGAGCGCGGAGCATTCAGTTCCGCTTGCAATTGATGTTCTAGGCGCGGGCGCGACCTGCTCAGACTTGGGAGATTGCAAACCCAGCAAGAGAGGATTTTCTTTCTTCCGGGAGTTTTTTTTGTGGGAGGCTGCGGACGCTCGAATGGACCGTGCGGCCTGACTGTAGGCGGTGCACGAGTTTCTTGGCATGGTTCACGAGCAGCAGGGGCGAACGAACGATACCCTTACTGAGTTACAGAAAGCGATCGATCTGTCCGGCGGGTAATATAGCCTCTGCTCGCTCGGCCACGTCTATGCCAGTGTGGGGCGGCGTACTCGAGTCGAGGGGGCCGACATTGTTATGCAATCAAGTGAAGTACTAACCCGGAATATGTCCGGTTACGCGACTCAGGACTTTGCAGGGCTAATGAAAGCAGCCTAACCAGTTTCAGCGCATTCCGAAAGCTTCAACCGGAAGGGGACTGTTGATGTCTTCCATCTGGGAAAACGCACGATTGAAGAAGTCGATCGGCATGGCTAGCTGTTTTCACATTGTCCTAGCTCTATGTGGATTCCCGATCACCGCGCTCGCCCAAACAATTTCTACGACTCGGGGCGCACCAGCGCCGGCGCGTCCCTGCAAGAATTCGATGTAGCGCCGCGGTCTTCAGCGAACGCCGGTGCTTCGGGCCTTTTGCAGAGACAGACTCCGCACCGTGTATACTCTTGTGCGCTGGGGCGGCCAAACTGGAAATGACCTCGAAGACCTGCGTCGCACCGCCGAGGAGGGTTATGACGCGCTCCCCTTTGTTCCATGTGCTCGTTGCCACGGCTTTTTCTGTACTGCTCATCTGTCCGGCGCTCGCGCGTCAGGGTACCAAGATGGACCCCGACGCGAAACCGGCGACGATCGAGGGCACCGTTCGGGACCTTGCTTGTCCCGTCCAAAATCCGGCTGGGACCGCCACCAGCTTCAGTTTGAAGTGCACCCTGGATTGCGTTAAGCACGGCTCACCGATCATCATTCTCACCAAGGCTGGGCTGATCTATTTCCCAATCTCTGGAGACATGCCCGATACCGACCAGCGTGAAAAGATGATGCCGTTTGTAGGAAAGTATGTGCAGGCAACCGGCCCCGTATTCGTGCGAAATGGAACTCACGCAATCGCAATCACACAAATCAAGGAACTGAAGAGCGTTCACTTGGACACGGATGCTCGCTGAGCCTCCAAGTACCGCCGCCCAACCCTCTCGGCAATCACCTGGAACTATTCGCCAATCAGGGCGCCGACCACGCTCCTTTTCAGCGTCCCCTCAATCCCTTCGAATTTGTAGGGCGGAAGCCCAGGTCTCAGGGTCCGTTTGCAGACTCTGCGATTAGGTCAACGTAGTGTCATAACTTGCAGAATCGTCCCGAACTGTAAGCTAGTGGACGTATAACCCTCTGACCGGACAAATGGATTCTGGCACGATATCACTGCTCCGTTACCTGCGTCCTACGCGGTGCTAACGGTCCAACTGAATTTCACCGTGCCGTGTACCCGCCGTGTACCTCAGTTCGGGGTTTGTCCCAGTTTTATCGGTTCTGCCGGAACGTAGAATCAATAACTTACAAAGATTCACCGGACGGAGATGGTCCGAATCCCACCCCCTGCGCCAGCCAGTCTTAGGAATTCTCTCGGTTCCCAACATGCATGCGGACTCCTTAATGTTTGGCCCCAATCACATCGAATTCGCCAGTCGTGCTTTCTCGCTGTCCGGCGACAGTCCGCGAAATGTCCAAACTGATGAGGACATTCTCCCACACCAATCGCGAGGTACACTTCCTTACAGCTCCTCTCGGAATAGATCGCGAGTGTTACGTACGTATTCGCCGTGAGGAAAGGTGGCAGTGAGGCACCAAACGATCCCAGGCGGCGCGTGCGGACTTTGACTTGCCCAAGAACATGTGTTTTTGTGCCTCGTATCGAAATTAGCGGGAAGAGCACTCCCACCACCCGCAGAACCCATCACACTCCGATTCATTGACGGGACGACGAAACCGTGCGCGCGCAACGCCCGGCGGCCCAAGCGTGACCACGACCACGCCAATTTTTGCGGCGCAAGTTTTTTAATTGACACGTTTGGCTTTCTACTCTACAGTTTTCGTCCATGCGATTTAACTCTCAGAGGACTACGCAGATTTCGTCTCGCTGTACCTGTTGCATACCGGTGTCCTCTGGCATTGGGAGGCTAGCGACAGCGAACGTGTAGCTGAAAACGAGCCGAGTCGTAAGCGACCCACCGCCGAGGATGCAACCGGCCGGTGGGTTTTTTGTTTTTAGGCGCTGGAGGAAACCTCACCGCAGTTTCGAACGGATTTCGGCCACCTCTCAAGCAGGAGCCCTCACAAAAAAACAGCAGGTGTCGCGGTCAATGCAGCGCAGGCGAATCCAGTACACGCCCAGCGTCAGCGGCCCGACGCCGAAGAATCAGCGCAGAGCCCGATAAAGGGCACGCGACTGAATCGTGAGTTTCTGATCTTGATTTCAATTTATTGAGGAGCCAAAACCATGCGGTACCACAAGTTCATCGTGTTCATTTTTGCGTTTTTCGCCGTCGTCGCTAGCCTGCGAGCGCAGTCCACAATTTCAGGATACGTCACCGGCATCGTCAGCGATCCGAGCAATGCGGTCGTGAGCAACGCCAGCGTTACGCTCAAGAATTCCGATACGTCGTTCACGCAGACCACGAAGACCGGCTCGGACGGAGTGTTCCATTTCGAATACGTGCCGCCGGGTAATTACAAACTGAGCGTCACCGTCACTGGCTTCAGCACCGCGGAGCAAACGATCGCGGTCACAGTGGGCCAGTCCACGACGGCGAACGTGCAACTCACGGTCGGTTCGTCCGCGAGCACGGTGGTGATTGAAGGCGAGTCCAATCCGATTCAAACCGAGAACGGGGACATCACGACGAATTACAACGAGACGCAAATTCAACTGGTGCCGAATCCGGGCGCGGACATCACCTATGTGGCCCAGACCGCGCCGGGCGCGGTGATGAATACGCAGAGCGGCGGGGGCAATTTTTCCGTCTTCGGGCTGCCCGGCTATTCGAACATGTTCACGATTAACGGCATGGACTACCTGAACAGCTACGGCGATAACAACAAATCTGGCGCGACCAACAATAGTATTGGCGGCAACGAGATGCAGGAAGTGACCGTGGTCAACAACGGTTACTCGGGGAATTACGGCCGGCTGGTCGGCTCCAACGTGAATTTCGTAAGTAAATCCGGCACGAATCAGCTGCACGGCAACGCCATTTACGATTGGAACGGCTCGTCGTTGAACGCCAACAGCTACTTCAATAAAGACTCCAACCCTATCACGCCGCGGCCGTTCGACAACGTGAATCAATGGGCCGCTTCGATCGGCGGGCCCATCTGGAAAAACCGCACATTCTTTTTTGTGGACAATGAGGGGTTGCGCATCGTGATTCCCACGAGCTTTCCCGTCAACATTCCCAGCCCGCAGTTTGAAGCGGCTACCATTGCCAATCTGCAGACCGTCAGCCCCGCGTCGGTCCCTTTTTACAACACGATTTTTAATCTGTACAACAACGCACCGGGAGCGTCGCGCGCGGCCGACACTCTGCAACCACCCGGAACACCGGGCGCCGGGGACGGCTGCGAATCCAACTTTAACGTGCTTGGCCCGACCGTTCCTTGCGCCCTCAAGTACACGGCAACTCCGGGGAATTTTACAGGTGAATGGCTGCTCGCCTGGCGCATCGATCAGATCCTCAGCTCGCGCGATCAGGTGTTCCTGCACATCTTCACGGATCACGGCATTCAGGCCACCAACACCAACGTGATCAATTCCGCTTTCAACCTGAGCAGCCCGCAGCCGGAATGGCAGGGCCAGTTGAACGAAACACACACGTTCAGCACCCGTTCGGTGAACCAGTTCATTGCCGCGTTTCAGTGGTCCGGAATTCTCTTCGGGCCGGCGGATCCGGCGGCTGCGTTGGCCGTGTTTCCGTCGCAGCTGAACTTCACAGGCAATACTTTCAATGAGTTGGGGCAGAACCAGGCGCATCCAGTGGGCCGCCACATCACGCAATATCAGCTGGTGGACAACTACTCCTACACGTTCGGCAAACACACGCTGAAAGCGGGCGTGGATTTCCTGCGTGATGACCTGAATGTGTTCTTCTACGGCAGCAACACCGCCGGAACCATAACCGACGACATGACGAATTTCTACAACGGAGGTGCGGTGAACTACACGCAATCGTTCCCGACCACGCTGCATTCGCCATTCGCCGCCTACGATCTGGGTTTCTACATCGAAGACGATTGGAGTGTGACGCCTCACCTGAAGCTGACCGCCGCGCTGCGCTTCGATCGCGAGTCGAACATCACTAGCCGGCAAAATGCCTTCGCGCGGCTCGCCGAGCCCTTCGAGGACGCCGATCACGATCCGACCATTCCTTACAACCAGGCCATTCAGACCAGTGTGTCGCAGGCATTTTATTCTGCTACGCCTATCACTTTCGAACCGCGCTTGGGTTTTGCGTGGTCGCCGTTGGGCGGCACCAAGACCGTGGTTCGCGGCGGCATCGGCAATTTCCGCGATTTCCTGCCGCAGCAAGTGCTGCAGGGATTCGCGCTCAATACTCCGCTAGTGAACGCCTTCACCGTGAATGGTCTTACCACTGGAGCGGCGCTTTCACCCGCCGTCGCGGATAACATATTTGCCACTGCGGCCAGCTACAACACGGCGTTCGTGAATGGCTTCTCGCAGGGCGCCACGCTGGCGGATTTGCAAGCCTCCGACCCAGGCTTTTCGCCGCCAGCGTATTACGGCGCTCAGCACAAGACCATCAATCCCACGTACATCGAATGGAACCTGGAAGTTCAGCGTTCGCTGGATCAAAACACCACGATGAGCGCGAACTATGTGGGCAATCACGGCATCCACGAAGTTTTTATCAATCCAAGTCTAAACGCTTACGATCCCGGCGGGTTTGCTGGCTTGCCCACAACGGCGCCTGATCCGCGGTTTTCGAACGTCACCGAGTTGCAGACCGACGGCACGTCGAATTACAACGGAGTGACGTTTTCGGCGCGGCACAATTTCAACCACAGTTTTCAGGCCACTGCGAGTTACACCTACAGCCACGCTCTGGACGACGTCTCCGACAACGGGTTTACAGCCTGGGGTTACGGGACCGCGGCCAGCATTCAGTACCCACAAAACCCGTTCGATCCGCACGCAAACTACGGCAACAACGATGCGGATGTGCGGCACGCATTTTCCGCCAGTTACGTGTGGACGCCGCCGTTCGATTCCTGGAGCGGCCATGGCTCGAACAGGTTTTTGGCGGGCTGGTCTTTCTCCGGAACGTTTTTCTATCGTAGCGGATTTCCGTTCACGGTGATTGACAGCGCGGACACGGCAATTCTGGCTGGTTCTAATTATGGGGCCACGCTCTTTGCGAACTACCTGGGCGGAGCGCAGCCAAGTTGCACCACGCCCGCGTCTCCGTGCCTGGTGGCTGCGGACTTCTCCTCGGCGGTCTCCGCATTTGGAGACCAGCGCCGCAATCAATTCCGCGGGCCCGGCTTTTTCAACACGGACTTGAGCGTGCTGAAAAGCACACGGGTGAGGCTGTGGAGCGAAGGCCAGCAGTTTGTGGTCGGAGCCAGTTTCTACAACATCCTCAATCACCCGAATTTCGATCAGCCGGTGGCCGATGTCGCGAACGCGTCGCAATTCGGCCACATCATTCAGACGGTCTCGCCGCCAACCAGCATTCTTGGTTCGGGGTTGGGGGGAAATTCGTCGCCGCGGCAGATCCAGCTGACAGCGAAGTTCATCTTCTGATTTTTGGGACACCACAGCCCGAACACGCGATGTTTCACCCTGGCTGGCGATCGGCGGGCCCACCCCGGACGATCGCCAGCGTTTCACCGTAAGAATCAGTAGAGCGGCGAGCCGCGAATATTGCGCGGCGCCGACCAATTTCAAGGAGACTTTTTCGTGCATAATCGATCGGCACGCTTCAGCAGATTTCTTCTGACAGATACGCGCAGCGGTTTCACGGTCGTAACCGCTGTGGTGTGGATATTTCTGAGCGCACTGTTTGCCTCGCCGGTTCTGCAGGCCCAGGCCGCGCGGGGGACGGTGAACAAAATCACGCTCGAAGACTTGATCTCGCTGCGCGAATTCTCCGAGGCGGTTCTTTCTCCCAACGGGGCCCAGCTTGCCATCGTTCGCCACGGCCAGATTGCGCTGCTGCCGGCCGACGGCGGCTGGCCTGTTGTCTTGACTACATCGCCGGGAGGGAAGGCTGAAATCAGTTGGTCGCCGGACGGGTCGACCATCGCTTTCGTCAGTCAGGGCAGCGTTTGGGTGGTGCCTGTCTCGGGTGGCAAGCCTAAGCAGATAACCTACGGGGCAGTCGGTGCCGGCGATCCCCGTGGCGCGTCGGACCGCTGGCCAAAGTGGAACTCCGACGGAAAATGGGTTTTGTTTCAATCGGGACGCCATGGGCACAACGAGCTTTGGGTCGTAAGCGCGGACGGCAGGACCACGAACTATCTTGCAACCACTGAGATTTATTCCGGAGTTGATGAGCTCGACCAGATCACCACGGGTGATGAAGTCGCGTCGGATCGTTTCGATCCCACGCCCGCGTGGTCGCCTGATGGCACGCGAATTTCTTATACTGAACGCTCGCGCGATTTTTTCTCGGGGAAGTTGAAGGTTCTGGATTTCGATCGCGCTACCGGCACCGTGAAGGGCGCACCGCTCGAACTCTACACCGCCCGGCACGACCGCGGCGGCGCGTGGGTAATCGATCACGTCGCGTGGTCTCCGGATGGTGCGACGCTCGCTTTTACTCTCCAGGACAGCGGATGGGACAAAGTCTACCTGCTGCCTTCGCGCGGCGGGCAACCCAGGCGGCTTACGCAAGGCGAATCCGAAGATGGTTCGCCGGTTTTTTCTCCCGACGGCAAATCTATCGCGATCGTTTCGAATCGCGGCGTGCTCGAAGAGAGCCACATTTGGATCGTTCCCGTCGATGGCTCCGTGCCGCGCCGGCTCGCCAATCTGCCGCCTGGCGTGGAAGAGGAGCCGCAGTGGTCGCCCGACGGAAAGAGGATCTATTTCATTCGCACGAGCCCGGAGGAAACGCCGGACCTTTACGTCGCGTCCGTGGCGGGCGAGGCGGCGCCGCACGCGCTGACGCACACACTTCCGCTGACTTTCGAAGCTACGGGCATCGCTCCGCCTCAGGTGGTGCACTTCAAAGGCAAGGACGGTCTCGCGCTTGCCGGAATCCTTTACCTGCCGCTTGGCTACAAGACCGGCGTGCGCTATCCCACAGTGATTTGGGCGCACGGCGGGCCAGAGGGCCAGGACGCGCTGGGTTTCTCGCCGTGGTCGCTGTACCTCGCGCAGCAAGGTTACGTCGTCTTCCATCCGAACTTTCGCGGCAGCACCGGTTATGGCGAAAAATTTCGCAACCTGAACGTGGAAGATAGTGGCGGCGGCGAAACGGACGATATCGCTGCAGGTGTGGCGTATTTGGTGGATCAGGGCATCGCTGATCCGAAGCTCGTGGCCATTGGAGGCGGCAGCCATGGCGGCACTGCGGTCAACTACGCCGTCACGAAATATCCCGACTTGTGGGTCGCGGCGCTGTCGCTATTTGGCGTCGCCGATCGCGCTACGTACATCCAGCGGACCAATCGCAATTCCGCCATTCGCTGGGAAACCAAGTTCGGCGGCACGCCGGACGAAAAGCCGGCGGTTTATCGCAAGGCCGATATTCTGCCGGACGTGCCGAAGATCAAAGCGCCCGTGCTCGTTTTATGGGGCGAAGAAGATCCGCAGGTGCCGCCGTACGAATCATTCCAGCTGGTCGCCGCATTGAAAAAATACAACAAGACATATGTCGCCTTCAGCTACTCGCACGAAGGGCACGGATTCTCGCAGCCGGATCATGCGCTGGACGCGCTGCATAAGGAGGACGAATTCCTGCGCCGATATTTGCTATCGCCGGTCGGGCAGAGCAGCACTTCCACCGAGGAGATTCCGCTCGACCAGAAATAGGAGGCGCGAGGTTTTCCGGTATGCGTTTTGGAGCGAAGGCAGTAAAATCGCTGCGGCGATAGCGGCGCGTGCAGCGAAGCTGCCTTCGTTTTTTGCGATTTTTCGCCACACAAATTGCCCGTGAAGTCTTGCAGTCGTTCTTGCTTTATCATTGAGTTTGTTTCCGCAAAGGAGAAACTTTCGTGGCTGAGAATGTATCCCATCACGCGTTGGGCGATCGCGCGGCATTTCAGCTTGCTAATGTAACCAAGACGCCACCGCAGTATGTTGCGATCACTCCGCGATGGCTGGTCCGTCTGCTGGACTGGAAGCCGCTTGAGGCGGGAACCCTGCGCGTCAACCGAGTGGTGGACGACAAGGCGATCGACGTGGTCTGCGGGCAAAAGGACGAGAAGGCTTTGCCTGAGACGTACGTGGAGTATGAAGAAAAGCCGCGCGAATACACTTTGAGCGCGATTTCGGCCGTGCTGGATGTGCAAACGCGCGTCTCCGATCTTTACAGCAATCCTTACGACCAGGTTCGCGAGCAGCTGCGGCTGATGATTGAGAACGTCAAGGAGCGGCAGGAAAGCGAGCTGATCAACAACAGCGACTACGGGCTTCTGAAGAATGTCCCGGCGAGTCAGCGGATTCAGGCGCGCAAGGGCGCGCCGACTCCGGACGATCTCGACGAGCTGCTGACAAAAGTTTGGAAAGAACCCTCGTTCTTTCTGGCGCATCCGCGCGCGATTGCCGCGTTCGGCCGCGAATGCACGCGTCGCGGCGTGCCGCCCCCGACCGTCACACTCTTTGGGACGCCATTCGTCACCTGGCGTGGAGTACCGTTGATACCGACGGACAAGTTGCAAATTGAAGGCGCCGGCAAAGCCAAGGATGCGGCCGGTAAGACGAATATTCTTTTGCTGCGCGTCGGAGAAAAGAAGCAGGGCGTGATTGGTTTGTTCCAGCCCGGATTGCCCGGAGAGCAAACTCCCGGCCTATCCGTTCGGTTCATGGGCATCAGCAGCAAGGCTCTCGCTTCGTATCTGATTTCGCTCTACTGCTCCGCGGCGGTGCTTGTGGACGACGCCATTGCCGCGCTGGAAGATGTCGAAGTCGGACACTACCATGAGTACAAGTGAAAACGGGAAAAGCGCGTGGCGGTTCGTGAATGACGCTACTGGGTCGGTCTTGCCGGGGAATCTGCAGTCGCTTCCTGCCGGCGTACCCGATCCGGAGGTGCTCGCGCGCATGGCGAATGAGTTTTTCACGGCGCTGCCGGCGGCGCAGGCCGTAGTTCCGGCCGCGCCATACGCCGCCGAGGCCGCGCGCGGGCCGCAGGCATCGATTGCGGGAGTGAGCCTGGTGGATGCTTCCGCCGATCAGACGGTTTTGCTGCCGACCGAAACGCAACGGCGCGCTTTGCCGTCTTCGCTTGGTGCAGCTGAGGCTTATTCGCAAATTCCGGCCAGCGCAAACACCGTGCCGCTTGGATTGCCCGGTGGCGTGGATGCGACTTATTTCACTGGGCCTGCGTCGCTTTCGTTCCTGGAAGATATCAGGCCGCTTTTTTCCTATTCCGCGGCGCCGCTGCCTGCTGCGGATTATCCAGCGACCATCCAGATCCCAACCGAAACCGAGCTTCGCGTCATCGCCAATAGTTTTTCCTCCGCGACGGTGCCAGGTGTGCCGCGGTCCACGATTGACCTCGCCGCGCCGCAGGTTTCGGGCGCTGCGGGGCAGCCCACCGCAGCGGAGCAGTCCGGCGGCTACTCATTCCTGAACGAAATTCGCCAGCTTGTCCCCTCGGGATTCGCGCCCACGGAAATTCCTTCGGATGGGCTTTCCGAGATTTCATTGTCTTCGCTGCCGTTCGATGTGCAGGCTATTCGCCGGGATTTTCCGATACTGCAGGAGCGCGTCCACGGCAAGCCGCTCATTTGGCTCGACAATGCGGCCACGACACAGAAGCCGCAGAGCGTGATTGACCGACTAAGCCGATTTTACTCCCACGAAAATTCCAACATTCATCGCGCCGCGCATGAACTGGCCGCGCGAGCGACTGACGCTTACGAAGCTGCGCGCGAAAAAGTGCGCCGCTTCGTGAACGCCGGTTCGGTGCGCGAAATCATTTTCGTTCGCGGCGCCACGGAAGGTATTAATCTGGTGGCGCAGAGTTGGGGCCGGCAGAATATTCAGAAGGACGACGAGATCGTCATCACGTGGCTGGAGCACCACGCGAACATCGTGCCGTGGCAAATGCTGTGTGCGGAGAAGGGCGCGCGGTTGCGCGTTGCGCCGGTGGATGATTCGGGGCAAGTGATTCTGGACGAATATCAGAAACTTTTGGGCCAACGCACACGGCTGGTCGCGTTCGCGCAGGTTTCCAACGCGCTCGGCACGGTGACTCCGGCGCAGGAAATGATTGAGATGGCGCATCGCTACGGCGCAAAGGTGCTGCTGGACGGCGCGCAAGCCGTTTCACACATGCAAACCGACTTGCAGAGCTTCGACTGCGACTTCTATGTTTTTTCCGGCCACAAAATGTTTGCGCCTACGGGCATCGGCGTCGTCTTCGGCAAGCTGGATATTCTGGAGAACACGCAGCCGTGGCACGGCGGCGGCAACATGATTCAGGACGTCACGTTTGAAAAGACAACGTACCAACCAGCGCCAGGCCGTTTCGAAGCCGGCACGGGCAACATCGCCGATGCGGTAGGCCTCGGTGCAGCTATCGATTACCTCGAACGCGTCGGCATGGTTAATATTTCGCGCTACGAACACGATTTGTTGCTCTACGCCATCGAAAATCTGCAACGCATTCCCGGCCTACACTTGATTGGCACAGCGCGCGAAAAAGCCGGCGTCTTGTCATTCGTGCTGGATGGCTTCCGAACGGAGGACGTTGGCGCCGCTTTAAATCGGCAGGGAATTGCCGTGCGCGCGGGGCATCATTGCGCGCAGCCGATTCTTCGCCGCTTCGGCGTTGAGAGCACCGTGCGCCCTTCGCTCGCCCTCTATAACACCTGCGAAGAAATAGATGCCCTGGTCTCTGCAATTTGGAACTTGAAACAGGGCCACACTTCGCTCTAATCGTTCCCGCCGACAACGATCCGCTTAGTCTGGCTAGGCTCTATCTGATTGCCATACTCTCACCAGACAATGAGACGTACAGAATCGCGGGGATCGTCCGTAGATAATTTACTTTGAGGGCAAACGTTGCTGCGCTCATGTGTTGCCCAGAAATGGTTCTTTTTGAGGCGAGCCCCGTCGGCCTTCTGGGCAAGCGAAGCTTCAACGTTTCAGATAGGCGAGGGAATGGGGATTTTGGGCAAACAGCGGTTTCTGGGCACTTGATTGCATAACAATGCCGGCTCCTTTCTTCCGAGTTCCTCATGACCGGCGGGCCGGTCAGCACGCACCATGAAAATCAGCTAAGGTAAGTCCTGCGCGGAAGGACAGACGAGGTTGTCATTGGCTGGCGCGCTTGAGCCCGTTCCCGAGTTGAACCCGGATGCCGCGAGGAAACACACACCATCGCCCTCATTCGAGGAGCATGTGAGAGAGAATCTGCATCCGATGTCGGCATCCTCTGTCCTCTGCGCCAGGAGGTGGGGTTATGGAAGTAGTCTATCGTCGTTGTAGTGGGATCGACGTTCACAGAGAAAGCATTTCGGTGTGCGTTTTGCTGATGGAAGATGAAGGAATCAAAAAAACAAATCCGCCGGTTTGGCACCATGACCAGAGACTTACTGGAGTTGAGCCTGTGGCTGCAACAACTCGGTGGGACCCACGTGGCCATGGAATCGACAGGTGTTTACTGGAAACCCGCGTGGAATCTATTAGCGGGCCAGTTCGAACTCCTGCTGGTCAATGCGCAACACATCAAGCAGGTACCTGGACGAAAGACCGATATCCGGGATTGCGAATGGATTGCAGATCTGCTCCAGCATGGCCTTCTGCGTGGAAGTTACGTCCCCGAGCAAGAACAACGAGATCTGCGCGACCTGACCCGCTATCGGGTGAGGCTCAACGAGGACAAGGTTAGGCTAGCGAACCGAATCCAGAAGACGTTGGAAGACGCCAATATCAAACTGGCTTCGGTAGCCACCGATGTGCTGGGGGCTTCTGGACGCACCATGTTGCAAGCCATCGCAAGCGGAGAAGACGATCCCGAAAAGCTGGCCCAAATGGCGCGGAAAGGACTGCGCAAAAAACTACCGCAATTATGGTTGGCGCTGCAAGGTCGGATCCGCGATCATCATCGTTTCCTCCTCCGCCAACTTCTCGAGGAACTGAGATTTACCGAGGAGAAGATCAACGAACTCGATCAACGCATTCAGCAGTGTATGCTCCCACACCATCATGCCATCTCGTTGTGGACCTCGATGCCAGGCGTCCGCGTGACAACCGCCTGGAGTTTAGTGGCCGAGATTGGCACCAATCCAGAACAGTTTCCTCTGGGCAGCAACTTGGCTTCCTGGGCGGGAATGTGCCCCGGCAATAATGAAAGCGCCGGGAGGCGCAAGAGCGGCAAGGCACGCCGAGGAAATCGCTGCCTTCGCCGAGCTTTGAACCAGGCAGCCTGGGCCGCTGCTCGCACCAAGAATACTTATCTGGCCGCGCGTTTCCATCGCCTAGCGGCGAGACGCGGAAGCAAGCGAGCCATCGTCGTCATTGGACACAAGATTCTTGTCTTGGCCCACTATATGCTCCAACACAACACTCCATTTCGCGAACTCGGCGCCGAATACTTTCAACGGCTCCGTACACCGAGCCTTTCCCAATCACTTGTCCGTCGATTACAGCGCCTCGGCTTTCAACCCACGCTAACGCCTGCGCAACAAGTAGGTTGAGCAGCTACGAAGAAGTATTTTCGAGAGAGCCTGCGGTCTTCGACCAACCACAGTCTACTCAGGTCTAAGGAGCCGACGTTGTTATGCAATCACGTCGATTTAGTGATTCATGGAGCCAGTGGACGGTTAGGTGTCGAGATTTCGCTTCAAACCCAGTATCAGGGAGTATCAATGTCCTGTTCATTCCCTGATCGTTCCCTGTTCCGATTGGACTGGAAAGTGCGGTCTCTCTCGCTAAGATACTCTCCAACGTGGAGTTGTATCCAATCGCCTTTAACCGAATGCGCAATGTTCCCTGTAAATGTCCCTGATAGCAGGGAATTTGGCGGAGAATAGTTCGCTTGCGACTGCATCCACCGCCACGCAGTCATCTCTCGTTTGGATAATAGATCTGCTGGAAAGTCTTGCAGTAATCGTAAGGCTTCGCGGACCTCTCAAAGCCATGCCGAGGCTAGCGCAGACATGCGAATTTCTGATTCAGCCTTGGTTGTACACTGGAACGATCGACGGCATGCGCAAGAGGCGGCGTAGAAAGCAGTTTTCGGACTGCGCGGGCTACTTTTGTGCGAGCGCGCGAGACTCGTGACTTCACCGCACTTTCGCGAATGCACAAAGCCCGCGCCGTTTCCGTGACTGAAAATTCCTCGCTCTTGCGCAATCGAAATGTTGCCTGAATTCGCGGAGGTAGCTCGCGGATTTGGTCTTCGATAAGGGCATTCAATTCGCTCGCCGCATAAATTTGCTCGGGATTCGGCGGCCGCGCGACTGTTCCGTCGAAGAGTGATTCTGCTTGATTGTCGAGAATATCGTTCAAGGAATCTTGCACACGGTAGCTCTTCCTTCGCCGCAGCATCAGGGCTGAATTGATTGCGATTCGGGTCAGCCAGGTGGAAAAGGCAGCTCGCCCCTCATAGGAATCAAGTTTCGCATAAGCCCTGCACCAACTGTCTTGCACTGCATCTTCCGCATCTTCTTTATTTCGCAAGATGGCGATCACTGCGCGATAGAGCCTGGGCGTGTGCCTTTTGAAAAGTTGCTCCTGCGCCTCCGGATTTCCCACGACAGCCTGGCGAATCAAGTTCCAATCCTCGAGCATGGCAGGCGAGGTGAACTTCCGATCCACGGAATGCAGCTTTCGAGCCCGCGAAGCCGATCTGGTTGATTCAGGACGGCGGAGCTTCGTATGAAACAGCTCCCCAATTATTGTCGATCCACTCGCGAGTGAAGTTTCTAGTGCACTCATAAATGATTCTCCCTTTCTATGCCTGCTCCAGCTAATGACACAGCACTTTTGCTGCCGATTCGCTTTCTTGCTCTGGTCCGTTTGAAAATACTCGAGCTCAAAGACCTACAGGAAATCACCCGTGTGCGAATGAGCTGTCATTTCAGTCCCAGTGTGCCGGCCGGATAACACCCGTCCGCTCAGTGACACTGCGGGCCGCAAATTGAATTCTCCGTCTCATCTCATCATCACGATTTTTTGCAAGTCAGAGCATGAATCAACGCTCCGGGCGATACCCAATTTCTTCATCCGGAAGTACAACGTCGAACGGTTCAATCCCAAGCGCGCCGCGGCACCGCTGGGTCCGGAGAGAACCCACCTGGTCTCTTTCAGTGTCCTTAGAATATGGTTGCGCTCCACCTCTTCCAGCGTTTGGTGCCGGTCTGGGTTTTGAGCCGGCATGATCCGCGATTTCAAGTCCCGCGGCGAAAGCCGCAGCATGGGACCGGGACTTAAAATCACCGCGCGTTCAATTACGTTTTCCAACTCGCGGATGTTACCCGGCCACCGGTACCGAATCAGAGCGTCCACTGTTTCCGACGGAATCGTATCAATCGTCTTGCGCATTCGCCGCGTCGCTTGTTGCACAAAATGTTGCACCAACAGCGGAATATCCTCCGGACGTTCCCGCAAGGGAGGAATGTGAATGGGAACAACATTCACTCGATAATAGAGGTCACTGCGAAATTGCTTCTCCAGGATCATTCCTTCCAGGTCGCGATGAGTCGCGGCCACAATGCGCACGTCAACTTTTTGCGTCCGCGTGCTTCCCAGCCGCTCGAATTCCCGCTCCTGCAACACGCGAAGCAGCTTTGGCTGGAGCTCCAGAGGAATGTCGCCAATCTCGTCCAGGAACAGCGAACCTTGATGTGCAAGCTCGAGCCGGCCAATCTTCTGTGCGATCGCGCCGGTGAACGATCCCCGCTCATGACCAAACAGCTCGCTTTCCAGCAGCCCGGTGGGAATGGCGGCGCAGTTGAGCTTGACGAATGGTCGATCCCTGCGAGGACTGTGACCATGAATGGCGCGCGCGACGAGCTCTTTGCCCGTGCCCGTCTCGCCCAGCAAGAGCACAGTCGAATCTCCCCAAGCCACCGTTTCGACCATCTGCAGCACACGGCGAAGACCTGAACTTTTTCCAATAATCCCTTCGAAACCGGCCTCCGGGTCCACTGGTTCGTCGATTCGGTTCATATCCAGAGTAATCTCCGGATCGGTCGTACGCCTTAGGTCCTCGTACTGCAGCGGATAGGTGAGACTATTCAAGCTCATTGCCTTGCTCCCTTTTTTGCAGTTTGTCAGTGCGAGCGTTATGTTTTTTCCGCCTCGGCCGTCCACTTTCTTGCCCAATCCATTTGCGGACGTAAAGCGGACAATTCTCGAGCTTGATGCTGTCCGCTTCGCAATCTGCCAGAAACTTGATTGCGTCGCGGTCTACCAGAGTCACATCTTTTAAATCCAAGGCGATTTTGCTGCCGGCCCCTTCCAACTCAAGGAGCCTGCGCAGTTCGTCAATATCGTCTGCCTCGATCCGGCCGCTCAGAGTGAAAATAACTCCCCCGTTTATTTTTCTCTGGATCTTCAGCATTCCCAGCCCCTTTCGAGATGCAGCCTCCTCAGGGTTAGCAGTTAGTTGCCCGAACCTAAGCAAATGATTCTTAATAACCTAAGCGAGATTCGAGTGGCGAGATTTCGCCAATTGGCGAAACTCTGCGCAACATTCGCTCGGACACCGGCTTTGCGTTTGGAAGTGTTGTTACGCCTCGGCTCGCTGATGGGCAGCAGACTTGAGCGTAGGACCGCTCCGCTCTCGAGCAAATGCGCCTCAAAACTTCCTTTCCTCAACAATTTCCCCCCCTGATTTCACCGCTGGCCTTGGCAGGCTCCACTGGCCATTGCGCAACTCGGCGATCGAGTGCACTGGCAAGGCGCCTGCTTCACGCCCCTGGCAGTGCCGTTTCGCGACGTATTCTCAAGATAAGGATTCGGGAAGTCCTTCAGGCAGCTCTGAAAAAAGATGGAAAACTCTGAATAGCCTGTAAGCTACCCAGGTT
>Ga0116105_1000047_pt1 | contig 45051 bp, 32 predicted proteins | sample June2015DPH_6_20_FD_89716 | JGI IMG/M metagenome (GOLD analysis project Ga0116105, IMG submission 89716) | Peatland microbial communities from SPRUCE experiment site at the Marcell Experimental Forest, Minnesota, USA - June2015DPH_6_10 | ecosystem: Environmental > Terrestrial > Soil > Wetlands >... | reverse complement strand
CAACGCGAAGGCAAACTGAACCGGGTCTCCTGGGAAACGATCACGGCGGGGCAGGCTATCGCTGCTGCCACAGGCTGGGCGCTCGAAGCCGCTGTGGCCGGGGCCAACTCATCGGCAATCGCTGCGGAAGTTGCGGAAAAAAAAGTGGCGAAGGTGTACGCGGTTGAGTCGGCGAAGCTCGAGCCCTACACTCCCGATGCGTTCTCTGCGGCTCTGAAACAACTCCTGGCTGCGAAGTCGCCAAGGCTGGTGCTCATGCCGCACACCTATCAGGTGCGGGACTTCGTCCCCAAGCTCGCGACCGCGATGGGGCGCGCCGTCATCAGCGACTGCATCGGCTTCAGGTACGAAAACGGAAAGCTGCTCTTTACTCGGCAGATGTTTCAAGGAAAACTCGCGGCCGACGTTAGCTTCGGCAGCGACGGCCCGTGGTTCGCGACTTTTCAGAACGGAGCGTTTCGCGGAGATAAAGCCGAAGCCGGCGCGAGCGCCGCTCCCGTGGAAACGGTTAGCGTTGAGATTGCGGATGGAGTCATCCGCAACAAGCCGCAGGAAATTTTCAAGGAAGCAAAGCAAACGGTTGACCTGACGCAGGCCGAGATCATCGTCGCAGTCGGCCGTGGTATTAAAGAACAGAAAAATATCGAAATCGCGAAACAGCTTGCCGACGCGCTGGGCGCCGACCTCGCGGCTTCGCGTCCCATTTGCGATTCCGGCTGGCTTCCCATGGATCGGCAGATCGGCTCTTCCGGACAAACCGTTGCCCCGAAGCTTTACCTGGCGCTCGGAATAAGCGGCGCAATCCAGCACATCGTCGGCATGAAGGGATCGCGCACGATCATCGCCGTCAACAAGGATTCGGAGGCGCCGATCTTCGAGATTGCGGATTTCGCCGTGGTCGGAAATCTTTTTGACATCGTCCCGCCGCTAATCGAAGAAGTGAAGAAGGCCAAAGCGGCGAGCTGAGAGACTGCCCGATAGAATTTTTGGGAGCCTTCCTTCGCAGCTTAGAGAGGCGCACTTCCCAAAAAATGCGACCGATGCGTCCGGAATGCCCACCCTCGTTCGAACCGACCCATTCTGATTACGGAAAACACCTTAGCCGCCCCCTTATCCACCCCTAATCGTCCCTAGAGTGCTGCCCTCATTCCCTAAGCAGACCGGGACGCCTTCCGCCCACTTTACAGCTTGAACCGGATGGATTGGCGATGGCGAGGAAGTTACCTTCGAACACGTAGGAAATTAAAAACAGCTGCTCGCTTCGAGCACAGAAGAGGTCTGCATATGACGAAAATCGGGTGCACATTGCCGAGATGTCTCCTAGTGCTCGGCGCCGGTTTGTTGATTTTTTCCAGTTTGGCCTGGTCAGCAGATGACAAGGATCAGTCGGACATCGATAAACGACTCGATGCCTCCGCGAAAGTTTTGAACGAGATCATGGCGACTCCGGACAAGGCTATCCCGGACAAGGTAATGCGCGATGCCAAGTGCGTCGCCGTGATTCCTTCGATGGTAAAGATTGCGGTCGGTTTCGGTGGGAGCCACGGTAAGGGCGTTGCCACTTGCCGCACGGAAAGTGGCGTTTGGAGCGCTCCCGCGCCTATCACCATCACCGGTGGCAGTTGGGGATTACAGCTTGGCGGACAGGCTGTCGACATCGTCATGATCGTAACCAATGAAGACGGAATGCAGCATCTGTTGTCCAGCAAGTTTAAGCTCGGCGCTGATGCCTCAGCGGCCGCGGGCCCGGTTGGGCGCGATGCAGCTGCCGATACCGACTGGAAAATGAAGGCCGAAGTTCTGACTTACTCGCGAGCGCGAGGCCTTTTCGCAGGAATCGATCTGAACGGTTCTTCCGTCACGCAGGATAAAGACGAAACCCGACTCCTTTATGGACGCTTTGTACCGTTCTCAGAAATTCTGGCCGGGAAGGTCCACGCGAAGGGGGCAACCGGGCCATTTTTGGAAGCGATCCGGAAGTACTCGGGCCAGGCAAAGGAACATGGCGAGCTGAAGACAACTCAAGAAGGAACAGAGGCGGCGAGCCGCTAACGCGGCTCTCGCAATTGATTCTTGTCGTGAGCAACTCTAGCTCGTAAGCAGGAAACCAAAAACTGATCGGAGGGATTTCATGTCGACAATTTTGCTGATCATCCTGGTGCTGTTGCTGCTGGGGGCTCTGCCGACCTGGCCGTACAGCCGGTCGTGGGGCTACTACCCAAGCGGTGGGCTGGGATTGGTGGTCGTAGTTTTGCTCGTGCTGCTCCTGGCCGGGCGGCTGTAAGCCGATTTGCATGTAACGAGCAAGGGAGTGGTGGGAGAGCGTTCTCTCATCACTCCAGTTATAAATCCTGAAATAGAAATAAAGCCTGCGTTTGTTGCAGTAGGAGTTTTCTAGGAGCGCTATGCCGAATCAAAGTTCTCGTCTCCCCGCTCAAGGACTATACCCAGCGTCCTCCTCGTCTGCAGTGCTCGAGCATTTGTATGCGGGCCGTGTGAGGCCTGTGCCAGTGACCGCACGCGTGCAGAGGGTTCAGGCTCCCGAAGCAATCTGGGGACAATTTAATAATTATCGTTCCAACGGCCTTGTAGGATCGGTAGTGGTCCACGTAGTTCTACTTGCCTTAATTTTAGGTGGCGCAGTGTTCGGTCACAAAGTTGTTCAGAAGGTCGAGCAACGTCAGGTCGTAACGCTGGTTGCGCCTTCCCCCGATTCTTACGCCCTCCCCGTTGCGAAAAAAATTGTCAGCGGCGGCGGTGGTGGCGGCGATCACGATATTGTGGCGCCAACCAAAGGCCGGCTTCCAAAGACTGCGATGCAGCAAATCACGCCGCCGCAGATCGTGATTCACAACATGCGGCCCAAGCTGGCGGTCGAGCCCACCGTTGTGGTTCCTCCGCAAGTTCACCTGGCTGACAATCACATGCCCAACTTGGGTGCTCCGACCGCAGCAGCCATGCCATCTGCTCCTCCTTCCAACGGTACTGGATCGGGCGGTGGCATTGGTTCTGGATCGGGCGGCGGCGTAGGCGTAGGTCATGGGCCAGGTGTAGGCGCCGGCAGCGGAGGCGGTATCGGTGGAGGAGTGTTCAAAGTGGGCGGAGGAATCTCCGCGCCGCAACCTATTACAACTCCGGATCCCGAATATACCGAGGAAGCTCGCAACGCGAAGACGCAGGGAACATGCGTTCTTTGGCTGATCGTCGACGACCAGGGAAATCCCCGCGACATTCGCGTAGTACGCGGCTTAGGCATGGGACTCGATGCCAAGGCGATCGCCGCAGTAAAGCAGTGGAAGTTCCAGCCTGCGATGAAGGATGGGCATCCGGTGAACGTGCAAATCAGTGTGGAAGTGGGTTTCCGGCTCTTTTAATCAATCGAACAGATATTCACGCTTCTCATTAGAAGAATGCGCGGGCCAAGGGGTGACGACAATCCCTGGCCCGCGCAAGTGTTTTTAATGGCGGAAGTATTTCACGAGGTGCACAACACGCTGAACTGCAAAAAGTTTCGTTGCCCAATGGGAAAAATCATCTCAGCATTTGGAGCAAACCTACGGTACAGCAAGTCTTGCAGTCAATTACAGGAGCATCCTGATGGGACGCGACCTGTAGTGCCGCTACTCTCTTTTTGGACGCTGAGAGCTCACGAACTCTTCGAGAGCAAACCAGACCAGCACTTTAGTTCTGATCTAAGGAGACGACAGTGGCGACTTGCGCAATTTCCGCGACAGCAACCGACATGATTCCGGCCGTGAAAGAAAGCAATCCGGTCGAAACCGAACGCAGCCTGGTTCAACGCGCGCAGCGCGGCGACGAGCAGGCCTTTGCCACGCTCTTCCAAACCCACAAGAAGCGCGTGTACTCCGTTTGCCTCCTAATGACCAAGGATGTTGCCGAAGCGGAAGACTTAACGCAGGAGGCATTCCTGCAAGTGTTTCGCTGTGTCGGCTCTTTCCGCGGCGACTCAGCTTTTTCGACTTGGTTGTATCGTGTCGCGGTGAACACGGTTTTGATGAAGCTTCGCCGCCGCAAAGCTCCTCCGCTGGTTTCGCTGGATGAGCCGGTATCGGCGGAATCTCCTTCGCTGAAGCGCGATGTGGGAAGAGCGGATCTGCGTCTTAGCGGCGCGATCGACCGTATTGCACTACGGCGCGCCATGCAGGAGCTCCCTGAAGGGTGCCGCCAGATCTTCGCCCTCCACGAAGTAGAGGGATACCAGCATCACGAGATCGCCAAAATGCTCGATTGCTCGGTGGGCAACTCGAAGTCGCAACTTCACAAAGCCAAGATGAAGATGCGCGACCTGCTGTTCCCCAAGCGCAGAGTTCTGCGGCGAAATGCGAATCACAATATGACGGAATTACTACCTTCCGACCTGAATACCGAGCGGGCAGAACTATCGCCCGTGGCGTAAGCGGATAGAAAAAAGACTTTCGCAAAAATCGGAGTTTTGGGGCAGGAAAGGACAGAGGCTGTGGGTCTAGGAGCAATTTTAGCGCTGGGAAACGAGCAGGAAGCCGGTTGGGACGCTGCGCAAGCGGGCGGGCAGGAGGTCCGTTTCGCGCAATCGCTGGCCTGCGTGGACGTCCTTGGACGTTCCGTGATCGAACGCACGATTGAAAATCTTCGGGGGGCGGCAGTTGACGTGGTTGACGTTTTGGTCCCGTCTGAAGTCTCTAACGCCTTTCCTTCGCTTGCGGGCAAGTACAGTAATGTGAAGGTCGAGTTCGTGAGCGATGTTTCAATCGCGATCAACGCAACGTTGAAGAAGCAGGCTCAGGAGGGAATTGGTAGCTCCTTTGTGGTTTCCGGCAATACGTACGCGGAGACTGACCTTCTTGATTTCTTCTACTTTCACCGCGAGGCGAAGCGGAGCGCCACGCGTGCTTTCGACGACGAGGGACCTTTGGGTATGTGGGTGGTCGATTGCGAGAACGTTCCGTACTTCGACCTCGAAAAGCCCGTGACCAATTCGAATCAGGAGGGCGCGGCCTATTTCATCGCGGGATATGTGCGGCGTTTGTCGCATCCACGGGATCTGCGGGCGCTTACTTTGGACGCGTTCCGCGGGATTTGCTCGATCCGGCCCTCGGGTGAAGAGGTGAGGCCGGGCATTTGGGTGGCTGAGGACGCAGAAGTCGACCGCCGCGCGCGGATCGTAGCGCCAGCGTATATCGGTTGCAGGTCCAGGGTATGCGAAGACACTCTTGTGACGCGATGCAGCAGCATCGAGAAAGACTGCTACGTCGACTACGGCACCGTGATCGAAGACAGTTCGATCCTGGCCAACACGCGGCTGGGGATCTGGCTCGATCTGCGCCACGCCTTAGCCAGCGGCAATCGATTGTTGAGCTTGAAGCATGACGTGCTGCTCGAGATCTCCGATCCCAGCGTGATGCGATTCAATGGCGCGCTGCCTAAGGAGGCCGCGTTCAGTCCGAGGCAGGAGCGCCAGCCTGCGCCTGCTCCGCAACCGGAACGAACCGCGGCGGCCGAAACATGGCAGCTTGGGGCAAATCTTATTCAGGGGTGAAGCATGAGTGCAAGCAATCCTGTAATCGTCATGGAAGTTCCGCAAACGCTGAACCACAAAGAAGGCCAGGCGTTTCTTTTCGAGCTTGAGCCGCTTCTGGAGGCCGATCGTCCGCGAATTGTTCTCGATTGCTCGGAGCTGAAGCACGTGGATAGCGCGGGCATCGAAGTGTTGCTGCAGTGCATTGAACAGGCGATGAAGCGCGATGGCGACGTGAAGCTCGCCGCGGTTTCGCCTGCTTCGGCGGCAATTATGGAATTGATGCGCGTCGATCGTCTGTTTGAGATTTTCGATACGGCTGAGGAAGCGACCCAGAGCTTCCACTCTGTAACGATGCCGGAAGGGCCACAAACGCTCCCTTGGTATTCCGAGGAATACCAGATGGGCGAAGCCAGCCAGTTAAGAAAAGCGAGTTAAAGAAGTAGCAAGCAATTGGCAATTAGCAATTAGCAATTCGCAAAGATGAGGTCATCTTGTTGCGCGCCGGGGGTGGCGATGCAAACTTGGAATAAGCTGCTGTTACATATCAGTTTCGGCGCTCTATGCGCTCCGTTGTTTTTCGGCGGACCGTTGCGCGCCGTGGCGCAGGCAATGCCGGAAAAATCGGAGCAGTCTGCTGTTTCAAACACCACCGACCAGTTGAGTGCCGATGAGAATTCCAGCAGTCAGCTGCCGGACAGCCCGGGAGTGACTCTTGCCAAGCTGGAAGCCGAGCCGCAAACCGGCGCGCCTCAATCTACGAACGCGCCGCCATCGGACTCTTCCTCGACAGCCCAGCAACAGCAAAATCAGAATGCGCCGCAGAAGCCCGTGGGCACCGCGGCGGCCGGCGCCCCGGACGCGAGCGGCATAGCGGCATCACAACCGGCGGGCGCCGCTATCGCTCCCGCGAAGCAACACCGCACGCGCACAATCGTGATCAAGGTTGGCGCTATCATCGGCGCGGGCGTGGCCGTGGGCACCATCGTAGCCTTGACTGCGGCGACATCGAGCAAACCGCCGGGTGCGCACTGAGTTAGATCCCTGACGCGAGCGAGTGACCTGTGAAAATTGTTTCGTTCTCCGGAATCGACGGCGCGGGCAAGAGCACCCAAATCTGCGCGCTCGAGGACTGGCTGCGTTCCACCGGACTTACCACTAAGACTTTGACTTTCTGGGACGACATCGTGGTCGCTGCGCGTTTCCGGGAGTCCGTCAGTCACCTGGCGTTCAAGGGCGACAAGGGCATTGGCAGCCCGGAGAAGCCGCTGGAACGGCGCGACAAGAATGTAACTTCATTACCCGTTGTCGCGGCGCGCTTTTTTCTCTACCTGGCAGACGCGATTAATCTTAGCCGCAAAGTCAGCGAAGTCCGGAAGAGCAGCTTCGATGTTGTGATCTTCGATCGCTACATCTACGACGAGCTGGCGAATCTGCCGCAAAACCGCAGGCTGGTCCGGGCGTTCATTTGGCTTGCATTGAAACTTGTGCCGAAGCCGGATGTTGCCTATTTTATCGATGCCGATCCCGAGGCTGCGCGAGCTCGAAAGCCGGAGTACCCTTTGGAATTCCTGCGCAGCAACCGGGATGCCTATCTCACTCTCGCCCAATTTTCGGGCGACATCACTGTGATTGAACCCACCGGCATCGATGCGGCGAAAGTCAGAGTCAGGGAAGCATTCCTGCGCGCGCGAGATTCGGAAGAATCGCTTCGCCCGGAGCTTTGCGACGAAACTGCAAAATAGTTCTCTTTCAATCAGTTAAATGCAAGTTTGCTTTAACCCTCCAGCAACATCTGCTTGAAACAGTTCATCGAACCCAAGGCCACACATGGGGGTGTTGACCTCAATGAAAATCTGCCTGGTAACCACTTTCCCGCCGAGCCAGGGTGGGCTTAGCGAATACGGCCTTCACATTGCCGAAGAGTTGCGCCGCAATCCATTCCTCAGCCTTACGATTCTGGCCGACAAAATATCTCCGGTACCGCCTGAGCTTGAGGGCTTCAACGTGGAACGCTGCTGGTCGTTCGACGATCCCTCGAGTGTGGTTTGTATTCTGAAGGCGCTGAACAAACTTAAGCCCGACGTGGTTTGGTTCAACCTCCTCTTCAGCACGTTTGGCCGGAATCCGCTGAATGCCTTTCTGGGTCTGCTCACGCCGCTTATGGCACGCTTGAGCGGCCGCTACACGCACGTGACTTTGCACCATCTCATGGACACGGTCGATCTCAAGGACGCGGGCGTGCGCCACCCGCGTCTCTATCGAGCGGCTGGGTCGGTCGCCACCAGGATGCTGCTGCTTTCGAATTCCGTGTCCGTGCTTATGCCCGGATACCGCAAAATTCTCTACGAAAAGTATGGCCGCGATAATGTTCATCTTCGCTCCCATGGCGTCCTCACGCGCAGGCCGGAGTATCCGGACTTTTCCCGCCGCGGAAATCCCGAGCACCGCATCCTGGCTTTCGGCAAGTGGGGAACGTACAAACGGCTCGAGCTGATGATCGAGGCGTTCGAGCTGGTTTCGCGCGACTTACCCAACGCCAAACTTGTGATTGGTGGCGGCGATCATCCACAAGCGCATGGCTACGTGGAAGCGATGAAGAAAAAACATGAGAGTCCGACGATTGAGTTCACCGGCTACGTGCACGAGGACCAGCTCCCCGATCTCTTCCAGAGCTCTTCTGTTGCCGTTATGCCCTACTCTTCGTCAACTGGATGCAGCGGGGTAGCTCACCTGGCTTGCGCTTATGGCGTGCCCATCCTGTGTGCCGACCTTCCGGATTTCCGCCAGATGGCCGATGGTGAGCAACTGGCGATTGATTTTTACGAACCAGGGAGTGCCAAAGATCTGGCGAGAAGCCTGATCGAGTTCCTGACGAACGAGGAACAGCAACGCGAAATGGCAATACAGAATTTCGCTTCGGCCCTGCGCATGACCATGCCGACGATTGTTCAGAAATACCTGCGCCACTTTGAACTCGAGCAACGCACCGAAGCTCTACGGCAAATCACCAGATTTCGCAGGCTGCCGGGTTGGGTTCCGTCCAAATCGCTTATGCTACGGCTGATGACTAGGAATTCACTGGGGTGGGTGCAGCGTTCCGCGCTGCACCGCTTCCCGCACAATGGCTCCGCACGCAAGGGGTTATTGGACGACAACGTTAACGGTGGTGGAAAGCGCGGTGGAACTCGCGCTCCCGACAACGGTGACGGCATAGGAGCTGCTCAAGGGATTCAGAGGGGCATTCTGAGCTCCAGGTTTGCTCGCGCTTCCTCCGCACGAGCTGGCAACCATACCGAGGCTCAGGATGGCGCACAGGGCGAGGATTTGCAGACTGCGCCCGCGCTGCAGCTTGTCGCCAAACGCAAAGCCGACCATCCCGAGGGGCAGCAGCCAGGCGGCGTAGATTGGGAACGCCTTCCCGTGCGGCAAGCTCCGGGCGGTAACGGCAGCGGCGGAAATGGTAAGCGTGGAGCTAACGGCGCTGGAGCCGGGGGTGATGCTGGCGGGCGAGAAAGCGCAACTCAAATTACTGGGGAGCCCGCTGCAGGAAAGAGCGATAGTGTTGTTGAATGATCCGGACTGCGGCTGGGCGACGACGGTAAAGGCTCCTGACTGCCCCGCTTGAATGGTCAGCGACGAAGGTGCCGCGCTTAACGATACACTCGGTGTAGGCGGCGGAGGTGGTGGGGGCGTCGTCGTGCCGGCGCAGGTGGCGTTGTAGTTGATCGCTCCAGTGATTTGGTTGGCCAGGGTGGGCTTTCCAACTGCCTGCACGAACATTGTGTAGGTCGCGTTAGGAATTGGGAAAGCGCACAGATTCAGCGAATAGTTTCCCGTGTTAACGTCGGTCAGCGCCATCAGGTTCTGGCCGTCGGTACTGATGTAGACCGTATAGTGATCGACCGTGCTTTCGTTGCCGCTAATGTTCCACTGCAAGGTATTTCCGGAGGTTGAACCGGAAAGCAAGAAGCAGTTGTCGATCCCCGACTCGATCTCGGTGGCTTCTTCATAGTCGTTCCAGGTTACGAGCTGCAGGCCTGTGAGCTGCTTGCCAGAGTTGTAGAGGCCGTTAATCTCCGAGAACGTTTGCAGCCAGGTTTGGCCGCACTGCTGTCCCATGATGCGGCCCGATCCCCATGACGCCAGCGAGTCATTAAATCCCTTATAAGTCGCGCCGACGGTTTCCTCGTTTTGGAAACCCATTCCAGTGTCGTAAAAACTGGACAGGTAACTCATGCCGTAGTCCGAGGTGGTCGGCATGACCCAGGAATAGCTGCCACTGCTTAACGTCTGCGTAAATCCGCCATTATTCTGGAAGAGAAACAACGGGTGCGTGCTCAACGCAGAATTTACCGCGTTCCAGTCGATCGAGTAAGAATTATCGACGTCGAAGTTGGTGACGATCGGCTGGCCGTTGCTGGTCATGTAGGCCGGCGAGGTGAAATAAGTCTTCTCGACATATTGCAAATCGTTGATCAGCGCCTGCTGCGGTGAACACCCCGAACAGGAATACCACTGGATCGCACCTTGGTCGACCATGATCGCAAATGAAAAGCCGGGATGTTGCTCGGCCTGCTGCATGACCAGTTGTGTGGCCTGATCCATGGAATTACCTGGCCCGTACCAATCGACGATCACGCCGTCGATACCGCGGCTCACCATGTCGTTAATCTGGCTAGCGACCTCATTCGGGTCGGTCGAGCTGTAGCCGATGTTCATATGGTTCGATTGCCCGAACCACACCATCAGATGGGCGTAGACCTTGGTGCTCGCGCCGGAATAAAGCAGCGAATGGATGTCGACCTTGCTGATGTTTCCCGCGCCGCGGTTTCCATTCGTCTGTGTCTGAAACGAATTCGCTGCGCTCGTATTATTGGAGGTTTGAGCCGCGAGGGTGGTCGTGGGAACTACATAAGAAGATGAACTAGCCCAACCCACGCTTGACGCAGCCAGAAGAGAAACAGCAACCACGAATTGTATCGAACGCATCGGTCCTCAGGGGCGGAGTACAGCAGAGGATCTTGCACACACCTTGGCCACATCGAAGGAAGGCACGCCTGCCTTAGGATTTCCTCGCTGGCCTAGGCTTTCTGGGAACGAGGCCAGCTTAGGGTAGAAAGACTATGAGAGAAAGATAACCTCCGGACACGACCCTCGGGACGACTCCCCGCGTGCTATGGCGTGTTGGGTGGAAGTATGCGCTAGGGAAAGTGCGGAAAAATTGTGGCAGCAGTTAATCGGGATTGATTTCGTTTTGCCGCGGTGGTAGCGCGATCAAATCTGGATGATCGGGATCGCGCCAGATCACGTGATAGCATTCGCCCTCGCGCTGTGGACGCCAGATTGAGCCATCTTCGAATTTCACGATCGACGGAAAAAATACCCAACCCAGAATCCCGTGCGCACTCCCGCTGGAGCCGGGTTGCTGAATCATTCCTTCCTGTCCAGGTGGGATCGGTTTCTTCAGCGACCATGGCATGTTGTAGGGCCGGCGCAAATCCTGCGGCGCGGCGAACAACTCCGCGACGAACGTCGCACTCGACACAGTTTTATTCGTCGAGTTTTTGATGGTTACCGCCAGCGGTCCTGAATCGTTCCAGAAATCTCCGCCGCTCGCCGTCACCGCGCACGCTCGCGTTTGCGGCGGAGCGATGGTATAGATCGCCATCATTCCCGCCTCCATGTGATCTTCCACGTGGCAATGGAACATCCACGAGCCGGGATTGTCGGCAATCATGTCCACGGTCTTCATGCTCGCGGGCAGCAGCTCGACCACATCGGTATGCCGGCCTTCGTAGGTGACCGTCTCGCCATGCCAGTGCGGCGTGTGCAAGTCGATTTCGTTTCCCATTGCGAGCAGATGCCAGCGAACTTTTTCGCCCTGCTTCATCGCGAGCCCGGGAAGATTTCCGAAGATGAATCCGTTGATCGTGTAGAAAAGCCCGTCGGGCTTGCCGCCTTTTTGGTCGAAGATCTGAAATGACGTGACGAACTCGCGATCCACATCCTTCGGCGCACCGTCGGGATTCGCCTGGCCCTTGGCCGTAACAATGATCGGCCCGATCAGTCCGGCGTTCACCTCAATGCCCGGATCGACATGGCCGTGATACCACCACACGATCGAACTCGGCTGGCCCGCCGCGGGTCCGCTCATCTCGTTCGCGAACCAGTGATAGACGTACTTCATCCCCGGAGCCACGCGATCGCCTTTACCGAACGGCAAGTAAAATGAGCCTTCGCTGTTCTTGTCGTAGCGGAGCCCGTGCGGATGCATGTTGCGCGGAGCTTGAGTCTTGTTCATGAAGTGAACCACGACTTCGTCGCCCACTTCCGCTCGAATGATAGGTCCGAGGATGCCAAGCCATTCGGGCTGCGGCTTCTTGATGGTGAAAGTGTCGTCCGTGTATTCGATGTAGCGCGTCTTCGGCCACTCCAGATTGGTCACCCAGGGCCGAGGGATTGGTTTGGCGGTGAGCAGGTCGTGACCGCTGGGAGCATAGTTCCAGGTCACCTCTTCGGCGGCGATGTAGTACTGGCGGGTGGCCGCAAGGCAGTCGCAACAGGAAAGTAGGAAAAGAAAGAAGCCAACAACCCGTTGAATGCTCACGCTCCCATTATCCCATTGCATCGGCGGATCAGACACCCGGAGCTTTCAAAAGGCCCGTTGGAGATTAGAGGGACGCGCATACGAAATGAAAAAGGCCCGGCGCTGAAAAGCCGGGCCCTTGGGGGACGTGATCAACGGAACTATGGATTGAAAGTCGCTGTCACGGTAGTCTGCGGATCGGACGAGGTCAACGTAAGGGTGCACATTCCCGCGCCGCTGCAACCGCCTCCAGACCAGCCGGTGAACGTCGACCCGCTGTTCGGAGTTGCCGTTAGAGTGACGACCGTGCCGGTGGCAAACGTAGAGGAACAACTGCTCGTGCAGCCGTCAATGCCGCTTCCAGGGCTACTGGTTACAGACCCCCCGCCCGTGACGCTGACAGTAAGCAGCGGAGGTTCCTGCCAACTGGCCGGTGGGGTCTGATCGCAAGGCAGCGTGCCTTGCTGAGTATTATTCGGTGGAATCGGAGTAGGAAGCGTCGGCGGCGTTGCCCAAGGCTTGTTCACAAAATCGAAAAACTCGTTCATACTCGGCTGCGCGGCGTCCCGACCGGTTAGTGGCTGCAACCCGAAGCGAGCTTCAACCATCGCCAGAACGGAAGTCGTATCGCGCACGGTATGCGACACATAGTTCTTCAGTGCGTACGGCGATATAACGACGTTGGGTATCCGATAGGCCGTCCAGCCAAAGCTGCAGGTTCCTTCACCCTCCACTTCCCCAGGTTTCGTGCAGATGTCATTGGTTATTTGCTGACCGGTCTTTATGACCAAGGGATCGAGATCAACCGGCCAGTTGTAACCGTCGCCGGGAAGGGCAGCGGGCTGCGGCGAGACGTGATCATAGAGTCCGCCGGCTTCGTCGTACATGAAGATCAGAGCAGAATCCGTCCAACTGGGACTCTTCAGAAGGGGATTGACGATCGAATCCGCGACATACTGTTGCCCAGCTTGTACGTTTACCGGATAGCCGTCGGAATCGGAGGGGTGTTCATCGAGTCCGGCCGCGGATGCAGGTTCGATGAGCGCGAACTGAGGTAGCGTGCCATTCGCCGCATCGATGGCGAACTGGCCGATGGGTACGACATTGATCAACATGTCTGGATTCTGTCCGGCGCTGTTAATGATTGTCTGTTCGTACGTGAACATGTTGATGTATGACGACTGGATCAGACATAACCCGTTGGCGTCAGAAACTTCCGTTGCGCTGCATGCCTGGCCGTTATAGCTCAGACCTTGGGCGTCCATGTAAATCTTCCAAGTGATGCCCGCGGCTTGCAGTCTCTCGAAGATGGGGTCATTGGGCAGAGGCGTATTGTCTTTATCAGAAGTGTTCAGTGGATATGCATAGCCGTGCGAAGTGGCCGACAACATATACATTCGATTCAATTCGGTGCGCGACATCATCGGAGCGAACCATCGATCGGAAACTCCGAAATCACTCGCCAGGGCGTAGTAGTAATTCAAATCCGTCCCTTCGTAATAGCCCATGGCGCGCACTCCCATCACGTCCATAAATCCGTCCGAGCGGGCATCATAAGCAGCGGTCCAGACAAAACCGTTCAGCGGAGGATCCGGCTGGCCGCTGGAATTCACTTCCGCGGGCTGATCGGCAGGATCGGCGTAATCCCAATCGTTGTGCGACTCGTTCCAGAACGGGCTTGGATTCTCGATGCAGGCCGAGGTCAAGTGGAACGAAGTGATCGGATTACTCGGGTCGGGACTGCAATCCGTCGCCGAGTCTGCAATGTTGCAACCCGGAATCGAAGGCGGTGCGGCGGTAAAGGGAGGAGTAAACTGCGGTAATCCGTCGAACTGCTGATCGGGAATGTTGTTGTCGGCCCAGTATTGGCGCATCGCCCCGAAATAGTGATCGAAAGAGCGATTTTCCTGTGCGAACAAAATAATGTGATTGATGTTGGCGAGCGATCCGCCAAATGTCGCGGTCACGTCGCTCGCTGCAGTCACCGTGAGGCTGCAACCCGCGGTGCCGGTGCAACCGCCACTCCATCCGGCAAAAGTATCGTTCGTTGCGGGCGTCTCGCTTAATGCGACCACACTGTTCGGAGCAAAGCTCGCCGAGCACGTTGTGGTAGCCGTGGCTGAACAAGTAATGCCTGCCGGATTGCTGGTCACAGTTCCCGTACCTGCGCCCGCCAGCGCGACGGTCACGGCGACACCGGGGCTAAAGGCCGCAGCCACATTGGTGGCGGCCGACACCGTTACAGCGCACGCGCCCGCGCCGGAACAGCCGCCGCTCCATCCTCCAAAATATTGGCCGGAGGCCGGAGTTTCGCTGAGCGAAACTTGTGTGCCCGGCGCGAAATTCGCGGAGCACGTGGTTGGACAGTTGATACCCGCGGGGCTGCTGATGACCGTCCCCGTGCCCGTGAGAGCTACCGTGAGAGCGTCTCCGCCGGTAAACGCTGCGGTCACATTCGTCGCGGCCGTGAGGGTAATGGCACAGGTGCTTGCGCCGGAACAACCGCCGCCGCTCCATCCGCCAAAATATTCGCCGGTCGCGGGAGTCTCAGTCAGCGTGACTTGCGTATTCGGCGCGAAGCCGGCAGAGCAGGTGCCGGGACAATTGATTCCAGCTGGGCTGCTCGTAACCGTGCCAGTACCGGTGACGGCCACCGTGACCGAGTCGCCGGCATTAAAAGATGCGGCCACACTTGTCGTCGCCGTGAGAGTGACGGCGCAAGTGCTGGTGCCGGAACAGCCGCCGCCGCTCCAGCCTCCGAAGAACTCGTTGGAAGCGGGTTTTGCTGTCAGCGTGACCTGCGTGTTCGCTGCGAAACTGGCCGAGCAAGTGCCCGGGCAACTTATGCCTGCCGGGCTGCTGGTCACGGTGCCTGTGGCCGAGGTTGGCCCGGTTACGGTCAGTTGTAAGTTTGGGGTGGTAGTAGTGGTCGTCGGAGAATTTCCCAATCCCTGACAAGCGGCCAGAAAAAGAATTCCAAGTAAGAGCGGCGAAGCGAGAGCGATCTTGTGTTGAGACGTCATGGCGACCAGCTTGGATGAGGGTGGGTGCGACACAGTTGTTCTCTCCCTGCGGAAACCAGCCGCGTACCAGCGCTTTTCCGGGCGTCTACACGAAAAATTTCCGCATCATACGGCGAACGTTGTATTCAAACGCGGTGGCGCGGGTTTGATCGTATCAATGGGCGTTTACAGAAAGACTGCGAGCCACGTAACGTGTTCCGTCGAAATTCGTATCCGCGGTCACATCCACTCCGGGACGAAGCGTGTCATCAAACGCAACATTCGCCGGGTCGAGATAAATTTCGTAGGTCTTGTGGTCCGTGGACGAAGTGATGACCAGCAATCCGAGGCGGAGATCTAATCCGGTGACGCGCCCCGCAAAGGTGAAGTGCCCTCCCGGAGCGGCGAGCACGGAAACTTCACGGGCAACGTCGCCGGCTTTTCCCATTGCGCCGAATTTCACCGCCACCAGGGTACCGGGCGTTAGCGCGCCAATCGAAGACGCATGGTCGCCCTCAGTGACTTGAGTCTGCGATGAGACCCGAATCTTGAGCGTCTCGGGCGAAAGCGCATCGCGCAAGAGCAGTTCGTTTCTATCGCTGCGATAGCCGATGACGACTCCCTGACTTTCTCCGGACGATGTTGCGGCCTTTAATCGAATGCTGTGCGCGAAGACGGTGCTGCCGTCGAGAATCGTGTCGACATAAACGTGATCTCCCTGGTGGATATCGGAAGTGGACACCAGCGAAGCTCCGCGATAGATGCTGGTGCGGGCGTCAAAGGAGATTTTCATTTTGCCGCCGCCGAAGACATGCACGGTCATCTCATCGCGGACGCGGTCAAGTTTCTCCGCCACTCCGCCGATGAGGCTGGCTTTTTGGCGCGGCAGAGGTGGCAAGTCCGGCACCAGGCTGGCGGGGTCAAGCGCCGTGTCCTCGCTCTCATTAACGGGCTGAATGGGGCTATCGACGGCCATCGCCGATGTGGAAAAGGAGGTTGGCGTTGGTACGGATTGGCCCGTCTGCCCAAAAACGGCAGCGACGCTGAATAGAATGATTCCGAGACCCACACCTGGCAGATACCGACCCATATCGCTCCCTTTTTTGACGCTGAAATTGGATGCCAACGGACCACGTAGGGTAGTCGGCTAAAGTGGAAAATCCTTGGACAGGCGCGCCAAACAAAGCGCCAAACAATAGGGGCTTTTCTGCATCATACCTTCGCTTATGGTGTGTCGAGTTATTAGAGGGGGCTTTTTGATGGCATTTATTAGAAGAGGGCTGGCGGTTTGCATCATCGCTGGGCTGGCTGGCGTGTCTTTAGCCGCTCACGCCGGGGATATAAAGATCACGCTGCCCAAGCGCAGCCACATGACGCCAGTGCAGCGCCTCAATCAGGAAGGCGTGGAGCAGATTCGCAAACACAGCTACGAAAAAGCCGAAACGCTCTTCTACAAGGCCTATCTGCTCGATCCTGACGACCCCTTCACCTTGAATAATCTCGGCTACATTTCCGAACTACAGGGGCAGGTGGATCGCGCGCTGAAGTTCTACGATCTGGCGGATCAGCAGGCGACGGATGCCGTCGTCGCGCACTCAAGTTCGAAGCAATTCGAAGGCCGTCCGATGAAGGAGGCGCTAGCGGTTTCGGACCTTCCTTTGCAGCTTAACCATGAAAACGTTGAGGCCGTTCGGCTGCTTTCGCAGGGCCGCGCGCCGGAGGCCGATCTTCTCTTGCAGCATGTGCTGAAGGAAAATCCCAATAATGTTTTTACGCTGAATAACATGGGCGTGGCCAAAGAGATGGAGGGAGAATCGCAGGAAGCGCTGCGATATTTCGATATGGCGGCTTCGATCCATTCCGAGGCCGCGGCCGTGGTCACGCTGAATCGTTCGTGGCGAGGCAAGCCGGTGAATGAATTAGCTTCGCAGAATGCAAAGGATTTGCGCGGTCGCATTGCAAACCAGCAAGGCTCTGAAGGTACGGTCGCCGAGTTGAACATCCGTGGGGTTTCCGCTCTCAATCGAAACGATCTGAGCGATGCCGATCAGGCTTTCCGCAAAGCCTACGCGCTCGACCCTAATAACGCATTCGCGATCAACAATGTCGGCTACCTATCCGAGGTCGAGGGCGACCGCGAGAGCGCCGAGTTCTTTTACGAAAAGGCGCAAGCGGCAGGCGGCGCGAACCAGACCGTTGGACTGGCGACTCGCCGCACGGCGGAGGGCGCAAGACTCGCCCAGGTAGCGTCGGACAGCGATGCGAAGGTGGAAACCAAGGTCGATCAGGAGCGTGCAAATCGCCGGCAGCATCAGGAGCCGATTCTGCTGCGCCGCCGCGACAACTCAGTCGTCCAAGAGCCGGCTGCGCCGCCTGCGGGTGCATCTCAGAAGCCTCAATAGAAATCCCAAGGGTCGACGATCACCCCTGGATTCGTAGGTGCCAGGAGGTTCGTACCAGGGCACGCTTTTAAGCGTGCCGTCCGCGGTGTATTTTGAATTCGCCTTTAGGCGCTGGAGGGGCTAAAGCCCCTTCCGAGTCCACATTCAGTTGGCATGGCTGAAGCCATGCCCTGATACGGATCACTCGAGTCCGAAAGTCTCTAGTACTCCCCTTCCTGAAAACGGCCGATGTCAGTTTCCGGGTCGTACGTGAAGTAGCGCACCAGATTCTTGAAGTATCGCAGCAGAGTATTGACGTTGGTCGCGTACCAGCAGCACCGGATCATGTCCGGTGAAAACCCGCAAATGAAGCGCAGTCCTTCCAATGCCGTTGGCGAAGCTCCCAGCATCGCCGCGGCCACCCTGTGATTGCCGTCGAGAATGGTTAACGGCCCGCTCTCGTCGACCCCGATCAGCAACACCGTGGGGTTGACGACATTTTCCTGCACGGACGCGGTCAGGCTGCGCAGCTTATCCAGAAACTCATTGTGCACCGATGTCTCCAGCTGTGTGCGAATGCGGGGAATCACATCGGTCACGTGAAAGCTGGCTTTCGCGTTGCGGCGCCAGTTTGCCCGCGGGAAAAAACGAATGCGGTCGAGATCCTCTCGCGTAAGTTCAACTTCGAACCAGTGTGTATCCGTGGGAAGTTCCCGCCACATCGCGCCGCGCCGCAGAAACAGCAAGGCCTGGCGGACGGAGTTTTCTCTGGAGCTGGTGAGATCGGGGAATCGAACCAGCCGGTCGAATTCCGCGCGATAGTCGTCGAACTCGGGATGGTGGAATTCGCTCCGCAGAAACTCGGACATCACTTCTACTTCCGGCAAGGTGCGAAGCAGGCGAAGGTTGCTGTAGCTGCGAAGGACAGGCGCTGTCATATGCTGCCTGAACAGTGGAATCACGAGGATGAAGAGCAAAACGATCATCAACACCAACTGAATCACGATCACTTCGCGCAACGTTTGGTGAAGAACGCAAATACCGAAGGCCATCACTCCACTGATTGCGAGTTGCACCCAACTGGTATTGGCGATTTTGCGCGACATTTCGTAGGTGATGATCACGGAGCTGAGCGAGTAGATGCCGGCGCTGATGGCGTAAAGAATCAACAGCGGCGCCAGCGCTGCCTGATTGCTCACCTGGAAGTGGGCTCCGAAAAGCGTCTTCCACAAAAAGCTGGGGACCATCCAAAGGCCGAGAATCAAGACTGTAAGAATGGCGGAAACCAGCAGCAAGGAAGTGAATAAAACCGGGCTGGCTTCATGTTCGTCAGAATTCGCGCTCGCCGAAACCGGGAACATAGTGTTCACCACCGACCAGGCGCACATGTTCACCAGGCGCCCCACCAGCGCTACTGCGGCATAGAACCCGGCCTCGACAGGAGGAAAGAAGTGTTTGACGAGAACGATGTCGAAATTGTTGATGATCGTCTGGCCTGAGAAGAAAACGATCGCCTGCAGACCTTCTTGAAAAGAGATTGAAACCCTTCGCAGCTTGAGAAGGCTAAATCCGGGGCTGGGTACGGCAGCGAAGTAGGAAACAATCACGGCTAATGCGCTCGCCAGAACCGCGCCCTTCACTCCCATTCCAAGTGCAATCAACAGCACCGCTCCGCCCAACCGGACCAGGCCTTCCAGCATGAAATTTACGGCGAGCGGACCGAACGCGTGAATACCCTGAATGTATCCGCGGCGGACTCCGAGAGGGATGTAGAACGCGGTTCCCAGCGCCAGCAGCGAGATCAAAATCGGATCCGGCAAATTCAGGTAGTTGGCGAGTGGCCGGGCCAGCAAAAACAGCAGCAACCCGATTCCAATACCGGCGATCCACGAGCGCTGATGGAGGCTGGTGAAAACATCTATGCGCTCTTCCTCAGACGTTATCCTGGCGATATATTTTGCGCACACCACCTGGAACGACAGCGTGATGCAGGAGAGCAGCATCAGGATGGTGTACACCGAAGTGGCGTGCGCAAAACCCGCTGGGCCCAGCATGCGCGCCGTCGCCACGTTGTAGACGAGATTCGTGACGCCGACCAGTCCGGAGCCGGCCAGCAGCGTGAGGCTGCCCCCCAGAAGCTGCGATTTCAGGTTTTTGGCTGGCGCAGGTTTCTCCGGAGAAACTGCTGGCAGCGGCTCTGCAGAATTTTCTTCGGTTGCCGTCTCGACTTCGTTGTTGATTATCTCGGCCATAGATAGGTTAGGTTAAAAATCTCAAAACAGGCTGAAGTGAATGACCGGCAAGAACGTATTCTTTGTTCCTCCCGAAAAGTCATAGAAGGTTTGTTGCTGCAAGCCGGCAGAAAGGCGAAATGGGTACGAGTTAGAAATTCCCGCCGTGCCATCCTTCGACCATTGGTGCATCGGGCGGGTGTAGGAAACCAGGAATTCGCTCTGTGCATTGTCGTACTCGTGATAGCCCATACCGCGCGAGAGCAGGAAAGATCCTTGCACTTCCCAGCGCGAGTTCATGCGAAAGTCGAACCGTCCTCCCGGAAGCAGTGCTTGAGCGGTTGCATACTGCTCGGACTGCACCCGCCAGGATCGGAGGTCTTCCGCCAGTGCGGCCGCGGTGAATCGGCTGCCGAACTTATGCTGCAATCCGATGTAGCTTGTGGTGTCGAAATATTCTTCCACGGTGGGCCGGAATAGCAGGTCGCGCACGGAGTATCCCGTAAGTAGAGACGTACTGCCCCACGGGCGGCCCACGGTGAACTCGACCGTGCCGGAGGCGTCGCGCGAGTGCAGATCCTGGTCGATGAACGGGCCAGCCTCGCGAATCGCGTTCGCATTGACCGAAACCCAGTTGTGGAAGGAACTGGTTGAGATATAAAGAAACTGCCGGAACAGATTCTGGCTCATGTACACCGGTGAAGTCGTATCCCGGCGAATCGTAAATTGCAGTCCGCCATCGAACGCGATACTGTTGTGTCCAAAGTGAAGAGTGGGAACGATGCCGCCATTGAAAATGGTGTCGTAGGTATTGCGGTCTTGCACGACGCCAACGCTCGGATAGAGGAAGCGGCCAGTCGTCAGGCTTTCTCCAATGAATCCGGAGATGAGCGGCAGATTGCCAAGATGAAGGCGATAGTGCGATCCGGCCGTGTCCTGAAAGTTCGAGCGCGGAGGCGGCAGCAGCGCCGGATTGGTAACGTGCAGGATGCGCGCGTCGAGGATGTAAACGTTAATATCTTCCAGCGCCGGCGCAAAGGCCGCTTCGGGCAAGAAGCTCACCTTATCGTTAAGCTCGCGTCCTTCTTCCAGTCCTGCCTGATTCTGCTCGAGCTCGGCGGTTTGCTGATCTTCCTGTGCGGCAACGATGCCTGCCTGAGCGAACGAAGAAAGGGCATGTACGCTATCCTGCCGCTGCCGATACAAGTTTGCGGCCGCCATCATGTAGTCGTAGTCGTCGCTGTAATCGTTGGCCGACCCAAGACTCGAGAGCGCCTCCTGCGCTTTCTGAGTTTCGCCTTCGGCAAGAAACGTGTTCGCCAGTCCGACGTCGACAACGCGGGGATTTCCTCCCGCCAGCTTTGCCTTGTCGAAATAAGTTTCCGCAAGATTGAAATCGTGCATACCAAGAAAGAGCCCGGCAGCTTGCTGAATGTCATCCGCGGTGATGGAAGACTTATCCATGCGCGCTTCGGCGAAGCCCAGGGCAATCTGGCGGCGCGCTTCGTCGTCGTGCCCCTGCCGCAGAAATACTTGCGCGATGGCTAACCGTACTCCGACGCGATCTCCATTCGGAGTGTCGAGAGCGCGGGCGAAGCGCTGCATGGCGGCATCGCGATTTCCCAGCATCAGCAGCGCGCCACCGGTGGCCATCAATGTGTCCACGTCATTGCCGCCGTATTGCTCCGCCAGTTGAATGTCGTGCATCGCTTCCGGGCGCTGCAGCAGCTTGGCATGCACCTGAGCTTGCAAAGCGTAGGCGCGCGGATCGGTTGGCCCAAGTTGCTCCGCGGTAGCCAACGCAGCCAGCGCCTGCTGGTAGCGGCGCAGGCGATAGAGCGTATCTGCATAAGCGAGATGCGTCGTCAGATCTTTGGGATCCTCCTGCAGCGCGATGCGATATTCTCCCTCGGCGCGAGTGTAGGCTTGCTCCTGCCGATAGGCCTCGGCTTTAGCGAGGTGCAGAGAGTGCGACTTGCCGGTCAGCTTTTCAACGGTTTGAATTTGTACGAGAGCAGGTTTCGGACGATGCAGCTGTAAGTCTGCAAATGCTAGGCCGAGATGTGCCTCGGCGTAATCAGGCTGCAACTGCATGGCAGATTTAAAATCCGGCACTGCTTTTGCGGCCTGATGGAGATCGTTCAACATGTAGCCGCGGTTCACGTAGCCAAGAGGCATTTTGGGATCGCGCTCCAAGGCGCGGGTGAAATCCTTGACTGCCTCTTCGCGTTGGCCGTTGTGCGCGTGGACTTCGCCTGCAATCAGAGCGAGATCCTTGTCGTTGGGGATTACCGGATCGTACTTGGTTACCAACGCGAGCGCCTCGTCGTAGCGGCCCAGGTAGTACAGATCGTAAGCGAGATAGTCGACTCCCTCCCGGTCGTGCGGGAGTTTGTCGAGCACCGCGAATCCCTGTTTAGCCGCCTCGGCATAATCGCCTTTCCACGTGAGATAGCGCTCGCGTTCGCGTTCGACCTGCGGGCTGTCGTTCATCTTGCCCGTCGCGCGGTCCAGCCAGCGCTTGGCCAAATCCTGATCGTGCGCCTCCAGCGCGGCATTGGCGCCGCCCGCCACAATCAACGGATTGCCAGGCATGTGCTTGAACGCGTCTTCGTAATTTGCTTCTGCTAAGGGAAATTTCCTTTCGGCGCCGTAGAGGTCGCCCAGGGCAAGGTAAGGCTCGAAGTCGGCGGGATGTGCTTTTACCGCGCGAACGAAATACGATTCGGCCAATTTCGCATCGCCCTTGTCACGCGCAAGATAACCCAGCGAAGAAAGAGCGGTGCGATTATTGGGATCGCGTTCCAATACCTTCGAGAATGTCGCCTCGGCCGCGTCTTTCTGGCCGATCCTCCATTGCAAACTCGCGAAGTTCAGCAGCGAGTTCACGTTGTTCGGAGCCAGCGCCAGCGCTTCCTGCAGATCTTTGTTAGCGGCGTCGGTGTTGCCTTCGCCGGCCTCGATTGCCGCGCGCAGCCGCAACATCTCCGGCTTGGATGAATCCGGCACCTGCGCCTGACTGAGCTGAGCCATTGCCGCCGCGAGTTGCTGCTTGCCGTCGGCGTCATTGTTCTGCCGGACATCGAGTTCGTAGAGGTTCAGGCGTATCTCGATTGGATAGAGCGGGCCCTCCTGCACATTTTGCGGAAGATTGCTCAGCGCGAGATTGTATTCATTCGTCGCATCGGCAAAGCGATTGTCGGCTTCGGCGACCGAGCCAAGGATCGCGTGCAGCCGGTAGCTGTTGGCGTCGATGCGGCGGGCGTCTTCCAAGAATGGTTGCGCAGCGTCACTCTGCCCGAGGCCAACCAGCGACTGCGCGGCGCTCAGATCAAGCCCGATGTTTCCCTTCGCTCTTTTTGCCAGGTTCGTATAGAGGTCGGCGGCTTCCTGCGGCTTTCCGGCGAGTTCGTACGTATAAGCAAGCTCAGCCTGAGTATCGGTAGTTTTGTTCGGAATCGCCTGCAGAGTGGCAATCGCTTTGTCGAACTGACCCTGATCTCGATATTCGCCCGCAACGGCTCGCAGAACTTCAGGGTCATTGGGGGCGCGATTGCGGGCGCGATTCAGGTAACGCGATACTTCGTCAGGCTCATTCAGGCGCTCGTACGCATGCGCGATCAGCATGTCGGTGTGCGCGGCATCTTCCAGGCGATCGGCTCTTAGCAAAAATTCCAGCGCCTGCTTGGGATCCGAGTTGAGCAGAAGCTCGCCGGCCAGCTGCAGGCTGTTCACATCTTTCGGATTTGCATCCACGACGCGCTGCAGCATCTTTTCTGCTTCGGCTGTCCGGCCCATCTTCGCGTAGGTCTGCGCCAATCCCGCGAGGCCATTGGCAGAGCCCGGTTTGATTTTCAATCCGCGGTTATAGGCGTCCACGGAAACGGGATAGCGCTCGGCCAGGCGGGCGCAATAGCCCAGCATGAACCAGAGTTCAGCGTCTTGGGGCGCAGACTTGGCTGCGCGCTCGGCATAGGCCACTGCGGCGTTGTAGTCTTTGCGATTTAATGCTTCTTGAGCGCCGCGCGCCTGGCGGTCGACCTCAATGTTCGATCCCCAACCAAGGTTCGAACCATTCTGATTCGAACCATTTTGGCCCGAACCATTTCGGTTCGAACCGTTTTCTTGCGATGTATCGGTGCCCCTCTGGTTCTGGTCGCTTTTTTGAGACGAAGTGCCGTTGACCTCGAAGGTCTGTCCTAATGCAGCACTAATAAAAAGAACGACGCAAAAGCACGCGAGCGGATATCGGCTTTTCACGGTGTCACCACGCTATGTACAAGACTTTAGTCGTTACCTCCCACATTTCTGCGGTCCACATCAGATGCCAGTCTTGAGGCTAGGGCTGCTTTCCACCTACGCCGAACTAAGGTAACCTCGCCGAAAAATCGAGTAAACCCCTGAGTCGAGAATCGAATCCAAGCTGTTCGTTACGAACTCGGAGTGCACCATGGTAAGCACCGCTCGGCTTAACTCTCGTCCAATTCCGCTGCTCGCGATTGTGTTGGTGGCGCTTGCCGTCCACGGTCCCTTGCTGTTAATGCAGCTTCCGTCCAATTCCTTCGACGCGAACTTTCACATGTTCTTTGCGTCGCACTATGCGCATCACTGGTTTAATCCGTGGAATGAGAAGTGGTTTGCGGGCTTTTCGCAGACGACCTATCCGCCCCTCACGCATCAGTGGATCGCCCTTCTCTCGAATGTTGTCGGCCTGAAGATGGGCTACATGCTGGTGCAGTTGATTGCCATACTGCTCCTCCCGGTCGGTGTCTTTCGCTTTGCACGGATATGGGTGGAAGATCGGGCCGCTAGCTACGCAGCATTAGGCAGCATTTTTCTCGGCGCACTGGCGTTTCTCGCGTACCAGGCGGGGCAACTCGCGACCATCGCTTCCGCGGCTCTTTATCTGAATGCACTGCCCTACTTTTACGAGTGGATGACGGAAGCCTCGGGCCGTTCTCTGATCAAGGGAATCGCAGTTAGCCTCACCGCCGCTGCAGCTCATCACGTAACATTGATTTTTGGCGTCGTCCTGTTTGCCGGTCCCGTCTTGTGGACTGCTTACCTTGACGCTCGCGATGAACGGGTTTCAGGCTCTGTAACAGGAGTGTTATCGCGAGCCTTGGTTTTCGGCGCCGCCGTGGCCGCGGGAGTTGGAATCGTCCTTCTGCCGTACTGGTTAGAGCTGATTCAGCATCCGATTCACCAGATTCCGATTCCGCATGACAGCCGCGCAAATTTCCTGCTGAATTCCACGACCGCGATCAATTACTTCGTGATTCCTTACGGAGCTTTGCTGTTGGCGTTGCCGTTTATTTTGATTCGTGGCGCTTCCTCGCGCCGGTTCGTGCCGCTGCTCTGCGGCTTCTGGCTGACGTTTATTTTCGGAATCGGCGGCACCACGCCGCTACCCAGATGGCTTCTGGGCCGCGCCTACGACATTTTGACGTTCGAACGATTTACATTCTGGGCCACTCTGATGGCGATGCCGCTGGTCGGCATATTGGCCGTGCAACTCCTTGACCGCTTTCAGGCGAAAGCTGCGGTGGCGCTGTCGCTGGCAGCGGTCGCAAGCCTCGGCGCGGCGCTTTGGTGGCTCAACGCGAACCCGTATAAGTCCTCCGGAACTGGGGACGTCGAACCTGTCATCAGCTTCTTGAATCGCGATGGACACGACAGCTACCGCTACCTCACGCTCGGCTTTGGAAGTGAGCTTGGCAGGGTCTCGACCTATACAAGCGCAGGAAGTGTCGATGGAGATTACAACTCCGCCCGCCTTTTGCCCGAGATGACGCAGTACGGCTCGGCTCAGCTGACCAACGCTAAGTTTTACGGCTCTGCAGGCATGGCATCTCTGCGGGCGATGCTGGCGCACGCCGATCGCTACGGGTTGAAATACATTTTTGTGCACGATCCTTTTTACGAGCCGCTGCTGACATTTGTCGGATGGAGAAAAATTGAAACGTTCGGTAATGGAGAAATCACGGCGTGGTCGAAGGAAGACGTGCCGCCCGCGCATCGCATCCAGTCGGACGCGGTGCCTCCGGCGTGGCAGGGATTGATTTGGGGAATATTTCCGATTGGCGTGAGTTTTCTGGCGATTTTTCTCGAGCTTCTCCTGCCGCAAGAGCGCCGAATGCCGGTATCTGTCGGGATTCCAGTCACAGCTGAGCATCGCGAGCAGCATTCCGTAGCTTGAGGCTTTTTGAGGTTGCTGTTTTGAGGTTCAGGACTTGAGGTTCAGGAAATGAAGCGTATTCTGCCTATAATTCTTGTCGTTGCCACTATTGCGTTAATGGCTCTGGCCCTGGTCGGTCCGGGAAGCGCTCGCGGCACCGTTGGCATCGAGGCCGGGTCCGCCATGTACGGCCTCACTCCAAAAGCCGACACGCCAGAGCAGGCGATCAACAATCTTCTTGGTAATGTGCAGCGCCGCCACTGGGATTTGGCCTTCGAAGGCCTGTCGAAAACCAGCAGCGTTGACCAGGCGGCTTTTATTCAGGACTGGCGCGGGTCGGACGGAAGCCTGCGCTCATTCTCAGCGCTCGAGGGATTCGAACCGCGCCCTCTGCACATCACAAATGACGATGCGCAGATGCGCGTACGCCTGCACTGGAGCACCCCCGTCGGCCCGATGGTAGATGTGCGCGATATTCACCTGGTGCGGGAAGGCGACGTGTGGAAGGCAGTGTGGCCGAAAGTTGAGTTGGCGAGCGTGCCCGCCCAAGTGATTCCCGTGAACTATTTGCGCTGGGATGTAGTTTCCGGCGGCGCGGACGATCAATGGGGATCACGAAACGTGGATGCCCCGAACGTGCGTATCATTTCGATGAATGCGGTGGAAACGGCCGAGGGTTCGGTGGTGATGGGCGAGGTCGTGAATGAAGACACGATTCCGGCATTTGTCACCGTGAACGCGACGCTGGTAGATGGCGCGGGCAACGCGATTGATGAAGAGAGCAGCTTCGACAAAATCGCACACGTTCTCTTGCCCAAGCAAGTCACGCCATACCGTGTCGACTTTCCCAATATCAACCTGAAGAATGTAAAAAACGTTCGCATGGACGAGAAGGCCAGCCTGGTGCCGGCTTCCGCCGATCCTGTGATTGGGGTTACGGATCAGAAACTGGATTCCGATGCCCAGGGAAGGACCGTGCTGCACGGAAGTCTCTTCAACCAAAGCGGAGAAACGGTCAATATTCCTCACGTGATCGCCAGTTTTTACGACAACAACGGCAAGATTGTTTGGGTAGCCGACGGTTACGTCGATCGGGCGCTGCTGCCGCAATCGTCAGAGCCTTTCGCGGTTGAGATTCCGAAGTCGATGGCGGGCAAGGTCCAAAATTTTCACGTTGTCGTAAACCAATACAGTTTGGGGAAGTCCTAGCATGCGCCGCTACTTCCTCCTCTGCGCAGTATTCTGCTTCGCCGGACTGATGTTTTCCTCCGCACAGGAGCTTCGTCTTCCCGACTCGGCCACGGCTGGCGACGACGCGACGATTCCGACTACGGGCAGCGGTAAAGCGACGCTTTACGTCGTGGGCCCGGGCATCTCGCGCAAGAGCGATATAAATCTGGGCGAAGAGATTCACCTCGCGGGCCAGGATCTGCGCAGTGCCGGAGCTTATCTTGTGATTGTCTGCTCTTCCACCTGCGCGGACGCGACGTTATATGTAAGCGCGGCGAAGCCCTTCAGTCTCGCGTTTATCCTCCATCCTTCGCGCGTGCCCGTGGCCCGCAACGATGCCGTGAGCGGCGTGGCGTTTCCCTTCGACCAATTTCATAATCTGGTGCAAGCACCACAAACGATCAACTTTGAGCTGGGCGCCGGAAAGTCTTCGATACTCTCAAAGTCGGTGCGCACCCAAGATGGAGCCGCGTGGTTCCGCGCTTCATCGGGAAAAGCGGCAGGGATGGTGCAGGTTGTCGCTTCGCTCGGCGATATCTCCGCCAAGCGCGCGCTGCAGCAAGTGGCCTCCGATCCATGCAATCTGAGAATTACCGGCGGAAGGACGAAGAACGGAATCACGGTTCAGACCGAACCGGTGCACGATTGCACAGGGAATCCTGTTCCGGACGGGACAATCGTTACGTTCACTGCCGCCGGTCCGCAGGGTAAAACTACAGTCGACGCCCCGATCAAGCAAGGCGTCGCGCGCGCGCAGATGCCGGTACAAGGAGCGGAGACAGTTTCGGTAGCGTCGGGAGTTGTGATCGGCAACGAATTGCGGATCGGAGCACTACCGTGAGGCGCATAATCAATTCGGCTCTTCGCTGGGCGGCAATTTGCATGCTGTTGGCTTCGACTTTTTCCTACGCGGCCGACGCAAATGTTCAAGTGCAGATGGGCGAAAAAAACGCCAGCCCGCGCGCACTCGAACCCCTAACAGAGCGAGCGGTCCTCCGTGATTTCCGCTTCGCCTGGACAAGCATGGCGCAGGCTCTGGAGTTTAATACCGTCGATCCACTGCAAGGTCCGTTCGAGGGCGACGCAAAACAATCGCTGAAGAATACCGTCCTGAACCAGCAACGATCCGGAATCACGCAGCGCTACGGCGACCAAAATCATCGCGTTGAGGCGGTGTTTTACTCCCCCGAAGGTGACGTGTTGGAACTGCACGATACGGCGGAGTACCAACTACAAATTGCGGATGCTGGAAAGCTCGTTCACGATGAGCATGTCGTTATGCACTACGTCGTGCTCATGACTCCCGGCGCGGACCGATGGGTTATCCGCCAGTTGCAGGCCGTGCCGCACTTCTAATTCGGGCCTTGCCGGACCCGAGGAGTCGCCAACCACGGCCTCCTCCACCGCATCTTAAATTGATAGGAGCCAGATGAAGAGGAGCCCACTTTTGTCTAAAGCGCTGCTCAGTTTATCGATGCTTGGTATTTTTCTCGTCGGGAGCGGATGCACCACTCCGGGCATGCATCATTCGCTGATGCAAAACAGGCAAGCGCAGTACGGGCAGGCGCCCTCGCTTTCTCCGAGGCTTCTAGCGGTTTACATGCCGTGGTTTGGCGATCACACGCACATTGACGTTGGCTATTCCAGCCAGGATCCGGCGGTTCTGCGCAAGCAGATCGTGCAGGCGAAGCACATGGGAATCTCGGCTTTCGTCGTGGACTGGTACGGCGAGAGCAATAAATATTCCGACCACAATTTCGCGCTCATGCAGGAAGCTGCCAGCGAGAATCACTTTCAGGTCGCATTGCTCTACAACGAAGCCGAAGACGCGGATGTGCAAGCAACGGATGCAACGATCGCGGCCTTTGACAAAGCCTATCGAGACTACTTCGGCCCTTCGGCGAAATATCGCGAAACGTACCTCACGTTCAACGGTCGTCCCTTGATTTTTGTCTTCCCGAAAAGCGGGCACGTCGATTGGAACCGCGTGAACGAGCATTGCAAAAGCTGGGATGCTGCGCCTTTGGTCATCTATAAAGATCAGCCGCCGTCGCAATACACGAATGATTTCGCGGGCTCGTATGCCTGGGTACAGCCGGGTCCCGGAGGCTGGGCTCCCGACGGCAGCAACTGGGGTGAAAAATATCTAAAAGAGTTCTACGAGACGATGGCCGACAAGCATCCCGACAAAATTGCCGTCGGAGGAGCTTGGCCGGGATTCGACGACTCCGCGGCAAGCTGGGGACTGAACCGCCACATCGAAAGCGCCTGCGGCAAGACCTTCGATGCGACGCTAACCCTTTACCAGAAATACTACGATGGCTCCAAACCGCTCCCGTTCATGCTGATTGAAACCTGGAACGACTACGAAGAGGGAACGGCAATCGAACGCCGGAGCGTAGCGAACTGCGGCAGTCAAACGCCCGGCAACGCATCGCAGTCCGGCAGCCGCTAACTGCCTAACCAGGCGCTACTCAACAACCCGCTGGCGGTTTTTCACATCGAAGAAGTGCCGACTCTGGCCGCACGAGCGGTGTAGGGGACGTACAACACAATTTATGAACAGCGCCAAGAATTCGTCCGGGTCCCTGACCCTGCTTTCCAGCCTCCTTTTGGAGCCCGATAAAACACGGGCGGAGACTTCAAATCTTCCCAGTGGTGATCCTCGCCAGCACAATTGTAGTGAGGAAGTAGCCCAGGCCATTGCCTCATATCAACCTCAGGATTTCGGCGAGCTTTGGGGCCTTGCCGGCTCGCATCACGTCGTCATGCGTGCGCTGCCCAGATTGCATCAGGTGTTGCTGGCCCAGGGTAACGATCGCGCGGATTGGGTTGAGCACGCTCTGGAGAAAGAGCAAACGCGCATCGACACTGCGATGACGTTTCTTTCTCCCATCTGCGAAGCTTTGCAGAAAGTCGGCGACGTCGTCGTCATTAAGGCTCTCGACCACTGGCCGGACCTGGGGAGCGATCTCGATCTCTATTCGAATGCAAGCAGTGCAGACGTTGTGAGAGTCATGGGCGATGCTTTCGGCGCCCGTCCGGACGAGCGAAGCTGGGGTGACAGGCTAGCCAACAAATGGAATTTCGTTGTGCCGGGACTTCCTGAACTCGTGGAAGTTCACATCGGCCGGCTGGGCCAGACTGGCGAGCAGGTGGCGATCACCAACTCGGTCATTACACGCTCCAGCCTGCAACACTTCGGCTCTTACACTCTACGCGTTCCCGCTGCCGAAGATCGCATCGTGATCAGCACCTTGCAACGTATGTACCGGCATTTCTATATCCGCTTGTGTGACATCGCAGATAACGCCCGGCTTGTCGATTTGGGTGTCATCGACTATGCGTACCTTCAATCTTTGGCGAGTTCCGCGGGCCTGTGGGACGGTCTCGCGACGTATTTGGTCATCGTGAGCGATTACGTTAAATCGTTCCGCGGCAGCGCCCTACCGCTGCCCGGGCGTGTGACCGATGCGGCCAAGTTTGGAAGTGAGCGCGTAAGCTTCCGGCGAAGGTTTCTGCGGATTCCAATTTTCCCCCAGGCGGCGGGTTTCTATGTTTCGGAGTGGGAGAGGCTGCTGCGCAATGGAGAGCTACAGAACACTCTGCGTCTCAGCCTTCTTCCGGGACTAGCCGCGGCAGCGGCGCTTGAAATGAAGCTGACTGGAAGCGACAAAGGGATCTGGTAACTCCAGCGTCGCATTGCGCCTCGGGATGCTACGGGCTTCACCGTATTGCGAGGTTGACGCGCCGATCCTATCGTGAGAAAAGGGCGGATTTCAATTCAGATGGAGGACCGTTTGGTTCGAATATTAGTGGCAGATGATAATCCGGCGGTCCGTAACTACTTGCGCTCTCTTCTTGAGCAGCAGAGCAGTTGGCATGTTTGCGACGAGGCTCGCACCGGCGGCGAGGTCATCCAACGCGTAAAAACCAATCCGCCGGACATGATTCTATTGGACTTTCAAATGCCGGATCTCAACGGACTCGATGTTGCCCGGCAGATTGGGTTAATTTTTCCTGAAATTCCCATCCTGATGGTTACCATACATCTCTCCAAGCAGCTCGCCGAGGAGGCGCGCAGGGCCGGAATCCGCGGGGCCTGCGCCAAATCGGACGTCGGTTCCATCGTAGAGGCTGTGGACGCATTGCTACACGAGAGAACCTACTTTCCTGTCAGCGCCGTCAGCTAGGCGCAGTCACCGTATTTCGAATACAGGATTCTCTGTATACGGGCCGTCTCCTCGACGTGGTACGTTCGAGGTGCGCTCGCCATGGAGTTGGTCTGAAAATTTCGTGTGCGAGTAAGAATTCCTGCAAACTGCCGATAATTCCCAGAGACAGGCGATTCTGTCGCCTGAGATCGATCGGTATTTTGCGAGCTGTGAATCAATGATCAGGGTTCGCAGCGCAACATGATTGGACTTGCCGGTAAGCATTTAAATCAGGTTTCAGTTCGCGGAGGATGCCATGAAGCTGCGTATTCTTTTAGCCGACGATCACGAGATATTGCGCCGAGGTTTGGTCGCGCTTCTCCAAAAGCACGAAGGCTGGGAAGTGTGCGGCGAAGCATCCGATGGCCGCGAAGCGGTGGAGATGGCAAAACAGCTAAAGCCCGATGTCATTATCGTCGATATCGGCATGCCCAATCTGAATGGCTTGGACACCACCCGCCAGTTGCTGCAGCACGATCCTCGTTTCAAAGTCATCGTGCTTACCATTACCGATTCCGATCAGGTGATCCGGGAGGCGCTCGATGCCGGCGCGCGCGGGTTTGTGCTGAAGTCCGATGCGGCTCGCGATCTCGTATCGGCGGTCGAGGCCTTGCAGAGCAAGCGCATGTTCTTCACTCCGCGCGTCAACGATCTGGTCCTGGCAGGCTTTCTGGATAAGGGCCACGGCATGTCGCGCAACGAAGTTCCTAATCTTCCCACGCTGACCGTCAGGGAACGCGAGGTGACTCAACTCCTCGCCGAAGGCAAGAGTTCGAAGGAAGTGGCTTCACTCTTAAACTTGAGCACAAAGACGGTGGAAACCCATCGCAGCAACATCATGCGGAAACTCAGCCTGCATTCCATCCGCGACCTGGTGGTTTACGCCATCAAGAACAACATTATTCAGATTCAGGTCCCGCCGCCGATCTCCAATCCAACAGAGCCCACGCCGGTCTGAGCGTGCTTTAGCGCGGGTTTAGTGAGCGGCGTCTGGAGCGTAGAATCCGGTTCGAGTTCGCACCGTCAGCTTGCCATATCCCGGCGCGGTGGCCTCTACCTTAAGATCCGCATAGCCCGGTTTGGCATTCTGATTGTGCGGCCGGTAGGCGATCATGTACTGGCTGCGAATGTCGTGGGCAACGGTCCGGGTGATGTCGTTCACATCGTTCAACGTGGCCGGGAAGTAAGCCACTCCTCCTGACCGTTCCGACATATACTGCAGCGCTTCACGCCCCCGGCTCTCCAATCCACTGCCCAGGAGCCCGATGGAATACACCGTGGGACCGTTCACCTGTTCCAGCCGTTGCGCCGCTTCCTGCAGAGTCACCTCGCTCATGTTGTCCTGGCCATCCGTAATCACGAGCAGAACTTTCTTTTCCAGGCGAGAATTGTTCTTCAGATGGACCGCCGAGGCGATGATCGCGTCATATAGGGCCGTGCTCCCTCGAGCGGAAACCTGGTGCAATGCCGTCTGCAGCAGCTTTACGTCGGAAGTGAAGTCCTGATCGAGGTAGGGCTCCTGTCCGAAATTCACCACGAAGATCTCGTCGTGCGGATTGCTGGCGCGAATCAGGTTCAGTACCGCCTCGTTCACTTGGTCGCGCTTGTCGCGCATGGAACCGGAGTTGTCGATCACAATCCCCATTTCCACCGGAACATCCTCGCGCCGGAAAGACGTGACCGTCTGCGGCACTCCCCGCTCGAACACTCGAAATGCGGCCTTATCGAGTCCGGTCACGAGGCGCCGCTGCTCGTCGGTCACGGTCGCGTGCAGGACGACTTCTTGCACCTGCTTCCTAAAAACAAACATGCTGCCCTGATCGTCCGCGCTCGGCGGCTGCGCCGAGGGTTGCGGCTCGGCCTCCTGGTTAACCGGCTGATTAGAGGCCGGCGATTCCGAAGCGGAAGCGGCGGAGGGGGCACTCTGTTGAGGAGTTGGGCCTGGGGCAGCGGCGGGGTTCGCAGCCGCGGGCGCCGCTTCCTGTGCGGGCACCTGAGCGGTTGCTGCTGGAGCCATTAGCCCAAGGGCCAGAACGGTTGCAGATAGTAAGTGGTAAGCCGAGGAAGCGGCAGAACGCATGAATTCCTCCATTCATCCGACACTTGGATGCCATTTTCAGCCACGGAGAATGCGAGGAAAATCTACAGTAAACACCCTACCCCATCTGGCTCAAAATCTGCGGCACCCCTTGATTTTGAGCTTGAATATAACGGCGGCGTGCCGCGGATGTTTTCCGCATGAGGGCTTTCATTTTTGTTCGCGCCCGGGTGAGTTGGGCCTTTACCGTTCCTTCCGCAATGCCGAGGATGGTGGCCGTTTCCCGCACGTTTAGGCCGTCTAATTCACGCAGCTTAAATGTCTTGCGGAGTGGCGGAGAAAGGTGACGCATTAATCTCACGGCATGCTGGCGCAACTCGGTCTCGCGATATTCTGCCTCGGGCGTGGGGCGAACGTCTGGAAGCCGCTCGTGCAAAGGATATTCTTCATCGTTTCCTACAAACGTCTCTTCCAGCGACACATGGGCCCGCCGCGCCTTCCGGCGTATGTGCATTCGAGCGGAATTAATCACGATTGCCGTCAGCCACGTCGACATTCGAGCCTGGCCCCGGAATTGACCAATGTGCTTGCAGGCGGAAAGCAGCGCGTCCTGCACCGCATCTTCCGCGTCCGCTTGATTCCCGAGGTGACGAAAGGCGGTCCGGTAAAACAAAGGCAAATAGTGGGGAAGGAGTTGATCGATCTCCCGCGCGCCCGGGGCACGCGAGTCAATTGCGCCTGCAACGTATGTGCTCATATAGTTCCCTCGCGGTGATAGCGAGTGTAAGAGCAGGCGTCGTACCAATTGCTAAAGAGCAGCTATGTAACAGTTCCACAATGGCTTGGCGGAACGGCGCAGGGCCCAGATGGCAGAAAAGCGTTTGGAGGGTGACAAAGAGTCAAGATTCTGACACTCGTGGTCGATAATCCAGCGCAGCTAACGGGACGAAGACCGACTGATAGCTCAGCCTAACTGAGCTGATGGGACTAACTCTACGCCTGCGAATAAAGCGCCCAAGCGCTCGCCAGATCCTGAACAATATGACCGAGGGACTTGTAAACGGTGATCTCCTCCGGCGAGCAGCGCCCTTCAATCTCTCCCGCCAACACCTGGCCGATCTCAGCGACGATGTGCTCATCGCCAACCAAGCCGGCGGCCTTAGCTCGAAGAAACTCCGCGCCTTGCTCCAGGACGCCTTCGCGACTGTCGGCGATAAACCGCGAGCGCACGACGAGATCGTTATCCACTTCCGCAGGCCCCGCGTAGCCGGAGCCGACCACATTCACATGAGTGCCCGGCCGCACCCAATCGCCCTTTAGTATCGGCTCAGCTGCCGCAGTGACGGTGCAGATTATGTCCGCCTCGGCAACGGCTTCTCGGACGTCTCCCACCGCAGCGACTGGTAATCCGAGTTCTGCTTCCATTCTCTGGGCGAAGTTTCGGGCGCGTTCGGGCGACCGCCCCCACACCACAATCGATTCGAGATAGCGCACCTTGGGGATCGCCCGCGCATGAGTCCCGGCCTGTTCGCCATAGCCTAGCAGCGCCAGGCGGCGGGCGTCCTTGCGCGCAAGCGCGTCAGTGGCGACCGCACTGGCCGCCGCTGTGCGGATGGCTGTGATCTCGCCGGCATGGACCACGCAAACCGGCGCGCCGTTTTCGGGATCGAACAGGATGACAAGGCCCTGATGTGACTGGATTCCACGCGAGAAGTTCTCGGGAAAGACGCTGATCAACTTCGCGCCAAACGGGGCACGAGCGCCCATGGCACCGGGCATAATGCCGAAAAGCCGCCCATCCGCCAGCGGAATGATCGACCGCAACAGTTGCCTGGTTTCGCCCCTCGATAACGCGATCATCGCCTGGCGCACGATCGGAATGCACACATCGTAGGTAAGCCGCCGCGTGACTTCCTCGCGGTCGATGAATCGCATCAGCTCTCCTTATTATCGGGTCAAGGGACGTGTCGGCTTTCTGACCAAACGGTATGTTACGCCTCCTCAAAAGAGGTGACGGCTCACGGCGGTCTTTTTTTTACGAATCTTTTCCCGCTGGCAATACCTCAATAGTGATACGAGAAAATCTTACGATATGGGGATTTCTCGACCGGCCATTCCCGTTTAGGGTGGTTGCCGAGTTGGAAGCCTGACGGATCAAGTCGTATTCGCCTTTCAAAAATTAGTGGTCGAAACCGCTAAATGCGGTCGGTTTCAGCAACCCGCAAGCGTTCGTCGGCCTGTACCTTTCCGGTAGCATGGCTGACCTGCGTTGCTGAAGGCGCTGCTGGAGGACAGTATGAGCGTGCTTTCCAAATACAAATTCTGGATCGGTGGAATGCTCGGATTGCTTGTCATCGCCCTGATCGTGGGAGCGGTGCGTCCAAGCCACGTCGCGGGAGCCAACCAGGGCGCTCCGCTGGATGTTCAAGTGGTGCAAGTCGAGCAGAAGGATGTTCCGATCTATGGCGAGTGGATCGGCACACTCGACGGCCTCGTCAACGCCGACGTCAGAGCGCAGGTCACGGGGTACCTGCTGAGGCAGGGTTACCAGGAAGGCGCGTTGGTAAAGAAGGGCCAGTTGCTCTTCGAGATCGACCCGCGGCCATTTCAAGCCGCCCTCGACCAGGCGCAAGGGCAGCTAGCGCAGGCGGAAGCGCAGCTTGCGACTGCCGAAGCCGTTCAAGTGAGAACCCAGCTCGACGTCGAGAAATACACGCCGCTCGCCAAACAACAAGCCGCAAGCCAGCAGGACCTCGACAATTCCGTCCAGAACAATTTGGCCGCCAAGGCCACGGTAGAGAACGCCAGGGCATTGATCAAAACGGACCAGGCTGCGGTCGAAACCGCAAAGATCAACCTCGACTTCACGCGCTTGGTGGCGCCCATCGACGGCATCGCCGGGCAGGCCCAGCTGCAGGTGGGCGCTCTGGTTAATCTGGCCAGCGGGCCCGTGACCTCGGTATCGACGGTGGACCCCATCAAGGCCTACTTCACCGTGAGTGAACCGCAGTACCTCGCGTGGAGAAAGCGGTACCCAACAGAAAGTTCCCGGTTAGAGGCGGATAAAAATCTGCACCTGCAATTAATCCTGGCTGACGGCTCAACCTATCCGCACGAGGGTACATTCTACTTTGCGGACCGCCAGGTAAACGAGAGCACAGGGGCGATCCGGTTAGCGGGACTGTTTGCGAATCCCGGAAACATTCTGCGGCCCGGCGGCTACGGCAAAGTTCGCGCGGTGATTCGGGTTCAGCAGGGCGCTTTGCTTGTGCCGCAGCGCGCGGTTTCGGAGCTGCAGGGCGGATATCAAGTAGCAATCGTGGATGGGGAAAACAAAGTAAACATTCGCACGGTCACAGTCGGCGATCGAGTCGGCAGCGAGTGGGTGGTTTCAGATGGGTTGAAACCGGGTGAACGGGTGGTCGCGGAGGGCGTGCAGAAGGTGCGTCCCGGAATGCTCGTCAATCCCAAGCCCTATGCTGCGGAACCGGCGGTGAGGTGATTCCATGTCCAAGTTCTTCATCAACCGCCCCATCGTCGCGATCGTAATTTCCATCGTCCTCGTGCTGGTTGGCACTCTGACCATCCTGACCTTGCCGGTCGCGCAGTTTCCCAGTATCGCTCCTCCCGAAGTTCAAATCCTTGCCACCTACATCGGGGCGGACGCGCAAACCCTGGAGCAAGCGGTTGCCACTCCCATCGAGCAGCAGATGAACGGCGTGGACAACATGAACTACATGTATTCGCTGAATGCAACCGCTAACAACTCGACCAGCCTGATCGTGGACTTCGACGCAAAAACCGATCCCAACACCGATTACATTCTCGCGCAAAGCCGCGAAACCCTGGCGGCTTCTCAGCTGCCCGTGGACGTGACCAATTACGGAGTCACTGTTCGAAAGTCCGTAACCGCTCCCCTCACTTTGATTGCCGTGTACTCGCCCCATGGAACCTATGACGCGAACTTTCTGGCGAACTACGCCTACATCAACCTGGTCGACCCTATTCTGCGTTCGCCAGGCATCGGCAACGTTCAGGTATTCGGCTCTGGCCAATACGCGATGCGATTGTGGGTGAAACCTGACACGTTGGCCAAACTGGGCGTGACCGTTCCCGAAATCGTCAGCGCGATCCAGGCGCAGAACACCGTGAACCCGGCCGGCAAAGCGGGCGGTGAGCCCGCGCCCAAAGGCACGGAATTTACTTATACAGTTCTTGCGCAAGGCCGGCTTATCTCGCCGGAGGAATTTGGGCAGATTGTTGTTCGCGAAACTCCTGACGGCGGCGTCGTCCGCGTCCGTGATGTGGCTCGCATCGAGCTGGGTTCGCAGGACTATAGCGTTGCTGGACGCTATAACGGAAAGCCCAGCGCCGTCATTGCCACCTACCAACTGCCGGGGTCGAACGCGGTCGATGCCGCCGCCGCCGTCAATAAGCTGATGGCCAAGATGAAAGAGCGCTTCCCGGAAGACCTGGATTACGTCACCGCGCTGGATACGACCCGCTCGGTCACGGAAGGCATAAAGGAAATCGTCGTAACGCTCTTGATCGCTCTCGCGCTCGTGATCCTTGTGGTTTACATCTTCTTGCAGAGCTTGCGGGCCACGTTGATTCCACTTCTCGCCGTGCCGGTTTCCCTGGTCGGCACGTTCGTGCTTTTCCCCTTGTTCGGTTTCTCGATAAACACGCTTTCTCTCTTCGGTCTGGTGTTGGCGATCGGCCTGGTCGTGGACGACGCCATCGTGGTGGTCGAGGGTGTGGAACGCCACATTGAGGAGGGCATGACCCCGAAGGACGCGGCGTTGAGAGCGATGGAAGAACTTTCCGGCCCGGTCGTTGGCATCGCCCTGGTTCTCTCCGCTGTTTTTGTGCCTACCGCTTTCATTCCCGGAATCACCGGCAAGCTCTATCAGCAATTTGCGGTCACCATCGCGATTTCGGTTCTGCTGTCTGCTTTCAATGCGCTCACCCTCAGCCCGGCGCTGGCGGCGCTGTTGCTCAAGCCGAAGAAAGAGAGCCATGGGCTCTTGCGAAGATTTTTTGATTGGTTTAACCGCGTCTTTGAGCGCGCCACCGAGGGCTATGTGCGCTGGAGCGCAGTATTGGTAAAAAAGACGGTCATTGTGCTCGTGTTGCTCGCGTTCTTTTGCGTAGCGGGTTTCTTTTTTGCCAGTCGAATCCCATCGAGCTTCCTTCCCGACGAAGATCAAGGTTACGCCTACGTCAACGTTCAGCTCCCGAATGGGGCATCGCTCGAACGCACGACGGCGGTATCTGCCGATGTAGAGAAAATCCTGCTCAACACACCCGGGGTTCAGCAGGTGACTGGCTTCGTCGGATTCAGTCTGCTCAGTTTTGTTCGCACCAGTTACAACTCGACTTTTTTTGTGAACTTCAAGCCCTGGGACGAACGCAAGACAAGAGAGGAGCAATTTCAATCGCTCAAGGCCCATCTCAACCGGGAGCTGAGCAAGTTGCCGGCAGCAGTTGCCTTCGGTTTTTCTCCGCCCGCCATTCCAGGCGTCGGCACCGCGGGTGGATTCACCTTCATACTTGAGGACCGTTCGGGCAGCGACATTCAGTTCCTGGCCAGGAACCTCAGTACTTTTCTTGATGCTGCCCGAAAGCGGCCGGAAATCGCCAGCCTCAGCACTACTTTCCTGGCCAGCGTGCCGCAGGAATTTGTCGAAGTGAATCGCGACAAAGTGCTGAAACAAGGAGTAGCTCTCAACGATGTTTATCGCACCGTGCAGGCGTTCATGGGCGGATATTTCATCAACTACTTCAATCGCTTCGGCCGCCAATGGCAGGTCTACATCGAAGCGGAGAGCGCGGACCGTGCGCGAGCGGAAAATGTTGGCCAATTCTATGTCCGCAACAGCAAGGGAGAGAATGTTCCGCTCTCAACCCTTACATCGATAAAGCCGCGACTCGGCCCGGAGTTTACTTTGCGCTTCAACGAGTATCGCTCGGCGCAAGTCAACGGCAGCGCCGCGCCGGGCTATAGCGCGGACCAGGCCACGGCCGCCCTCGAAGACGTTTTCAGGCAGACCATGCCGCGCGAGATGGGCTTCGACTACTCCGGCATTTCATATCAGGAGCAGAAGGCGCGTGAGGGAGTGCCTCCGGCGGTGATTTTTGGACTTTCTCTGCTCTTCGTCTTTCTTATTCTAGCGGCGCTGTACGAAAGTTGGTCACTGCCGTTTAGCGTGCTACTCAGCACTCCTGTCGCGATCTTTGGCGCATTTGGAGTTCTTTGGCTCCGCCGTGTGCTGCTCAACGTTTTCCTGCCGCCATATCTGGTTCAGATCGAGACCGACGTCTACTCACAAATCGGGCTGGTCATGCTTATCGGATTAGCGGCGAAGAATGCGATTTTGATTGTCGAGTTTGCCAAGGACGAGTACGAGAAGGGGAAACCCCTAGCCGATTCCGCGCTCGAAGGAGCCAGGCTTCGTCTGCGGCCGATCCTGATGACTTCCTTCGCCTTCATTCTCGGCTGCGTGCCACTATGGACGGCGAGCGGCGCCGGTTCCGTCGCACGCCAAATCATGGGCACGACGGTCATCGGAGGGATGCTAGCCGCCAGCCTCATCGGAATTTTCTTCGTACCCGCCATCTTCTACTTAGTCGAGAGATGGTCGGGCGCAGGCAAGGAGTCCGCCTCCATCGCTTTACAGGGAACCCCTGCGCCAGCGGAGGGAGACTGATATGGCCCGGCATCCTAACGGCGGGAACGAGCGATGGCAACCAGACATCAAGAACATCGTGTCAGTGTCAAAGATGAGGATGTCTTCGACCTTGGTCTCGGCATTGGCTTCGATCGCGATGACCGCGTGCATGGTCGGTCCGAATTACCATCGGCCAGCCGTTCAAACTCCCGGCGTCTACCGCGACCTGAGCCAGGACCAGCAGGCGCAGGCCCAAGCGGCGTCCTTCGCAGATCTTCCCTGGTGGCAAGTTTTCCAGGATCCGCAACTGCAGGAATTGATCCGCACAGCCTTAAAAGAAAACTACGACCTGCAACTGGCCGCGGAACGCATCAGCGCGGCGCGTGCGCAGGTCACCATCACGCGCTCCAGTCTGTTTCCGCAAGTGCAGGCGAACGGCAATTTCGCCGGCGGAAAAGATCCAAGCACCCAGTCCAAGTACAACATCCTGACATTAACCGCCGACGCAGCGTTTCAGTTGGATCTCTTCGGCCGCCTGCGGCGCGCGACCCAGGCTGCGCGCGCGGAACTGCTGGCTACAGAAGACGCGCGCAATACGGTAATCCTCACCCTCGTCAGCGATGTGGCGAGCGATTACTTTACGCTGCTCCAGCTCGATCTCGAACTGCAAATTACACGCGACACGGTGAAGACGCAGATAGACTCCGTAAAGCTCACACGGTTGCGCCTCGACCACGGCGTTGCCACCAAACTGGATGTGTTGCAAGCGCAGCAGGTGCTCGATACCGCCAACGCGCAGATTCCCGACCTTGAAAGGCAGATCGGCCAGGTAGAAGACGCGATCGGCATTCTCCTCGGCCATTATCCCGAAGGCGTGCGGCGTGGGCTTCCGTTGGTCGAGCAGCCGCTGCCTCCAGAAGTGCCGCCGGGCATACCCTCGACATTGCTCGAACGCCGGCCCGATATTCGCCAGGCCGAGGACGAACTGATCGCGGCGAACGCCGAGATCGGCGTAGCGCGAGCTGCATTCTTTCCGCAGATTTCCCTTACCGGCTCGGGCGGCGGAGCCTTCGGTCGCAGCACTCTCTTCACCGGCCTGATGAGTTCACAGACTTCGATCTGGTCGTACGGTGCGCAAGTCAGTCAACCCATCTTTACCGGCGGCGCTTTGCGCGGAAATTTGCGGCTGGCCGAATCGCAGCAGCGCCAGGAGCTGATAGCCTACAAACAGGCTATCCAGTTGGCCTTCCGTGATGTTTCCGATGCTCTCATCGGCTATCAGAAACTTCATGAAGTCCGTGTCGCGCAGGAGACCACCGTCAAGGATCTGCAAGACACAGTCGACACGTCTCTCGTCCGTTATCGCGGCGGCATCACCACCTACCTCGAAGTTCTCGACGGCCAGCGGTCGCTGTTTACCGCCGAACTTACGCTCGCGCAAGCCCGAGGCAGCGAATACCAGAGCCTGGTGCAGCTTTATAAGGCCCTCGGCGGAGGCTGGCAATCCGTGGTCGCGACGCAGACCAGCCAGAAATGAGAACACTTTAGTAACTGCGGGATGCGTGTTGTGCGAAGGCGCAAACGCGCTTCTGCTATAATGTTCTTGACGCTTTTACTCGGTTTGCTTGTTCTCGCGGTGGTTCCAAGATCGAACCAGCTTTATCTCCGCTTTTCCTGCCCGCCGTTTTACTCAGCGCCAAATTCAAACAGAATGTGAGTGGCCCAGGCACTTCGACACCTGTCCGAGTGTGTGACGACAAGGCCTCTTCAGAAAACAAAAATCGAATGAGCACATTTTCAGAACTGAGCCTATCTTCTGCGTTGCAGAAGAAGCTGGCGGCAGCTAACTTTACAACCTTAACCCCGATCCAGGAACGCGCCCTCCCTCCGGCTCTTGGAGGCAAAGATGTAATCGGGACATCACAGACCGGCACGGGCAAGACGCTCGCTTTCCTGATTCCGTTGATCGAGATGCTAGAGCGCGAGCCGTCTCGCCAGGCGATTGCCCTGATTTTGCTGCCCACGCGCGAACTGGCCATCCAGGTCCACGAGCAGTATGAGCAATTACGCGGCGCCATGCAGAAAGCCGCGCTGGTCATTGGCGGCGTATCGGAAAATTCCCAGATACAAAGTCTCCGTAGTGGCCGCGGGCCGATCATCGCAACTCCGGGCCGTCTGCAGGACTTCATGGATCGCAACCTCGCAGACCTACGCGGCATTAAACTGCTGGTTCTCGATGAGGCCGACCGCATGCTGGATATGGGATTTCTGCCCTCCATCCGGCGCATTATGGCTGTGCTTCCGACGCGCAGGCAGACGTTGTGTTTTTCGGCGACGATGGAACAATCTGTCGCCCACCTGGTGCACGAATACATGTGCGAACCGGTCCGAGTAGAGTTGGGATCGGTACTCAAGCCGGCGGAGAGCGTACAACTTACCGCATATGAAATGCGGCCTGCAGAGAAAATGGACGTCCTGCGGCAGTTGCTCTACGACGAATCCGGTCAGACCCTGATCTTCGCCCGCACCAAACGAGGCGCGGAACGAATTGCCAAATCGCTGGCGCGGGATGGCTTTAATGCCACGATGATTCACGGTGACCGTTCGCAAACACAGCGCAACAAAGCTTTGAAAGGCTTTCAGGAAGGGAATGTTCAGGTGCTGGTTGCGACCGATATCGCCGCGCGCGGCCTTCATGTGGATGATGTAGCTCACGTCATCAATTACGATGTGCCGAAGATCGCCGAGGATTTCATTCACCGCGTCGGCCGCACTGGGCGAGCCGGGGCGCAAGGCCGCGCCACAACGCTGGTTGCAGGTGCGGAAGTGATCGAGCTGCGAAACATCGAACGCACGCTGAAGTTGCGGATCGAGCGCAAACAGATCGACGCGAACGGTGTGGAGCAACCCAAACGGATCGTGCAGAACACTCTCGCCTCACGGACGTTGACCGCGCTGCCTGGCGAAGTCTTTGTGTAGATCGTTGGCGCCGCGGGACGTCAACCACGCGTGTCTCGGCGCAACGGCTGCTTTCCTTGATAATCTCAAAGCCTGGGGGAGCATAGCCGTTGCCGCCGATCATTAACGCGCAAAACATTTCAAAAGCATTCGGAGCGAACCCGCTTTTCGAGGAAGTCTCTTTCACGGTTTCAGAGGGCGACCGGATTGGCCTGATCGGTCCGAACGGCTCTGGAAAATCCACGCTGATGCGGATTCTGGCCGGAACGGAAAAGCCGGACAGCGGCGACCTGGCCGTACGCAAGCGCCTGCAGCTCAGTTACGTGGAACAGGAATCAAGGTTCGCCGACGGAGAAAGCGTCCGCACCGTCGTCGAGAAAGCGATGCAACGCTCGGTGACAGCAGACGCCGAACATGGCTCCCTCTTTGCAGAGACGCTAGGCCGGGCAGGTTTTGAGGATCTCGAAGCAGAGGCCGCGTCACTATCCGGAGGCTGGCAGAAACGCCTGGCCATCGTGGAGGCGCTGGTTCAGTCGCCCGATGTCTTGCTGCTCGATGAACCCACCAATCATCTCGACCTCGCCGGAATTGAGTGGCTCGAAGATCTGCTGCGGCAGGCTGCGTTTGCCTGCGTGATCGTAAGCCACGACCGTTATTTTCTCGAAAATGTTGCCACCGACATGGCGGAACTAAGCCGCGTATATCCTCAGGGATTGCTACGCGTGCATGGAACCTACACTGAGTTCCTGGAAAAGAAAGAAGAATTCCTCCACGCGCAATCGAAGCGGCAGGAAGCTCTGGAAAACCTGGTCCACTCCGAGATCGAATGGCTTCGGCGAGGAGCGAAAGCGCGTACGCGAAAATCCAAAGCCCGCATCGGCAAAGCCGGAGAGTTGATCAGCGAACTTGCCGGCTTGAATGCCAGAACCCGCACCGCCAGCGCGCAAATTGATTTTGCCGCAACGGACCGAAAGACGAAACGCCTGATCGAACTGCAGGATGTCACTTGCGATATTGGGGATCGTCAATTGTTCGGAGGGTTGAACTTTGTCATCACCGCAGGAATGCGGGTCGGCGTTGTCGGGCCCAATGGCAGCGGTAAGACGACCCTCTTACGCATGCTGCGAGGCGAAGTCGCGCCCACGCGCGGCGAAATTCGGCGCGCTGACTGGTTGCGCACTGTCTATTTCGACCAAAGCCGCAGCCTCGATCTCAACCTAACCCTGCGCCGCGCGCTCGCTCCGGAAGGAGACTCGGTTGTCTATCAGGATCGCGTCGTTCACGTCGCATCGTGGGCGGCCAAATTCCTCTTCCTCGGCGAACAACTCGATCAACCCGTCGAACGGCTTTCCGGAGGCGAACGCGCTCGCGTGCTGATTGCTCAACTCATGCTTCAGCCCGCTGACATTCTTCTGCTGGATGAGCCCACCAACGACCTCGACATCCCCACGCTCGAAATCCTCGAAGAAAGTCTGCTGGAATTTCGCGGATCTCTTGTCCTGGTCACGCATGACCGCTATCTATTGGATCGCGTGTCCACGATCGTCGTCGGCCTCGATGGTCAAGGCGGCGCGGAGAGTTTTGCGGACTACGGCCAATGGGAAATTTGGCAGGCGGAACGCAAGCGTGGCCGAAACCAGGCCGAACTTTCGTCGCGTCTCATTCCCGGTTCCAATGCTGCACCGGCACAAGCGAGAAAGAAGCTCTCCTACTTGGAAGCGCACGAGTATGTCAGCATAGAGCAGCGTATTGCGGACGCCGAGCAGAGCCTGCAAAGCAAACGCGCCGCTCTCGAAGACCCCACGATCGCCAGCGATGGACCCAGGCTCCTTGCCGCTCACACGGAAATGGAAGCGGCGCAAAGAAATCTGGACACGCTCTACGCGCGCTGGGCGGAATTACAAGAAAAGGCTGAGGGTTCAGCCTCTCGCTGAATGCGATGCTGCCGCGTGAATCGGTCTGCGTCATCTGGCAGGGGCGCGCGATGCGCCCCCAAGCCAGTAGAAAGCTCGCCCGCCTTAGGCAAGGTCGTAGCGATCAAGGT
>Ga0116105_1000046_pt1 | contig 46197 bp, 36 predicted proteins | sample June2015DPH_6_20_FD_89716 | JGI IMG/M metagenome (GOLD analysis project Ga0116105, IMG submission 89716) | Peatland microbial communities from SPRUCE experiment site at the Marcell Experimental Forest, Minnesota, USA - June2015DPH_6_10 | ecosystem: Environmental > Terrestrial > Soil > Wetlands >... | reverse complement strand
GGTTCGCACGCGGGACAGCTCGGTACCGGAGATGGTGTGCAGTAGAACGCCGTCCACATGAATGGGCATCCCGCTCCCTTGCGAGAGGGAGTTTGAACGAGTAATTATGGTCTGAAGCTGGGAGCGAAAAGATGAGTGGGTCGGACTGAAACCGACCGAAAGATTACAGGCGAGCCGTGGTCGTCGACAGGGCCAAAGAACACGACGAACAAGGACACTCTCTGAAGTGAACGGAGAAGTGCGCTCATAAATAGCTTGACAGAGCCGACGTTGTTAGAGATGTCCGATTGGAGCTGCCAGCTCAACCGGTTCTACTTGTTGAGCTTGCTCTCAAGATCCGGCGCGAACATCGGCTGCGCGCCCGGTTCGAGCTTTCGCGCTTCGCCGAGTGCCGTGTTCCATTCCTGCCGCGCCTCTTGCTTTCGCCCCATTCCCGCGAGCGCATCTCCGCGCGCCTCGTGCCCCAATATCGAAGATGGATCGATCGCCACCGCCTCGTCCGCCAGCACCAGCGCCCCCCTAGCGTCGCCCTTCCCCACGGCTTCGGTTGCATTCTGCGCGCGGCTCAGTGCCGCCGCCTGCGTCAAATCAAACCGGCCGCGGTAGATCATCACCGCGTGGTCAATTGTTTCTTCTGGCTTGGCGCTTCGAAACGCATCGTACGGATTGAGCGACGCCGCCGGCCACTCGCAACCTGAAAGATCCCCTGCGCTCAGAATCACGGTGCCATCAATCACCGGCGGCACGATGTCCGCGCCTCCCAGCCCGCCCGTATCCGCAGTCGGCAAATGGTGACAACTGATCCCGTAGGTCTCCGGGTTCAACTCAGGATACGCAAAATAAGCGAACCAACACTCTTCTCCTGGATGGCGCTGCTGCCACGCTCTCACCTGAAAGAGTTGTTGCGCCCAATCCGAATTCGAATCGCTCAGCAGCTTATGCACGTTCGCCGGGCCGCCCCATGCTTCGTTCGCATAGGCCATGGCGTTGGGAAACGCCGCGAGCGACGAACCCACGTGCGCCGCCAGCAGCAGGCAGCCCACGGCGAACCACTTGCGGCTCGATGCCGCCAGCGCCGCAGCTCCGCCGCCGGCCAGCACAAACATATAGGCGTAAAACGGCAACAGGTGCCGCGCCCCGATGTTCATCCCCGATACCATGGCCACGGCCAGATAGAACAGCGCCGGAATTAGCAGAAAATCCACTTCGCGTCGCCATTTCATTTTCCGTGTCGCAGCCGCATAGATCGCCAGGCCGGCCAAGGCCAGCAGTCCGAGCGTCGTCTTGATCGCGATCACCGAGGGGAAATACCACCACACGCCGTGTGGGATGTTCCGCCCAAATATGAATGTCGGATAGAACAGCGCCATCCGCCCTACGTCCACCAGACCGATCAGGTAAGACTCCGGCAGCAGGTGCAGCCGACCCACAAGGTTGATGATCCACGAAACGTACGGGCCGAGCGGCGCTACATAATCGCCGAGCGTCGTACTCATCTGCAGTCCCGCGGGCCGCGCCGCGTAACGAAAACCGTAGAAGCTCCACAGCACCAGCACGCCGATCAGAAAAATCCCGCAGAAGGCTCCGGCGAGACGCAACGCCTCCCGCGCCCGCGTTCCCTTCTCCGCCGCTGCGATCTCGCGCGCGATCAGCAGTACGAGGATCGGCGCCAACATCACTCCGGAATGCTTGGTCGCCAGTAGGAAGCCCGCCACCACGCCGGCCGCCACTAGCCGGTTCGCCGTCGCGTGCTTTACGTATCGATAGAAACACCAGGTACTCGTCAGAAAAAACAGCGACACGCCGATGTCCGTCGTCACCAGTGCCGAATGCGCGAGTACGTTCGGATCGAACACGGCCAGCGTCAGCGCGAAAATCGCCGCCCAGTCCCCGAACGATTCCCGCGTCGCGAGGAAAACCACGAGCGAAAGCGCTACGGCCAGGAGGCCGGCCGCCAACCGCATTTCGAAAACCAATTGGTTCCGATCGCCGTCGTTCCGCGCCAGCCAATCCCGCCCGCTCAAATAGGCCTCGGTCTTGAAGTCGCGGCCTTTCAGCTCTGGCACCCACAGAGGCCGGCCCAGCAGCGGCGCCGTCGCCAGCAGCTTTACGAATGGTGGGTGCTCCGGGTTCAGTCCGTAGTCTTTGGTGTGCCACATCATGTAACCGGCAAACATGTGGTTGCCTTCGTCGAACGTCGGCGATTCGCGGTGAACGATCAACAGCACCAGGAACATCTGTGCAGCGATCAGTCCTGCCACGATTCCCCACAGCATCCGCCCGGAAAGTTTTGCCACGTTCTTCCTATCCCTTGAAATTCGCGCGGACATCTTACGTCGAATCATCCATCGCATGCCGCATTCCTTAAGCGGCTGGGTTCTATTTTCAATCGCGCTTCCGTGGGGCCGCTCGATAACGGGAGGACGGTTAACTGGTGGAGTTCACTTTGGGCACCTGGGCCTTGTTTCGTGGTGGCGGCGGACCTAGAATTGGGGTAGAAGGGTGCGATTAAGGGAGGTGATGCCCTTGCAACTCGACGACCGCATGAAGCAGTTGCTGCGAGAGCTGGGACACGCCATTAATGATACGGTGTCGGATTCGAACCGGATCGCGGAAGCGATTTCGGGAGTACGCTCGGCGGGGTTCGATATTGTGTTGAAGCTGGACGCGACGATTGGACTGGCGCGGCGTTCGGCGCAGGACGCGAAGATGACTACGCAGGACCGGCGCTTTCTGGAATCGCTGCACATTCGCGTGGATGATGAAATCATGGAAGAAGAAACGATCGAGCCGCGAGTGGAGATCACCGCGCAAGACATAAAATTTCTGAAGTCACTGAAGATATCCTTCGATGAAGAACTGTAAATATATTGCTGGCGCTTTTTGCTGCGCCGCCGTGATGCTGGTGGTGGCCGCGCCACCTGCGCGCGCGCAGTCAGAAGTGATCGAACCGGAAAGGACGCCGATTTCGACCGAAGCCAACACGCCGGTGGTGGTGAAGCAGAAGCCCGCCAAGGCCGTGTGGTTGAAAGCGGAAGTGGTTCACTCCGATCGGAACACGTTGATCGTGCGGGAAGTGGGAAATGAGATGGCGATCCACACCTTCACGTTCTCCGAGAGAGCTAAAGATAAAATCGAGCAGGTGCAGGATGCAGGCGGATATCAGAGCGGGGATCATGTGAAGATTTTGTGGATACCGGGCAGCAGTGAAGCACTCAACATTAAGGGCAGGCCTTCAAAACCGATTTGATTCCTCGTATTGCGCTTTGAGTTTTCGGTAGAGTCACAAGCGAGAAAAGAGCCGGCTGGTTGCCCTTCGACCTTGCCGCATGCAGGCTCTCAAGGTAAAGCGCTACGAAATGATTCGCCCTCCTGCTGTTGCGGGACGCTTCTACCCATCCGAAGCGAAAGAGCTTGCGCGGCAGATTAGTGAATTTGCGCCCGCAGCGCGCGCGGGAAAAATCGCGGCGCGTGGGTGCGTGGTTCCTCATGCGGGCTACATGTATTCGGGTCACGTCGCGGGTGCGGTTTATTCTTTGCTGGAAATTCCCGCCCGATGCATTTTGCTGGGGCCGCGGCATTACCTGCGCGGCGAAGCCATGGCGATTCTGTCGGAAGGAAGCTGGCGGACGCCGTTGGGAGATGCGGCGATTGATGCGGGGCTGGCTGCAGAGCTGATGCAGGCTTGCCCGCGTTTGCGCGAAGATGCGGTGGCGCACGAGCGCGAACATTCGCTGGAAGTGCAGATTCCGTTTTTGCAGCGACTCGCGCCGGATTTTCGATTTGTTCCGGTGGTGCTGGGGGCGGATCGTTATCCATTGCTGGAAGAATTGGGGCACGCGGTGGCGAAGGTGGTGGCTGCGCAGCGCGAGCGCGTGTTGGTGATTGCCAGCACGGATATGAATCATTACGAGAGCGATGCGTTCACGCGCGCGAAAGATCGGCTCGCGATTGAGCGGATTCTGGCGCTGGATCCGCGTGGGCTGTACGACACGGTGCGCGCGGAGGGGATTACGATGTGCGGTTACGCAGCGACGACGGCGATGCTGGTGGCGATGCGGGACCTGGGCGCCGAGAGCGCGGAGTTGGTGCGCTACGCGACGTCGGGTGATATTACCGGCGAGCGCGACGAGGTGGTCGGGTATGCGGGGTTGATCGTGCGTTAAACGACCGCGCAGGTGATTGCGTTAGGAACACGCGAAGCAAGCTTCGCGTTAAGCAAAGCGGCGGCAAGCCGCCGCACTCCACATAAAATCGGGCGGACTTGGCGCTGATTGTCGTTAGTTGACGTTGAGCGTGAATGTGAACGTGTGTGTGGTCGTGCCGCTGGTGGCCGTCACGGTGATGGTTTGGTTCTGCACCACCGGCGTCCCGGGATTGGTGGGTCCTGTTCCGCCGCCCCCGCCTCCTCCCCCGCACGCCGCGATGGAGATCAGGAAGGTGAGCGTGAGCCCGGCGGCGAGGAGATTCCAGCGGCGATGACGCGCCTGAACTCCCAGCGCGAAGAGCGCAGCACAGAGGAGCAGGAGTCGCATCGCTCCCCCGGTCGTGCGCCATCCGCCGAAATCAACATGACGGCTGAGCGGAACGAGCGCACTGGGAGCGGTGGTGGAAACGGTAATAGTAGAGGTTCCGCCCGCGCCCACTGTAGCTGGACTAAAGCTGCACGTGCTTTCCGAAGGAAGATGGGTGCAGCCGGTAAGATTGACCGACGCGGTGAAGCCGTTCAGCGCGTTCACAGTCACAACCGTGGTTGCTGACGAACCGGGAGCGCTGACGTTGACTGTGGCCGGTGCAAACGAAATGTTGAAGTCGGGGCCAGGGGTGACGGTCTGCGCAAGGTCAGCGCCAGAACCCCGGTAATTGGTGTCGCCCGAATATACGGCCGCAACGCTTACGTCATTGCCGGAGGGAAGCGAGGTGGTCAAGACTTGCGCTTGTCCGCCGCTAACGGCAACCGCGCTCCCGATGTTCACGCTGTTGGCGGAGAATTGCACGGTGCCGGTGGGACCGGGGCCGCCGGGCTGAGACTGAGTAATGGTCGCTGTGAAAGTAATGGATTGGCCCTGCTGAATGGTTGGCGCGCTAGAGGCAAGCGCGATGCTGGTGCCAATTTGCGCATCTATTTGAGCCGCCGGAGAAATCGCCGCTACGTAGTTGGTGTCGCCGCTGTATTTGTAGGTGATTGAATTGTTGCCGAGCGTGAGCGCGCTGGTGGTAACGGATGCCGTGGCTTGGACAGTGCAATTTAAGTTCGTGCTGGATTGGACTGTCTGAGGCGTTCCGAGTTGATTCGCGCCGTCGAAAAACGTGATCGTACCGGTCGGACCATTTCCGCAACTCTGAGCGGTTACGGTGCCCGAAATCAGGGCCGGCGAGCCAAAAACGGCGCTGCCATTCCCGCCGTTGGGGGTAGCCGCGCTGGTCACGACTTGGGTGATGGTAAAGGATGCGGCGGGCGAGGTGCTGGCGTTAAAGCTGGGATCGCCGCTGTAGGCACCGGTGATGGGGTGAGTCCCTGCAGTGAAGGTGAGGGTTGGATTGGTGGGCAGTGCGTTGCCTTGGCTGTTCAGCGTCAACGCTGGAATTCCCGTGATTGCCGCGCCGTTGTCCTTAAAGGTGACGGTGCCGGTGGGCACGCCATTGCCGGAGTTGCCGCTGACATCGGCGCGGAGATAGACCGTCGAGCCGTACGGTCCTGAGCTGAACGTAGAGATATTGCCTTGAGAATCCTGGGTGATGAAGGACACCCCGACTTTGCTGCCTTCTGGTGTGACCGTCACGGAGACCGGAGGCGTGGAGTCACTGGCGGCGAATGTACCGTCACCCGGATAGTGCGCGGTGACGGTGTAAGTGCCGCCGGGCAGCACATTCGTGGTGGAATTCACGGAGCCGTTGGTCAGCGCAAAATCCGTGACGCCGGGGTCGATGGTCGAGGTCGAGAGCAGTGCGACGTTGCCCGTGGCCGTTCCAGTGGCGGGAGGATTGGGCGCCACGTTGATCTGCACGGTGACAGGCGTGCCATGGGGGACTGACGAGGTTGGATTGAGCGACAAAGTTGTGGCGCTGGGCTTCAGCGCGGCCGTGATCGTGGTCCATTTGTTGACGAGATTGGCTGCGTTTACGGAGCCGAGGCCGGTGGTCAGGTCATAGCCGGCCGTCGAATTGTAGCCGGTCAGAATGCCGATGCCTTCGGGGCCAGCGGGGCCGCAATTCACCGGCACGGGCACGGTATCGTCGCACGGCATGGCGTTTGTGCCGGTGGTGATGTCGTAAAAAATGCAAGTGCTGGCGGGCGTACCCGACGAAGTGCAGCTGGCTCCGGATTGCGCGGCGAGTTGATAAAGAGTGTAGTTCGCATTGCCCTGGCGCGAGCCGGTCTTCTGAACCACCATGGCCATGATGCCGGCAAAACTGGGAGTGGAAGCGGAAGTGCCGCCGACAACAAGGAAATCGGGATTCTGCGCACTGCAGTAAGACGGGTCGGGCAGCTGATCGGCCTCGCAAATGATGTAAGCGCTGCCGGAAATTGAGCCGCTGCTGGCGAAGAAAGCAACGTCGGGTATGTCCCGTTTGGAATCGCTGGGCACGCCTTTGCCTGTTTGCCAGGAGGGCTTGGCGTAGCCGCCCGAACAACTGGAGGCGTCGTTGCCGTCATTCACCGTGCAAGCACTCTTGCCACCGCTGCCGCCGACAGTAATGACGGCAAAGCTGAGAAGCTGCGGGTTATTGCAGTTGGTGAGGGGGTTGGAGCTGAAGCCGAAGAACACGATCGCGGCGCTGCTGCAGGAGTCGTCCCAGGGGAGTTCAGGAATGTATCCCTTGGCGGAAGCTTGGGTGGTGGGCGCGTTGGTTGAGTTCCAGTAGGTGGATGGACTGGCGAGGTCGTTGAAATCAGTGCCGCCGACGGCGACGTTGTATGGAGTGGAGGCGAAACCGCTGACTTGCAAACCGTATTCAGCGGGTGCGGGGGATTGATTATCCTGGCTATCGCAGCCGGCCGAGCCGCTATCGCCTGCGGCGATTAAGACTGTAATTCCCTGTGCCGCGGCCTGTTGCCACAATCCGCTGTAAAATTGATTTCCAGTCGTGCCGACCCCTAGTTCGCAGATGCCGTAACTTTCACTGATGATCGGCGCGACGTTGTGGTCAACAGCGTGCTGGGCGGCGAGATCCACGCCGAGCGTAGTGTTGGTGGTAGCGGCGATGACGAAATCGATGGTGGCGCCCTTGGCGACCGAGCCGGACCATTCCAAGTCGAGGTCGGATTCGGTCTCATCGCCCTGCACGACGCCGGGATCGGGACCGTCAGGCACGAGGACTGGATCCTTGGTTGGCAAGCCGAACATATTCTGAAAACCCTCGATATCTTTAAAATCCACATCGGACTCGCCGATTACGGCAATGGTCTGGCCGGTGCCGTCAATGGCCGGAGAACCGTTCCAGAGAGCCGAGACGTTGTAAATCGCGGCGAAATCGTAGGGCCCCAGGAAATAACAGGTTTGGCCGCTGCCGCACCCTATGGTCCACGAGGGTGTCGAGGGATTGGCAGGGCCGAGGGGTTTGACGATCCCGGTTTCCGTATTTTTCGTGTAGGCACCCCCCACAACGTGCATAGCCTTGCGCGGGAAATTGTGCAGAGTATCGATGCCTGCTATTACGGGCGTGAGCGCTGTTGGGATTGAAGGATCGGTGGAGTTGGCCCAGTGGTCTTCGAGTGTCCCGGTTGCGCTCTTGACCGAGTATTTGTGGATTGCGGTGTGGAATGCTTCTTGGACTTGGGCGGCGGTGCCGGAAAATTCGATTACGGTGCGGCCGTTGGAAATTGGGGCGACCTGGAATCCGTGGGATTGCAGCCAGGAGGTAATCTTCTCGATGTCCTGGTCGGAGGGGCCGAACTGCTGGCCGAATTGCTGGGGCGTTAGCCATTGGTTATAGTTCGGCGAGGAGTGATCCTGCTGCTCGTCGAGCATTTGTTCCAGCGCGGCTTCCTGGCTGGGACTGCGCCGCAGTACGAGTAGCATGCGGTTCATGGGCAGGCTGGCGGGGGCAGCACCGCGATCGTATTCGGCGCGCGCAAGGTAATACGTGTTGCCCTTAAGGACGGTGAGATTTGCTTCGTCCACGGCCTGGGTGATGCGCGACGGCACGGGAGCGGTTTGGGCGAAAGAGCGGAGCGGGAGCAGCGAACAGAAAGCAAAAAGCAGAAGGATACGGATGAAACGTGCGGACTGGGGTCGCATGGTTTCGATCACCTTGGTTCCCGTTTTGGGACGGCGAGGACGGCACGGAGAGTAAACGGAGTTATTAGAAGTGTCAAGTTGTACTGAGGGACAGATTTCTGGGGTTGCGCGCCGTTCTCGGTTGGGTGTTGGCGGCGGTCAGTGACGCAACGGATGCCGGCGACCGTTGCACAGAGGATGGCGCACTGAGGTGTGCCGGTAGAATAAGAAGAACAACGGCTAGGATAAATGCGCGCACGGAGAAATTCGAAGCCACCCACCCTTCGCAGGAACCAGAGGCGCGAAGGATGGGGCAGCCGACGGCAAAATCAGAGGCAAAGGCAAAGACGCCCGCCTCAAAAGAAAACGCAGGCGGCCGCTACAAAGTCAAAAGCTTGGAGTGCGCGTGATTTTCGGTTTAATGGGCGGAACGGATGCGCGTGGCGAGGGTGCGCGCGCGGGTGCGGGCGATGTCTATGAATTTTTCGTCGGCGGCTAGCCGGTCGAGGGCGGGGAGCAGGCGCTCGGGCTCAGGGAGCAGCTTGTTGTTGTAATCGCGTTCGATCTGCTGCATCACGTCGTTGACGCCGAGGTGGTCGTAGCGCATGGTGCGGACCAGATCGGAAAGGTCCGTGGTTTGGCGGGCGAGGCCTTCGAAGATGTTGACGAGCTGCGTGGCGGTGTCGTCGAGCGTGTAGTTGAAATCGGCTTCGTGCTTTTCCGCGCCCTTTTCGTAGAGCAAGGTTTTTGCGCCTAGATTGGCGAGACGCCGGTGAACTTCCAAATCCACATTTTGAAAATTATTCAGCTTGGCGGCCAGAGCAAAAATGCGTTGCGCGAGCGGCGCGCTGACTTCGAAGGGCTGCGGGTTCGCGTCTTCATCGAGCTGGCGGATATCGTAGCTGCCGGAACCGGCTTGATTTATTTTGATTTCGACAAATTCGGGGTAGCTGGTTTTGAAAACTTTACGGAAGGTGATTTCGGCGGCAGGGTTATCCGCGGAAGTGCCTGAACCTCTGAAGGCGCGGTGTGACGTTGTCGAGCGCAGCAGGCAGTCGGGGATTGCGGCGGATACTTCCGCGGCGCAAACCGCGAGCACGAAAAGAACCAGCGAGGTGCGAGCGAACACGCTCGTACATTGGCGCTGTGCGCAGCGAATCATGAATTCCCGCATCACAGCACAGAGATGCGCGCCGCGCGGGTTTGGTTTCGGTGGCTGGCTTTCGTTGCTCTGGGCGCGGTGCGCGCGCGGATTCCAGCGGGAATTGCGGTGATGGAGGCGAGCATGCGTTCACGCGCGCGGAAACTGTGCGCGTGGCAGAGCGCGACGGCCAAAGCGTCGGCGGCGTCCGCCGGCTCGGGGTATTCGGTCAATCCCAGCGCGGAGGTCACCATCTGCTGCATTTGCTGTTTGGATGCGGCGCCGTAGCCCGCGATGCTGGCTTTCACTTCGCGCGGCGAATAACTGTGTGCGGGAATGGAGGCTTGCGCGGCGGCCAGCAAAACCACGCCGCGAACCTCGGCGAGCTTCAGCGCAGTGCGCATATTCAGCGCGGTGAAAACGGATTCCACAGCGACGGCGTCCGGCACGAACTCCGCCACGAGCTGGGCGATCAATTCATGAATTTCGCGCAAGCGCGCGGCGAAGGTGGCGCGCGCGGGAAGCTTCAGCGCGCCGAAACGCAGCAGGCGCGGAGCGGAGCCGATGAATTCGACGACGCCGTAACCTGTGGCGCCGGCGACGGCGGGGTCAACACCGAGCACGCAGAGTCGCGCGGTCATCTTTACCGAATTCGCAGCTGTCGCGGTGGGTGCTGGGCGAATCATAGGAGAACGCACAAGTGTAGTGCGCGAGGGGGACAGTGTGTAGTGTTTTTTCGGCCTGGTGCTTCGCGGGTAGTACGAGGTGGAGTTGCGGAACGGATTGCCACGGAGGCACAGAGAAACAGAGGCACGGAGAAAGGTGTTTACCGCAGAGGGCGCAGAGAAAACCGGGTCGATGCTGCGGCGACGATGAAACGGACGTGGAACCTTTGCCATTTTCGGAATCAATAGCAGAATCTCGGGTAAAATTGTGCCCGCGCGCCGGGTTTCGCTAGATTGTCACGGATGCTACGCGCTTGCTAAAAGATCGCGCGCGAGGGGAGCCCGATTATGCCTCCTACTGAAAAGCTGGACACTCACCATAAAGCGCTCACAGTGAATCTCGATGCCTCCGCCTTCGGCTCTTTCGCCGAAATTGGAGCGGGACAGGAAGTCTCGCACTGGTTCTTTGTGGTGGGAGGCGCCTCCGCTACGGTCGCGAAAACGATTTCCGCCTACGACAAGGAAGTCAGCGACGATCTTTACGGCGCCGGATCGCGCTACGTATCCAGGCAGAGACTGGAGGCCATGCTGGATAAGGAATGGGCCCAGCTTCTCGCGCAGTTAAGCACCGCTCGCGGTGCGCATACTCGCTTCTTTTCTTTTGTTGATACAGTCTCCGCGCGCAACTTCGCCGGGACCAACGACGCGCACGGCTGGGTCGGACTCCGGTTTCAGCTGCAGCCCGGCGGCCCTGCAAACGACGTGCTGCTGCACATCAATATGCGCGATCCTTCGAATGTGCTGCAGCAGGAAGCTATCGGCATTCTGGGCGTCAACCTCATCTATAGCGCGTTCAATGAATTGCAAACGGAGGAATCGTTTCTGGCGGGCTTGGCACAAGACATCGTCAAGGAGCGCATCGAGATCGATTACATCGATCTTCGCGGGCCGGCATTCGAAGGCTGGGATCGCCGAACGCTGTTAGCCTATTTGGTGAGTGGAGGATTCGCCGAGGCTGTGTTTTTCCCCTCGGAGGGCCCCACAGTTCCTCCTACCGAAGCTCTCTACAAGAAAGCCGTGGTGCTTGCCCCGGGATATTTTGGCCACGGGGACGCAACGCACTCGCAGGTTCACATGCGATTGCTGGCATCGGGTGTTCAGGAGCTTCAGAAGGAGCTGGGCGACGCGAAGGTGTCGCTGGCTGGCTATTTTTGCCTGACGGCTGCTCCGATCAAGTCGAATGAACCGGTGCCGGAGATCCCCGACTTGTTGCGTCGAATCGAAGGTCTGCTCGCCGCTGGCGGTGATGTAATCCTTTTTCGGCAGGCCGAGCTCTACAATATGACGACTCTCGTACACCGCTATACGCAGGCGCCCGTGCGCTTCGTCGCAGGCCTTTCCCTGGCGATTCGAGCATTTGGGGACATTTACGGCAACCTGGAAGGAAGGCTTCTGGAAGCCCTCGCACGTCTGTTTGCACAGAACGTCCGCATCTACGCTTACCCGATGCCCGCCGCGGATCTGCGGGAAAGGCTGAAGGACCTTTCCGACAGCGATTGGGAGTGGAGCGAGACCAACGGAATGGTTTCTGCCACCCAGCTGCGCCACCCGCCGCCTCTTGGACACTTGTATGCCTATCTTCTCGCCAGCAACTTTCTCGTACCGATGCAAGTCGCTGCGGCTCTGAAAGCCGACGCTTGACCGAAAATGCTGGCGAGGCTTCGCCGTTCGCTCGGACGAGATGTTGTGCTTGGCGATGAAGTGCATGAACTCCGCTGTGGGATGTGCGACTACGCTGCTGGTGTGTGCGCATGCTTCCTCATCGAGTTGTTTCGCGCTTAACGTCCAGATGAAGACCCGAGTGTGTCCGTCGTCACATAGTCCGGTGTCCCAGTTCACCGATATTTCAGGCAATTTGGCGTCAACTGAACCAGAGGTTACTTCGATGGCTACCCTGGTCAGGGAAGAACGTTATATTTTCACGATAGGAACCGAGAGTCACGTCTTGCGAGTACAAGAGATGCTCTGGGACGCCGAGCCTTGGCCCCACAAATTCCGGGTACATCTGCCGGCTTCGCACACACGCCGGGCCAAGGACTTTTATGGGGAAACAGCGCTGATAGCTGCGGAGTTAGTTGCGGAGTATCTCATATCCCCAACCCGCTCCGAATTGGCTTCACGCGTAGCCGGCATGGCCAATAACTGAATTTCAATGGAACGCTTGACACCGGTAATTGCGAACCACGACCGATGCTGGGTGCTTGTGCCGAAAAAACGCGCTGACCGGAAAAGTGAATTTCCATTTCATATGGACAGGAACGCTGCCTACTACGAGTTTGGGTTCAATCGCCCGTTCGATCTAAAGTCGAGTTCCCGCCCGCCGATTACCTGAACATGCAGCGCCGCGCCAAAGGCGCGTCAGCGCGCCGAACTCATCAAGGAGTCGAGAGGGTGCTTCGAGCCGGCTCTCGAATGCCTGGATCCACGGCAGTGATTGCACTCGGCGTCCTGGTGTTGGGAAGCGTGTGCTCCGCGCAGGATGCAAAGCCGCCAGACCTCTCGGACATGAGCATTGAGGAGCTCGCTCAGATAACCGTCTACTCAGCCTCCAAGCGCGAGCAGAGTGTGAGCGATGCACCGTCCTCGGTCACCATCGTTACCGCCGACGAAATTCAACGCTACGGCTACCGCACACTTGCCGACATCCTCGAGACCGTTCGCGGCTTCTACATCACCTCGGATCGCTATCAGAGTTACGTCGGCGTCAGGGGATTCGGCCGGTTGGGCGATTGGAACAGCCGGATTCTGCTGCTCGTTGATGGTCACCGGATCAACGACGATGTGCTGGGGCAAGCCTTCATTGGATCGGAATTCGCGATAGACATCGATTTAATTCAACGGATCGAGATCATTCGCGGTCCGAGTTCGTCGCTGTACGGCGCCGAGGCATTTTTCGCAGTCATCAACGTGATCACGCGAAAGGAAAAGCAGCCCAAGCGAGAAGAAATCTCGTTCGCGGCGGGCAGCTTCGGTTCCTACGGCGGTCGCGCCACCTGGGACAGCGAATACAAAGGCACGGGCTTCGCGCTTTCCGGTTCATTTTATTCGAGCACCGGGCCTACGCTGTTTTTCCCGGAATTCAATAGTCCGGCCACGAACTATGGCGTCACCAGCAATACGAATTATGAGAGCTATCAGCGTGTGCTGGCCACGATCACCCGCGGCGGATTCACGTTGCAGGGCCTATACAATGCCCAGAACAAAGGCGTACCGACCGCTTATTTCGACTCGCTCTTTAACGATCCGCGAACCCGCAATGTCCAGGGCATCGACTACCTGGATTTAAGGTACCAATACGCGTTCGGAAAACAGTGGCAACTGGACGCTCGGACTTCCGTGAGCAAGAATACGCTCTATGGGCCGGTGGCTTACGAGGTTGCGCCGTTGCCGGCGGACATCTACTCATACGACGGCCAGTGGTGGGACTCCGAGATAAAACTGAGCAGATCTCTGCCGCACGACAGCACGCTAAATTTCGGGACGGAGATCACCGACAACTTTCGGGTGGATGAGTTCAATCTCGATCCGGACGTCAGTCCGGTAGCTACCAAGGTTAGCGCGAAATCGGTGAACTGGGCGGGATACGCTCAACTCGATTCTGAAATCAACAGAACGTTTTCCGTCAGCGCCGGCGTTCGTTACGACTACTACGTCTCCGGGTTTGGCGGGAGTACCAATCCCCGCGTCGCGCTGATTTATCACGCGGCGAAGTCGACGACCGCCAAACTTCTCTACGGCAGCGCCTTCCGGGCTCCGGTGCCGTATGAGACCAACCCCGATTATGGCCCGTTCTACGTGGGTAATTCGAAGTTACAGCCGGAGAAAATACGAAGCGTGGAGGGAATTCTTGAGCAAGGCCTGGGCAGCCACCTGCACGCCTCGGGTTCGGTCTTCTACAATCGAATCAGCAATCTTATAACTCTGGAGACGGACCCAAACACCCAGCTTTCCGTCTATGAGAATTCCCAGGCGGCAACAGCCAAGGGCGTCGAGCTTGAGCTGAGCGGAGGCCTGGCCACGAGCCTGACAGGCCGAGTGAGCTACAGTTATACGCAGACGGCGAGCTCGATGACGGGACAAACTCCGCCGAATTCTCCAGCGAATCTGGTGAAGCTAAATCTGACGATGCCGCTCTTTCGCCGGAGATTCTCCGCTTCACTGGACGGACAGTACACAGGGACGGTAACGACGTTGGCCGGAAATACTTTGGGATCATTCTCCGTCTTGAACGCCACGTTGATCGGCTACACGCTCGGCAAACACGCGGATATTTCCGTCAGCGTCTACAACCTGCTCGACAAGAAGTATGCGTTCCCCGGCCGCCCCGAAGATCCTGAGGACGCGCTCCGTCAAGATGGCACCACCTTCCGCGTCAAATTCACCTACCGCTTCAATTCCGACAGCGGCCCAGCAAAGTGACCTGACATCCTGAAATCCGGGTGAACGCCCTGACCGGACGAATAAAATCAGGGAAATACCGCTGCTATGACAATGCGAGTAACGAGCACTCGGCCTAGCGCCGGAGGTATGCCCCGAGTGGCGCCAGTCCCGCTGGGCGAGCAGCCGGCGCGATTAGGTGACTCTTCTTGCCGTGACGCGCCAAGCCCGATGGGTTTTCGAGCAGGTTAGCGCGCGCGGGCTCGCCCCGGCAGCATACGGCTAAGCAATCCGTCTCGCACTATCAGCGTGTGAAATAGAACGGCGCCGAAATGGGCGATGAACGCAAGGAAGAACAGGTATGCCAGGATCGTATGCGTCTGGCGCAATACGGAGAACACCATCACGTTGTGCGGAAGGATCGGGAAAAGATGTATCGAGCCGAAGAGGACGATCGGATAGCGCGCGGCAGAGAGCATCGCCCAGCCGACGAGAGGTTGCACAAACAGCAGGCCATATAGCAACACTTCCGAGGCGCGCGCGGCCACGCGCTCCTGGGGCGACATCGTGGCCGGGAACGGCGGCAGCGTGCTTGAGAGCCGCGTCGCGAGGCGGATGACGACCAAAATCAGAATCGCGATACCCAGCGGGCGATGAATTGATAGCAGAATGTGGTAATCGCCGATGGATGCCACCATCGCGATGCCGATGAAGAGCATGGTCAACACCATCGCAGCCATCAACCAGTGCAATAACCGCATCGGACCATTGAATTTCTGGCGTTCCGTCGTCATGTTGGCGCTCATTTCTGCACCTCGGCGGGCGTGATCGCGCCCGGCTGTTGCTGTTCGCCGGCGCGCCTGGTGAACGACTGCGAATAGATTCCCGAGCGAGCGCTCAGCAGGGGATCGTCCGACGGCGCAATGCCGGCGGGCAAAATCAGCGGATCGAAATTGATGGTGCGCGCGGTCCCGGTATCGTCGCTTTCCACAGAGTCGAGCGTCAGCGTTCCCACGTCCACTTTCTCGCGGCCTTCCGGCCAAGGGATCGTGGCGTTGTCGGTGGGATCACCGGGCTGCCCCAGCGTGAGGATCAAATGCCATTGCAATGGATGCTGGTGAATGCTCGCGATCAGAGCGTCGAAAAGGAAATTCTTGTCCTGGCTCGCATCAGGCCCGCTTGCAGGCTCTGACGGTTGCACCGGTACCAGCTCCCAGCGCACGAAAGTCGTCGTGCCTTCCGCATTGGTAAAGCGGAACGCGTTGAGGCTGTGGAAAGTGCTGTTATCGAAGCCGGAAGTCGGCGCCTGGCTCTTGATGATTCCGATCGCGCGAGCGAAGTCTGGGTGGCTCGCGAAGAACGCCGCCCCTTTTGCGGGATCGGGTTGATGCGTGTTGGGGTCAGGCTCCGACGCAACCAGGTTGTCGTAGAAGGCTTGCGCGTCCTTGAAGGGGAATACCGGCAGATTGATCATCGCGGTGCGCCACTGCTCGCCGTCGGAAACAGAAAACTGAAGGCCCAGGCCGCGCACGGTGGTTAGAGCGTCGGTGGCATGGGGATCGCCGCTGCCTAGGGAAAAGCGGCCGATCACTGGCACGCGGCCGGTCTGGAAGACGACGGCCTTTGAAAGGCGCGTCCCCTGGCCGTTGCTATCGAAAAATCCACTGACGTCGACGCCTTTTGCGTGATTGCGGCGGAAGCCCGGGTGGATGCCGTTCAGGCGCTGAAGCTCGTCGACGAAGCGCCCGGGCGTTAGTTTCTGCGGGGTGAACCAGCCGCCCAAATAGAGAAACGCTGCCGCAACACCGAGAAGCAGAACGCCAATACCCGCCAATCGAAAGAACATGTCCCCTGTGGTCAGTGGCGCGGGATGCTTTTCCACCGCTAGGGTTTCGCGCAGCGACTCTCCGCTGCCGTATGTGTTTTTTGCGTCCTGGTTGGCCCCTGAAAGTGCCATTGCACCCTCCGTTTCTTTTGGCCCGAGGATAGCACTTCGATGCGAAGGCAGGCAAAAAGGGGGCACATTTTTTTGGCGATACTAGCTTCACCGAGTGGGGTACTTGTTTTGGGGTTACGCCCTAGGCGGGACTTGCGGAGGCGAACGGGATTCGTCGTGGTGCTGTTTCCTGGATGCCGCTTGCAAGCAACTTGGCGAACTCTGACGCAATCATCGGGCGGCCGTAAAAGTAACCCTGCGCCTCGTCGCATTGGTGAGCCTGAAGAAATACCAGTTCCTCTTGCGTTTCCACTCCCTCGGCGACGACCGTCAAGTCCATGCTTCGGCCCATACCAATAATCGCGCTCACAATCGCAGTATCGTCCGGAGTTGCGGTGATCTGGCGGATGAACGATTGGTCGATCTTCAGTGTGTCTATCGAAAACTTGCTCAGATAACTCAGACTGGAGTAGCCCGTGCCGAAGTCGTCGACCGCGACCTGCACGCCTTTGGCTCTCAGCCCCGCAAGAATGGATTGGGACGACGCGGCGTGCCTCATAAGAATGCTTTCGGTCAGCTCGACCTCAAGCACGCTGGGATGCAAACCTACTTCGCGGAGGACTGCGAAGATGCGTTCCGCAAAGTGCTCGTCTCGAAACTCCATCGCCGAGCTGTTTATCGCCATTTTCCGAAGGGGCAGGCCCACATCCAACCAAAGCCGAGCTTGCGTGCACGCTTCGCGCAGAACCCATCTCCCGATGGGCAGGATGAGGCCGGAATCTTCGGCAACGGAGACGAATTCCGCCGGGGAGACCGGCCCTCGAATCGGGTGCGTCCAGCGGATCAATGCCTCGGCTCCGGTAATCTCCCGCGTTTTGAGGTTGATCTGGGGCTGATAGTGCAGCGAGAATTCTTGCCGCTCCAAAGCACGCCGCAGGCTTCCCTCAATTGACTGGCGTTCCACGGCCCTGACGTTCATGGCCGGCGTGAAAAACCGATAGGTCTGCGGCCCATTTTCCTTCGCCTGATACATCGCGGTGTCGGCATTCTTGATGAGCGTATCGACGTCCATGCCGTCATCGGGAAACACGCTGACTCCAATACTGGCCGTGACATGGAGGTCATGCGGGCCGATCGAGTGGGCTACGGCCACAGAGCGCAGCAATCTTTCCGCGGTGATGGCCGCGTCTTCGGATTGCTCCATTTCAGAAAGCAGGACCACGAATTCATCGCCGCCCTGCCGGCTGACCGTGTCCGAAGGGCGCACGCAATTCACCAGGCGTTTTCCGACGGACTGGAGAAGCTTGTCGCCCACCGGATGTCCCAGGGAATCATTAATGTGCTTGAAGCCATCCAGGTCCAAAAAAAGTATGCCGACTTTTTTCGTGGAGCGAGGCGCCATCGCCTGACTCGCCCGGTCGTTCAGAAGCATTCGATTCGGGAGATCGGTCAAAAAATCGTGCTGGAACGAATGGGCCATCTGCTTCGTCATGGTCCGAGCCGCGCTGACGTCGCGGAAAACAATTACCGCTCCCGTCACTTTTCCTTGACGGTCGTGAATCGGGGCCACGATGTCTTCGATCGGGATTTCCAGGCCCCCGCGCTGGATCAGGATGCTGTTCGATGGCAGGTGCACTGTGCGATCCTGAGCGACTGCCTTCTCCATCGGATTCGGGGTGACTTCGCGAGTGGCGCCGTCCAGGACTCGAAACACCTGGGGCATCGATCGCCCTATCGCGTCTTGCAGTGGCCAGCCCGTCATTACTTCCGCGACGGGGTTGAGGAATGTGACGTTCCCCGCATTGTCCGTGGAAATCACGGCGTCGCCGATAGAGTTGAGCGTGACGTGGGCGCGTTCCTTCTCCGCGAACAGTTCGTCTTCCTCCAGGCGCAACCTGGAGTCCATCTGTTTGCGCTCGATGGCGGAGCCGATGGTTCGAATCAGACTGTGTTGGTGGAGTGGGCCCTTGATCATATGTTCTTGCGCGCCTTCATGTAACGCTTGCGCGGCGAGCGAATCGTCCAACGATCCGGTCAGCACGACCAAAGGGACGTGGGGCGCGGCCGCGCGAGTGCGCCGAACTGCTTCCAAACCCTGGGCATCGGGCAAGCCCAGATCGAGAAGCACAACGTCGAACGCTTCTAACGCCAGCACCTTCTCAGCCTCCCTCATATACCCCACATGCGTGATAGCGGTGGTGTATACGTTCTGTTCCTTGAACATCTCGCGGATTAAACGCACGTCTCCGGGGTTATCTTCGATCAGAAGGACCTTGATCAATGTTCTATTCATCACATCATGCCTCCAGCGGAGCGCGCACAACCGCTTAGCGCCAAGCAAGTAAGAGCTGGTTCTTAATCGACCCGACGGAGTCAATCCTCGGTTGCACGCTGCGTGACTTTCTCGAGAGTGTCTGCCATGCCTTCAAAAGTCGGGTCGCTCTGGCGACTGTAGGTGTCTCTGAGGTAATCGGCGGGTCCAAGAATAGTCGTAGGCCTTCTCCCCAAAATCTTGTCTGCGATGCGATTTCGTTCTTGTTTTCTAGAATGCAAGGCGTTTCCTGCGAACAATCACCATCGACACGACGGATGCAGTTCGTCGTTGAGTGGTGCGTCTCATGTACATGCCACTGTATTGAATATGGTCGTGTTTTCTGCTTGCAGCGACTGTACAAAAAAGTACTAACATTTATATTGTGTCTAATTCGATAGCAGGCGACGTGTTTTGCTTTCAGGAGAACTCTCTTCACGCCCATGTCGGGGTACCCAAGCGTCTCGCCAGCGAGCCAATGCGCACATCATCCATGCATGCCCTGATTGCCACCTGTAAAGTACGCGCAGGCCCGGTGAAGGATTCCGCGCATCTGCCGATATGCAGTGTGAGGCTTCGCAGAAAGGAAATTCATGGGTTGGCACAGGTTTTTTTCAGCAAAGGTTCACACAGGTCGCGAGCCGGCTCCCGCGCCCGAAGCGTCAAATCCGAACAGGCGCCGCAACCATCGCGTCTCCGGCTCTTTGCCGGCATTCGTGCACGCCTACTCGGGCGTGGAAATGTTCGAGCAGGGCCAGGATCATTGACATGCTAGGGACTCGATCTACGACCGATTTGCTTCGCGCGCTAACGAGATCCGAAAATGATGTTCAGATGCTCGATAACCACCCGCTAATTGAGGTTGCGAGCCGGCGCGTAAGTCAGGCGGTTGAGGCTATCGCGGATTTGCAGTTCACTAAGCGCGGGGGCATTCCAAGGGCGAGGCTCAAGCAGATCGCTCAGTATGAAGATGCAATCGGCCTGCTCAAGGAAGCGGTTACCGCTGCGACCTGCGAATTTCTGCTGAGCCAAGACTGTCCCGTATGCGGTTTTTCTCAGAGAGCCAAATTCCGGCCCGGTGATACCCGGCGTAAATCGCGGGCCTGACTCAGTTCTTCAGCAGATCGGACAAATCGACCTTCAATGCTTTGGCTATTGCGCGGAGAGTCTTTAATCGGGGACTAAACGTATCGGAATTTTCCAAGCGCCAGATGGTGTGGGTCGTGACGCCGATTACATGCGCGAGAGCTTCCTGACTTATGCCTTCCTTCATTCTGAGGCGGCGAATTTTTCGTCCCTCGGGGGAGCCACCCTTAGAAGCCATTCCTCGGTCTATACCTCCCTGAAGCGAATGGCACCGCGAACGCAGATTCCGGCGGGAATTGAAAATAGATTAACAACTTCTGCTGCAGATCCCGACGCCGCACCACGTAATCGCTTTGCTCGCGGCTAGCTGGCGACGGCGGCTTGCATTTCTTTTTCGTCGATGTCGAAGTTGGCGTAGACGTGCTGCACGTCGTCGTGATCTTCGAGGGTTTCGACCATGCGCATCATTTGCTGGGCTTGCGCGCCGCTGAGCTTCACGTAATTTTGCGGGACGAAGGCGATTTCCGCGGTGGCGGGAGTGACGCCGGCGGCGAGCAGCGCTTCGCGGACTTTTTCGAATGCTTCGGGGGGAGTGGTGACTTCCCAGGCCGAACCGTCGTCGCGCAGATCCTCCGCTCCGGCGTCAAGCACGATCCCCATCATTTTTTCTTCGTCCGCCGCTTCCTTGGGGACGATGATGTCGCCCTTGCGGTGGAACATCCAGCCGACCGCGCCGTTTTCCGCCATGTTGCCGCCGTTCTTGGAGAACATGTGACGGACTTCGCTGACGATGCGGTTGCGATTGTTGGTGACGACTTGCACCAGCACGCCGACTCCGCCGGGGCCGTAGCCTTCGAAGGTGACTTCGTCGAGTGTTTCGCCCTCGAGCGTGCCGGTGCCACGCTGGATGGCGCGCTCGATGTTGTCGTTGGGCATATTTTCGCTCTTGGCGGAGAGAATGGCGGTGCGCAGGCGCGGGTTGGTGATGGGGTCGGCGCCGCCGGTGCGCGCAGCGATGGTTAACTCACGGATAATCTTTGTGAAAATTTTGCCACGCTTGGCGTCCGTAGCCGCCTTCTTATGCTTAATCGTGGCCCATTTAGAGTGTCCAGACATGCGTAAACCTTCTGTTCAGGGAGTGTGGCAGGAGCAGCAGACTAGCTCTTGCCGCGATAGTGTAGCAGCAGGGCAACATTCAGGCAAGAGATGCGAAGTGCGATGCGAAGTGCGGTAATAACTCACTCTCCGATTACGGGGCTAGGCAGGACTTGGTAATTGCTCGCTTTCCACTCCCAACTTGAAAAATCTTCTGATGAGGTTGAGGATGCCAAATATGATTGCTCCATCGCCCCCGCATCCAAGCGATCGGCCCTTTGGTCTCGCGTCTAACGCTTCAGGAGGAGATTCGCCATGTCGCATCATTTCGATACGCCTACCGCAAAAGAAGACCCGCGCATTAATATCTGCGACTTTTACTTGTTTCGCGGCCGCCCGGGCACAACCGTCATGGCTTTGACCGTGAATCCGGGCGCCGGCGTCGGCGCGCCCGACACATTTCGCGACGAAGGTCTTTACGCCTTTCGCTTCGACACGAATCGCGATCTTCGCGAAGACGTCGCCTTCAAAGTCCAGTTCGGCGCCCCCGCCCATGCCGATCGCGGCGAGCAGCGGCACGTTCAGACGTTCGCGGTCCGGCGCGCCACCGGAGCGGACGCTCTGAAGGGTGCCGCGGGCGAACTGATCATTTCCGGGAACACGGGAGGTGTGGTGAAAGCGGATCAGGGCTGCCAGGTGTTCGCAGGCCTGGCGCCAGATCTGTTCGCCACCAATGGCGCCGGCTTCGGTGCATTCAGAACAGCTCTGTGGAACGAAAACCGGATTGCCCCGGAGGCGTTCCAGAATGGCCACAACTTCTTCGCTGGCAAGAATGTCACCGCCATCGTCCTGGAGGTACCCAGCAGCCTGATCGGCCAAGGTCTGGTGCACGCCTGGTCCACCGTATCGCTCTACGGTCACGCGCCGGAGGTGCAGGTATCGCGTTGGGGCCTGCCGATGATCACCCACCTCCTGCTCTCCGATCCATCGCTGCATGAAGCAGCATCGGAAAACTACAACCGCGCAGTTCCGGCCGACGAAGTGACGCTGTTCTCCAAACAGATGCGCGACTTCGTCGAAAAAGTCGCCGCGCTCGCCCACTCTGCGGCCGACCCATCCGCCTACGCTTCGCAACTACTCCCGCGCCTGTGCCCAGGGGTCCTGCCGTACGAACTGGATACGCCCGCGTCATTCAGCTTTGCCGCCATTAACGGCCGCAGCCTCTGCGACGACGTGATGGACGTGATTCTCACGCTGGTCACGAACACGGCCCTTGGCGATGGGGTGGCGCCCGATACGCGGCTGATGCGCCCGGATTTTCCCTATTTCGGCGAACCGTACGCTACTGCGGCGAGTTCCGCGAAGCAGTGAGGGCGAGAGCTTACGGGTTGTCCGTCGGCCAGGTTACTGCGACTTCCTTTCCGCGAGGGCTTTAGCCAATTTGGTGTCGCCGGCGGGCGGCGCGATTATGTCCAGAATTATTAGATTAGGACTCGTTGCGAACTTTTTACATCCGTCCAGCCCGCTGCCCTGTCAACTGCGATCATCAGGGCAGATGAACTGAGCGCTGGGCAGCGCGATAATCGGAGACTGAACGCGAGACGGGGAGCGCGTTATAATTTCCTGCCATGCGAGATCTTATTTTTACGCTTGCGGTTTTGGTTGCTGCTGCGGTGCAGCCGCTGAGCGCGCAGCTGGCTTCTTCTGCGCCGTCGGCGACGCCTCCTGACGCTGGCGTGTCCGGGCCTGTCTACAGCAATGTCACGTACGGTGTGGCGGGCGGCGAGACGCTGCTCTTGGATATTTTCGAGCCTGTGAACGAGAGTGCAAAGCCTCGGCCGGCTGTAGTGCTAGTGCACGGCGGCGGGTGGATTGACTTTGACAAATCTACGATGCTACCGCTCGCGCGATTTCTGGCGCTGGCTGGTTTTGTTGCGGTGCCGGTGAATTATCGGCTGTTTCATGACGACGCGACTCGCTGGCCGGCGCAATTGGATGACGTGCAGCACGCGGTACGCTGGCTGCGCGCCAATTCCGCGAAATACAATGTAGATCCAGATCACATCGGCGCTTACGGGCATTCGGCGGGCGCGCAAATCGCCACCCTGCTGGGCATGATGGAGACGGGCGACAATTCCGATGCGGCGCTCGCGAAATATTCCAGCAGAGTGCAGGCCGTGGTGGACGCGAGCGGACCCACCGATTTCACGGTACATACACACGACGACGCTACGGAGTTCCTAACGCGTTTTCTGGGCGCCGACTTCGCCACACATCCGGAGGTGTGGCACGAAGCCTCGCCGGTCTTCCATGCCGCGAAATCCGATGCGCCGATTCTAATCATCCACGGCACGCGGGATGACATGGTGCCCATCAGTCAGGCAGAAGAGTTGAACGACGCGCTCACGAAGGCGGGCGCCACAGTGCAATTCTTGCGGCTGGACAGCGATCATATGTTCCACGAACCTGTCGCGCACCGCAAGCTCGCGCTGGAAACGCAGGCCTTTTTCGGCCGCTACCTCGCGTCCGCTCCCTGATCGCCGCATTCTTTTCAGGTTCATGGCGTCAGCGGCTAAAGCCGTTCCCATTTTTCGGCTTTGTGGCACGGCCCTTCCACTCCGCCACAGGCAGGCTTTCAGGATGACCTGAAGGCGTGCCCTGACAAAATCCGGCAGCTCTCACACACGCACGTCAGGTGGAACGGGCCCACGGTGAAAATCTTGCCGTCACCGGGGAGAATTTCCTCGGGGGCTGGCGCGCGGGCGGAGGTGGAATCGGGTTTTTGCCGTAGATGTTGGACTGAAAAAATAAGTCCTGTGTTTTCGCGACTTTCGCTCATGACCGAAAGAGCACAAATCCACAAGTGCGGCGATTTTGATTTCCGGCTTGGCCGGAGCGATGCTCTGCAGGGTTTCGCACCATGCAATTCATCATTGGGGACCCTGGGGGAACCAAAATGCCAAACCTATTTTCAACCGCAACGACCGAACAAGATGCACAGGTGGAAAAGAGACTGTGGCAAGCGGTAGTCGTAAGCACGATTCAAGAATGGATTTCCGGGCCTCTGCGCTATAAACGAATCGCCGAAGAATATTTGTTTCAGGACCGTTCCGATTTTCCGATGGTGTGCCAATCGGCTGGGCTGGATGTTGACAGATTACGTCAACAATTGACGCGGCTGCGGGCGCATTCGGACCCGATCGGCCAGGCTACGCGGAACTTTCTCCCTCAGATTTGACCTAGAATGAAAACAGCCGGTGGGCGTGGTGCCTCCATTGAGACACTTTGCGTCGAAGTTGCGGTCGACGCACGAATCGCACATGCTCGGTAACTCGACTTACGAGACCTTGTGTTCACTGCTTGATTCGGGTGAAACTTCCTGGCAACCTCCCGCGTATACGTGTGCAAGAGGCGGCGATGCCCTATTCACCCATTCTGCTTGTTCACATTGCCGGTGGGACGGTGGGTTTGCTGTCCGGAACCGCTGCAATAATCCTCCGCAAAGGTTCCACCCGTCACTCACTGGCGGGACGAATCTTTGTGGTAGCGATGCTCACCATGGGGAGCCTTGCGGCCTATCTTGCCCTCGTGAGGCATCAACCCGGTAACTTCGGCGGCGGAGTTTTTACCTTCTACCTGATCCTTACGGCCTGGCTCACCGCCAGGCGCAGAGACGGTGAAACAGCTCGTTTTGATTGGCTTCTGCTGCTCATGCCCTTGGCGCTCGGTACCCTCACTTGGGTGAATGGTATTTCAATCGTACGCAGTGGCGTGGACTCACCAGACGGAGTTCCCGTCGGAATGAGTTTTTTTATGGGTTCGGTAATGCTGCTGGCAGCCGCGGGAGACGTTCGCATGCTCGTCGGCGGAGGTGTTGTTGGAGCAAAGCGCATTGCGCGGCATCTCTGGCGCATGTGCTTCGGGCTATTCATCGCAGCGGGATCTTTTTTTATGGGGCCCTCGAATCGGCCACTCCGATTGCTGTCGGCGGCAGGCTTGGGACAGCATCTGCCTGCGGCGTTGTTCAGTATGAGCGTGTACTTAATTCTTACCCTGCTTCCGCTGATCTTGCTGGTTTACTGGCTCGTGCGAGTGCGCTTCACGGATTTCTACAAGGGAAAATCGATACAAGTTGCGACCGCAGATCGCGCGTAATGCGGAAACCGTAGATGTGGTTTTCAGCTGCACGATTGGCCGGCGCGTTCGCTGCGCGCTTTCTCCTGCTTCGTAATATTGACAGTGGCACGGGCGTGCCGTATGGTCTGGGCAACGACGATCGGAAATCGACGTCCCTCATCTCGCCGGAAGATTTCCGATTCGGGAGGTGATCCATGCCATTCGACCTTACGACGCTCCGTTTGGTGGAAAAACCGGTTACCCGCGAGGAAGGGCTGCGCATTTTGGAACGCGATCAGTATCGTTGCCAGTATTGTGGATTGGATGGAGGGGCCAGCTTCGAGAACGCTTTGGCGATGTCTGTGGATTTTGTGGTGCCGCGCGCGCGCAAGGGCAAGAAGGATGAACGCAACCTAGTGGCCTGCTGCCGTTCGTGCAACATGATCAAGGGGCGGCGCGTGTACCGCAGTTTTGATGAGGCCAAGACGTACGTGCTCGCGCAACGCGAGAAGCTGCGCAAGGCGTGGGAAAACAGGAAGACTGCGCCCGCTGCTGCCGCGCCAGCATCCGGGAAGGCGCAAAAAGCGGCTGCACCGGAAGCGTCCAAGGCGGCAGCGGCTTCTGTAATCAGCAGCTCGCCGCTGTCCATTCGCAATCGATAAATCGCGCATCGTAATCAGTTTTCTAATAGCGCCAGGACGTCAGGTCTGCGCCGGCTTGCGCGGCGCTTTCGATGCGCTCAGGGTTTTTGGGCAGGCTCAACGTTTGAGGATGCTGCCTTCGTTGTGGACGGAGCCGAGCGTGCCTTTCAGGTCAGTAAAATTGTAGTCGGTGACGTATTTCACCATGCAGCGAGTGTTCTTGGTGATCCACGCGGCGCCGGTGACGCTAAAATCCTTCGCCTTGAGCCGGGCTGCGAACCGAGCTTTGTCTGCAGGGGCGAGGCCAGCGGTATCGAAAACGTATTTGATCGAGTCGTATCCGTCGACGGGATCGTCGCCCGCGGAGGTGGCAGTGGATTGCACCAAAATAAAATCGTTCAGCGCGGAGCTGATGAGCGGGCCTGCGAGATGCATGACGGAAAGATCCCAGGCATTTGCGTCGCTGCGCGCGCCGCTGACCTTGCGAGTGTCCGAGCCCGAACCCCAGTTTGTGGTTCCTTCGAGAGTGTCTGGAGTGAAGTCCGCATCCGAGTTGTAGGCGTAGGCGAGATCGTCATCTTTTCTGGATAAGGAAACATGAAAGGAATCCTTGGGATTTTGCATTGAGGAGACGATGCAATTGGCGGCGCTTTTTAGGTCGGGAACGCTCGGAGCCGCGGGTTTGGTCGTGTTTTCTGTTTCTGGTGAACTTGGTTTAGGCGTCGAACTGCATCCGAGAAGTCCGAGAAGCGCGGCGAGCGGTAGAGCGGCGGCGCCACGATACGTTTTCGGCCATGGGATGCGAATATCCATTTCCTTGTTCCCCGTGTTCTTCATTGCTCTTGCCGCGTGCTAGTAGCGCCAGGACGTCAGGTCCGCGCCGGGCGGCGCAGTTTTTTCGATGCGTTCGAGAATTTTCGGCAGATACATGGTGTTGTAGTGCAGGCGCGAAAGGTAGTTAGGCAGGTTTGGGTCGCCGTTCCAGCAATGTTCGGCTCGGTCGCCGTATTTCACTTCGCCGCCGTAGGGTGGATTTGTGGTGGCATTCAAGACGTCTTCGAGGCGGTACACCGCGTCGTTCAGAAAATACGTGTCGGCGCTGCCGACGTAGATGTGAAGCTTGCCCTTCAGTTTTGGGCCGAGCGTGGACCAATTTTTCTGCAGGATCGCGCTCAGGTCGTAATGTTCCTTCCAGTAGGCGGCGGTTGAGGGATCGATCTCACCAGTTTCCTTATTAAAAATGGTTTGCGGGTAGCCATCTTTTCCCACCGGGCCGTACACCGCTTGCCAAATGTCGAATTGTTCGCCGGAGCGGCCGTGCGAGCCTAAAGCGAGCTCGTACTGATTGATTTGCCTGGTCGTGGTGAGCGTGCGGCCTAGATAATCGCGTTCGCCGGGCTGCTCGACGCGCATGTGCGGCCCTTCGATGAAGAACATATTTTTATCTGAGTACAGATTGATGTTGGTGAAGGCGCGAAAGTCCACGGGATCGGGGCAGGCGACGAACGCGCCGTTGTAATTATCCGGATAGAACATCTGCACGGCGAGGGATTCCCATCCGCCGGTGGAACCGCCGTAGACGAAGCGCGCCCAGCCTTGACCAATCCCGCGGAAAGTCTTTTCGATCGCGGGAATCAGCTCGGTCTCGATGGCGTCGCCGTAGGGGCCCAGGTTCGCGGAATTCACGGCGTAGGAATCGTCGTAATAAGGATTGGCGTGATTGATCTGCGCTACGAGAAAGCGCGGAAATTGTGGCGCGATCCACTGTTGATAAAATTTGTAGGCTTCTTCCTGCTGGATTTTGTTGTAGCCGGAAATGTGGAAGCGTTCGCTGTAGTCGGGCTTCAGATCTGGGTCGGGAGGAGTGGTGCGGAGGAAGTGGAAATCGTCATTGAAATGGTCTTCAAAGATCATCAGCGGAAAATGCGCGTTGGGGTGGGTGTCGAATCCCTCTGGCACCAGGACGTTCGCGCTGAGGAACATCGGGCGGCCCCAGAATTTCGTGAGTAGCGAGCTTTGAATTTTGATGTGGCGGATGTAGGGCGTGTCTTTCGGGTCGGGGATTGGCGCGATGACCTGGTCAAGCACGATGGAGACGGGATCGCCGCCGGCTCGCAGCGTGATTTTTCGCGGCGTGGAATAAAGGTTGCCGGGCGCGAGCTGCCAGTGTTGGCCTTCGCCGCGGTCCATGGGAAGTCTTACGGTGTGGCCGTCGGCGCGGTGGAACGTTTCGTATTTGTGCAGGACGACTTGGACGAAATAGTCGCCGGACGGGACGTCGTGCAAGTAGCGCACGGGGTAACCGAACGCGGCGTCGTCGAGTGTGATGGATTGGCCGGGCTTGAGCGCCTCGACATCGAGGCCGAAGATCATTTGCGTGCGCACAGAATTGCTGATTTGCAGGCGCGGTTCGTCGGAGGGATCGGTGCTGAGAATCAACAGCAGGCGGCCGTCGAGCGGTTCGGCGCTTTGTGAGCTGGGGAACGAAACCGCGAAGCGATAGGCGGGAGTTTGTTGCGCCTGCAGCGCGCCTGCGGTTAGAGCGACCATCAAGGATCCCTGCAGCAATATGCACCACGAGCTGTGCGAAGTCATGGTCCCTCCTGCCTTCAGGCTGCTTTCTCCGCGGGGATTCTACATCAATAGGCGGGGCGTGCCGAGTGCGCGGCGTTTGAGCGTTCGATTTGGCGACTGATCGTCCCAGAATCGGGCAGCGGCTCGCACGGAAGCGCGGCGCGCCCTTTGGCTAAGAGCTTTGGCTGCAAGCAGTTTCCGGCCTGAACAATCGGCACAGAACGTGCAGCGCGGCAGGGGTGTAGGGCGTCTACAGCCCGGGGTGTAGACACACTACACCCGAGGGAATCCATGAAGCAACGGTATCTGAACCGGATTGAGCTGCTGCAGGGGACGCTGGATCTGCTGATCTTGCAGACGTTGCGGTGGGGCGCGCAGCATGGGTACGGCATCGCTCTCGCGATTCGCGCGAACTCGGGCGACATTTTGCAGGTGGATACGGGCTCGCTGTATCCGGCGCTGCACCGGCTGGAGAGGCAGAAACTAATCGCGGCGGAGTGGAAAACTTCAGAGAACAATCAGCGAGTGCGCGTGTACCGGCTGAGCGCGGCGGGGAAGAAGAAGCTGGCGTCGGAGCGTTCGCGCTGGGCGCAGATTTCGCAGGCGATCGCGGGGATTCTGGGGCCGGCGGGCGAGGAGAACGAAGCATGAAATTCGCATGGGGCGATGGTGAGAAACGCAAGTACGAATTGAATGAGGAAATCGCCAGCCATCTGCGGATGGCGGCGCGCGATCGCGAGGCGCGCGGAGAATCGCCTGCGCAGGCCAGCAAATCCGCCCGCCGCGAATTGGGCAATGCAGGCGTGATTCAGGAAGCGACTCACGATCAGTGGGCATGGACGTGGCTGGAAGATCTGCTGCAGGATTTGCGCTTTGCCGCGCGCACTCTGCGAAAAAATCCGGGATTCACGATAATCGCGGCGCTGACGCTGGCGCTGGGCATCGGCGCGAACACTGCGATTTTCAGCCTGGTGAATGGGGTGCTGCTGCGCCCGTTGCCGTACGCGCAGCCCAGCAGGCTGGTGGGAACCACCCAATATTATCCCAAGGGTCCGCTGGTGGTGATGCGCCAGCAAAGCCACACCATGCAGCTGGTGGGTGTTTCGGATAATAAGGAATTTAATTTGACGGGCTCGGGCGATCCGGTGCGCCTGATCGGGAATTCGGTCTCCGCAGATTTCTTTTCCATGCTGGGCGCGGAACCCGCGATGGGCAGAACTTTTCACGATGGAGAAGACCAGCCGGACAAGGATCGCGTGGTGATTCTTAGCCGCGGGTTGTGGGAGCAGCGATTCAACTCGGATCCGAATATTGTCGGGAAGTGGATCACTCTGGAAGGAGCGGGCCGCGAAATCGTGGGAGTGATGCCGGCGGATTTTCGTTTTCCATCGCCGAAGACGGAAATGTGGGTTCCGCTGCATCTGGATCCTAGAAACACGGGCGATTATTGGGGCGATAGCTACATGCAGCTGATCGGGCGGCTGCGTCCGGGCGCGACGCTGGAGCAAGCGCGCGCCGAATTGAAGACGATGCGGCCGGTGATCCTGGCGGCATACGCCTGGCGGATGCCGGACAATGCGTTCGTGGACGTGTCCATCGTTTCGCTGGAAGAAGCGATCGTGGGCGACGCGCGAGGAAAACTTCTGATTCTGCTTGGCGCAGTGAGTTTGTTGCTGCTGATCGCCTGCGCGAACGTGGCGAACCTGCTGCTGGCGCGCGCCACGACGCGAGAGAAGGAAGTTGCGGTGCGCGTGGCGTTGGGCGCGAGCCGCTGGCGGATTCTGCGTCAACTGATCACGGAAAGTGTGCTGCTCTCGCTGCTGGGCGGTGCGTTGGGACTGGGCGTCGCAGTGGGCGGCCTTTCCATTCTGAAAGCGGCACTGCCTCCGGACACGCCGCGGCTCGCGGATGTCGCGTTGGATGGACAAGTATTGGGATTTACGGCGCTGCTCGCGATTCTTACAGGCGTGATTTTCGGATTAGTTCCCGCACTGGGCGCTTCGAAAGTGGACATGACGGCCACGCTAAAATCCGGCGGACAACGCAGCGCGACGGGCGGGAATCATCGCGCGAGTAAGCTGCTGGTGGTGGGCGAAGTGGCGATTTCGATGATTTTGGTGATCGCGGCGGGGCTGCTGGTGAAAAGCTTGTGGATACTTTCCGGCACCAGCCCGGGCTTTCGTCCCGAGCGCGTGGTCACGGCCCGGATCACCCCGAATGAATCGTTCTGCGAAATTCCGGGGCGCTGCCTAGCTTTCTACAACGAATTGCTGGCGCGCACGCGCGCGTTGCCTGGTGTGCGGAACGTCGCGGCGGTGAACGGATTGCCGCTGGGCGGTGGAGCGGAAATATTTCCAATCGTGGTGGAGGCGCAGCCAACGCCCGAGGGCGCGAAGGTCCCTATGTTCTGGGAAAAAATTATTACGCCGGATTATTTGAGCATTATGAACATCCCTTTGCTGCGGGGCCGCGGATTCAGCGAGGCGGATGCGGCGGCGGAAGCGCAAGCCGTGGTGATCGTGAGCAAGTCCACGGCGGAACATTTCTGGCCGGGGAAAGATGCGGTGGGTGAACACATGCGGGCGAAGTGGGAGCCGAATGTATGGCGGACGGTGGTGGGGGTGGTGGGCGATGTCCGCGAATACAACATTAGAAGCGATTCTGCCAGTTGGATTGACGGCGTGATGTATGCGCCGTACGGACCGCACGCAATTCGCGGCAGTGGCGCGGACGCTCCGCCTGCGGAAATGACGCTGGTGATCGAGACGACCGGAGACCAGGTGCAAATCGCAGGGGATCTGAAGAACACTGTTGCGAGCTTGAATCACGACGTGCCGGTGAGCCAGATCAGTCCGTTGAAAAGTTGGGTGGCGGAGTCGATGGCTGAACCGCGCTCCACTTCCGCCCTGTTTGCGGTGTTTGCGGCGCTGGCGCTTCTTCTCGGCGCCGTGGGGATCTACGGCGTGATTTCGTATTCCGTGGCGCAGCGCACGCGGGAAATCGGCATACGACTGGCGTTGGGCGCGCGGCGGCAGGAAGTTTTGCTGCTGGTGGTGGGGCAGGGCGCCAAGCTGGCGCTCGCGGGAGTAGCGATCGGAATTGCGGGCGGCCTGATGTTGACGCGGCTGATGAGCGGATTATTGTATGGCGTGCACGCGACTGATCCGCTGACGTACGGTGCCGTCGCAGTGCTGTTAATGTTTGTTGCGCTCGTGGCTTGCTTCATTCCTGCGCGGCGCGCAATGCGCGTAGATCCGATGGTGGCTTTGCGCTATGAATGAAAGCGGCGGTGCTGGCGCTGGCTTGGGCTTTGGTGAGGAAATCCAGGCATGAACTTTTTCCGGGATGCGCGCGAGCGGCGCAAGAACGAGTTGAATGAAGAAATTGCCGGGCATCTGCGCATGGCCGCGCGAGACCGTGAGGCCCGTGGCGAATCGCCCGCGCAGGCGCACGCCGCGGCGCAGCGCGAACTGGGCAATTCGGGAGTGATTCAGGACGTGACGCACGATCAGTGGACATGGACGTGGTTCGAGAACCTACTGCAAGATTTGCGCTATGGTGCGCGCACGCTGCGGAAGTCTACGGGCTTCACTGCCGTCGCGATTTTGACGCTGGGCCTGGGAATCGGCGTTAACACGGCTCTATTTTCAGTAGTGAACGGCGTGCTGTTGAATCCGTTGCCTTACCCGCAGGCAAATCAGCTGGTGGGACTCTGGTGGGATCGCACGCCCGGGCAGCACAGCTCGATTCCTTATCTTAATTTTTTGGACTGGCAGAGGCAGAGCACGGCATTTTCCTCCGTGGGCGCATATCAGCAGGACAACATGATCGTCACCGGTGCAGGCGAGCCCGAGCGCGTGGACGGCGTAAGAATTTCCGCGAACCTTTTCGATTTGCTTGGCGTGAAACCTTTGCTGGGCCGATCCTTCCGGCCCGAGGAGGATCAGCTGGGGACGCGGCCTGTGGCGCTGATTAGCGATGGATTGTGGAGTCGCAAGTTTGACTCGTCGCTCGACGTGTTGGGCAGGAGCATCACGGTGGATGGGCGCAACTGCACGATCGTAGGCGTCGTCCCGAAAAAATCTCCGATTTACACCACGGCGGATGTGTTCACACCGCTCGGCCAGTACAACGAAGAACCGTTTCGCGATCGCCGCGCCAGCCTGGGGACGGTGGGGATTGGCAGAATGAAACCCGGTGTGACGCTCGCGCAGGCGCGGGCCGATATGGATTCCGTAGCGCGAAATCTTTCCGCGGAATATCCGGATGCGAACAAGGGCACCGGCATTTTCGTGAATCCGTTGAAAGACGACATCATCGGCGACATCGCGCCGACGCTTTTCATGTTGCTGGGTGCCGTGGGATTTGTGCTGCTGATTGCGTGCGCGAACGTAGCGAACCTGCTGCTGGCGCGTTCGGCGGCGCGGGCGCGGGAATTCGCGATTCGCGCGGCTCTGGGCGCGACGCGGCGGCGCGTCATGCGGCAATTGCTCACGGAGAGCCTGCTGCTCGCCACGGCGGGTGGTGCGCTGGGTCTGCTATTTGCCGCGTGGGCCACGAAAGGGGCGCTCGCGGTGATTCCGGAGGCGCTACCGCGCACGGATGAGATCGGGCTCGACGGCCGCGTCCTTCTTTTTACGCTGGCGATTTCGATTTTCGTAGGCATAGCGTTCGGCATGGTGCCGGCGCTGAAGAGTTCGCGGCCTGATTTGCACGAGAGCCTGAAAGAAGGAGGGCGCGGCTCCAGCGGAACGCGCCTGCGCACGCAGAATATTTTCGTCGCCGTGGAAATGGCGCTGGCCGTGGTGTTGCTCGCCGGAGCGGGGCTGATGGTTCGCAGCCTGGTGGGGCTCGCGAATGTGAATCCTGGTTTTGATCCGGAACACGTGGTGGAATTCGGCGTATCACCTTCGGCCGGGCGCATCGCCACGCCTGCGCATATCCGCGAAACTTATCGTCAGATCACGGCGCGATTTGAGGATGTTCCGGGCGTCGCAGCCGCTTCGCCTCTGGTGGGTGCGCTGCCGCTTAGTGGCGATTCGCTGGTGGGGTTCTGGATTACGGGGCAGCCGAAGCCTTCTTCTGCGAAGGAAATGACGCGCGCTCAGTGGTATGCGGCCGCGCCCGATTATCTGAAAGTGATGGGGATTCCGTTGCAGCGCGGGCGATTCCTCAGCGCGCAGGATACGGAGACTGCGCCGTTCGTGGTTGTGGTTGACGATGGCTTCGCGCGCGCCAATTTTCCCGGCGAAAATCCCATCGGCAAGCGGCTGAACATCGCAATCATTGACGTCGAGGATGCGGAAATAGTTGGCGTGGTGGGGCACGTCAAACACGCGGGGCTCGGCGCGACGGGGATTCTCGATCAGCGTGGCCAGATTTATTTTGCGATATCGCAGCTGCCGGATCGAGTGCTGCCGCTGGTCGGACGCGCTTGCACGTTCGTGGTGCGCGCAGCCGGAACGCCGCAGGCTGTGAGCGAATCGCTGCGCGAGGCGTCGCAGAAATATGATAGCCGCCAAGTGCTGTACGAATTCAAGCCGATGACGGAGGTTGTTTCGGATTCGATCGCAGCGCGGCGATTTACGATGATACTTCTCGGCGTATTTGCCGCGCTGGCGCTGGTGCTATCCGCGGTCGGAATGTTCGGTGTGATTTCCTACGTCACCGGCCAGCGCACGCAGGAGATTGGCATTCGCATGGCGCTCGGGGCGCAGCGCAGCGACGTGCTGCGTCTGGTGCTGGGCCACGGAATGCGCGTGGCGCTGCTGGGCGTGGCGATTGGCATGGCCGCGGCGCTGGGGCTGACGCGGCTGATGGCCAGCCAGCTTTATGGAGTGAGCGCGAAGGATCCGCTCACGTTTGTGGGAGTGGCCGCGCTACTGACGCTCGTCGCACTTGCGGCGTGCTACATCCCCGCGCGGCGCGCGATGCGCGTGGATCCCATCGTCGCGTTACGCTACGAATGAAATGCTAGTAGCATCTGCTCGCTGGCCTGCTGTTCAGGCCGCGGCTTTGCGCTGTACTTGCCTGGGCAAACTTCGATTCCTTCGGCTGGATTTTTCCGCAGCGTGGCTTTGTGCAAGAATGTTATTGTGACTCGGGCGCGGCAATTGTGCGATTTATTCCATGACTGAATCGATCAAAGTGGTTCTCGAATTCGCGCTGCTGGCGATTACCTCGGTGTTTTTTCTGGTGGACCCGTTTGCGGTGATTCCGTTGTTTTTGGCGGTTACCGCGGATTCCACGGCAGCGGAACGGCGAGCCGTGGCGCGGCGTTCGGCATTCACTTGCGCGATCGTGCTGTGCTCGTTTGCGCTCGCGGGCAGCCTGATTTTCAAAATGTTCGGCATCACGCTGCCGGCATTCAAAATCGCCGGCGGCATCATTCTGATGGGGATTGGGCTGGACATGCTCCAGGCCAAGCAGTCCGGCACGAAAGCGACGGCCGAAGAGCAGCAGGAAGGCGCCGAAAAGCAGGATGCGAGCATCATTCCGCTTGGCATGCCGATGCTGGCGGGGCCGGGCGCGATTTCCACGGTGATGGTGCTGGTTGGCGAATCGCATTCGCTTTGGCAGCACGCCATTATTTACGCGACGATTCTGCTGACTTCGTTCATTTCCTTCATGATTCTGGCGGGCGCGGACGGCGTGCGCAAATATCTCGGTGAGACCGGGATACGCATTCTCATGCGGCTGATGGGTTTGCTGCTGGTGGCGCTGGCGGTGCAGTTCGTGGTGAACGGGCTGACGGATTTCGGATTGCTGAAGCCGCTGGCCACGCCGTACTGAATTCCCCGCTTGCTATTCCTCTTCTTCGGTTTTCTTCAGGCGAGTCATTTTGAATGCTACGCGAAAATCGCGGGCGCGGGCTTCGGCTAGGATTGCGCGGCGCGTTTCGATGGGCAATTCTGATGGGCCGAAGACGCCGGCCATGTCGCGGGGGAAATTTTTGACGAAGATTGCCGCGAGATGCGCGGTGGCGTAGGCGATGGGCGTCGAGATCAAGCCGCGCCGGCGAATCTGATGGAGCGTGGGGAAACTCACGTCGTAGCGCAGCAGCAGCGGTTGATCGTCTTTCACTCCTCGGACCAGCACTGCCGCGGCGAAGCGGGCATTTTCCAGCACGCCGCGACGAAGCATTCCTGCGACCCCCTTAGGCGTCGGAGTTTTTGGAAAACGCTTGCGCGGGATTCCCTGCGACCGATGAAGACGTCCCTGGCGATACCAGCGGTATAGGCGGTCAAAATCGTTGCCGCCGATTTTGGCGTCCATGTCGCGCATGGGAACGACGTAGGGCAACATGCACACTTCATCCTGCGCGGCCAGGTACACCGTGGCCTCGCCGATGGGGGGCGGGAAGCGGAATTTTTCGCGGTCGGCGAAGCGCTTGGCGAGCGAAAAGCGCCCGTGGCGATAGACGCGCGGGCTGGAAATCGCTTCGTCGTACATTACTTCCGGCGACCACGTGGAAACGGGGTCTTTACTCTCAGTGCTTTCGTACAGGCGCACGTGGACGGATTCCACGGTGTCCAACAACTCGGAGCCGCGCTTGCCGAGAAGGTTGGTAAGGCCGGGCGCCGCACCGGTGCAGATCAGCGCCGCGCGATTTTTCGCCTCGAAGCGTTTGCGGAAGCGGAATTGTTCCGGCTTGAAAGGATTGCGATTGAGGTGCGAATTCAAATCCAAGTAGTGCACGCCCAGGCGCAGCGCCGCGCGTAAAATGATTTCGTTGAAGACGGCCGGGGAGGCATTCACTAGCAGATTGCAGCCGCGGGCGGCGCGCACGATGGACCACAGATTGCGCGCGTTCGCTTCTTTTACCTCAATCGCGCTCTTCTTACCGAGAAATTTCCGCGCGCGCTCCGGGTCGCGATCGCCGCACCAGACCGTGTGTCCCTGGCGCACGAGCAATTGAGCAAGCAAGGAGCCGGCGCCGCCCACTCCCAGTACGAAGATGCGCATCGGTTCGCAACTTTACCATATTCGCCGCGCCGGGAAGCGCGGCCGTGCGCGCCACTTTCCGGGTATGCACCGGCGGTGCAAGGCGGGCTACCAATTCGCCGGATGAACGGCATTCCCGCTTGCGAAGCGAGATGACAGAGGAAGCTGTTCGGCTGACAAGCGCTTCGTTCCGCACCGGTCAAGCCAATTCACCCAAGGCGTGTACGTGTGTGGGCCGTGTCAATTCGCTGGTCCACACCCTGGATCCGGTCCTTCGCCCATGCGATTAGAGAAATATTATCCGACGTGCCGATTTTTTCGCGCATATCGCGCATCATACGCAGGTATGTGTCCGGGTTCATGCGGAGTTGGTTACACACTTGCCGGTCGGTGAGGCCGCCCGCAAGAGCTCGGAGTATGATTGCTTCTTCGCCGCTCAAAATTGGGTCCAGCTGGAAAGCAGAACCGCGCTGGATGCTGATTACTTTGGATTCGTGTTTCATTGGGTCACCTGGTCCGTCTTGCTGCGTTTCATCGCCGTGTTGCGGAGTTACGCGGTCTTTGATTGCGCATTCGTATCCGAAGCGCGCGCTCTGGTTTTCATTGCGTACAATGCGGCATCCGCCGCGCCCAGCAGGGAATCCACGTTTGCGCCGTCGACAGGATAAATCGCTACGCCGATGCTGACCGAAAGCTTCGGCTCCCGGCCGTCGTTCGCAAGACTGTCGCAGACGCGCTGCGCCACCAGGTTGGCCGGCACTCTTCCTGTTTCTGGCAGAACCAGCGCGAATTCATCTCCTCCGAAACGCGCCGGAGTGTCAACCTTGCGACTGCAGATGCACAAAACATCGGCGAGCCGGCAAAGAGCTTGACTGCCGACCAGGTGACCGAAACGATCGTTGATCTGTTTCAATCCATCCAAATCGAGGAACAGAAGCGCGAACTCCCGCGCGGTGCGCTCGGAGCGCTTAATCTCGCTGTCCACGGTTTCCACCAGATGGCGATAGTTGGCGAGGCCCGTCAACGCGTCCTTGGCTGCTTGTTGGCGCAAATGATCCTCGAGCTTGCGCTGTTGCGTGACGTTCTCAACGATAATCTCGTAGCTCTCGACTTGGCCCTCAGTCTTTACCTCGCGCCCGCTGAGCCGCAGTGTCAGGGCTGTGCCGTTCTTGCGCTTCCATTCGGCCTCCAGGGGATCGATGCCGAGATGCTTAGCGGACTGACCCAGCAATTGTGCGCGTTTGGAGGGATCGCACAGGACATCAGCCGCAAGGTTCACTGCCAACAGTTCCTCGCGGGACGCATAACCGAGCATGGCCGCGAGCGCCGGATTGACATCCAGAAACTTGCCTTTATTGTTGCAGCGACAGATTCCGTAGATCAGGTTTCCCACCAGCGCGCGATAGCGTGCTTCCGAATGGCGCAGCCGCTTTTCGGTTCGATCGCGCTCTTCGCGCAGATGGTTCTCACTGAGAGCTCGACGGACAGCCACGGGCAGATGCCCAAGATGGTCCATGCCGACGCAATCGGCGGCGCCGCTGCTAATAAGTTCCGCCACGGTCTCGGCTTGCATGGTGTCAATCAGGAAGATGCAGGGGATTTGCCTCTCCCGCAGACGCAGGATTTCCAGTTCGCGGCTTGCTGGCCAGTTTGGGGACGGGTATTCGGCCAGGACGACGTCGTAGAATTTCGCCTTCAGGCGTGTGGCAAACTGCTCCGGGGTTAAGACGACCTCGGCGCTAACTTTGAAGTGGGCCTTGCTAAGCTCGTGTACGCACTGCTCAACGTGCGCTATGTGCCTGTGAACAAATAGGATACGCAGGGGCAGCCTTCTGCTTGCCGATCCATTCAGTACCAGGGGTAGTTCGCTCTGCTTAATGCGATCTCGCGAGGCTGAAGGCATCGTAACGTCCACCGGGCTAGCAAGGGCCAGCCCTTTCACAAGCAGGCCCGGGAAATGATTCGAAAGCAACCATGAGAACCTTATTGGAACGGAGAAGGCGAAACAGTTCAAAACGGTACACCTTCAATCAGTTTGTTTACTCATTGGACGCTCTCTTGGCTCAGAATCGAATGAATGGATTGGACGGGACCTTACAGGGACCGTGACGCACCTCAGTTTGATACTTCATCCTGTTCGCCACAGGGGGAAGCTCGCGCCGGAAACACTTTCCCGTGGTGCGCGCAGGCGACCGTTAGATGCCGATTGCCTGCGAACGCGACATGTGGTGCAATCCGCTGCAATGAATCGCCGGGATTTCATTCGCTTTTCTGCCGCGGCTGCCGTGGCGGCGTCGGGGAATCCGCTCGTCTTTACCGGAAGCGAACCCACGGCTGTGGTTCGGCTGATTCTGCGGCCCGACCGGCTCGGGAACAAAATCGGCGAGGACTTCACGGGACTGAGCTACGAGTCGGCGCAACTGGGGAATCCCAATTTCTTTTCCGGCAAGAACGAGCAACTGGCTGGGTACATGCGCACGCTCGGGAAGTCCGGCATTTTGCGGATCGGGGGAAATACTAGCGAGTACAGCTATTGGACTCCTGATCCTGCGAAGCGCCTGAACTTGCCAAATTCGGAGAGCATGCGCACGGGAGACCAGGCGAACCCCATCGCGTTTGGATTAGCCGCCGGTCCTGACACAGGACACGCCGCGCCCGCGCCGGTGCACGTCACGCCGCTTGCCATCCGCAACTTGCGAGACTTCCTGAACGCCAGCGGTTGGAAGCTGATTTACGGCTTGAACATGGGAACGGGCACGGTCGAGGACGCGGCGAGCGAAGCGGCGTACGTCATGGATGTGGCTGGCCCGAAGCTGATTGCGTTCCAATTGTGCAACGAGCCGGACCTTTTCTACCGCAACGGAATTCGCAAAGCAGATTACGACTACGCGCAATTTGCCGCCGAATGGCAGCGTTTTTACCAGGCATTACGGGCGCGCGTGCCGAACGCACCAATCGCGGGACCGGACACGGCCTACAACAACGAGTGGCTTGTACCGTTCGCAAGGCAATTCAAGGACGAAGCGGCGTTTCTTTCGCATCATTATTATGCGGAGGGGCCGCCGACAGACCCTTCCATGACTATCGAACGCTTGCTGCGGCCGAATCCCAAACTAGACGCGGAACTCGAAGCGATGAAAGAGGCGGCGAAGGAGTCTGGCTTGCCGTTCCGACTGACGGAGACGAACTCCTGCTATCAGGGCGGCAAACCGGGAGTGAGCGATACCTTTGCCTCTGCGCTGTGGAGTGCCGATCTGATGTATCAACTGGCGTCAGACGGTGGAACGGGGATTAATTTTCATGGTGGTGGCTACGGCTGGTACACCGCGATTGCCGGAACCCCCGAAGCGGGATTTGTGGCGCGGCCCAGCTATTACGGCATGTTGCTGTTCGCGCAGGCCGGAGCGGGGCAGCTTGTCGAGAGCCAACTCGCACCGTCGGAAGCGGCACCGCTGCTGACTGCTTACGGTCTGCGGAGTAATTCCGGCGATATCAAGGTGGCGACTTTCAATAAGCACGCGGATCGTAGCGTTCGGCTCGCGATCGAAGTGGGGCAGCGCTCGAATAAAATGCGTGTCCTACGTCTGATCGCGCCACGAATCGATGATGCAACTGACACAACTTTCGGCGGAGCGCCGGTGGGCGCGGGCGGAGCATGGTCTGCGACACGCGAGGAAACAGCGCTTGGAGAGAACGAAATTTGGGTGACCGAACTCCCGGCGGCAAGCGCCGCACTTATCACATTTGAACGAGAATGAAGCTGCGTTAGCGCATCGCCAAGGCTGTTTCTCGAGCACCGACGATTCGCGCGCGCCGAATCTCAGCGTGCACACGGGACGCCTTGCGACACCGCGTATGATTGCCCCAGCACGGCTGGAGGCGTATTATCGGCACTGATATCTCCGACCCACTCGGCCTGAAGGAGAGACAACCTATGGCGTGGGGGCGACGCTCCTAGCAGTTCAGGAGATGAGGGATCGGGCGGAAACGCCTGCTCCTCCCGGATTTGGAAAGGAGAGCATCCAGCGCGCGCGGTTTTTTGAGCGCGCTGCGCCGCTGGCGTCCTCGCCCAATTTCGAATTCGAATTGGGCTATTTTATTCTGAGCTGCATCTAAACAGAGAATGGCACTGACGGACAAATTCGGACGCCAAATCACCGACCTGCGGGTTTCGGTCACGGACCGCTGCAATTTTCGCTGCGTGTATTGCCGTTCGGCGGACCCCGAGAATCACATGGCGGAGCATGCGCTGCTCGAGTGGGACGAATACGAGCGGCTGGTGCGCATTCTGGTGGGAATGGGCATCCGCAAAGTGCGCGTGACGGGCGGCGAGCCGCTGGTGCGTCCGGGCGTGGAAGATTTTGTGGCGCGGCTGAAAGCCATCGGCGTGCAGGACCTTTCGATGACCACCAACGGCCACTTGCTTGCGGAGCGCTGCGACCGGCTGGTGGCGGCAGGGCTGAACCGCATCAATATCAGCTTGGATTCTTTGAACCGCGAAAAATTCGAGAAGGTGACGCGCACCAAGACGTTCGATCAAGTGCTTGCCGGAATCGAGGCGGCGCAGGCTTCGCCGCTGCGTCCTGTGAAGGTGAATGCGGTGCTGGTGCGCGGGTTGAATGACGACGAAGTGGAAGCGTTTGCGGAATTCGCGCGCGAAAAAGACATAGTAATGCGCTTCATCGAATTCATGCCGCTGGACGCGGACCGTGCATGGACGCGCGACATGGTTGTGCCCGCGGCGGAAGTGCATCGGCGCATCTCGGCGCGCTGGCCGCTGATTCCGGTGGTGCACGAACGCAGCGAGACCGCGCGGAAGTACCGCTTCGCGGACGGCGGCGGCGAAATCGGATTGATCGCGCCGGTGACGCAGCCCTTCTGCGGACATTGCTCGCGCATCCGATTGACGGCCGACGGAAAATTGCGTACCTGCCTCTTCAGTAAGGAAGATCACGATGTGAAAAGTCTGCTGCGCAGCGGCATGGGCGACCGCGAAATCGGCGACGCGATTGTGGCTATGGTGCAGACGAAGGAAAAGAGCCACCGGATTAATGAGCCGGATTTTGTGCCGCCTTCGCGCACGATGGTCTATATTGGCGGCTGATCGGATGGTGGACTTGGGAGCAACGCTACATGGCGGATGAGGAGTCTAAATATTTCTCGCTGACGGAAGCGGAGCGGCTGCGTTCGCAGCTCGAGCCGCTGCTGATCGAAGCGATGGAATCGCGCCGCAAGATGATGGACGTGGACGAGCAGATCAATTCGCTCGCCGAACGCATCCAGCGATCGGGCGGCTTGGCTGTGGCTTACGAAAGCGCGGCCAAGACGCGCCTGGAACGCAATCGCCTGGAAGAAACCGTGCAATCCGCGCTCGACCAGATCCAGGAAACCGGATGCGTGGTGAAAGATCTGGAAGTGGGGCTGCTGGATTTTCCCGCGCGCATTGACGACGAGGAAGTATACCTCTGTTGGAAGCTGGGCGAAGATCGCATCCGTTTTTACCATCGCCAGGACGAAGGATTTTCCGGACGCAAGCCGATTGATCCCCGCGACGCCGGTTACAATAATCCCGTTCAGTAATTTTGCAGCGGCCGCTGCAGTTGCTGCCGCGCGGAATGAAACTTTAGATTCATTCCGCGCGTATTGTGGCAGTAGATTGTGAGGGCCAAGCATCCGCGGAGGTCCTTTGTGCAGCGGAGAGCGTTTCTCAAAGGCGCAGGAATCGTAACCGTCGCAGTCGCGGGCGGAGGCGTCTGGCGCGCATGGGATCAAGGAGTCTTCAGCACCGGTGAAGGGCCGGCGTACGAGCCGTGGAAGGACTGGCGCAGCACCGGAAGCGATTCGCCGCTCGCGCTGGTGCGCGCCGCGATCTTAGCCGCCAGCCCCCATAACACTCAGCCCTGGCTTTTCAAGATCACCGATTCTGCAATCGAGCTGTACATTGATGCACAGAGGAACGTCGGCGCGCTCGATCCTTATCTGCGCGAAGAGCATATCGGCATGGGTTGCGCTCTGGAGAATCTGATGCTGGCCGCGCCTGCCAACGGATATGCGGCCACGGCGGAGCTGCTGCCCGGAAAACTTGGCCCGATTCCCGCCGATCCCAAACCAAAACTCTTGGCGCGCGTGAATTTCGCGTCTGGTAAGCGCGAAGAAAACGAGCTGTATAGCGCGATCCCGCTGCGCCACACGAATCGCGGCCCCTATGATCCGCACCAGGCGCTTTCGCCTGATTTCGTCGAAGCACTCCAGCATCTGCCGGACGGCTCCGCGGATGTGAAGCTATTCCTGTTCACGGCCGAGGCCGATCGAAAAAAGATCGTCGAGATCAGTTCTGCCGCAAATATGGAAATCTATTCGGATCCAGATGTTCACCGGGGCAGCGAACGCTGGGTGCGCACGAAATGGAGCGCGGTCCAGACATACCGCGACGGCCTGACGATTGACGCCTTCGGCCTACCGCCCATAGCTACTGCGATTGCCAAGATGATGTCTGTGCGAATGCTGCGCTGGGCTGCGTCGCGCAGCACCGACAATGGCTATTCGAAACTGATGCTCAGCGCGCCGCTGATCGGATTCATTGCCGTGCGCGACCGATACGCGCAGGAACAATGCTTGCAGGCCGGCCGAATCTGGCAGCGCGCGCATCTCTTCGCGACGGCGCATGGAATTGCCGCGCGCCCCTGCAACGAGGCTGTGGAAATGGTGGATCATGAGCGGGCACTGGGCAGGCCAGCCTCTTGCGTCGCGCTGCTCAACGAAATCACCGCGGATCCCACATGGCAGCCCACTTTTGTGTTCTACATGGGCTATCCAAAGCTGGCGGCCCACGCCAGCCCGCGACGTCCGGTGCAGGCGGTACTCGTCTGACGGCCTAGAGCCGGCGCGAGCAGCGCCGGTTTCTACCGCGCCGTGACTTCAATCGGTCGCACATCGCGTTCAATCTTGGCGAGGATTTCGTCCTCTGCTACTTCCAAATCGTATTTTGTTTGCAGATTCAGCCAGAAGCGCGGGGTCGTATTGAAATAGCGGCCTAGCCGCAGCGCGGTGTCGGGTGAGATGCCGCGACGCTCCGCCACAATGTCCGCAATGCGCGTGACCGGCACGCGCAAATCCAGCGCCAGCTTGTTCATGCTCAGGCGGTATGGCTTCATGAAATCTTCGCTGAGAATTTCGCCGGGATGTACGGGCTTCAATTTTTTTGCCATTGCCCTCTCCTAGTGATAATCCGAAATCTCTGCTTCGTACGCGTCGCCGTCGCGCCAGACGAAACAAATGCGCCATTGATCGTTGATGCGGATACTGGGCTGGCCCGCGCGGTCGCCGCGCAGCGCCTCCAGACGATTCTCCGGAGGGGACGACAAGTCGGCTAGTCGGTCAGCTGAATCGAGTTGACGGAGCTTTCGAAGAGCGACTCGTTCAATGCTCTTGAAGAGTCTTAGGGATTCTCGCTTGTGGAGCTGTTCCGTCTCGCGCGATCGAAAAGATCTGATCAGAAGTCGAGTGTATACTGCTACGCGTTAAATGTAAACCGTTCTACCTTCTGGTAAGAGGGCCGCCAGAACAAAGAGTCGAAACGTGTGGTAGGGTGGAAAGTGAAGAAAGTGTAGAGAGTGAATTGTGACTGACACCACCACAAACCGGCTGAAGGATTCCGCTAGCCCCTATTTGCGTTCTGCAGCGCATCAGCCGGTTGATTGGCACGAATGGGGTGAGGAAGCTTTTGCGCACGCGCGCGCGGAGGGCAAGCCGATTTTGCTGGATATTGGCGCGGTGTGGTGCCACTGGTGCCACGTGATTGACCGCGAGAGCTACGAAAATCCCGAGATCGCGGCGATGATCAATCAATTTTACGTGCCGGTGAAAGTGGATCGCGACGAGCGGCCGGATGTGGATTCGCGCTACCAATCGGCCATCAGCGCGATTTCCGGGCAGGGCGGCTGGCCGTTGACGGCCTTCCTTACGCCCGATGGGAAACCATTTTTCGGCGGGACATATTTTCCGCCGGAAGACGCGATGGGCCGGCCGGGATTCAAGCGCATTCTGCTGGGGATTGCGGACGCGTTCAAGACCCGCCGTGCCGAAGTGGATAGCTCCGCGAAAGCGCTGGAAGAGGCGGTGGCGAAGGCCGAAGTGTTTCACACGGCGCGCGGCGAATTCGATGCGGGCGTGGTGGATTCCGTCGTGGAATCCGCGCTGCATCTGTTCGACGACGCGCACGGCGGTTTCGGCGGCGCGCCGAAATTTCCGCACGCCAGTGCGATTGATTTGCTGCTCGAGCGTTATCAATCGTCGCGCGATCCGCGCTTGCTGCATGTGGTGGAGCGTTCGTTGACGGGCATGGCCGAAGGCGGCGTTTACGATCAACTGGCCGGCGGATTTCACCGATATTCAGTGGATGAACGCTGGTGCGTGCCGCACTTCGAGAAAATGACCTACGACAATTCCGAGCTGCTAAGGAATTTTCTGCATGGTTATCAGGTGACGCGCCAGCCGCTGTTCCGCGAAACTGCCGAAGGAATTATCGAGTGGGTCGGCGCGGTGCTTTCCGATCGCGAGCGCGGCGGCTTCTACGGCAGCCAGGACGCGGATCAAACGTTGGACGATGACGGCGATTATTTTACTTGGACGCTGGCGGAAGTTCGCGCTGTGTTATCGCCGCAAGAATCTCGCGTGATTGAGATCCGTTACGACGTTGGCCCGCGCGGCGAAATGCACCACAATCCGGCAAAAAATGTGTTGTGGATTGCGGCGAGCCAGGAAGAAATCGCCCAGGCCTTGAAAACCACGCCGGAAGATGTGGCGCTGCTTCTCGCGCGAGCCAAGGGCAAGCTGCTGGCCGCGCGGCTGCAGCGGAATCCCACACCGGCGATAGATACGACGATTTATGTCGCTTGGAATGCGATGTTCGTCTCTGCGTATCTGGAAGTCGCGCGCGTGCTGGGCCGTGACGATTGCCGCGCGTTCGCACTGAACACGCTGGAACGCATCTTAGCCGAGGCCTGGGATGACGCGAAGGGTTTCCGCCATCGCGTCGGCGGGCCGCGTCTGGAAGGCTCGCTCGACGACCAGATTTTCGCCGCCGCCGCGCTGCTCGACGCGTATGAAGCGACGCTCGACCGGCGCTATTTCGACATTGCCGAGCGCGCTGTGCGTCTCGCCGTGGAGCGCTACGGCGATCCCGATGGCGGCGGATTTTTCGATCGAGCGAAAGATGCGGCGCCGATGGGCGGCCTGGACGTGCGGCGCAAACCGCTGCAGGATTCGCCGACGCCCGGCGCAAATTCCGTCGCGGTGATTGTGCTCGATCGCCTCTACGCTTTCACTGGTGAAAAGCTATATCGCGAGTGGGCGGAAAAGACGCTGGAAGCTTTCGTCGGACTCGTACCGCAATATGGACTATTCGCCGCGACATACGGGCTGGCAGCACTGCTGCACGCGCGGCATCCGTTGCAGGTGGCAGTCCTGGGCGCGGCGGGCGATACGCGAGCGGCGGAGCTCGAAAAATGCGCGAACGAAGTCTATCGTTTCGGCAAAGCAGTGCTGCGCGTCACACCCGAAACGCTGGCTTCAGTTTCGCTCGCGCCCGCGCTGCGTGAAACGCTGCCGCACCTCGATGCCGCCAAAGCGCAGGCGCTGGTCTGCGTCGAAACGACCTGCTACCCGCCCTTGACCGATGCCGCGAAACTCGAAGCGTTGCTCACAGGAGCCGCGGCTACCACAGCTGCGCCCTGATCCGAACAAACTTCGTGCGTCACCTTCGCAAGTTGCTGTGCATCGAACGCAGTGCAATAATGCTGCATTCGGCGGGACTGCCGTTTCAGGATTGGTGTACACGGGGGCTTTATGGCGATGAGGGATGCATGGATCGAAAAGCGCGCTGCGGCGATGAACGGCGGGGTGCGCAATTTCTCGCAGATGCACTACGCGCGCAAGGGCGTCGTAACCGAAGAAATGGAGTACGTCGCCAAGCGTGAAAAACTTACACCGGAGCTAGTGCGCGATGAGGTCGCGCGCGGCCGGGCGATC
>Ga0116105_1000045_pt1 | contig 46468 bp, 30 predicted proteins | sample June2015DPH_6_20_FD_89716 | JGI IMG/M metagenome (GOLD analysis project Ga0116105, IMG submission 89716) | Peatland microbial communities from SPRUCE experiment site at the Marcell Experimental Forest, Minnesota, USA - June2015DPH_6_10 | ecosystem: Environmental > Terrestrial > Soil > Wetlands >... | reverse complement strand
TCGCGCGACGTGGGCTTCAGGTTCCAACTGAGCAGGACGTCTTGGAGAATTCTCCGGTTGGTGGAATTGTCGTCGACAATCAATGCGGCAACGTCGCGAATCGCTGCCAGCTCGATGGATTCGGCCGAATTTGGCTGCCGCTTTCGCAGCGCGAACGGCAAGCGGAAATGGAACGTGCTCCCCTGGCCGAGAACACTTTCCACCCAAATGCTACCGCTCATCAGCTCCACAAGATTTTTGCAGATTGCCAAGCCCAGTCCGTTGCCGCCATATTTGCGCGTCATGGAAGCATCCGCCTGCGTGAAGGATTCAAAGATCTGATCCTGTGCCGCCGGGGAAATGCCGATACCCGTGTCATGAACCGTCAATTCCAGGATTGCGCTGTCATCCGTTTCTTCTTCGCACTGCACCCGGACCACCACCTCGCCTTGCGAAGTGAACTTGATCGCATTGCCGATCAGATTTACCAATATTTGGCGCAGACGGCTGGGATCCCCCCGCAGGTTGTCCGGTACTTCGGGCGGGATATCGCACAACAATTCCAGCCCCCGCCTGCGCGCCTGCAAACCGAGCCCCTTCACGGAACTTTCCAGGTTGTCGCGTAAACTGAAGTCGAAGATTTCCAAATCGAGTTTTCCCGCTTCGATTTTGGAGAAATCAAGAATGTCATTGAGCAAAGCAAGTAAGGATTCTGCCGAGGATTTGGCCGTGCTGATGAGCTCGCGCTGCTCGCTGGTGAGTTCGGTGTCCTGGGCGAGTTCGATCAAGCCGATTACTCCGTTCATCGGCGTGCGGATTTCGTGGCTCATATTGGCCAGAAATTGACTTTTTGCCTGGCTGCCCGCTTCGGCGGCCTCCTTGGCCTTCTTCAACTCGGCGCTATGCTCCTCGTCGGCCTTGTGCCTGCGCTCCTGCGAGAGCTGGAGCGATTCGAGCATGCGATTTATTCCGTCCGCCAGGGTGGTGATTTCATCGTGGCCGCTCGAAGAGACTCGTGCCGCGAGATCGCTGGTTGCGCCGATTCCCGCCACGCTGGAATCTAGTTCTTCCAGGCGGGTCAGCACCGATTTTTCCAAAAGCCACAAAATTAGCAGCGCACCGGCAACTACGATACACAGCGTAGCCCCGCCTACGTATACCTGGCTGACCCGTCCTTGGCGGTAGATTGCGCGTGGCATTTCGATGCGCAGTATGAGCGCCGGCTGTCCGTAAATGTCGCTCAGGGAAACGTAACTCACGATCGTTTTTTCATCGAGCGGCAGGACATACGCCGGCGCTGGCGCCAGCATTGGCGCCGAGGTCGGCAGGTTCGCACGCGCCTTGGCCACGTCATCGGGATATTGCTGATCCATACGAAACGCGGCGACTGCACCCACACCGTGTCGCTGCACCAGTCCTTGCAATGCGCGCGAGTCCAAATATCGTGCGGTTACCAGCGTTCCCCGCGCTGGGCCAGCGTAGTTGGTGTGCACGATCGGGCGGGACACAACGAGCAACGGGCCGCTGGCAAGAAGAATCAGGCCGACAACCCTGTCTCGTGGACCGTTGAATTGCAGGAGGCGATCCGTAGACGAAATGTGGGCGCTCAGATCGTCCGGCAACTCCAGCGCGCTTTGTGTAGCCTTAACAAATCCATTCGCGGAGACCGTGTTTCCTGCGCGGTCAGCGAATATCAGGTAGTTGACTCCTTTTTGCTCCAGCCATCCGTTTGGGCCATCGCCCAGTATTGAATAAAGATATTTTGCCGTGGGTCGCGGCATGCTGTCATAAGTGTCGTCATAGACGGAGATATCCTCGTTGGCCTGGTCGAGTTTTTCGAACTCCTCCCGTAGTTCCGCCTGTACGTCCAACGTGGTTTCCCGGGCTTGCAGATTTTCTAAGACCAGGAAACGACCCAGCGTGAAATATTGCGACGCGGTGTACAGCGTGCAGATCACCGCGATGGCGCTGATGCCGAGGATGAGCAGGACTCGGAGGCGGAGTTTCATGCCGTTGACTCTAGAACTCGTCGCGTTGTCAGCCTCAGATACATGGCGTAATTCTTCTCAGGAAGCATGACCGTGCCCCAGCCGTCGCACCTCCGGCATTCGAGCGCAGTGATCCAGCACGTGTTCCGACGACGGTTGGGCGCAACTCTATTGCGAGCAATTGAACGCCCCAAAGGTGAATCGGCGGTTTCACTAAGTTCATGAATCTCAATTGGTTTGAGCGGAGTCTGCAACTGGCCCGGGGAATCCGGCGCAGAACCGAGTTCCAAGTCGGCACTCCTATGTGCCGATGGAACAGAATTCGGTGCGTCGGCTTGCGCCTCGCCTTTCGGGAACTTTTCCTTGACCTACGAGGAACTCTGGATGGCAACTGCACAACACACATTAGGGAGAATGGATCATGGCACTTTATTCAAAGGCTTCTTTCGCGGCGCTGGCACTGGGGATGGCGCTGAGTTGCTCTCCGCTTCTGGCGCAAGATGGTTCGCCGGATTCACCCGCCCAGCATCAAGGAGTGCGGGATGGGTTCGGCGCGCGCCGTGGATCGATGGCCTCGGGTGAGAACCAAGGCCGATGGAGCCATCGGCACGGCGGTTTCGGCCGCAACGGCCGCAGAGGACGGCGGCGTTCCGGTTTCGCACGCCTTCTGAACGACGCTTCCATCCGTCAGCAAGTCGGCATCACGGACGAACAGGCCGCCACGATTCGTAAGCAGGAACTCGACTTCCGCAAGACCGAGATCCGCGGCCGCGCCGATCTCGAGGTGAAGCGTCTTGACTTGAAGGCTCTGCTCGCCGCCGACAAGCCGGACCGTGTCGCGATCGACGCGAAGCTGCAGGAAATCAGCGCCGCGCAATTATCGCTGCAGAAATCATCGATTGATTATCGCTTGAGCATGCGCGACGCAATCACTCCAGCGCAACGAGAAAAGCTGAGGCGCCTGATGCGTGACCGCTGGCAGCGCGCTCGTGGTTCTGATCGCGCGGGCCGGCAAGGCGGAGGGCGCAGTGGCACACGAGGTCCGGCTGCGACGCCTGACTCGCAAGGCAAGCCGCAATCGAACGACTAGGGGAACCAAAGCGGACGCCGGGCACGTACACCCTGAAACGCCGACGGCGCTACGCCGGAGGTACGCAGCGCCGTCACGCGCGAGGACTTATTTCCCGGTGTAGACCACTCGCCAGATGCTGTTCGACCCGTCGTCAGTGACCAGCAACGATCCATCCGGCGCTACGGTAATCCCCACAGGTCGGCCCCAGACGTTTCCTGTGGGTAGCACGAACCCGGTGAGGAAGTCCTCGTAGTCTCCGCTGGCGTGGCCGGTCTGGTGCAACGGCACGCGAATCACTTCGTAGCCGGCGCGCAACGATTTGTTCCACGAGCCGTGCTCCGAAGCAAAAATATCGCCCTTATATTCCGCCGGGAATTGCTTGCCTTCATAGAATGCGATTTCCAGCGAAGCATTGTGCGGTTGCAACAGCACATCTGGCGTAATTACTTTATCTTTCAGCTCCGGATGTTTTCCCTGGTGCCGCGGATCTTGATTGCCGCCCATGTACCACCAGGGCCAGCCGTAAAAGCCGCCTTTCTGCACGTGCGTGATGTAGTCCGGCACTAGATTGTCGCCCAGCCCGTCGCGCTCGTTCACGGAGCACCACAGTTCGCCAGTATCGGGACTGAACGCGATGCCTCCGCCAGCATTGCGTATGCCATATGCGTAGACGGTCAAATCGCTGCCGTCTGGATTGAATTCCAAAATGTCGGCGCGATTTTTTTCCTCTGGCGTTGTGTCCGGATCGTCCACGTTTGAGCCCGATCCCACGGCGACCAGCATTTTCTTTCCGTCTGCGGTGAATTGCACCGAGCGCGTCCAATGTCCTCCGCCACCCGGCACGTCCACAATGTGCTGTTGCGGACCGCGTGCTTTTAGATCGCCATTCTGATACGGAAAGCGCACGACCGCGCCGATCGTGCCGATGTAAACCCACTGCGGATCGGGGCCCGGCGGATAAAACGCAATTCCGTACGGTTGCTTCAGGCCCGTCGCGAACGATTCCACCTGTTGCGGCTTGCCATCGGTGGTGATGCCGCGAAAAACCTTCACGTCACCTGGTTCGCTTTCAGCGACGAAAAAATCACCGTTCGGCGCGGTCACGATCAGCCGCGGATTATTCAGCCCGCTTGCATATTGCTGAACGCTGAAGCCCGGAAGAGTTTTCGGCCATGCGTCGCTTGGGCGTGCTACCACCCTCGGGCCGTTGTTGGCCGACTTCGTCGCAAAGGGTTGCGGCAAATCCTGCACCGTGATTTTGCGAACGGTGCCGGGTTTTTCGAAACGATAATCCGTAAATGGAGCATTGGGAGGCGTTCCGGTAGTCTCGGCGTTGCTTGTGGCAGGCGCAGCTCCGACTTTCGCTGTCGCCAACGGTGGATTCGCACCGCCTAGCGCTTTCAGATAGGTAACGAGCTGCCAGCGCTGCTGCTCGCTCAAACTCGACCATGACGGCATTCCGTCGTTCGGATCGCCCTGAGTAATGAACCAGAAAATTGCGCCGTCCGGTGCGCTCTGCGTTGGCCCTTTGGCCAATGCGGGGATGTTGCCGGTGCCCCCTCCTGTCGGTCCGTGGCACGAAGCGCAATGTCGTGCGAACAAATTTGCTCCAGCCTGCGCCGCCGCGCGCTTTCCGGCATAAGGGTTCTTGGTTTGTTCAGCCGTTGCGGGCGCATCGTGGAAAGTAGCAGTCTGAGCTTCGACTGGTAAACACGCGCCGATTGCGGCGAATACAATTGCGAATAGGAATACGAAGCATGCGGATTTGCAGCTCTCCCAGCTTGCGTTACTTGCAGCGCCCAAGGTGCCCTCCCGAGCATTAATAGAGTCAATTTCCGAGGTCTAGCTCTTCGTACCGTCGTTCCGACGCGCATCATTTTACCTCTTCGATTAGAGAGATCAAAAAATGCCAAGGTTCGTGAGGCTCGATCGAGGTGGCAGCGGTGCGCGGATCGCGGCGTATCGTCAGGTCGCTCGCAGAGTTCTGATTGACTCGCAGCGACAAATCTCACGTGAAAACGGGCATTCTGAGCGTGATTTCGCCCCGCGCTATGCTGTTGACTAACTAGATGCTTAGCCTGCGAAACATACGAATTGTCGCTTTTCCCGTGCACTTTCGCGGCAACTGTGTTATTGTTGTTTTGCGCTTAATACCTCGGTTGTGTTGTGCGGCCTCTGGTGAGCAGTTGATCTGAGATTACCCGCCCTTCAGTTCTCTCCGTAAGTCTTCAGCGTAATTTAAAACAAAGACTGGCAAGACCAGTTTGCAGTGCCCGCACCCGATGTGTGCAATACGTGTGTGCGCGCCGCGACGGCTTCCGCCAGATAGAAGGCAACTCCAAGATGGATAGTATTACCGAAACATTTTCACAAATGGCGATCTCCGCTTATACCAAAGAGCGGCTGGCATTCGCCAAATTCTCGATTCCCACGCCCGTGCAGACTGCGGCAATTCCGCAAGCATTGGCCGGGAAAGATGTGCTGGCAACCGCGCAGACCGGCACTGGCAAGACGCTTGCGTTCTTGATTCCAGTGATGGAGCGCATGCTGCAGGAAAAGACGCCGGGAATCGCGGCGCTCGCGCTCGTTCCTACGCGCGAACTTGCGATGCAGGTCGTCGAGCAGTACAACGCGTTGCGCGGCAAGCTGCTCGGTCCCGCGGCGCTGGTCGTCGGTGGATTGTCCGAAGGGCAGCAACTTACCAACTTGCGCAAAGGCGCGCGGCTGGTGGTTGCGACTCCCGGGCGATTGGAGGATTTCCTCTCGCGCAAGCTCGTGCATTTCCGCGATCTGCGCGTGCTGATTCTCGATGAAGCCGATCGCATGCTGGACATGGGATTTCTTCCCGCAATCCGCAGAATCGCTTCAGTGCTGCCGAAAGAACGGCAGACACTGTGCTTTTCCGCGACGCTGGAAGCTTCCGTCGTACATCTCGTGAAGGATTACATGCGGAACCCGGTGCGACTGGCATTCGGATCCGTCCTGAAGCCATCTGAGAATGTCCGCGTGCAGGCTTTCGAAGTTGCGACCGATCGCAAACTGCCGTTGTTGCATCGTTTGCTCGCCAAGGAAACCGGCCGTTGCCTCATCTTCACGCGCACCAAGCGTGGAGCGGAGCGGCTTTCCATTACGCTGAGCCGCGATGGATTCGCTGCATCCACGATTCACGGTGGACGCACACAGTCGCAACGCACCGCGGCCTTGACGGGATTCCAGCAGGGACGCATACGCGTCCTGGTGGCGACCGACCTGGCATCGCGCGGGATTCACGTGCAGGACATCGCGCACGTGATTAACTACGACTTGCCGGACATCGCCGAGAACTTCATCCACCGCGTCGGACGCACGGGACGCGCGGGCGGGCACGGCGTAGCGTCCACGCTTTTTGGCAGAGAGCAGCGCTCCGAGCTGATGGCTCTGGAACGCACTCTGGGCATCAAGATGGAGCGCATGCGCGCGGAAGGCGACCCGGGAGAGAAGCAACCACCCGCGGTGAAGAGCGCGCTGGAACGTTTTCAGTCCAACACCAAATCACGCATCGGCCAGCTTCCAGGAGAAATCCTGCAAGCGCAGGTGTAATACCGGCCCCAAATCGGTGAGCAGCGCGGCGTTGCAAAACGCGGCTGCGTCCGGAGACAAAGCAAGGTTTTGATTTAGAAAGTTGCAGACAGAAAGCAGAAAGAAACGGCGGTCCCGCCAAAACGGGCCCGCCGTTTTTATTTTTACGGCATCACAAAGCTAGATTATTTTGTCGTGCTTTTGCAGATTGTGTCTCGCGCACAGAAGTTGAATGTTCTTTGCGAGCAGAGATGAGCCACCGCGAGAGTAAGGAACGTCGTGGTCGAAGTGAAGATTATCCTTACTCCCACACATCACGCACTTGCCCTTGTCCCTCTTCCACACTTCTACTTTCACAGCCGTCGGAATCAGTCGATTATGGGGCAGCTCTTGAGCCCGACCAAGTTCCGCGCTGACCGCATTGGCGCTCGGGACAAGCTTGAATTTGAAAACCTTCCGGCGAGCAGTTTTTTCTTCCCACGCATCGAGAAGATCAAAGAGTCCAGCGTAAGCCCAGACTCCGTCGCGAATCTTTTCATACACCTTGACCAATTCCGGAGAAGATTCTCCTTGTTTCGTCCGCCTTGCGGCTTCGAAAAAGAGGCCGTTTTGAGTTAGCTTGCCGGACGGCAAAGTTCGTGGTTGATTGACTGTTTTGGGGTTCGGACCACCGGTTTTTCGCGCGACGTCGTGTCCTTCATAGAGCAGAGTCTTGCCATCATCTTCAATTCTATCGGCATACGGCGCACCGCGCCGCAGGCTCACTGGAATGACGCTGGTGCTTGCCCTCAAACGGAAATTCATTCCGCGCTGAAGGCTCGCAGATTCTTCCTGACACATTTCGAGGTAAGAAATAACGTCGCCTGGAGCAATCACGATCGTTCTTCTAGAAGCCGGGTGCGCCGGTGGAGGCGGGGCGGACTTCGCCGGATTCTACGCCGAAGCGGAGGCGTTCGAAGTAGGTTTGCGCAAGCGACATGAGGCCGGTGTAGAGGTAGCCCCAGACGAAAAGCAGCAGGAAGGGGACGGTGGCGTAGTTTTCATTTTGCAGCGCGTAGACTACCCCTGCTGCGAAATACAATCCCAGCAGGACTTCGGCGAAGGGCATCCACCCGGCGCTCTTGTGATATTTCTTTTTGGCCCAGACGCCATCGCCCTGCGCGCCTGCTTCCACGCGATATTTCGGAGTGCGCACGAATTCAGATTTTACGCCGACGATCGCTTCGATCACCGCTAGCGCGTTGCGCACGGAAAGGCCGATGCCCACCGCCATCACGAACGGCAAATACAGGAATGTGCGCTTCCAGGTCTTCGGGTACAACGCGCGCTCGGCGGCTAGATAAAACGACGAGATCGAGCAGGTGGACGCGAGGAACAGAGGCAGGTCGATCACCAGCACCTGAAACCAGCCTTGGTAGAAGCGCACGATCATCGCCGGCAGCAAAATCATGGACATGAAAACCATCAGCGGATAGCTGATGTTGGCGGTGAGGTGGAAGAATGCTTCGGCCTTGACGCTACCCGGAACATTCGAGCGCATTACGCGCGGCAGAATTTTCCTGGCCGTCTGCATCAGGCCCTTGGCCCAACGGGCTTGCTGCGATTTGAAAGCGTTCATTTCCACGGGCAGCTCAGAAGGGCATTCGATTTCCGGCAGATAAACGAAATGCCAGCCGCGCAACTGCGCGCGATAGGAAAGATCGGTGTCTTCAGTGAGCGTGTCGTGCTGCCAGCCGCCGGCGTCTTCAATTGCGGCGCGGCGCCAAATTCCGGCAGTACCGTTGAAATTGAAAAACAGGCCGGTGCGAAAGCGCGAGGAATGTTCGATGACGAAATGCCCGTCGAGCAGGATGGCTTCGACTTCGGTGAGCGCCGAATAGTTGCGGTTGATGTAGCTCCAGCGCGTCTGCGCCATGGCCAGCTTCGGATCGGCGAAATACGGCACGGTGCGCCGCAGAAAATCCGCCGGCGGGATAAAATCCGCGTCGAAAACAGCGACAAATTCTCCGAGCGCGGTGGTTAAACCTTCCTGCAGAGCGCCGGCCTTGAATCCCTCGCGATTGTCGCGATGAATGTAGCTGATGGGCAAGCCCAGGCCCTGGTAGCGTTCGACGCAATTGCGCGCGACTTCCTGCGTTTCGTCGGTGGAATCATCGAGCACCTGAATATCGAGCAACTCGTGCGGATAATCGAACGCAGCGATCGCTTCCACCAGCCGCTCGATGACGTAGCGTTCGTTGTAAATCGGAAGCTGCACGGTGACACGAGGCCATTCGGTGATTTCGGGAGGCGGACCAGCGACGCGTTTGCGATTTTTGTAATAGTTGTAAACCAGCGCGTAGCGGTGAATGCCGTACATCGCGAGGATCGTCATCACGAAGAAGTACGGCAGCATAATTGCGAAGTCGAAGGTATTCAGCTGGTAGAGGCCGCGAAACGGATTTAGTTGCGCGTCGGTATTGCGGCGCCAATAGTCGGAAACAGGGTTTCCAGGGGCCGAGGTCCAGCTGAGCGCGGAGCACACCGCCTGCGACGCTGCGTTGTGAAGCCAGATCACTGCCTACATTCCTCCGGGGCTAACCAGGATGCAACAAAGCAAAACGCGATAACGGTGGAACGGCCTGGGATCGCTGGGGTGTCGCCAAGCTAAGCACATGATTATACGGTGGTAAGGCGCGGTGTCAACGAGGTTAATGTGCGGGGAGATCCGTGCCGAAGTGAATCGTGATTGGTAAGTAGTGATTAGCGATCTGCACTTCGCCATCTGCGGCGGGTCAGCCGCGTGAACCGCCGCCCCTCGCCTAGAGCTTTTGGTCCCGGTGAATTTTGCGACATAGGTGATTTTGTTGCGGTTAGAAAATCGTTTCTCGTTTATTTCCATGGGATTGCGGAATTTCTGAATCCGGGTCTGTCGCGATTAGAAATGGAGCGATGGGTATTGCGCGGCTGGCGGTGGGTTGTCCAGTGGCGCGCCGATGCCGGCCGCGTAGCGAAAAGTGGTCCAAAACTAGCGATTGATTTTTGGAGCTGTGGTTTGTTCTCAATCAGTTGCATCGGTTTTCGATTATGTTTCGCTTGCGATTGAATCGGGTGGTGACGAGTGGCTAGCGCTGAGTGAAGAGAGAAAGGCCGGGCGTGATTGGCGGTCTGGGACCGGTGAAGGGCGCGGAGGACGATGCGGATTCGCGGCGGCCGCGCCGGGTGGCAGAGGGAGTTGCGCGATTGTGATAGCGATTTCATTTTTTGGTGTCGGTTTGAAGCTAGCACGATGAAAAGGCGAAAACAGCTGGGCGTTGGGACAGCCGCGGATCAGAAATGGTACAGAACTAGTACTTACTGTACGAAAATGAGGTGCCACCTGTACTTTTTGCCGTGAGTGCGGAGTGGCTATCCGTTGTGACAGGTCGCGATCGGCCGAGACGGTGGTGCTTGTGTGCTTGACGTTGCAGAGCAAAGATCCGAAAGTGAAGACATGCCGAAGAAAAAAATGACGAAGGAACGCGCCGCCGAATTGCTTACCGATCTCGCGCCGGAACACCTTGCCGGCTATCCTCCAGCGAAGCGCGATGCCAAAATTCGGGCCTTCCAAGAAAAAGCCGCCGCCCTTGAGAAATATCGCGGCATTGGCAATCCGGGGATTCCGTCCGGCCGTAAGGCGATCGTTCGAATCATCCGCCAGCTTCGCGGCCGATGACCACCGCAACTAGCTGAGACATTTTCGTTGCGCGTTGACAGGTGCGGGCGCGGCTCTTACCATGGCTGCGTTTGCGCTGCGTCGAGGTTTGGCTTGGCCGAGGAGAAACGCTCCGATGAATGTATCTAGGAACCGTTTGCCATTTGTTTTGCTCGTGGTGGTGATGATCGGAGCGGGATTCGCGTTGCTAGCTGCGCAATTCATGGCGCTCAGCGAGGTTCATGCGGCGCGTGTGGCGCACGCTGCGGGCTTGGCGTCGGCTGCGACTTCTACGTTCACCGCGACTACGGCGCAGCGTGGTTCGGATAATCCGGTCCTGGCTAAGGCTTACCGGTTTGAGCGTGGGGGATGGATTTACGTGCATCTGGAGGGGGCGCCGCACGATATCGGGTATCAGCATGGATTTTTGCTGGCTTCGGAGATTTCCGATGGGTTTGCGGCGGCAAGTCTGGAGATGACGCACAGCAGCAATCGCGACTGGGAATTTTTCCGGCGGGCGGCGCGCGAGATGCTTTGGCCGAAGATCGATCCGGAATATCAGGCGGAGCTGCAGGGGATTGTGGAAGGACTGCGGGCGCGGCGCGTCAATCTGGACCTTTACGACATCGTGGCGCTGAATGCGTTTATGGAGCTGCCTGATTACTACGTCCCATGGCTTGACAAGCAAACCAGCGGGCAAACGCGCGGGCAGAGCAGTGGAGAGACCGAAGGCGGGCAGAAGGGCGGAGCGAAGAAGGAATCCAGTGCAGCGGCAACCTACGAAGGGCACTGCAGTGCGTTCGTGGCGACGGGAAGTTACACGAAGGATCACCAAATCGTGATGGCGCACAACAACTGGACCAGCTACCTCGAGGGCGCGCGCTGGAAAATCATTTTCGATATCGTGCCGCAGACTGGTTACGCGATGTTGATGGACGGTTACCCTGGAGTGATCGTAAGCGACGACGATTTCGGCGTCAATTCGGATGGATTGATGGTGACCGAGACTACCATCACGGATTTCCACGGCTGGGATCCGAACGGCAAGCCGGAATTCGTGCGCGCGCGCAAGGCGATGCAGTACGCTGGCTCGATTGATGAATACGTGAAAATCATGCTGGATGGAAACAACGGCGGGTACGCGAATGACTGGCTGCTGGCGGACCGAAAGACAAACGAGATCGCGCGGTTCGAATTGGGATTGAAACATTCGAAAGTGTGGCGCACCAGGGATGGGTATTTTGTGGGGTCGAATTTTGCGAGCGATCCGGATGTGTTGAAGGATGAGACCACTTTTGATGTGACGAATCTGGCGGCTTCGGCGAACGCGCGGCACGTGCGCTGGGACGAATTAATGGCGGCGAACATGGGGAAGATTGATACCACCCTAGCCGAAGGATTTCTGGCGGACCATTACGACAGCTACACGAAGCAGACGGGCGCGAACCGGCGCACGCTTTGCGGGCACGGCGATGCGGCGACGCCGGGCGATCCGAGTTTCGCGATGAAACCCTACAATCCGTTTGGCGCGGTCGAGGGCAAGGTGATGGACACGCACCTGGCGGAGACAATGAGCTTCGTTGCGCGCATCGGGCATCCCTGCGGCACTGATTTCAAATCGCAGCCGTTTCTTGATCAACATCCGGATTATAGGTGGCAAGCTGCGGTGCTGACGGATATGAACGCGGGGCCGTGGACCGCGTATCACGCGGGGGAACACGCACCGAATCCATGAGGTTGGAATTTGTTGCGGTACTCGCGAGAAGCCGCGTCATAAATGTCGGCAGAGCGATGGAGGAGCGAGGCCTCAGCGGCTAAGGTCGCTGAGATCTTGCGGCGGTTGCGGCACGGCTGAAGCCGTGCCCTGACGAAAATCAGCCGCATCCACACACTCTTGAGCTGCGCGGGAAAATTGGCGGCGCGCGGGACCGCCGGTTGGGACACGGTTGCCGACGGCCCGAGCGATGCCAGTATGTAAATGAACTGCTGCTGACGAGTTACGCTAGCTTCCTCGCTGAACTCGCAGGTTGTTGGTTACCGAGAATACGTTCGGGACGCTATTGGCGCGAAGACCGGCCACATCCTTATCCGCTTGGTTGTCCACCGCGCCTTCCAGGGTCACGTGGCCGTTGTTCACGATGATGTGAATTCCAGGAATCGTGCCCCAGGCGTAGCGCTGTAGCGACGGAAAAGAATAGATCTCGCGCAATTCGGCGCGGCGGATTTGGTCGTCGAAGTTTGAAACAGGAAGTACCTGAATCTGGTTGTCCACTTCCTGCACGCCCTCGATGTGTTTTACGACCGACGCTGCGTCATCCTTCAGTACGGGGCGAACCACCTGGCCCGAAAGGATGACTTTGTTTCCCTGTACGGAGTATTCGAGATTGTCGAACACCGAATACCACGGGAGCATCACGAGCTGGTGGCGCACTTGATTGGCGAGCCACGCTTCGGAATTTGGGTTCCCGTTCGGCGACGGATTGCGGTTTGAAGCCGGCGCGGCCGCGAAACTGCTCGTAGCCGACAGGGTCAAACTCATCGCCAAAATCAACGTCCACAGCAACGACGCTGTGAAACTTCTGCCTGCGAACTTCTTCATGACCTTTCCTCTCTTTGGCCCCCACATTTCGATTAGATGCGAATTGTCGGCGGAAGGATTGCGGACGGACCAGGCGTAAATAGCGGCAACGCAGCGGGGATCGAGCTGCAGGCCGGCGACTCAGTCAATGAACTGGTGCGTTGAGGGCGGCCACCAATTCAACGAAAGTTTCGGCGTGCAGGGCTTGGTCGATCGCTTCTTTGCGGCTGAAGAGTTCGCCGGCATCGAGCAGGAGATCGTGCTGGGATTGGTTGTCGCCGGTAAGAATTAGAATGATGAGCCTCGCTGGTTTTCCGTCGCGCCCGTCGAAGTCGATTCCTTGGGCGACCCTGCCTACTACTACCAAAGGCTCGAGCAAGCCGTTGACGCGCGCGTGCGGAACGGCCAGGCCGTTTTCCCAACCGCTGGTGGTGACTCGCTCGCGTTCCTGAACCAGGCGTAGGAATCTTTCCGGAGAGTTGCTGGCGGCTTCGGCTGCGGCGATGCACATCTCCTGCAGGACTTGCTGCTTGGATTGCGATTTCAGCTCGGGGAAAAAAAGTTTGGCGTTGACGGTGTCTTTTAACGTGATGGTGCGGCGACGGCGAATCAGAAATTTGATGGCGGGCGCGGAAACGAGCGACGTAAAAAGCGCCATGATCACCAGAGCCACGAACATGGTTTCGCGAATCAGGCCGAGCTGCAGGGCCAGAAGGCCGAGAATCATTTCCATGGCGCCGCGCGCGTTCATGGCCAAGCCGACGCCCCAGGAAGTGCGGCGATCCATACCGCCGAGGCGCGCGCCCATTCCGGCGCCGAGCAGCTTGCCGACGCAGGCCACGCCGATGACAGTGGCGGTGATGGGGAGATTGAAATTTGCGACGAAATTGGTGCGCAGGCCGATGCTGGCAAAAAAGAAGGGGGCGAAGACGTTGGTGACGATGCCGTGGATCAGCTCGGAGGTACGTTTACGCAGGTGGGTGGATTCACCGACCGCGATGCCGATGATGAACGCGCCGAAGACAGCGTGAATGCCGGCATATTCGGCGAACGCGGCTGCGCCCAGCGTGAGGGTGAAGATGAAGCCGAGGACTCCGCCGGGCCAACTGGTGTGAGCTTGGATATGAGGCAAGAGCTTATCAATCAGCCAGCGGACGACCGTTAGCGCGATGACTACGAAAGCGAGCACCAGGAGGATGGTGCGTTTCACTCCTGCCATGGAGGTGCCGCCGCCGGTCATCATGCCGAGGATCATGGAGAAGAGAATCCAGCCGACGAGGTCGTCGAACATAGCGGAGGACATGACGACCGTGCCCATTTCGCTGCGCAGGAGGTTGAGGTCCATGAGGATTTTGGCGATGACGGGCAGCGCGGAGATGGAAAGCGCAGTGCCGACGAAGAGCGCGAAAATCAGACGGTCGGCGCCGGGGGCTGCGCCGAGAAAGCGCGGAAATAATCCGGCGGCGCCGAAGCCGAACGCGAAGGGAATGATTACGCCGAAGAAGCTGACGAGGAGCGCGCTTTTGCCTTGGCGGAAGATGCTGCGCAGGTCAATTTCCAGGCCGGCGATGAGCAGGAAGAATACGACGCCCAGGGTGGTAACGGTTTCCAGCGCGATGGGAAGGTTGCCGGTGGCTGGAAAAATAAATGCGTACAATTCGGGTTTGAAATGGCCCAGGAGAGTGGGACCGAGCAGAATTCCGGCGAAAATTTCGCCGAGCACCGAGGGCTGATCGAGCTTTTGCATGATCTCGCCGGCGAGCTTGGCGGCGCCGAGCAGCACCGCCAAAGCGATGAACAGATGCATTATGTCGTGTGGAGCGAGATGCGGCATTCGCTGGGGCCTCTGGCGTGCAGAGAGAGAGTAGGTCGAGTTCGTGTTTAACACGGGCAGGGGGGTATCGCAACAGAATGCGGCAGCCGATATGGAAGTTATTGAGACGAGCAGCGACCCATTATGGGACTTCGATTTGCGGCTTGATGGGTTCCGGTTTTGCTAGTTGCATTATGGTAATTGGTGCTCAAGCGCCTGCTATCTAATTGAGCGCACCATGCTTAGCGGCGCTGGAAATCACTGTGCCGAGATGCTACAAAGCAATGAGCTTGTGAGCAGGTGTGTCCGTGGCCGAAAATTGCAGTGCTAAAGGCTGTAAGATCAACGTCCCCGCGGGGTTAGCGGCGGAGCATCTGTGCGTCATGCACTTCACTTTATTTATTGAAAATGAGTGCGCGGAGATGCGGCGGGAGACGGCGCTCGGTAATACCAACCACGAACGCCAGATGGAATTCATCACGAAGATTTCAGGGCGGGGTGAAGCACTGGTGCACGTCGCAACCAGCGGATTTCCGATGTCCGATGAATTGAAGGCGCGGGTGCTGAGCACTTTACTCACTTTGATGAATACACGCGAGAATATGGATCGCGCGGCGATGCGGCAGTCCGCGCTGCGGCGATTTGTAGGGTGATTGACTTACGGTAGAAATGCCCGGTCCGGCTGCGCCAGACCGGCCGCTACATAATTCAAAACCAGCGACAATCTAGACATGATCTAGGCACCGACGTAGCGGGCGTAGAGTGAGCGCGCGATGGCGGGATCTTTTGTGCCTTTGATGATGGCGCGGCCGTCGGCAAAGACGGTCATTTCGTAGGTCGAAATGCGGAAACGCAGCAGGAATTCATTGTGATGCACGCCGTCGGCTGAGGCTTTGAGGATGCGGCGGCCCAGCTCGTCGAGGTCGAGGCTGCGTCCACGTTCGTGGATTTGCACGGAATCGCGACCGCACATGGTGATGTGCGGCTGAGCTTCGCCCTCGAGATAGGTGAATTCGCGGCGCACGCAAGCGCGGCAATTTGTTTGGCGGGCGACGCGGATGGATTGGAAGCGTCCGGTCCAGACGTCGGTTGAGACCAAGCGTCCGTGCAGAGCTTCCGGTTTGCCGGCCAGAATTTTTGTGGCTTCGGCGGCTTCGACCGAGGCGATCACGCCGACTGCGGCGTTGAGCACACCTGCAGTGTCGCATGTGGCTTCGGCGCCGATCGCCGCGGATTTTTCATCGCCTTCCAGAAGACAAGCAAGACAGGCGGTTTCGCCGGGAAGAATCGTCATGGTGAGGCCGTAACTTCCGACTGCGGCGGCGTAAATCCAGGGGACATGCAGCGAGATTGCGGCGTCGTTCAGCAGCAAACGCGTCTGGAAATTGTCCGTGCCGTCTAGAATTAGCTGAAATCCACCGAGAAGTTCCGCGCAGTTCGCCGCGGTTAGGTCCGCGACGATACCTTCGACGCGCGCATCGGAATTGATGGCGCGCAGACGGCGTTCGGCGGCGACTGCCTTCGGCAATGCTTCGCGCGCGTCTGCTTCTTCAAAAAGCGTCTGGCGCTGGAGATTGGAAGGCTCGACAAAATCGCGGTCAATGATGCGCAACCGTCCTACACCGGCACGCACCAGCAGATTGGCGACGACGGTGCCTAGCGCACCGCAGCCTGCCAGGACCGCGCTCGCACCCAGGAGCTTTCGCTGGCCGTCCTCACCGATTCCGCCGAAGAGAATCTGACGGGAGTATTTTTCGCGCTGTTCGCTGTTCATTCTTGTAGTCTATTAGAGGCGGAGGAACTGTTCTCAATTCAATATCATAGCGCCTTTTCGCATCCGGCAGGCAACGCGGCTGTGCTAACCTTTCCTCTTACCTCCAAGGCGAATGAGAATCCCGTGGAATCGGCGATGCCCGCAAGCCTGTGCTTTTCAACAGACCGGGACTTGGGGAACCATTTTAATTTTCGGCGCGCTGCTGTGCAGCGTCCTTGCGGGGGTATCGGTATGCGCGCAAGAAAGCGAGGTCGAAGGCCAGACCGTCGCTGAAATCCGCATCGTAGACGACACTGGCAATACGCTGCCGGGCCCCTCCCCAGCTCTCCCGTTGGAAATCGGCAAGCCTTTTGATTTTGGCGCGGAACGCGAAAGTCTACGCGTGCTATATCGCACTGGCGATTTCGCGGACATACGAGTGACGGCCACTCCCGTGGCGCAGGGAGTGCACGTGGAATTCATCGTAGAGCGGAATTTTTACAACAACGTGGTGCGCGTGGAAGGCCTAAAAGAGCCGCCGACGGAAGCCGCTGCGCTGGCTTCCATGCGGCTGGCGCTGGGCGAGCCTTTTCGCGAAAGTTCGTTGCGCGAGGCCGTCGAACGGCTGAAGGATACGCTGAGCAGCGAAGGCCTTTATGAAGCCGACGTGAAGTGGACTCTCACGCCGCACCCCGCGACGCGGCAAATGGACATCCTGATAACCGTGGAGCCGGGGCCGCGCGCGGTGGTGGGTAGCTTCATCTTCAAAAATCAGACGCCTTACCCTGATGCGGAACTGGTCAGGCGGTCAAGAATGAAACTGAACCAGCCATTTACTTCGGCGCGGGTCACGCGCGCCTCGCAGCGTCTGAAAAAGTACCTCGTTGCTCAAGGGTACCTGGGCGCCGGCATTTTGATCACCGCGGGAAGCTATGATGCGAAATCCAACTTCCTCGCGTTGAACTACGATGTGACGGCCGGGCCGCGCGTGAGCGTGGCGGTGGGTGGTGCGCACATCCGTCAGGGCAAACTGCAGCAATTGCTGCCAATCTATGCCGAAGGCGCGGTGGACGAGGACTTGCTGCAGGAAGGTCGCCGCAATATTCGCGACTATTTTCAGCGGCAGGGATATTTCGACGCCGAGGTGGAGGTGAGTTCTCGCGACGACCCCAAGGCGGGCGTACGTCTGATCAGTTACGAGGTTACGCGCGGTGACCGTTCGCGGCTGGCCGGCGTTTCTTTCCGCGGAAACAAATATTTCAGCAAGGAACTGCTGGACGGCCGGCTGGCGCTGCAGCCGGCGTCGTTCGCCTCCAGCGGACGGTTCAGCCAGACGCTGGTACGCGACGATGGCGATTCCATTCGCGGGCTGTATCTTTCCAACGGTTTTCTAGATGTAAAAGTCACCTCCAGCGTCGACACCAACTATCAGGGCAAGAAGCAGAACCTTTTCGTTACGTTTCAGATCGTGGAAGGACCGCAGACGCTGGTGGAGGACTTGCAGATTGATGGCGATCACGCCATGAGCAAGGATGCTGTGCTCAATGTGGTGGGATCTTCTCCGGGGCAGCCTTATTCCGCGGCGGCGGTGGCAAGCGACCGCAACAATATTCTGGCGATGTACTACAACGATGGATTTCCCGAGGCGCGTTTTGACGACACGGCCACGCCGGGGAGCGCGCCGAACCGGATGAAGCTTGCTTATAAAATCACCGAGGGCCCACGCATCAGCGTGGCCAAGGTGTTGCTGACCGGCTATCAATTCACGCGGCCGGGAATTATCGCGCGGCAAGTGGTGATTCAGGCGAACGGTCCGTTGCGCGAGGGCGACGTAGTGGAGTCGCAGCGGCAACTTTACAATCTGGGAGTTTTCACGCGGGTGCAGATCGCTCCGCAAAATCCCACCGGGACGGATCCACAAAAAGTGATGGTGGTGGACGTACGGGAAGGCGGGCGGTACACGATCGGCTACGGGTTCGGTTTCGAAGTTCTGAAAATCGGGAACCCGTGCCCCAGCGTGCCGCCACCCAATGCGCCGCCCTGCAATCCGAACGGCACGCAGATCGCAGCAAGCCCGCGCGGCATTTTCGAAGTTTCGCGCGCGAATATGTTCGGGCGCGCGCAGACGTTGACCTTTAAAGTGCGAGCCAGCACGCTGCAGTACCGGGCGCTCGCGTCCTACACGGCCGACAACTTTCTCAACCACAAGTCGCTTAGCGCGGCCTTGACGGTGTTTGCGGATAAGACACTGGATGTGGCGACTTTCACGTCCGTCCGCTACGAAGCCCAGTTTCAAATCTCCGAGAAGCTTTCGCCATCGAGCTCGCTGCTGTACCGTTATTTTTTCCGCCGCGTGGTCGCGACCAACCTGAACGGCACAATTTCCGAAGACCAGATTCCTCTCTACAGCCAGCCCACGCTTGTGTCCGGTATCGGCATCACGTATGCGCGCGACCGAAGGGATAATCCCGCCGACCCAAAATCCGGAAACTTCAACACGGCGGACTTCAGCTATGCGGCAACGACGCTTGGATCGAGCGCGAGCTTTTTCCGTCTCTTCGTGCAGAATTCTTCCTACCATCCTTTTGGACGCGCCTTTGTGTTCGCGCGTTCGACGCGTTTCGGCGTGGAGTTACCCACGGGCACAACCACCGGGAATGCCCCCACAAACTGCGCCGACGTTACGACCACGGGACAGATCATTCCATTGCCCGAGCGTTTCTTCGCGGGCGGCGCCCAGTCGCTGCGCGGCTTCAGCCTGAACGAAGCCGGACCTCGCGATCCGTGCACGGGCTTCCCCATCGGCGGCCTGGCGTTACTGATCTTCAACCAGGAATTGCGTTTTCCGATGAGGTTGCCATGGATCGGCAACCGACTGGGTGGGACGGTGTTCTACGATGGCGGCAATGTGTACAGCGACGTGGATCACATCAGCCTTTCGTGGAAGTCCGCTTCACCCACGGAATTGAACTACTTTTCGCACACGGTGGGATTTGGCGTGCGCTATGCGACTCCGATCGGCCCGGTGCGCGTGGATTTCGGGTACCTGTTGAATCCGGCGGAGTATTCGGTGACGCCGACGCCGCCGACAGTGCCGCCGACGACGAACTATCGCGTCTCTCATTTCGGATTTTCTTTCAACATCGGGCCGGTGTTCTGATGCGACGCGCGCTGCTTATTTTCGGATTGCTGGCGTGGGGCGTGGGATCCGCAGCGAACTGCGCCAGCGCGCAGACGGACAGCCATTCGGAATTGCCGCCGGCTGTGGGCGCTGCAGGCTCGCCAGGTTCCTCGGGTTCTTCGGGTGCGCAGCAGGTGGATGGTGTGGCGGTGCGCATCGAAGACGACATCATCACCGAAAGCGAAGTGCGCGAGCTCGCCGCGTTTCAGATGCTGGTGGATGGAAAAACAAAACCGCGCGCGGAGTTGATCCGCGAACTGAGCGACCAATGGCTGATCCGTTCGGAGGCCAGCGCGACGAAGTACCCGCAAGTTCCGGCCGCAGACGTGGATCGCGCCTATGCGGAGTTCGTGAAGCAGTTTGGATCGGCGGAAGATTTTCAAAAGCGCCGCGCCGAGGCGGGATTGACGGAAGCCGCCGTGCGGCGCATGGTCGCCCAGCAGTTGTATCTTTCGCGCTTCATCGATTACCGGTTCCGGCCGGAAGCGCAGGTGAGCGATGAGCAGGTGGAGACGTATTACCGCGATGAATTCTCTCCGCAGTTGAAAGCGCGGAACGAGGCGGCGCCGCCGCTGGACGACGTAGAGGATACCATTCGGGAAGTGCTGATCCAGCGAGCCATCAGCGATCGCGCCGCGAAATGGCTGAGCGATTCGCGCGACCGGCTGAAGATTGACATTGTGGCGCCAGGAAGCGGCTCATGAAGATTCGCTGGCCACATGGGCTGGCCGCCGTGGTGCTGGGGATCTGTGTCGCTGCTGCGGTGGTGTTTTGCATTTTCGAATTTGGAATCGCGCAGCGCTGGGTACGTAATTCGTTGGTGCATCAACTGGAAGCGCGGACCGGCGCGCGCGTGGAACTGGGCGGTTTTCATTTGCATGCGCTGCGTTTGCGCGCGGAGCTCGATAACCTGACGCTGCATGGCTTAGAAACTTCCGCCGAGCCGCCGCTATTCCACGCAGACCGCGTGCAGGTGGGCATCACTGTGCTTTCGTTTCTGCACCGACAGTTCAAGATAGACGAGCTTCTGGTGGATCGTCCACAGCTGACAGTGCGCTTCGAAAAAAACGGTTCCAGTAATCTGCCCAAGCCGAAGACTCCGGCGAATGCCGGCCCCTGGCAGGAAACGCTATTCAATGTGCGTATTGAGCGGGTGGAGCTGCGCAATGGCAGCGCCAGCATCAACGACCGGCGCGTTCCGCTCGAGCTGAAGGGACAGAATCTGGCGTTTCTATTGCAGTACGTGCTGCCGGCAGAGGGCGGCGCGGCTTACGTGGGGAATCTTGGTTGGAACCAGGTGGAATTGGATTTGCAGCGAGACGTGCCCTTGCGTTTCGATCTTTCCGCGAAGTTCGTGTTGCACCACGACTCGTTTGAGCTGGACGAACTGGTTTGGAAGTCTCTGCAATCCGAACTGAATTTGCGCGCCGAGCTGCCGAGCTTCGCGCGCGCCGAATGGAATATGCATTATCGGGGGCGCCTGTCTCTGGAAGACGTGAGAAAAATATTTCGCGAGCCGCTTACGCCGGACTTGCTCGCGGATTTTTCCGGCGACGCGCAGTACAGGTCGGGTGATTGGACCGGCAGCGGGCACTTCGATGGCCATGACGTGAAGATGCCCTACCCGTGGTACCACGCCACCAACATGGAGGCCACCGGGAATTACACGATCGCGAAAAAAAAGCTGGTGGTGGAAAATCTGGGGATTCGCGCGCTGGAAGGTTCTCTGGACGGCCACTTGGAAATGGATTTGCCGACGCTGGCCTTCCGCACGCAGACGCATTTTCACCACGCCAGCCTGGCCGAGGCCATTCATGCTGTGAATAACATTGATTTCCCCATTGATACGCTGCACTGGGACGCTGGCATTGACGTGGATTCGTACAATACCTGGACGGCAAATTTCAAACATTTCACTACCAAGGGTATCTCGCGCTGGACGCCGCCGGCGGTGCTGAGTCCGGGAATGATTCCGGTGACGGCGCGGATTCTGTTCAACTACACGGAAGACACCGAGACTTGCGCGCTGGATCACAGCGAAATCACCACGCCGAATTCGCAGATTGAATTTGATGGGGCGCTGAGAGGCCTGGACACCACTTTGGAATTGGACTTGAAGGCGCAGAACCTGGTGGAGTGGGATGATTTGATCAATCGCATCCGAGGCGTGGATGTGGCTCCCACACGCGTCGCGGGCAGCATCACGTTTCGCGGACGCATTCTCGGCCCTATCTCGGGGCCTACATTCTCGGGACACATTCGCGCGACCGACGCTCGTTACGATACCTACCAATGGGACGAGATTTACGGCGACTTGGATTACTCGCTGGACGAATTCAAATTTAGCAAGGCAGTGGTGAGGCGAGGGCAGGCTTCGGTCAGCATGGATCTTGCCATGCAGCTCGATGGCGACTGGAGTTTTGTTCCGGCGAATGTGTGGTCGCTGACGGCGCAGACGACGCACGCGCCCAGCAAAGACGTGCAAGAGATGTTCGGCACATCGTATCCCGCGACGGCTACGATTTCCGGGACATTGAATGGCGGCGGCACCAGCGGCGAGCCGGTGCTGGATGCCAATTTTATTCTGGACGACATTCAAACCAAGGGACTGCACTTCGACCGGTTGAGCGGCAATTTGCATTTGGCGCGCGATGAGGTCCGGCTGTCGCACGCGGAATTGGGGCGCGACTCCGGGCGGGTTTTGGGGGATCTGCTTTATCGTCCAAAGGAAGGAACGACCGAATTCAACCTGACGGGCAACGGCATACAGCTCGACAAGATTCAAGCGTTGCAAAATCCCTCGCTGCCACTCGCGGGAAAACTTGATTTTGCGGTGCGTGGCAGCGGGCCGCTGCGCGCGCCGGCGGGGCAGGGCGATTTTCATGTGTTGGGATTGAAAATTGGCACGGATGAGGAAGGGGATTTCCACGGGCGGATCGATTCGGACGGGCAAGCTGTTCGCGTAGCGCTGAACTCGGAAGGGACGCATGGGCAATTGCAGGGGCAGCTCAGCATCGGATTGTCGGGCGACGAGGAAATTTCCGGGCGGCTTTCGGCGGTGCAGTTCGATCTGGATCCGCTGTTTTCGGCGGGGTTGCATTTGAAGAACCTGACGGGGCATAGCGTGGTGGACGGGAATTTCACTTTGGCCGGCGCGCTACGCAAGCCCGATTCGATAGAGGTGAATGCGGATATTTCGCGCATTTCGCTCGATTATTTGTTTGTTTCGTTGCAGAACGATGGGCCGGTGCAATTCATTTATCACCGCAACGAAATTCGGATCGCGCAGGCGCATCTGCATGGACCCGATTCGGATTTTCAGATCAGCGGCTCGGCGCGATTTGACCGCGATCGTCCCGTGCATGTGACCGTAACGGGCGCGGTGAACCTGGGTTTGCTGAAAGGAATGATGCCGGACATGCGTGCGCAAGGGGAGGCGAACGTGAATGTGGCGATCGAGGGCACGATGTCCAAGCCGCGCATCACGGGCCGAGCAAGCGTGCGCGATGCTTCGGCGAACTATTCCGATTTTCCGGTGGGGCTGAGTCACTTGAACGGCGATTTGGTTTTCGACCGCAGCCGATTGCTTTTTGAGAATGTCACCGCGGATTCGGGCGGGGGGCAGCTGACTTTGAACGGCAGCGTCACGTATGGAGAAGAAGGACCGATTCGCTACGAGATTTACGCCAGGACGCCGCAGGTGCGCATTCGTTATCCGGCGGGGATGAGTTGGCTGACGGGCGGCACTTTGCAACTTGTGGGGACGACCGAGCGCGCTGTGCTCAGCGGGAACGTGGAGCTGAAGCGCTTGTTATTTGCGCCGGGCGCGGATATCACTTCGTTTTTTGGCGCTTCGCCGGATACTTCCGCAGCGGCTGCGTCGTCGTCTTCGTTTATGCGAAATCTCACGTTTGATGTGGCTGCGCACACCAGTCCGGGAGCGCGCATCGAATGGACCGGGGCGCAGGTGGAAATTGACAGCGATTTGCATTTGCGGGGGACCTGGGAGCGTCCGATTTTGCTGGGGCACATTCATTTGCTGGGCGGGGAAATGTCGTTTCGCGGAAATACTTTCACTTTGACGCGCGGGGACATCAATTTTGCGAACCCTTTTCAGCTGGATCCGGAGCTGAACATTGAAGCGACTTCGACGATCAGCCAGTACGTGGTGACCATCAATTTCTCGGGGCGCGCGAGCAAGCTTTCTTTGAGTTACCGATCGGATCCGCCTTTGCCGGATACGGATATTATTGCTTTGCTGGCGCTGGGGAGCACGGGGCAGGAGAGCGCGTTGCGTTCGACGGCCGCAGGGTCGAACTATGGGGCGACAGCCCTGCTTTCTGAAGCTGTTTCTAGCGGGGTGGGTGGGCGCATCGAACATCTTTTCGGAATCAGCCATTTCAGGATTGATCCGTTTCTGGCGGGGACGGCTACGGAATCGAACGCTTCGGCGCGGGTGACAATTGAGCAGCAGATCACGCGGGATCTTACCGTGACTTATTCTTCGAATGCGGCTTCTGATCAGGAACAGCTGATTCAGGTGGAATACCACGTGAGGCGCGATCTTTCGGTGGTGTTCTTGCGCGACATCAACGGTACTTACGGCCTGGACATCAAGTTCGTGAAGCACTTCCACTGATCGTTTATTTTATTCCGGCATAGCGAATAGCGATTCGGGCGCTAGACGCACGCGCCAGGGTTGCGGCCGTCCACGGAAGCGTTCCCATTTTTCCTTGAACACTTCGGCTTGCAGGTGGGCTTCGCCGGCTTCGGCGCGCTGAGGATCGAGGCTTAGGAAAAGCGTGATGCGGAAAGGCGTTTCGGACGTGCGCGCGATCCAGCAGGGAATGACATTTGGTTCTGCTGCGGCTTCGGCTGCAGTTTCTGGGAAATCAATGTGGTGCGCGCGAATGCCGATGAACTTCGGTGGTGCGGGCGGCGTTTGGGCGAGGCGCAGGCGGCAGGCCCAGTCGAGCGCTTCGACGGTGCCGTCTGGATTCGCCCGTGCGCCCGAAATATTCTTGCAACCTGTGAGGCGCGCGACTTCGGAAGTTGGCGGGTGGCGGAATATTTCTTGTTTTGCGCCGAGCGCCGCGACCCGACCGCGCGCCAGGACGAGCAGTTGTTCGCCGAGGCGGTAGGCTTCTTCCATGTTGTGCGTGACCAACAACGCGGGCCGGCGATAACTTGCGAATGTTTCCTGCAGCTGCGCTTCCACTTGGCCGCGCAAGTGCGTATCGAGGGCCGAAAGCGGCTCATCGAGCAGCAGGGCTTCCGGTTGAATCGCGAGGGCGCGGGCTAGAGCGGCGCGCTGCTGTTCACCGCCGGATAATTCACGGGGGTACCGCTGTTCAAGTCCCGCAAGGTGCGTGCGGGCCACTAGCGAAGCGGTGCGCGCGATCTGTTCCTCGCGCGGCAGATTGTGCAAGCCGAATGCAATGTTCTGCGCTACGGTGCGATGCGGGAACAGCGCGTAGTGCTGGAAGAGCATGCCGATGCGGCGTTCGCGGGCGGGGATTCCTACCTGACGCTCCGAATCGAAAAGTACGCGATCGTTTAGTGCGATGCGCCCGCGGCCGGGCTTTTCCAGGCCAGCGACGCAGCGCAGGAGCATGGATTTGCCGGCGCCGGAAGCGCCCAGAATGCTCAGCGGCATTTCCGTGGCGCGGAACGAAACGTCCAGCGTGAAATCCGCGAGTTTTTTTTCGATTTGGACGTCCAGAGTCATGTCAGTGCTGTCCCCAGCGCGCGCGGCGCAAGCGTTGCGCGTGCGTCCAGTAGTAAAGGCCGCCCAGCAGCACGATGGAGATGCCCACGTCCACGGCGCACCAGGCCATGGCGCGCTGGATTTCGTTTGCTTCGACGGCGAAATAAATCGCGATGGGAATCGTTTCGGTTTTTCCCGGGATATTTCCGGCGAGCATCAAGGTTGCGCCAAATTCGCCGAGCGCGCGCGCGAAGGAAAGAATGGTGCCCGCGAGCACTCCAGGCCAGGCGAGAGGCAGCGCCACTTCGCGGAAAATGCGCGCTTCGGATGCGCCGAGGGTGCGGGCTGCTTGTAGCAGATGCGGGTCCACCTGTTCCAGTGCGGCGCGCGCGGTGATATACATCAGCGGAAAAGCTACGACCGTTGCGGCGATTACCGTGGCCGGCCAGGAAAACACCACGGTCGTGCCGAATGGAAGGAGGAATTTGCCGATAGGGCCGTTACGACCGAAGAAGAGCAGAAGAAGAAAGCCCACAACCGTGGGAGGCAGGACTAGCGGGAGAATAAAAATTCCGTCAATTAGCGCGGCGCCGCCGCCGGCACGATTCTGGCGCCACGCAGCGGCGGCGAGGCCTGCGACCAGCGTTACGGCTGTCGCCGTCAGGCTGGTGGCCAGCGATATCAGCAGAGGAGACCAATCCATCGCGAGAGGATTGTAGCTGGATCAGTTCTTTGCGGCTGATTTTTCGGCAGAGGTGAAGCCGTACTTCTGGAAGACTGCGCGCGCGTCGGAACCTTGCAGAAATTCCACGAAGGCGCGCGCCGCGGCCTTGTTTTTTGAGTCGCGCAACACCGCGACGGGATAGAGGATCGGATCGTGCGAATCCGCGGGCGCAATCGCGACTACGCGGGCTTTCTTGGACGTATTCGCGTCGGTTTGATATACCAACCCCGCGTCTGCGTTTCCGGTTTCGACATAGGTGAGCACGGCGCGAACATCCTTTGCGTAAACCACTTTCTTCTGCACCGCGGCGAACAGGCCCAGATGTTCCAAGGTCTGCTGCGCGTACATTCCCGCCGGCACGGAGCTGATTTCGCCCAGCGCGATCGTCTTCACTGCGGCTCCGGTGAGCTCCTGGAAACTGCGGAGCGCCGTCGCCTGCGCCGGGGCAATCAACACGAGCGAGTTGCCGACCAGGTCACGGCGTGTATCCGCCTCGATCAAGCCCTTGGCCGCAAGTTCGTCCATTTGCTTTTCAGCCGCCGAAAAAAAGACGTCCACCGGAGCGCCCTGTTCGATCTGGCGCGCGAGAGTTCCCGAGCCGCCGTAGTTGTAGGTGACGGCCGTGCCGTTGCCGCCGTTCTTGCGATGTTGCTGCACCTGGAAAATCGGGCCGAGTTCGTCCAGCGCATCCTTCAAGCTGATCGCGGCGGAAACCGTGATGGAGGCGGATTGCTGCGCTGCCCCTTGCAGCGCGAAATTTCCCGCCGCGCCTACTACAAATAGAAAGAGGAGGCTCGCTACGATGAGCTTTCTCCGGGTAAATCCTGTTTTGTTTCGCGGCATGATCGTGACTCCTTCGTGTTCGGTTGCGATTCCAAGTGCCGGCAGCAAAGCTGTGTCGCGCCTCCCGTTCGACCCTGCCGCAAACAGGGTCTCAGGGTGAGACGGCGCTCGGGAATTCTTTCGTGTTGCTTCCCAGGGCTTTCGGCCTGGGCTAAATTATGCCGCGCCTATGGCGCTGGTGCGGCGGCCTTGATCACGAAAACAGCCGGCGAGACGCCGCCGCTACTAAAGACCGAGCGGTTGCGGATGACATCAACAGAGTCAGAAAGCTGCTACGTACTCTAGTTCCCAGGACCGGCCGGTTTTAGCGTGGAAGGTGGCGGCGACGATGGAGCTTTTGTCGCGGGAGCCGGCGTTCCTGGCGTGGCGGGAGCCGGCGCACTGGACGGCGTTGGGGCCGAACTGTCCGCGGGCAGGATCTGCTTCAGTTGCGGATACTCGTCGGACATGCTGCGCAGTACGGAAATCGCCACGGCGGTTTCAATCTGCTGGCCGGTGGCTCCCATCTGCTGATTCACCTCCGGCATTTCCTTGACGACGCGTTGGCCGGTGGGCGATTCGTAGAATTTCGTCAATGCCTGAATATCTTCCATCGAAAAGTGCTTGGCGTAGATGGCAACAATCGCGTCGTTAACAGCAGTGGGCGGAAGACCAGCGGTGAATTTTTGCGAGAATGTGTCCATGAATTTCGGCAATTGATCCGCGGGAATCGCGCGGCCCACGCCGTCGTGCACTTTACCGGTTATAAAATTCGCGATGTTTTCGCCCATCTTCGAACTTTCCGTAATGTCCATCAAGTGGCGAATGGCCGCGTCCTTGGCGGGATCTATTTTTTCCGCTGGCGCAGGGGTTTGCGCGGCCGGTTTTGCCGGAGCCGCTTGTCCTGGATTGGCATGCGGCGCCAGCGTTGGTGTGGTGCTGGGCGCGGGAGCTTGCGCCAGCGCCGGTCCCGCCGCGGCTAGCAGTGCGGCGAGCACGGCTGTTGGTAGCTTCATGGAAATCTCCTGTTCTTCGCTGCAGGCCTTAGATCACTCCTGCCATGTAATGCGAATTTAGGAATCGTATCGAACGTGAGCGGGTTATGCAATTCGGGGGCGCGAGCCGCTGCTGCGCGTGACGGGCGGTGGCAGCATTGCAGCTGGCTGTGATAACTTTTGAAAGGGGAGCATTCTCGCTTGCACAACTTTTTCAGGATTGAGGTCACCAGACGTATCACCGGAGGTGTCATTCGAGATTGCGGATGTGGCACCCCGCTTGGCGACTGCGCGAGGATTTTGCGCTGATGATCTTCGGCGGCGGCTCTTCCTCTGGCACGATTCTGGATTTCACTGCGGCGCGCGGTGAAATGGTGGCGCGGCAAATTCGCGCTCGCGGCATCACCTCGCCGCGCGTGTTGGACGCAATGGCTTCCGTGCCGCGCCACGACTTCGTTTCTGTGGCAGCGCAGGCTTCCGCTTATTCCGACGAACCGTTGCCTATCGGTCAGGGGCAAACGATTTCGCAGCCTTTCATGGTTGCGTTGATGACGAACGCTCTGCTGCTTAGCGGCACGGAGCGCGTGCTGGAAATTGGAGGCGGTTGCGGGTATCAAGCAGCGGTGCTGTCGTTGCTGGCGCGAGAGGTGACGATTGTTGAATTGCAGCCGAAGCTGGCCAGCGCGTCTCGCGAGCGTCTGGCGCGGCTTGGTTACGCGAACGTGCGCGTTGAACAAGGCGATGGTTCCCTTGGTTGGCCTGCGGGCGCGCCCTACGACGCGATTGTAGTCTCCGCGGCCGCTCCGGCGATTCCTCCACCGCTGATCGAACAGCTTGCTGAAGATGGCCGCCTGGTAATTCCCGTCGGCGGTTCCGAGCGGCAAGATTTGGTGCGAATCGTAAAGCGTTCGGGTGGGCTGGCGCAGGAAACGCTGTGCGCCTGCCGCTTCGTCCCGCTGCTCGGCCGCTATGGATGGCCTAGCAGTGTTCCGGATGAAGTCCAGGGATCTCCGGTGTGATGCGCGTCCCGACTTCTGTTTCCGTGCCTGAACTTTCCATTATTATTCCCGCCTACAACGAAGAGGGCCGGCTCGCGCGCACTCTTACGCGCATTCGCGAGTATTTTGCCGGGCGCCGCGTGCCGCCGGGCGTAGCGCCCAGCATTTCGTTGGACCAGCTTGAAATTCTGATTGTGGATGACGGATCGAAGGACGGCACGGCGCGAATTGCGGAGGACTGGGCGCGCGAGATGCCAGCTGTGCGGCTGGTTTCGAATGGAGAAAATCGCGGGAAGGGCTACAGCGTGCGGCACGGGATGCTGGAAGCGCGCGGGCGTATCGCGTTGTTTACCGATGCAGACCTATCGTCGCCGATCGAGGAGATCGAGAAGTTGCTGGCCGCGCTGGCGGCCGGGAATGATATTGCGATCGGCTCGCGCGCCCTGGACCGGTCGCTGATATCGGTTCACCAGTCGCGCCATCGTGAGTTGGCTGGAATGGTGTTTAACGGATTCGTGCGCGTTATTACGGGATTGCCGTTTTCCGATACGCAGTGCGGGTTTAAGATCTTTCGGCGGGAACCGACGCGGATTATTTTTGAGCAGCAGCGGATCGAGCGCTTCGGGTTCGATCCGGAAATTTTGTTTCTGGCGAAGCGCCATGGTTTGCGCACTGCGGAAGTGCCGGTGCGTTGGGCGCACGACCCGGCCACCAAGGTGCAAGTGCTGCGCGACAGCGTGATGATGTTTGGCGATCTTCTGTTTGTCCGCTGGAACTGGCTGCTTGGGCGCTACCCAAAGAAAAACGGCGCGCGTTAGGAATGTTGATTTTGCAGATTGCGGAAAAGCTCGAAATGACTGCTGTTTCCGACGGCGTGTCACTGGCGAAAGCAGGCTTTTCAGCACAGGCAAGATTGCCCGTGCCACCAAAACCGGGCCGCCGCCTACTTTTTCCGCAGACTGTTTACGCGTCGCTGAACAATTGGCCGCGCGGCTGGTCTTTTGCCAGCGGCGGCGGAGCGGTCGGTTCGCTGAAATCCTTGGTCCAATGCCAATTGCGAATTTCCGGGAGGTCCTGGAAGTGTTCGCGGATGTACGCGTGGTGCTCATAGAGTTTGCGGTTAAACATATCAATCGCGTCGGATGCTTGCGATCTTAGGCGCGGGACATGCTTCAGTGCATCAATCGCCAGGTGGAAGCGGCTCATTTTGTTCAGGACCACCATATCGAAGGGAGTGGTGGTGGTGCCCCAGTCGTTAAAGCCGCGCACGTGGAAACGGCCTTCGTTGGCGCGGCCGTGCACCATGCTGTGAATTAGCCAGCGGTAGCCGTGGAAGGCGAAAACGACATCCACATCACGGGTGAAGAGCGCTTCGAAGGAAATATTGTCCATGCCGTGCGGATGATCGTCGGGACTCATCAGCGAATTGAGATCCACGACGTTCACTACGCGGACTTTGATGCCGGGGACGTGTTTTTGCAGCAGCCAGGAAGTTGCGCAGGCTTCGATGGTGGGCACATCGCCGGCGCAAGCGAGGACGATGTCCGGCTGCGTGCCGCCGTCGTTGGTTGCGAAATTCCAGATGGAGGCGCCTTGCGAGCAGTGGGCCAAGGCTTCGTCGAAGGTGAGCCATTGCAGTTCGGGCTGCTTTCCGCAGGTGACGACGTTTACGTAATTCCGGCTGCGCAGGCAGTGATCGACAACGTTGAGCAGGCAATTGGCGTCGGGCGGATAATAAACGCGGGCGACTTCGCTGCGGCGTTGCAGGGCGTTATCCACGAAGCCGGGGGCCTGGTGGCTGAAACCGTTGTGATCGTTGCGCCAGCAATGGCCGGTGATAAAAACATTTAGAGATGCGAGCGGGCGGCGCCAGGGGAAATCGATGCATTGCTCGAGCCATTTGGCGTGCTGCGTGACCATGGAGTCGACTACTTGGGCGAAGGCTTCGTAGGAAGACCAGATGCCGTGGCGGCCGGTAAGCAGATAGCCTTCAAGCCAGCCTTCGCAGAGATGCTCGCTGAGGACTTCCATGACGCGGCCGTCGGGAGCTAGGTGGTCGTCGATCGAGACTGTTTGTTCCATGGTGCAGCGATCGGTGGCGTCGAAGACGGAGTTCAGGCGGTTGGAGTTGGTTTCGTCGGGGCAGAAGAGGCGGAAATTTGAGGGATTTTGTTTGATGACGTCGCGTAGATATTCGCCGAGTTTGCGCGGGGCTTCGGCGACTACTTCGCCGGGGCCGGGGACTTCGAGGGCATAGCGCGCGAAATCGGGGAGATCGAGAGCTTTCAGAACGCGGCCGCCGTTGACATGGGGGCTGGCGCCCATGCGTTTGTTTCCATCGGGCGCGAGTGCAGCTAGTTCAGCGATCAGGCTGCCATTTTGATCGAATAATTTATCGGGTTGATATTTTCGCATCCATTGTTCCAGGAGCTTCAGGTGCGCGGGATCTTCGCAGACGTTGGAGAGCGGGACCTGGTGCGCGCGGAAGGTGCCTTCGACGGGGGTGCCGTCAACTTCTTTGGGGCAGGTCCAGCCTTTCGGGGTGCGCAGGATGATCATTGGCCAGGGGCGCAGGATCGCTTTACCTTTTGCGCCGGCGGAGCGCGCTTGCTGCTGAATCACACGAATTTCCGCGTAACAGCGATCCAGTGCGGCGGCTAGCTGTTGATGGACGATCGGGGGATCATCACCTTCGACGAAGTAGGGGGTGTAGCCGAATCCGCGAAAGAAGGCCGAAAGTTCGTCATCGCTCCAGCGCGCAGTGACCGTGGGTCCGGAAATTTTGTAGCCGTTCAGGTGGAGGATCGGGAGGACCGCGCCGTCGCGGGCGGGATTCAGAAATTTAACCCCTTTCCAACTGCCTTCGAGCGGGCAGGTTTCCGCTTCGCCATCGCCGACGACGCACGCGACGATCAAATCCGGATTATCGAATGCAGCGCCGAACGCGTGCACCAGCGAATAGCCGAGCTCGCCGCCTTCGTGCATCGAATTGGGCGTGTGGGGGCCGCAGTGACTGGGAATTCCTCCGGGAGTGGAGAAGGAACGGAAGAGCAGACGCATGCCGGCGGCGTCCTGCGTGATTTCCGGATGGACGTCAGTGTAGGTGCCTTCGAGATACGCGCAGGCGTTCAGGGTGGGGCCGCCGTGGCCGGGGCCGGAGATATAAATGATGTCAGCTTGCGTCTCGCGGATCAGGCGATTCAGGTGGACGTAGATGAAATTTTGGCCGGCGGAAGTGCCCCAATGGCCGAGCAGGCGCGGCTTGATGTGGGCTTTCAAGAGCGGCTCGCGCAGCAGCGGATTATCGAGGAGATAGATTTGGCCGACGCAGAGATAATTAGCGGCGTACCAGTAGCGCTGCATTTTGTCGAGCAGATCGGGGGAAAGTGGACCTGTTGGGAGCGGCGCCGATTCTTTCGCGGGCTGCTGTGGTGGGGCTTCTATTGCGGTGGAAAGCTTTGCATCAAACGTAAACATAAGGACCTCACTCCGTCTTGAGTGCTCTTTGGCCGAGAACGGCTACCACGTGTTGCACGATCATTTCATCTTCGTTGGTCTGTATGACACGCAGGTTAACGCGGCTGTCGTTCGTAGATATGACTGGCGCGTTTGCTTCATTTTGTGTGCCGTCCAGGTGAATCCCTAGAAAATCCAGGCCGTCGCAGATGCGTGCGCGAATCGCCGGCGCTCGTTCGCCGATTCCTCCGGTGAACACCAGCGCATCCAGTCCGCCGAGCGCGGCGGCGTAGGCGCCGACGTATTTTTTTGCGCGATAACAGAATAGATCAATCGCTTCGGCTGCGTGCGGGTCGTGTTTCGCCTTCTCCAGCAGCGTCCGCATGTCTCCCGTGATTCCGGAAACGCCCAGCAGGCCCGATTGCTTGTTCAGCAGCACGCCGCCTTGTTTGGCGGACATCTTCTTTTCAGCGAGCAGGTACAGCAGCAGGCCGGGATCGATGTCGCCTGAGCGCGCGCTCATTACGAGGCCTTCCAGCGGGGTGAAGCCCATGGAGGTGTCCATGCTTTTTCCATTTTGCAGCGCCACGATGCTGGCGCCACTGCCTAGATGCGCGATGATCACGCGGCCAGCGGCGAGCTTCGAGTCGAGCTTGCGGAGTTCGCCGACGATGTACTCGAAGGAAAGGCCGTGGAAGCCGTAGCGGCGGATGCCTTGGTCGTAGAATCGCCGCGGCAGGGCGTACATTTTCGCGACCGTGGGCAGGGAGCTGTGAAACGCGGTATCGAAGCATGCCACCTGCGGAAGCTTTGGAAATTTCTTTGCTACGAAGCGAATTCCCCGGATCGCCGCCGGCAGATGATCCGGATCGAGCGGAATGAGTTTTTCGAGAGCGGAGAGAAATTTTGGCGTGATGCGCTGCGGTTCGTGATAACGAGAGCCGCCATGCACTAAGCGGTGGCCTGCAGCGGCTAGACCGAAAAGGTATTCGTGCTGATCCAGCCACGCGAAAATCGCTTCCAGCGCGGCGTTTGAGTCGCTGCCTTTTACCGAGGTATCCAGCAGTGACGTGCCTTTCGCATCGGCGATCTTCAAATGGGCGCTTGCCGCGGCGGTATAGGTTACCGATATCGCGAGCAAAGCTTCGTCGCGCGCGCCGACTTCGTAGAGGGTGGACTTCAGAGTCGCCGACCCTCGGTTCATCGTCAAAATTCGCTGGCGGTGAGAAGGCATGTCCCGAGAGCCTCATTTGGCGCGGGCGTCTTTCAGGGTGCGCGTGCGCCGTTTTATTTTACCGCTGCTGGCGCCTGTTGTAATTCGTCGAGGAGTTCTTTCAGGTATTGCTGCCAGAGGGCAGCCCAGGTGTGGGTGCCGTGGCCGTGAGTTTGCTCGGAAGCAGGGATCAGCACGAATTTACCGTTTTTCACTTTCTGGATTTCGCGTTCGGCGATGCCCAGGTCGGGCGGGTTGATGAAATCGTCGGCGGAATTCACGAACATTACCGGCACGGTGATTTTTCCGAGGTCCACGGAGGGATCGTAATTCCTGGAAGAATTCACGGCATAGAGCAAATCGTTCGCGTCGAGGGTATCCGTTTCGCGTCTCATGACGTCCTGCAGCCAACGGTCGGCGGCGTCGCGCGTGGGCAGACTTAGCTGCATGGGGAGGGGAGCGCTGCCGGCGATGAGCAGCATGTCCGCGGCGATTTCCAGGCCGGCGCGGGGTTCGGTAGTGTAGTCGCCATTCTGCCAATCGGGATCCTGGCGAATTCCCGACATCAGCATTTTGCGCCAAAGGCGATTGCGGCCCGCGATTTGTACGGGCAGGCAGGCGAGGGGCATGAGTGCGTCCATGAAATCGGGATAAGTTTCACCCCAGATCCAGGAGTGCATGCAGCCCATAGAGGTGCCGATGATCAGGCGGAGATGATTGACGTTGAGCCCTTTTTCCACAAGCTCGTGCTGCGCGGCGACCATATCGTCGTATTCGTACTGGGGGAAATGAGCGTGCATGCCGTCGCTGGGCTTGCTGGATTTTCCGTGGCCGATGTTGTCGGGGAGGATGATGTAGTAGCGAGTGATGTCGAGGAGTTGACCGGGGCCATAGAGGACGCCGGCAAATTGCGGTACGAGAAAATTCCCGCCCCAGCCGCCGGTGCCGTGGAGGATCAGGACGGCGTTGGTGACGCGGCCGTTGGCATCGCGCCTCGGAGTGCCGAGGGTGCGGTAGTGCAGGCGCAATTCGGGGAGAGTTTCACCGGATTTGAAGTGGAAGTCGTGTGCGATGTAGTCGCCTTCGAGGGGCTTGTAGGCTTGCGTGGGAGTGGGTGGAGGCGTGGATTGAGTGGCTGGTTGCGCGCGCGCCGCTGGCGCAAGCAGCGTAGCCAGCGTTAAACAGATTATGGCGAATCCGCGCATCGATGCCTTGCGGTCAGAAATTCCTGATATTGCAAATCGCATGGTTGCGGTCACGGCCGTTTTCTCCTCGCGCGACACTTTAGCATGATCGTGGGCAGGCGGTGTCGGTGTGGCGCATTGTCCAGGCGCGGGCGTATTGGCGGAAAGCAGGCGAGGCCAGCCTCGCCCAGCTCGACCGCGCCGAATCTTCGGCTGTCGCGAATGCGGCGGCAAGCCGCGGCACTCCAAAATGGTTTGCGCCATACTGCGACCGCGCGCGCATACGAAGCACGGACGGTCGAGTGGCGATGAACTAGACCTTAACGGCGGCGCGGATTCTGGGCCAGCCGGTTACGGAGGCTTTTAGTTTTGGATCTGTTTCGATGGCGGCGAGGACGGCTTTTATGATTTGTTCGTCGGTATCGGGGGCGGTGCGGAGTTCCGTGGGGTAGCGGACCAGAAATTCGAGGCCGGTATCGGTGTAATGTAGTTTGGCCTGAGGCTCCGGTGGTTTCATCTGGACTTCGATGCGGCGCTCGAGGTCGTTGTGTTGTTGCTCGATGTCTTTTTTGTATTTGTCGTAAACCAAATTGACGGCGGCAAGGAGTTTTTCTTCGGCGAGCTGGAAATCGGCGCCGGCTACGAATTGCAGTACGACTTCGTGCCAGGTGTACTCGGTGCCGGGGATTTGTTTGTACAGGGGCGTGGTGGCTTGGAAGAGGACGGCGTTGGAGAAGACCACGATGCGTCCGGTAGGAAAGAGATTTACATCGCTACCGGCGAGTTCCATCAGGTAGAAACGCACCGGTGAGACATCGATTACGTCGCCGGTGACTCCCGCGATGCTGACGCGATCTCCGATGCGGATCCCGTAACGGCCAATCACGAAAAAGTACGCAGCGACGGAGAGAAGGACTGCTTGCAAGCCTACCGCGATGCCGGCTGTGGCGAAGCCCGCGAAGGTGGCGAGCGAACTGAAGTCACTGACGATGCCGAGGGTGAGAACCGTGAGGATCAAGAAACCCATGACGAAGCGGCGCAGAAGCATAAACTGGCGGCGCCGGCGTAAGTCCTGAATATAGCGGAACGTCCATCTGCGCCACACTTCGGAAAGAATCCAGATGATTCCCAGGGCGAGGAGAATCGCGACGGCGCTGGAGACGACAGAGCGCAGCGCGTCTTTCGATTCGCGGGCGATGGAATTGCGCCAGTTCAGGAAATTGGAGCGGCTTTGATCGAGGACCATCATTTCCTGGCTGAGTGGAATCACTACGTTCGCGAGCTGCTTGAATTGGTCGGTGAGCGAGCGCAATTCTTGCGGTGCGGCTTTGGCTTGCCTGGGATCGGACGGCGGGGGCTGGCCGGTGAGATCGCGGCCGCGTTGAATGGTGGCAGCCAGCGTGTCGCGCATGGGTTTGCGAAGAGCGGCGGCATTGTCGCGGACGCGTGCGGTTTGGTTCGCGAGCTGATCAATATTGTGGATGGTACGCAGTTCTGCATATAGGGTGACGCAGTGGCCGATCAGTCCGGAGGATTTGGAAATCGTGGGCTGGGTGGCGGCGGGTTTGGCGGCCGCTTTCTGGGCGTTCGTGTCGCCGAGGATCTCTGGTACGGTGCGCGCGAGGTCGTTGATGCTGCCCGCGAATCCTCCGACGCCGGATTCTTCGCTGCTCTCGACGAAGGTGGCCAGTTTCTGAACGGCATCTTGCGTGGCCTGGTCGAGCGAGATTTCAGCCTGTAGCGAGTCTCTTTGCGTGGTGAGGTTTTGGCGCTGGCTGCGCGGGGCGGTTTCGATTTGTTTATCCAAGGCGTCCAGTTTGGATTGGTCCTGGTCGATGCGAGCTTTCAGGGTGGCGAGCGTTTGCGCGAGATTCTGCTGCTGAGTGGAGGTTCCCGAAGCATCCGGCGCAGCGGGTGCGGCGGGCTGGTCCGACGCGTTCACTAAAACAGCGGCTGCCTTCGCAGATTGAAATGCGAGGCGGACTGCTTCTTGCGCGAGATTTTGCGAAGTGTCCTGATAGATCGCGTCGCTAGGAAGGCCGACGGACTGAACTTTGGAGCTGGAATCGCGGTACCAGCTGATGATGGCGTTCAAATGACTGAGGATCGCGTCGCGATCAACCGTGGGCGCGGCGCTGCCGGCCGAGATGGCCAAGCACGCGGTGAGGCAGAGCAGAGCCGCGGCGATAAACTGGCGGCGGCGTGATGGAAGTGGAGTGATGATTCGCATGATCGAGTTTTCTCTCATAGGAGTTCGGGCACGAGCGGGCCGGCCGCGATGGACGCGACGTCTGTGCGCGAATCCGAGTGAGGAATACGGTCTCCTGAGCTTGATGGAATTGTGCCCTGGCTATCAGCCGGGGGTTTTCCAGCTGCGGTAATCCTGGAGAAGTGATCTGGCTGGGCGAGACTACTTCCGTGGAACTGGGCTGACTTCCACGAAACTATTATACAAGGAATGCAGCCGAGCGTTAATTGGCGAGCGACGGTGCGGTTACCGGATGCTGGCTGCTTGCGGCGGATGGCGGTGGTCGACGGCGCTGCGGTAGGAATCGATTTGATTTTTGACGATGTCCAGGTCTTTTGCGCCCCACTGATTGGCCGGTTCGATGTCATCGTTGGTGTTGGCGTCCCAGCCCTCGTCGGAGGAATTGAATTCGTTGAATTGGTGCAGGATTAAGAAGATGGGTTGGAGCTCGCGGGCATAATCCATGAAGGAAGCGAATGTGACATAAGAATCGTTTTTGCCGTAGCGCAGCGCGTCGTCAGAACAGTAGGGTAGTTCTTCGGGATTCGGGCAGCCCCATCCGTTCTGGCCGGCGGTGGCGATGGAGGCGGTGAAGTTTTCGACACGCGAGCCGGCTTTGTTGTAGGACGGATAATAGGGACAAAGCGCCAGAGTGCACGAGGTGTTGAGCCGGTCCACCCAGCTCCAGAATCCATATTCCGGATTGATTTCCACTGGCCCAGTGGGAGGATTTTGGCTGGCCCACAGATACGGCTGGCTATCGAGATATCCCGCCATCATGCGGAAAGTGTATTGGCGCGTGAGATCCGGACGGCTCTTCAGGAACTGGCCGATTTGGAACCAGAGAGGGTTATCGGAAGCTGTGGGGTCTTGCGCCGCGCCGAGGTAAATCAAGATCAGGGGCTTGCCGTCGTAAATGACGTTGCGCTCGGGGTGGTCTTTCATTCGCTCGGAAAAATAATCCAGCTCTTTCTCAAATGCGGTCTTGCCGTCGGTATCTTTATATAGGACGTCCTGGTCAATGCCGCCGAGGAGAGGAATGAGTTTGAGGCGAGTTTCGAGCTTGGACCAGGCGGGATAGAGGTTCCCGGTGTTGTCGCGAATGGTTTGATTTTGCAGGTGGAAGGCGGGGGAACAGTTTGGGAGGTATTTCTCGGCGAAGGCCTCGCTGTTGAAGATGCAGCTTACGTTGTTGGTGACTTCGATCAGGGCCGCGTCCATGCCGAGCGATTCCATCCAGGCGACGTGATGCTTGATGATGGCGGGGTCCGCGCTGTCGTAACCGCCGCCGATGGATTGCATATCTGGGGACTGCAAAAGAGGGATGGCAGCGCTGGTTTGAAAGGTGACGGCGTTCGGGCCGAACCAAGCTTCGTACTGCATGACCACTACGTGGCTTTCGTGGGTTACGACCAGCGGGCCTTGGGACTCGCCTGACTGGCGGTCCGACGACTGGGCAGTCAGCGGGCGAGGTTGCGCGAGCGAAATTAGAACGAAGCTGATGGCGGCGAGCGTTGAACGGAGGCCGAGGATCCACTCGCGGCTGGATTGGGTTACTTGCGGGCGCGGGAGTTTCCAGGCATTCATGCTGTCCTCGTCTGCTGCAGGGGTCGCAAACGCCGCCGGGTTCTGAAAGCATAACCCAGTTTCTGGAGAACAGTTGCGAGCGGGGCCATCGTTTGCTGGCGGGCGGGGGGCTTGCTTTCGCGCAGTGCCGAATTCGGCGGCTTCCGGCAGGTGCGACGCGATGCTATAGTTTCAGTTGTGAGAGCGCGGTACGCAATGCGGGCGCGATTTGCGGCGGTGATTTTGTCGCTGGCGTTGGTGTATGCGACGACGTGTTCGGCTACTTGTGCGACTTGCTTGGGCTCGAGCGCCGCTACCGCCGCTGCGGGGCAGAACCATGCGTGCGAGCATGCGGCGCCTGATGCGGGTGGAGCAGCGCAGAAGCAGTGCCCCGTGAAACCTGATTGTTTTGCGCATCACCATTCGGGATTTGAGTTTGTGCAGAGCGACGCGGTGATGCAAATTCGGTTGAGTACGACGGGGCACGTGAGCCCGTTGGTTGGCGGCGCGGTCCGCACAGAGGACGCCATCCAGGTTGCGTTGTTTCGATCGGATTTAGCCCCGCCGCGGGACGCAGCGATATCTCCGCCGCAGAACACGTCTATTCTTCGTATCTGATTTCTTCGTTTCTCGCCCTTACTGTTTATCCTTCCTTGGTAACGCACTGCGTTGGCTCGTTCAGGTGACGGCATGGGTCAACGTCAAGCAAATTCAACTACGCCCGCCTAAAAAAGCAGGCGGCCGCTACAGATGCAGCGGCTCAGGCTTGGAGGAGATATGAAGCGGACGCGACGGGATTTTTTGCAGGGGGCGGCGGTGATCGGGGCTGGGGCGTTGGCTCCGGGGGCGATGGCGGCCGGAGGGCTGCCGGGGTATGAGCGCGTGCACGGGATTGGGGATGAGCATCGTGCGCGGCCAGCGGATGGCGGAGGGATTCGCGCGGTGGTGACGCCTGACGTGCCGGATTTGGCGTTTGCGATGGATAGTGGGGTGAAGGTGTTTCATCTGGTGGCGGAGCCGGTGAGGCAGGAAATTTTTCCGGGGAAAATTTTGAATTTGTGGGGATACAACGGCAGCGCGCCGGGGCCGACGATTCAGGCGCGTCAGGGCGAGCGCGTGCGGATCATTGTGGATAACCATTTGCCGGAGCCGACTTCGATGCACTGGCATGGGTTCGACATTCCGTTCGGGATGGACGGCGGGCCGGGGCTTTCGCAGGATGCGATTTCGCCGGGTGGGCGGTACGTTTACGAATTCACGCTGCAGCAGGAAGGGACGTTGTTTTATCACTCGCACATGGCGATGCAGGAAATGATGGGGATGATTGGGGCGTTCATCATGCACCCGGCGGAGGCTTACGATCCACCGGCGGACAAGGATTTCGCGATTATTTTGCAGGAGTACGCGGTGCTGCCGAACAATCCGACGCCGAATTCGATGAGCATGGAATACAACTGGCTGACGTTGAATGGAAAATCGGGGCCGGCGAATACACCGTTGATTGTGCGGTTAGGCGATCGCGTGCGATTGCGATTCATTAATTTGGGGATGGACCATCATCCGATTCATATGCACGGGCACCAGTTTGTGATCACCGGGACCGAGGGCGGGCGGCAGCCGCGCGCGACTTGGGGGCCGAACAATACGCTGCTGGTGGGCGTGGCGCAGTCGCGCAATGTGGAGTTTGTGGCGACGAATCCTGGAGATTGGATGATTCATTGCCACATGCCACATCACATGATGAACCAGATGTCGTCGATGGCGGGGCCGATGACGCGGCGCGCGGGAATGCCGGCGGGCGCGGGGATGGAGGAAGGGATGGGCATCATGCGCGGGGGCAGCGCGATGGCGGAGGAAAATGGGCCGAGTATGGGGCGCGGGATGGGAGCGGGGTCGGCTTTGGAGCAGCCGACTCCGAACGGAGCATTGTCACCGCAGTCCTCAAGGCAAGCGTCATCGCAGTCGTCGGCTTCGCAGCAGCCCGCGATGCCAGGAATGCCGGGAATGCAGATGGGACAGGCGGACGTTAGTAAGGATGCGAATTCGGTGCCGGGATTTCCGCAGGATGCGTTCATGGAAAGTCCGGCGATGGCGATGGACGCGATGGTGGAGAAGCCGGAGACGCACGGGCTGCGTCCGGGATGGAGCGGGTACATGCAGGGGATGATGACTTTGATTCGCGTGTTGCCGCCGGTGCGTTATGACGAGATTGAGCAATTGCGCGAGAAGCGGCGGAAGAATGGCGGAGCGGCGATGCCGGGGATGAGCGAGTCGCCTTAGCGATTGTTTCGAGAATACATCGCCACGAGCAGAACACGCGGCTTCAGGGGCTAGAGCCCCTTGCTTTTGCGGGTTTGAGGGCGGGGCGGAAGCCTCGCCCTTCCGAGTCCAAGAATTATCAGGCGCCTTGTGGGAGAGGATTTCGATGAACACGACACATGAGAGATTTGTGATGAGAAGCCTTGCCGGGTGGAAATTCATCCTGGCGATTATTTTTATGAGCGCGGCGTGGCCGGCGATGGTGACGGCACAGTCTGGTGCTGCCGCGGTACCGGGGCTAGAGGCGCGTTCGCAAGAGGCCGGGCTGACGTTGGAACAGCTGCAGGAGATGGCGCTCGGGAATAATCCGACGCTGGCGCAGGCGAAGGCCGGAGTGCGAGCTGCGGCCGGGCGTTCGCGGCAGGCGGGACTGTGGCCGAACCCGACGATCGGCTATAGCGGCGACGAGATTCGTGGAGGCTCGTATGGCGGAGGCGAGCAGGGCGTGTTTGTGCAGCAGAACGTGATTTTGGGCGGGAAGTTGGGCCTCGACCGGAAAATTTTTGATGCGGAAGGAAAACAGGCGGCGGCGGAAGCGGATGAACAGCGTTTGCGCGTGGAAAACGGAGTGCGGATTGCGTTTTATCAATCGCTGGCGATGCAGGCGATGGTGGAGACGCGCGCGAGGCTGCGGGATATCGCGAAGGACGCGGCGGAAACCACGCGGCAGCTTTTCAATGTGGGCCAGGCGGATCAACCCGACGTGTTGGAAGCAGATGTGGAAGCGGACCAGGACGACCTGGCGGTGATTACCGAGGAGCAAGAGCAACGGCGGGCTTGGAGCGTGCTGGCTGCGGTGGTGGGAAAACCAGATTTGCCGCTGGCGCATCTGCAGGGGGACCTGGAAAATTTGCCGCAGGTGGACGCGGAGCAAATATTGCAGACGATTTTGCGGGATAGTCCGGCGGTGAAGATCGCGCAACTGGGAGTGGCGCGGGCGGACGCGGAAATAGAGCGCGCGCAGCACGAGACAATTCCTGATTTGTTCTTGCGGGCGGGATATTCTTATAGTTTCGAGCAGTTGGGGACTGTGCCGCAGCGAGCGGCGGGCTCGGAAGCGTTTGCAGAGGTGGGTGTGAACCTGCCGATCTTCAATCGCAACCAGGGAAACATTGTGGCCGCGGATGCGGATCGCGAGCGCGCGAAGCTGGAGTTGCAGCGCGTGGGGCTGGTCCTGCGGCAGATGGCCGCGCCCATCGTGCAGAATTACGCGAGCTCGCGGGCGATTGCGGAACGTTACAGGAGCCGGACGCTGCCGAACGCGCGGCAGGCTTACGAGCTTTATCTGCGGAAATATCACGAGGGGGCCGCAGCGTATCCGCAGGTATTGATCGCGCAGAGAACGCTGGTGCAACTCGAGACGAGCTACATCAACACGTTGGAAAATGTGTGGATCAATGCGGCCGCGCTGCAGGGTTTGCTGCTGACAGATGGATTGGATCTGCCCGCAGCGCCCAATGAGATGGACCGGCCGGTGCGGGAAATCAATTTGCCGATTACCGAGAATCCGGGAATGCGGCCGTGACTGGCACCTGGCTGCACGACGCAGTGCTTCTGGCATCCGATGGTGAGGGAGATACGTATACCTCTTCTTACTGGCGGGTAGCATATTTGTGCTATGCTGCGCGGCCTGGCTGGAATTCACTCAGGACGTTGATGTGAACTAAGCGGCCATTGGGAGCAACATACCTGTGCCGACTCGCAAAGCCGCGCTGTTCGTCCTTCCCGCACTGCTGCTCTGTACGTTATTAGCGGATTGCGGCGGCTCCAGCGGTACCCCGACAGTCACAGCCATTGCGATTACGTCTGCTCAATCGTCGATCGCGGTAAGCGGGACTGAATCGTTCAGCGCAACGGCGAAGGATCAGAACGGAAACGTCATGAGCGGCGTCACGTTCGCGTGGGCGAGCAGCGCGTCGAATGTTGCGACGATTGGCGCCAGCAGCGGCGTTGCCATGGGTTTATTGCCGGGCACGGCGCAGATCACTGCGGCGGCGAGTGGAGTCACCAGCAACCCGGCGACGTTGACAGTGACTCCCGGATTTTTGGTTACCGGGAGTATGAACCAGGCGCGCTTCGACGCCACTGCGACGCTGCTTAACAATGGGATGGTGCTGATCGCAGGAGGGTTGGTGTCAGGGACTTATTTGTCGGAAGCCGAGCTGTATAACCCGACGACCGGAACTTTCACAGTAACGGGCAGCTTAAACACCGCGCGTGAGCTGCATTCCGCAACGCTGCTCAATAATGGGATGGTGCTAATTGCGGGAGGCTACAATTCGAGCGGCTTTTTGAGCAGTGCGGAACTTTATAATCCGGCGTCCGGCACGTTCACCTTGACCGGCAGCTTGAACACGCCGCGCCGCTTAGCTCCAACGATTCTGCTGCAGAATGGGACAGTCTTGATTGCGGGAGGCGCGGGCGCGACGGATCCACTGGTGGCACTGGCCAGCGCGGAGATCTACGACCCAGTGGCCGGGACGTTCACGCCGACTGGAAGCATGAACGTCGCGCGCCGCCTGACTACTGGGACGCTGCTGAATAACGGGATGGTGCTGTTCGTGGGTGGCACCAACACTGACGTGGTGCTCGGCAGCGCAGAGCTCTATAACCCCGCTACCGGGACATTCACCCTCACTGGCAACCTGAACTCCGAGCGTGCTTATCACTCGGCGACGCTGCTGAACAACGGGATGGTGCTCATCGCGGGTGGGGAGTCGCTCAGCGGTTCCAGCCCTGTGGCACTAGCCAGCGCTGAAATGTACAACCCTGCGAACGGAACATTCACTGCAGCAGGCAATTTGAATAACGCGTGTGTTGATCCCAGCGCAACGCTTCTAAACAACGGAACCGTGCTGCTTGCGGGTGGCTACACATTCAGCGGCACGACCGACGTTCCGCTATCCAGCGCGGAAGTGTACGATCCCGTCGCGGGAACTTTTGCGGCGACCGGCAGCTTGAACAGCGCGCGCGCAATACAAACCGCGACGCTGCTGCCTAAGGGGACGGTTCTGATTGCGGGCGGATTCGATGCTAACGGCTCGCTCGCGAGCGCGGAATTCTACGAACCCGGAACGCTGACGCCAGTGGGGCTCACTTCCATCACGGTTTCTCCCGCCCCTCCGACGACTCCGGCGACACCAACAATTTCTCCGGGAACGTACCAGCGATTCATTGCGACCGGAGCGTTTCCAGGGGGGAACCAACAGCTCCAGGCAGTCACCTGGAGTTCCTCTGATTCCGGGACGCTGCAGATCAGCAACGACGCGACGAATCCGGGTGCGGCTGTGGCGGTTGGATCGCCGACAACAGTGGAAGCGATCACGGTGACCGCTTCGGCCGGGACCGTAAGTGGAACAGCCATGCTGAACGTGCGGCCGACGGGCTTTGTAGCAACCGGGAGCATGAATGTGGCACGAGAAGATTTTACAGCGACTGTTTTAGACAATGGTTTGGTGTTGGTTGCCGACGGAGATGGATCACCAGGAGTTCCAGCGCCTGCTGAGTTGTACAATCAGGCCACCGGGACATTCAGCGTAACGGGCACGCCGGTCTATCGACGGTTCTTCGGGACCGCGACGCTCCTGGAGAATGGAATGGTGCTGATCGCGGGCGGTTCTTTCACGGGGCCTGGTGGCCTGTCCAGCGCCGAGTTGTACAACCCAGCTACCGGAACCTTTAGCGCGACCGGTAACCTGAACAATGCGCGCTACGACCATACAGCGACGCTGCTTAACGATGGAATGGTTCTGATCGCGGGAGGTTACTCTTCCTCGAGCGTCTATGTGGGAACTGCGGAGCTGTTCAATCCTGCAACCGGACAATTCACCGTGACGGGGAGCTTGAACATGGCGCGCGGACAGCATACTGCGACGCGGCTTGATGACGGAACGGTTCTGATCACGGGCGGTCAGGGGACCGGCGGACTTTTCGTAGCCAGCGCTGAGATTTATAACCCTGAAAGCGGATTGTTCACGGTAACCGGCAATTTGAATACTTCGCGTGTGGCCCACACAGCAACGTTGCTGCCGAACGGGAGCGTTCTGATCGCGGGAGGCGCTGTGAATTCCAGCTTCGCTTCGGCCAGCGCCGAACTGTACAACCCTGCGAATGGAACATTCACGACGACCGGAAACTTGACCACGGGACGCTCGCAGCACACTGCGACTCTCCTCGGCAGCGGATTGGTGCTGGTAGCCGGTGGCCTGGTACTCTCGCCCGCAGGTGTGACGGCGAGTGCGGAATTGTACAATCCCGCGAGCGGAACTTTTACCGCGACTGGATCGCTCACGGTGGCGCGGTCCGTACACATCGCGGCGCTGATGAACAATGGGACCGTCCTGATCGCCGGCGGGGCCGGCAACACGCTCTTATCCAGCGCGGAGCTGTACTAGGTCCGATCGCGGGCGAAATCCAAGGCAAGATCTCACGGCTGTCCGCCGACCTGGCCGGTGACGAGACTTCAAGATCCAAAAAGGAGATGACGCGTGGAGACATTTTTTCTGCTGGTTTTTGCGGTGATTGCGTTTTTTGTGCTGAGCGTGTTTCTGGGATCGTTTTTCACCGTGCAGACGGCGCAAGTGGCTATCGTGCAGAGGCTGGGGAAGTTTGCGCGGGTGGCGGGGCCGGGGTTGAACTGGAAGACTCCGTATCTGGAGACGGTGGTGCAGCGGATGAGTATGAAGGTGCAGCAGTTTGACGTGCAGGTGGAGACGAAGACGCAGGACAACGTGTTCGTACAGATTCCGGTTTCGATTCAGTACAAGGTGATTCCGGAGGGGGTGGAATCAGCGTTTTACAAATTGTCGGATCCGGTGAAGCAAATTGAGTCGATGGTTTACAACGTGGTGCTGGGGCATGTGCCGAAGATGAAATTGGACGATACATTTTTGAATCAGGCGGACATTGCGGGGGATTTGCGCGACAACCTGGACGCTTCGATGAAGGAGTACGGGTATTCGATCGTGAAGGTTTTGATTTCGGACATCGTGCCGGACCAAAAGGTGAAGGCGGCGATGAACGATATCAATGCGGCGCAGCGGGAGCGCGAGGCGACCGTTTCGCGCGCGGAGACCAATAAATTATTGCTGGTGAAGCAGGCCGAGGCGGAGGCGGAATCGAAGCGGCTGCAGGGTGAGGGGATTGCGAATCAGCGGAAGGCGATTATTGCGGGGTTGAAGGATTCGGTGGAGGATTTCGCGAAGACGGTGCCGGGGTCTACGCCGCAGGATGTGATGCAGCTGGTTTTGATGACGCAGTATTTCGATACATTGAAGGAAGTGGCGGCTAACGATCATACCAACACGATTTTGATTCCGCATACGCCGAATACTTTGACGGATATTTTTTCGCAGATACGGAATGCGATTATTGTGGGGAATGAATTAGGGCATCATCCGGCGGGTGCGCCGGGGGCGCCGGTGGATGCGCAGAAGTGAGTGGGCGGACGGCGGGTGGTTGTGCGGACGAAGTGCGGGCGAGATTCTTCGCCCGCTGGCGCGGGCTCAGAATGACGGCTTAAAGGCGAACCAAGGCAAAGGCTGCCTGGTCCGATGAAACTGGACCGGCCGCTACAAGTGCGACGGCAAGTGCAGGGGAGTTGCGGGACGCCGGCGCTACGAACGGCCGTCGCGGCGACTTG
>Ga0116105_1000042_pt1 | contig 48849 bp, 39 predicted proteins | sample June2015DPH_6_20_FD_89716 | JGI IMG/M metagenome (GOLD analysis project Ga0116105, IMG submission 89716) | Peatland microbial communities from SPRUCE experiment site at the Marcell Experimental Forest, Minnesota, USA - June2015DPH_6_10 | ecosystem: Environmental > Terrestrial > Soil > Wetlands >... | reverse complement strand
GCACAATACAGAATGTTTGTTCCGTCTGGAAATCCACTCCTGCGTTATTTATTCCAGCCGCGTTCGGGACAACATCACCGCCGTGTCCCACTGCGCCTCTAGGCGAGTAATGCGCCGGTCGTGCTCTCGCAACTCCACGGCCACATCCTTAAGTTCCTGCGATGTACGGCGCAATTCGTCTTAGAGCTTCAAGGCCGACTGCACGACAGCAACCGCCTCGCTGAATACGCTCATGTCCGATCCTCCGCAGAATTCGTTTGGCGGCGTGCTCGCAGGTCGCTAAGAATCGCCCGCGTTTCGTCCAGGTTGCGCCGCACCGTGGCCCGCGTCGCAGTTACTTCCTTCAGGAGAATCGCGGTGAGAACAGCCAACGCGGCCTCTTCGTCGCCCACCCGCTGCTCACAGCATGTGCGAACCAGTTCCCCCACGCTAATTCCGGCCTTCCTTGCTTCTTTGCTTCTTTGCGCAGCCAATCCCGGAAGGCGGGTGTTGTCAGAACCTGCAGTCTGGCTGTTTTCATCATCATTACCTCGTCGGTATACACATGAGCATAAATATGCGCATGTGTTCGATCCTATCGCATTGCTGATTCCGGGCCAACAACCCGAAAATCAGCTCCGGCTCCGACGGCTTGCGCCTTCAACTTTTCCAAAATCATCGGTCCCAACTGCGAAACGCTGCCCGCTCCCAAGGTGAGAATCATGTCCCCATCCTTAGCCACGGCAGCAACCGAACTCGCAGCTTCGGAGAACGAACTAACATATATCGTGTCGAGCCCGCCCTTTTCCCGAATAGCCCTAGCCAGGGCTTCGCCGCTAACCCCCTCAATCGGATTTTCGCTAGCCGCATAGATATCAAGCACGAATAGCGAATCGGCATCGGAAAACGCGCTCGTGAATTCTTCCATTAGATCTCGCGTCCGCGTGTAACGATGCGGCTGGAATATCACGTGAACTTTCCGGAAGCCGCACTGCCGCGCCGCCGCCAGCGTCGCCTTGATCTCCGTGGGGTGGTGCCCGTAATCGTCAATCACGCTAACTCCCGCCACACGGCCCCGCAACTGAAACCGGCGGTCGACGCCGCGGAATTGATCGAGCGCCACGCGGATTTTTTCCACTTCAACATCGAGGCCCACTCCCACGGCGATCGCAGCCGTGGCGTTCAACACGTTGTGAACTCCAGGAACATGCAACGTGAACTCGCCCAAATCTTTCTTGCGATAGTTCACGCGGAATCGGCTCAACGGCTGGCCTTCGATTTTCACCGCTCCCGATCCATCTTCCAGCGTGATCAGAAAATCCGATCCGCGCTTCGTTCCATACGTTACCGTGCGCCGCTGCACCTCCGGCAACAGTCGCCGCAGCAGGGGGTCGTCATTACAAGCCACCACCATGCCGTAAAACGGAACGAGGTCCATGAATTCCAGGAACGTCTTCTTCACATCGCGCATGTTGCGATAGCAGTCCATGTGCTCGCGGTCGATGTTGGTCACCACGGAAAGAATCGGCGAGAGCTTGAGAAACGACCGGTCGCTCTCATCGGCCTCGGCCACCAGATAGTGCGACTTGCCAAGCCGCGCGTTCGATCCCATGGCGTCCACACGCCCGCCAACGACTACGGTGGGGTCAAGCCCACCCGCCGCCAGCACGGCCGCGACCATGGAAGTAGTCGTGGTCTTGCCGTGCATGCCCGCGATGGCGATTCCATATTTCAGCCGCATTAATTCAGCGAGCATCTCGGCCCGCTGAATGACCGGTACGTGCAGTCTGTGCGCTTCAAGGACTTCCGGATTTTCCGGAGCAATCGCCGAACTCGTGACGACGACGTCGGCGCCAGCAATGTTTTCAGCACGATGTCCTTCAAACACAGCCGCGCCCAAGCCAGCCAGCCGTTGCGTGATCGCCGAACTCTTCAGATCCGAACCCGAAACTTTGTAGCCGAGATTCAGCAGCACCTCGGCAATCCCGCTCATGCCGATCCCGCCGATACCGACGAAATGAACCTGCTGAATCTTGGCGAACATAAGCTAAGACAATTGAGCAATCTGGTAATTCGGTAATCGCGCAATTGAACGAGACACCCCGGCCCAAACGACAAATTACGCAACTACTAAAAAAATTTCCCAGTTACTCAATTCCCGCCACCCGCGCTGCCATTGCCGCGATGTCGTGCGCGGCATTCGGATGTGCCAGGGCCCGCGCCGCCTCGCTCATCTGTCGCAACCGGTGCGAATCTCCAAGCAAGGCCGCGATCGTCTCCGCCAGCCAAACCCCTTCCAGCTTGGACTCTTCTACCACTACGGCAGCACCTTCTTGCGCCAACGCCTCTGCGTTTATCCGCTGATGATCATCCGCCGCGCGGGGAAACGGAACAAATACCGTCGGCTTTCCCGCCGCGGTAATTTCAGCCACGGTGCTCGCACCAGCGCGGCAAACAACCAGATCAGCGCGCGCAAAGGCAGCTGGCATATCCTCAATAAACTTCGAAACCTCCGCCGATTCTCCGAGCGCGCCGTAAGCGGCCAGCGCGTCATTATAATCACCTTCGCCAGTCTGATGAATGATGTGAATCCCGGGAGCCTCGCGCAGCAACACCGGCAAACAGCGGAACATCGCTTCATTGATCGCATGCGCTCCCTGGCTGCCGCCGAACACCAGCAGCGTAGGCATTCCTCCATGCTTGGGCTGAATCTCGAAGAACGCATGCCTTACGGGAACACCCGTCACTTCCGCATGACGAAAATACTTTGCCGTCTCCTCAAAGTGAACCGCCGCGCCAGACACAAATCGCGCCACCATGCGATTGGCAAATCCGGGCACGACATTCGGCTCGAAGGCCAGTGTGGGGATGTGCTTCAACACCGCAGCGAGCATGGCAGGCCCAGAGGCATACCCGCCTACGCCAATCACGACATCAGGCGCGAACTCATTCAGCATTCCGCTCGCGTCCCAAACCGCCCGCGGCAAGTCCAACGCTGTCTTCGCGCGTGTCATCAAGCTCACATTCTTGAGAGCGCCCACTCGCACCAGCTTGAGCGGATATCCTGCAGCTGGCACAAGGCGATTCTCGATTCCGCGAGCCGTGCCGATGAACAACACTTCTGCGCTAAGGGCTTTCTTAAGCTCGTTCGCGATGGCCAGCGCCGGAATCACATGCCCGCCCGTCCCGCCGCCCGCTAGAATGGCTCGCATGATGTTGACTATAAATCAGGCAAGGAACTTCACGGATTCACACGGGTAAAACATCTCTGCAAAACCGCGGACGTCCGCGCAAAATCCGCGGGCCGTCTTCACTTCCGGAACCTCGCAGGCAACGGATTTCCCTTTCGCTCCGTGTCCCACAGAATCGAGAGCACCCACCACCGTTTGCCATCGTTGAGCAATTGAATGCTGTTGATTCCTCGCTCGAACGGCTTACCCGTGGGGTTGCGGCGCGACTCATAACTGCTGAACACCTGCGTCACATCTCCAAAACTTTCTGGCCGATTCACGATGGCTTTCTCATAGAAAGGATCTTTGGCGAACACCTGGCCAGCATCCCGAACAAACTCGTCCACATTCCAGGTCATAACCACCTTTTCGCCGTTGGGACCAATACTCACCTCGCTGAACCGCGCCTGCGGCAGGAACAATGAACGAAAACGATCCCAATCGCGCCCACCCGCCGGGCCTGAGATTACGTCGTAAATCGCGCGCAGAATCGAATCGACCGATTTCACATCATCCGGTTTCGGCGCCGGAACTTTCGCCGCCAGCTCGGCCGCTGTGAACATCGGCACGTCCGGAGGCAACCGCACGGTTTGTGTCGGCTCGGTCTTCTGAGCCAACGCTGCGGACATCGCGAAAAACACACACAGAATCGTCACTATCGAATTTCGTGTCATTCCCGTCTCCAATCTCGAAGAGGTCGCGGCTGCGATCCACGATCCTTAAAACACTTCAGCATCGATCTTGCTAAACTGATTCGAATTCTACGCGGAGTGTCCCCATGAACCGCAGAACCTTCCTTGGGTACTCACCGGCCGCATCGTCGTTATGTGCAATGCCCGCCCTCGTCCCAGGGCTATTGCACGGGAGCATTACGCCGAAACGTATTCTGGTGATTGGCGGCACAGTTTTTCTCGGTCCCGCGATCGTGCAAGCAGCGCTGAACGCCGGACACACCGTAACCCTGTTCAACCGCGGCGTAACCAGTCCTGAACTCTTTCCGCACGTCGAAAAGCTTCGCGGATTTCGCAGCTCTGACGCCAGCGATCAGGATCTTTCCGCATTACCGCACAGGCACTGGGACGCGGTCATCGACGTTTGGCCGCATGACCCATTCATGGCCGCATCAGCGGCGGAGTTGCTCAAGGACCGCACGTCATTACCTCTACGTGTCTTCCATCGCCGCCTACGATTCGAAGGATTTTGAAAAGCCCGGTGTCGACGAATCCGCTCCGCTTGAGCTTTGGACCAGCGACGCTAGCGAGTACAGCCGGGGCAAAGCGGAGAGCGAACGGCGTCTGGCGGCGATTTGCGGGAGCAGGCTAACGATTGTACGTCCCGGCCCCATCAAGGGCTTCCGCGACGATACTCCCGACCTGCTGACCTGGTTGCTGCGTGCGCAAATCGGCGGAAAGCATATCGCGCCCGGAGATGGCAGTTCACCCGTCGAGTTAGTGGATGTGGACGATGTCGCGCGCTTCCTGATGCTCGCAATTAGTCGCTCGATGTCCGGCACGTTCAATTTGACCGGCAAGCCGATGACGTTCCGCGAATTTCTGGCCAAATGCAATGCGGCCACCGGTTCCGACGCTGCATTCGTTTGGATCCCCAAAGAATTCCTCGACAGCATCATCTCGATCCCGATCCCGTTTTGCACATCCACGGCGGGAATTTTCCGTTCTGGCGTCCGCCCGGAACGGATCCCGGTTTGTACCAGGTCAGCAGCGACAAAGCGTTCGCCGCGGGTTGGCACACAAGGCCGTTCGAGGAGACGGCGGCCGATTGCCTGGCCACCTATCGCTCCGACTTTCCAACCCTCTCTAACTGGCAGGACTATCTATCTCCCACGAAAGAAAACGAAGTACTCGATGCGTGGATGCACCGTTCTGGCTAAGAGAACCGCGTCCTTACTACTGGAAGGCGTCGCATTACTCCGCCTGCTTGGTAATATTCAGCAGGACACCCACACACGCCAAAGTCACAAACAGCGAAGAGCCCCCATAGGAAACCAGCGGGAGGGGAATTCCCTTGGTCGGCATCATGCCGAGAACCACGCTAATGTTGATGAAGGCCTGCAGCACCACCATGCTCGTGATCCCTACGGCGAGATATCTCCCGAATAAATCCTGGGTACGCCAGGAAGCTCGCATACCGCGCCACAGGAAAAGGGCAAACAGCGCAATCACAAACATCGCGCCCACCAATCCCAACTCTTCCGCGGTGACAGCGAAAATGAAATCAGTGTGCGGCTCGGGGAGATAGAACAACTTCTGCTTGCTTTCCATCAATCCGGTGCCGGTAATGCCGCCCGTGCCCACGGCGATCAGAGACTGAATCAGATGGAATCCGGCCTTCTGGCGCTCGGCATAAGGATTCATGAAGGCCAGAATGCGGTCTCGGCGGAAGCTGACATGGAAAATCAAGAAATAAAGCGGCAGAAGAGATGCTGCGAAGGCGTAGCCGAAATATCTCAGTCGCATGCCGGCCACGTAAAGAATGCAAGCGGCAATGCCGGCGCATGCAATGCCGGTGCCGAGATCGGGCTGTAGAACGATTAGGGCTAACAAAATTAAGACCGGAGCGGTCGCAGGCGCAAGCGTATTACGCCAGTCATCCATCGTTCTCCCGCGCGTTTCCAAAAAATAAGCCAGAAACAGAATCAGCACCGGCTTGGCCAGTTCCGACGGCTGGAAGGAGAATCCTCCCGCGTGAATCCAGCGATGCGTATGGTGCGAGCGGTCGAGAAAAAATACGGAGATCAGCAGCAGCGTGGTGATTCCAAGAAATGAAAACACCAGCGCGGGATGCTTATAGCGGCGATAATCGATGCGTATGGTTACGACCATCGCGATCAATCCCGCCACGGCCCAGACCAATTGCTTCGACAAGAACGCATACGGCGAACCGAAGCGCTCCCGCGCCATCACCGCCGACGCGGAAAAAACCATGACCAGCCCGACGAAGACCAACAGCATGGTCGCAGTAAACAGCCAGCGATCGACGCTCACCCGCTTTGCCATGGGAAGTTCATTTCACCACGGAGACACGGAGACACGGAGAACGAATTGTCGTTTCTTCATTGTCGATTGTTGATTGTCTTGGTTCCGGGGACGACCGCTATCCGTTCGAGTTCTCATCCCGAGCGTAGCAAACATCTGTCGCGCTACCGCTGCACTATTTGTCGCACGATCTCCTTAAACACCTGCCCTCGCTGCTCATAATTCTTGAATTGATCAAAACTCGCGCAAGCTGGAGCCAGCAATACCACATCGCCAGGTTCCGCCGCAGCATCCGCCTTGCGCAGAGCATTCTCCAGCGTCTCCGCGTGCACAACTTCCACGCCCTTAATCTGCGACTCGATCTTCTCCGCCGCCGCGCCGATCGTGTACACGCGTTTCACGCGCTGTTTTATCAGATCGTTGAGGACGCTGTAATCGCTGCCCTTATCTTTGCCGCCGAGGATGAGGTGGATGTTGGCCGGGAACGACTCTAGTGCTTTGATCGTCGCATCTACATTTGTCGCCTTCGAATCGTTGTAGTAATCCACGCCGCGAATCGTGGCCACAAACTCCAGCCGGTGCTCGACCGCCTTGAAGTCGCGCACCGCTTGCCGAATCTTTTCCGGAGCGCATCCCATCAGCGCGCTGGCGCACACCGCGGCCAGCACGTTCTCCAGATTGTGGGATCCCTTGAGCGGGACCTCGGCAACCCGCATGATCTCTTCCTGCCTAGATCCGTTGCGAAACAAGATATTCCCGTCGCGCACCCAGGCGCCCTGCTTCACGTCCTTTTGCCGGCTGAACCAGAACACCTGCGCCCGCGTGCGCGCAGCCATCGCAACACAAGTCGGATCATCCTCATTCAGCACCGCGAAATCGTCGCCTCGCTGATTTTCAAAAATGCGCGCTTTAGCATCCACATAAATCTCAAACGTCTTATGCCGGTCAAGATGGTCCGGCGTCACGTTCAACACCACCGCCACCTTCGATCGAAACTGCTGAATCGTTTCCAGCTGAAAGCTTGAAACCTCAAGCACGATCACAGTCTCCGGCTTCGCTTGTTCCACCAGCGAGATCGCCGGGGTACCAATATTGCCGCCTACAAGCGCAGGCACTCCTCCCGCCGTCAGAATTTCGCCAGTCAGCGTTGTGGTCGTCGTTTTTCCGTTCGAGCCGGTGATGGCCACAATTGGCCCGGGCAGAAATTGAGCCGCCAGTTCGATCTCGCCGATGACCGGCTCGCCCAAATTTCGCGCCTGTGCCAGCAAGGGCGCATCGATGGGAACACCCGGACTCACCACAATCAAATCCTGCCCACGGAATGTACGCTCGCCGTGCCCCCCGGTCTCAACTGCGATTCCATGATCGAGCAGTGCAGGAATCTCGTTGCGCAGTTCATCTCCGCTCTTCGTATCGGAGACGGTAACTCGAGCACCACGCGCCTTCAGGAAAAGCGCCGATGCAACCCCTGACTTGCCGAGTCCGACCACCAGTACGCGTTTGTCTTTGAGTTCCATTAAATTCGTTTCACCACGAATTCACGGAGACACGGAGAAGAACTACGACCATGTCTTTGTTTTTTCTAAAACGCAAGGACCGCTTAATGGTCAGCCTTCGTGATCGTTTTTCTCCATTTTAGGTTTTTCTTTGTCTCTGTGACTCTGTGGTGAAGCGGTTCTTACCTCAGTTTCAAAGTCGTCAGCGCGAACAGCGCGAACACCAGCGACGCGATCCAAAAACGCACAATGATCTTCGACTCCGACCAGCCCATCAGTTCAAAGTGGTGATGCAGCGGCGCCATCTTAAAAATTCGTTTCTTACGCAGCTTATAAGATCCTACCTGCAGGATCACCGACACCGCTTCAATCACGAAAACTCCGCCGATGAACGGCAGGAGCAACTCCTGCTTAATGATTACTGCAACAGTTCCAATCGCGCCGCCAAGTGCCAGCGATCCCACGTCGCCCATGAACACTTCCGCCGGATGCGCGTTGTACCACAAAAATCCAATCGACGATCCAACCATGGCCCCGCAGAAAATTGTGAGCTCTCCCACCTGCGGCATTTTCGGAATTTCCAGATAAGTCGCGAAGGTCGCGTGCCCGCTCACGTAAGTCAGCACTGATAGCGCCCCGGCCGCAATCACCGTGCAGCCAATTGCCAACCCATCCAGCCCATCCGTAAGATTCACCGCATTGCTCGCTCCCACAATCACGAAGGCCACGAAGGCAATAAAGGGCAGGAATGCTAGCGGCCACAGATGCGGGAGGCGCTCCAGACTTCCCACCACCAGATCGGGATGGAATTGCTTGAAGAACGGCACAATCAACTTGGTCGAATACATGCCGTAGGTCTGCATCGCAATCAGCATCACGGCAATCACGATGCTGGTTGCGATCTGCAGGCCCAGCTTGGCACGCCCGGTCAGGCCGAGGTTTCTGCGGTGCGCGACTTTGGTGTAGTCATCGGTAAATCCGATGGCGGCAAAAGCGCAGGTGGCAAACACGGCGATCCACACGAAGCGATTGCTCAAATCCGCCCATAATAGTGTTGGCACGACAACGGCGATCGCAATCAGCAGTCCGCCCATGGTCGGCGTTCCAGCTTTTTTCTGATGCGCCTTCGGGCCTTCTTCGCGGATGTATTGTCCGATCTGAAATTCACGTAGCCGGTTGATGACCAATGGACCAACGATGAGAGCGGTAAACAGTGCAGTAAGACTGGCGAATGCAGTGCGGAAAGTAAGATACCGGAAGATGCGGAACGGCGGAACGAGATGTTGCAGCTTCACGAACAACAGCCAATAGAGCAATCAGCCTCCGTCCCGCCCGAGCACTATTAACAGACGCAAACTCGAAAACCCACCACGGAGACACGAAGTCACGGAGAAACCTTCTTCAGAATACCTGAGTGCGCTTCAAAGCATTTCGGAAGGAATCTTCTTTGTATTTCTCCGTGTCTCCGTGCCTCCGTGGTGAAGAATTACTTGCCGTTGCGCAGAGCCTGCCAGGTTTCGAGCGCCTTTTCCAGCTTTACGCCGCGCGAAGCTTTCAACAAGACCACATCACCCTCCCGCGCCTCGCGAGCCAGCCATTGGCCGGCCTCCTCTGAAGAATCTACAAAGTCGGCTTGAGTTGTGCCATCCTTCGCAGCCTGGACCATGGCCTGCGCCAATCCGCGTACCCCCAGCAGCACATCGATTTCCTTTTCCGCAATATGGGATCCGGCCTGTCGATGCATCTCTTCGCCCGCCGGTCCTAACTCCAACATCTCGCCCGCGACCACAATGCGCCGCTTCGCACGCATCGAAGCCAGCGAATCCACCATCGCAGCAAGCGCCTTTGGATTCGAATTGTAGCAATCGTTGATCACCGTGATGTTGCCCAGTTGTAGAACCTGCCCGCGCTTCTCCGCGGGGACGAGTGTCGCCAAGGCTGCCACCGCTTCCGAGGGTTTCATCCCGCGCTCTAATCCGACTGCAACGGCAGCAAGTGCATTCAGCACATTGTGCTCCCCCACGAGCGGCAGCTTGACGTGCTCTCGCACGGCTCCTATCGACAGATCGAACTCTGTCCCATCCGTCCCCCTGGATTGAATTGTTTCAGCGCGCACATCGGCAGTCGGCCGCGTTCCATACATCACCACTCTTCCCTTAAAGTCGCGGCCAAACTGGGAAACGTATTCATCATCGGCATTCAGCACGGCCACGCCGTTCGCCGGCAGCGACTCGATTAACTCATACTTCGCCCGCGCAATGCCCGCCAAAGAATCGAAGAATTCCAGATGCACCGGGGCGACGTTGGTGACGACCCCTACTTCCGGTTGCGCGATCTTGGCGAGCGCTCGAATCTCCCCCGCATGCGACATGCCCATCTCAATTACGGCAACGTCATACTCGGGATCGAGCTTCAGCAGCATCAACGGCAGGCCGAAGTGATTATTGAAATTTCCTTCGGACTTCATCACTCGGAATCTGGCGCTCAGCACGTGCGCAATCGCTTCCTTCGTCGTGGTCTTCCCCGCGGAACCCGTTACTGCGATCAACGGCTTGCCCCACCACTTTCGCACCGCCGTCGCCAGAGTTTGCAAAGCAGTCAGCGTATCTTTGACCGCCAATAAGCGCGTTTGGTCCGAGTAGCGGCTCAGCTGATCTTTACTCACCACAGCCGCGACTGCTCCCTTTTCCAGCGCCTGCTCTACGAAATCGTGGCCATCGAGTCGCTCACCCTTCACCGCAAAAAACAGTTGGCCGCCGCCGATCGTGCGCGAATCAATCGAATAGGCCTGCGCTACTTCATCCCACACGAAGTTTCCCGACGCCGAAATGAACTCGGCAATCTTCCCAAGCGCCAGTTTCATGCTTTCGCTCCGGCCTGGGCAGCCTTGCATTCGAAACCCGCAGCCCGCAACGTTTCCCGCGCGACTTCTATATCGTCGAAGGGCGCTATCCCCGCCCGCGTAACCTGCACCTTCTCGTGGCCCTTGCCTGCGATCAACACGATGTCGCCGGGACGAGCCTCCGAGATAGCCAATGCGATGGCCTTACGGCGATCAGGTTCCACGGTGTACTTAACGCCAGTCTTTTGCAACCCGACTGCCGCATCATTAATGATTGTGAGCGGATCTTCGCCTCGCGGATTGTCCGAGGTGAGCACGACGAAATCGCTCCCTCGTCCCGCAGCCTCGCCCATCAGCGGGCGCTTCTTTCGATCGCGATCGCCTCCGCAGCCAAACAACGTCAGCGCCCGTCCCTTCGGGTTTGAAACTAGTTCGCGCGCCAGCAGCGTCAGATTGCGCAAGGCATCGTCGGTATGCGCATAGTCCACCACAACCGTGAACGGCTGGCCGCAGTCGACGCGCTCGAACCTTCCAGGTACACACGCCAGCTTGTCAACACCCGCTGCAATGGCCTCGGCGCTACAACCACGCGCATAGCACGCCCCCGCCGCCGCGAGGATGTTGTAGACGTTCACGCGCCCGATGAGTCCCGAAAACACTGGGACCTTTTCTCCCGGCATCACCAAATCAAATCTCGTTCCGCGCGTCGTGATCTGCACCTTCTCCGCGCGCAAGTCACCTTGGTCCCATCCGTACGTCAGAAGCACTGAGCTATGCTTTCGACTAAACTCGGCCAGTTTCGCCCCGTACTCGTCATCCACATTCGTTACGGCGGCGCGCGGCGCATCCGTGCCGCACCCCTCAAACAGCACGCGTTTAGCGGCGAAATATTCCTCCATCGTTTTGTGATAGTCGAGGTGATCCCGCGTGAGATTGGTGAACACCGCCACATCAAACGGAATGCCATACACGCGTTCCTGCGCCAGGGCGTGCGAGGAGACTTCCATCACCGCATCCGTCGCTCCGTTGCCCAGTGCCTCACTGAAGAACCGATTCAACTCCAGTGATTCCGGCGTGGTGTGGGGAGCCGGCAAAACTTTTCCTGCGACACGGTATTCAATCGTCCCGATCAGCGCGCTCTTGCGCTTCGCCGCAGCTAGAATCGATTCCACCAGAAACGCGGTTGTGCTTTTGCCGTTGGTGCCGGTGATTCCGACGATCGCAATCTGCTCCGCCGGCTTCCGGTAAAAATTCGCGCTGACCTTTGCCAGCGCCCGCCTTCCACGCGGCACAACAGCCCAAGCCACTCCCGGACGCGGCTTCTCCGCCGCGGAGTCAGTGACCACCGCGACGGCGCCCGCCTGAATTGCCGTGTCGATAAAGCGATTGCCATCGCTGGATTCGCCGCGCATGGCAACGAACACGCATCCGGGCTTCACCCGCCGTGAGTCGTACTCCACACTACTCACTTCCGGATGCCCGCTTTGCGCGAGAACCTCCGCTCCATCCAGCAACTGTTGGAAGGTCATTGCTGTGAATTATAGGTCAGAGCGAAATCCCTATCTGCAACAGTTCGAGGAATCGAAGGTTCCTGCAGTTACCAAGGGCACATTCCGTGTACCGCCTTTCAGCGTTAATTTATGTGCATGAGCACTGGAACCAGCCACAGCAAATGCCGTTGCGCGCAATGCGAACTTTCAGAGGGGCAATGCGAGTGCGATAAATTCTGCTGCCTATGCCAGACGCAACTGGATGTCCGCATCTGCCAGGACGGACTTATGTACTGTGAACCCTGCCGTACCGCCTGCGATTACAAGACCTCCGACTAACCGGCGACTTTCAGTTGCTGCTCCTCGTTGGCGCCGGCCAGTCTGCTAACATTCCATCCACCTCCCCGTCGTACGGGAGACTAAAAGGTTCGGGAGGGAATCGTGTCCACAATCCTTTCCTCAGCGCCAGCCGTCGGCATTCGCAAAGCTCACGGCAGCGGCGGCCGCATCGACTCTATCGACATTCTGCGCGGCCTGGTCATGATCATCATGGCGCTCGACCATACCCGCGACTTCTTCACCCATCTTCGCTTCGAGCCCGAAACTCTCAGCCAGACCTATTACGCTCTTTTCTTCACTCGCTGGATCACTCACTATTGCGCTCCACTATTTTTCTTTCTGGCGGGCACGGGAGCTTATTTCTACGGACGCCGGAGAACTCCTGCCGAATTAACTCGCTTCCTTTGGACGCGCGGACTCTGGCTGATCATTGTGGAATTTACGCTCGTCGGCACCGCGTGGACTTTCCAGTTTCCCTTTGGTTTCTTCGGCGTGATCTGGGCTTTGGGCGCGTGTATGGTAATCATGGCAGCGGCCGTGCGCTTACCGGTGCGATGGCTGGGCGCGCTTTCTATTCTCGTGATCGTGACGCACGATCTGTTCGACCGGGTTCGACCCGCGCAGTTTGGTTCGCTGGCGCCGCTATGGAAGATTCTTCACGTCCGCGGTTTCGTACAGCTTCCCTTCGGCATACCGGAGTTCGTTTTGTTTCCGATCATCCCATGGGTTGCCGTGATGGGCGCAGGCTACGTCTTCGGCACGGTGTACACGCTCGAACCTGAGCGTCGCCGCAAGCTGATCTTCCGTCTCGGGCTGTGGCTGACGCTGGCCTTCGTGTTCTTACGGGTCACGAATGTCTACGGCAATCCTCCAGCCGGGCTGGGAGGAGTTTCGCAAGGCGACTGGCACATTCAGCCGACGGTCGAGAAAGCCGTGATTCTGTTTCTCGACGTCGAAAAATACCCGCCTTCGCTGCAGTTCCTGCTTATGACCTTGGGGCCATCGATGCTCTTGCTTGCGTGGATGGAAAAACGTCTGCCTAGCGAGAGGTCAGCCTCAGCGTTACAGTCGGCACTGCTGATCTTCGGCCGCGTTCCCATGTTCTATTACATCCTGCATCTTTACTTAATCCACACACTGGCCGTGATTGTCGCATTGCTGTTCCATCAGCCCTCAAACTGGTTATTACACGGCGCCTTCTTCCTAAACGATATACCGCCCGGCTACGGGCATAACCTGCCATTCATCTATCTCATGTGGATCACCGCGGTTGCGATTCTCTACTTCCCCTGCCGCTGGTGGGCCGGGTTGAAACAGCGCAGGAAGGATTGGTGGTTGAGTTATTTGTGATATCGGATCTGTCAAGATGTCCGCTCGGGACCTGGCGTTTGTGACCAGTTTCAAAGACCGCGGCCCCCCGGTATATCCGCGGTTTTTCGGAACATCCGGTCTGTCCACCGGGGAGGGGAAGTTAACTGCTGAGGATGCCTTCCGCCCCGAGGAGAACCAGGAGAGCAAAGCATAGCGACAGTAGGCTGCTCCACGAAAGTCCAGTGCTCTTCTCCCGCACCAGGGAAAACCAGAGGAGCACGAAACTTCCCACCATAAATAGGCCCCAGAAGTGGAAGAACCACGACGTGTTGTTCCAATAGCGAGCTAAGTCAGCACCTATTCCGGCGAGAACGAGCAAGGCCGACGCGTTAGCCATCACGAACGATATTCTTCTTCTGCTAAAAGTCATATCTGCCATAGGAGTTCTTTCCTTCCTAGCGTTGACACACGTTAGATCACGACCGCCTCCCGATACTCTCCAAACACACGCCGCATCGCATCGGAAATCTCGCCAACTGTGGCATAGGCTTCAACCGCGGTGAGAATGCGCGGCATCACATTCTCGCCCGATCGCGCCGCTTCCTCGACTTGCTGCAGAGCTTCTTTCCACGGACCAGGATCGCGCTTCGCGCGCAACACCCGAACGCGTTCCACCTGCTTCGGTTCAAGCGCGGGATCAATCTGTTGAATCGGAATCGGCCGTTCGTGTTCCACCTCAAACCGGTTCACGCCGACGACGATGGCATCCTCATGATCGACCGCCTGTTGATATTCGTACGCGTCGTTTTGAATTTCCTGCTGCACAAATCCGCGCTCGATCGCCTTCAACATTCCGCCCATCACTTCGATCTTCCCCAGATATTCCGCCGCGCGCTTTTCGATCTCGTTGGTCAGCGACTCGACATAATATGAACCCGCCAAAGGATCGACAGTTTGCGCCGCACCGGATTCATAGGCGATCACCTGCTGCGTGCGCAGTGCGATGCGCGCCGCCTGCTCAGTTGGCAAGGCCAAAGCTTCGTCGTATGAATTTGTGTGCAGCGACTGCGTCCCGCCCATCACCGCCGCCATCGCCTGAATAGCCGTGCGGATGATGTTGTTTTCCGGTTGCTGGGCGGTCAGCGTCGAACCCGCCGTCTGTGTATGAAACCGCAGCATCCATGACTTTGGATTGTTGGCCTTAAAGTGCTCGCGCATTATGCGCGCCCACATCCGCCGCGCGGCACGGAACTTCGCGACTTCTTCCAGAAAATTACTGTGCGCGTTAAAGAAGAACGAAAGCCGCGGCGCAAATTGATCCACATCCAGCCCTGCTCTAATTGCGGCCTCGACGTATGCCATGCCGTTGCCCAAGGTGAATGCGACTTCCTGCACAGCCGTCGATCCCGCCTCCCGCATGTGGTAGCCGGAAATTGAAATCGTATTCCACTCGGGCACGTTTTCTTTGGCCCAGGCGAACATATCGGTAACGATGCGCATCGCCTGATGCACCGGATATATATATGTTCCCCGGGCAATATATTCCTTTAGAACATCATTCTGAACTGTGCCGGTAAGCTTGCGGATATCCGCGCCCTGCCGCCGCGCGACCGCCACGTACAGCGCCAGAAGAATCGACGCCGTGGCATTGATGGTCATCGAGGTAGAGATTCTTGTCAGGTCGATGCCCGCGAACAATCGCTCCATGTCCTCAATGGAGTCAATCGCTACCCCCACCTTGCCGACTTCTCCCGCGGCCAGTACGTGGTCGGAATCCATCCCAATCTGGGTCGGTAGATCGAACGCAACGGAGAGCCCCGTCGTCCCATTCGCGAGCAAGTATTTATAGCGCTTGTTCGACTCTTCGGCGTCTCCCATGCCGGCGTACTGGCGCATGGTCCAAAGACGGCCACGGTACATCGTCGCCTGAACGCCGCGCGTAAACGGATATTCGCCGGGGTTTCCGACTTCGCTGTCGTAGTCCGATTCCTTGAGATCCGCGGGCGTGTATGACAACTGGACCGGAATGTGGGACGAGGTTTCAACTTCCGGCAAACCTTTCCGCTCCGCGACCTTTATATAGTCAGTCATAGACCGGAACCTCCAGCCTCACTTTACGCTCTTACGCTTCCTCTTCACCCTCCAAAACGAACTCACGCCAAACCAGCCAAAAGCCACCGTGAAGCAAATTGCAACCGCCACCCGCCCCGGGCCAGCTCGCCCGGCATGGTATTTTCCGTATTCCTTCACTGCGGCACCCGCGAAACTTACTCCCATGATCAGGAAAATAACCCCTGTAACCTCAAGCCACAGTTGGTGCAACACCCGTCCGAAAGCTCGCGCCGTGGTGAAAGCGGCGCTCTTGGCGGCTCGCAGAACACGGCTGCGTCCAGCCTGCTGTTTCGCCACTCGGGCGACGACCCCCAACTTTCGTGCAGTAGAAACCTTACTCACGGCTCGATTTTAACAGCCTTCGGCGCTACAATGACCCAAACGTGGGCGCTGTCGAACCGTTGAGGCGCTTCAGGCATCTAAATGGGTTAGCAGTTCTTGCGCGGACGGGCGGAGGAAACGTGGACCAACAACTGAAAGACTTGATGAAGGAACTGGGCGAAGCGATCAACGAGTCCCTCTCCGATTCCGAGCAAATCGCCGAAGTCGTCTCACGCATCAAAGAAGGCGGCTACGATATTTTTCTGGTCCTCGAAGCCACCATAGGCGTCAGCAAGCAGGGCGAAAAATCCTCCGACAAGACTTCTCTGGTCACCACCCTTTCCACGAATCCAGAATTCAAAATTAACGACCAGGATTTGAAGTTCCTCAAATCTCTCCGCATTAAGATCGAAGAAGAAAAGCAGTAACGCGCTCAGCTCGGGATCACAAATGCGGGGCTTCCCGGAGGCGTGGGTGTCCTTTGTGAACCTTCGTGCCCTTGGTGGTTAACCATCAGCAAACTCCCCGGCAACTCTAGGCCCTGTGCTACCATCTACTCTTTCGGTGGCACCGAAGAGACGAACCGGGCCTCTTCCGAAGTTAGAGCTAGTCCGATGAAAGACACTCTCGGAGTCCTTCTCGCCGGCGGAGCCGGTGAGCGCCTCTATCCCCTCACTCGCGACCGTGCCAAGCCGGCCGTCACGTTTGGTGGCATGTACCGCATCATCGACATCACCCTCTCCAACTGCCTCAACTCCGATCTGCGCCGGGTCTACATCCTCACGCAATACAAAGCGCTGTCGCTGAATCGACATATCCGCGAAGGCTGGAATGTTCTGGGCCGCGAAGTGGGCGAGTTTGTCGAAGTGCTGCCTCCGATGAAGCGCGTCAGCGACCAGTGGTACCAGGGCACGGCCGATGCGGTTTATCAGAACATTTATTCCATTGGTTCGGAGCAGCCCAAGTACGTGATCATTCTCTCCGGCGACCACATCTACAAAATGGATTACGGCAAGATGCTGAAGCAGCACTGCGACGCCGCCGCCGACATCACTCTTGCCACTATTCAGATCGATCAGGAAGAAACTTTCCGCTTCGGCGTGGTTGACGTTGACAAAGACGGCCGCATCAACGGCTTCGAGGAAAAGCCCAAGATTACTCAACTACGTTCGCCGTGGAACCCGGAAAAGGTCGCGGGATCGATGGGCATCTATCTCTTCAACGCCGATGTCCTCATCCCCGCTTTGCTGAAAGATTCTGAAGACTCAACCTCGAGCCATGACTTCGGCAAAGACATTCTGCCCAAGATGGTCGGCGACTACCGCGTCTACGCCTACGACTTTATCGACGAGAACAAAAAAGAAGCGCTCTACTGGCGCGACGTGGGCACGCTCGAAGCCTACTACGAAGCCAACATGGACATCGTCTCCGTCTCGCCGATCTTTAATCTTTACGATCAGGCCTGGCCCATCCGCACCCACCAGCGCCAGTATCCGCCGGCGAAATTTGTCTTCGCAGAAAAAGATCGCATGGGAACGGCGCTGGACTCGATCGTTTCCAACGGCTGCATCGTCTCCGGTGGAACTGTGCGCAATTCCGTGCTCTCGCCCGACGTGCGCGTAAACTCCTACTCCGAAGTTGATTCCTCGATTCTGTTCTCCCACGTTGCCGTGGGACGACACTGCCGCGTCCGCCGCTGCATCATCGACCGCAACGTGCACCTGCCCGAAGGCACCACCATCGGCTACGATACCGAAGCCGACCGCTCCCGCTACTTCGTGACCGATAGCGGTATTACTATTGTTACGCGCGATTACTCGCTCTTTGAGAATCCGGTGACGGTGGATTACTTCACGAGCGAATAAGTAAGTGGGCCTTCGACCACGGTCTGCGCGAAGAGTGCTTCAGGAAAGTTAGCCTTCGATTCGTCGTTCCCAACGCCACGAGCTGGGCTGTGCCTAATGTGTCTGTACCATCCTGCCGATGAGAACACTTGTCGCTTGCGAGCCAATAGTCAAGGCAGAGATGCGAAGGGAACGTGCCACGTGAGCCTGAAATTATCGCTGGGGAAAAAGCTGGGCTTGGCCTTTGGCTCCATCTTGGCCCTTATGGCGGTGAGCACTTCGCTTTCGCTGTTGCGCATGGGCGATGTACGGCGCGTGCAGAACGAGTTCGCCGAAAATCATGTGCCGACCCTGGATATGATCCGGCAACTGCAGCGCGACTTGTATCACGCCAGCAGTGGATGCCGGCAGGCGATTCTGGCGGGCGCGCAGAAGACTCGGAGGCAGGCTGGGATCAAACGCATCGATGGCATTTGGAAAACCATCGATCAGGATCTGGACTCACTGACGGCCCTTTCGACGAGGTGGTCGCAGCCGGAAAACCGCGAGCGGCTGGCCAGTATCAAGGAAACACTCCCGCGAATTCGGCGCATGCAGCGTGATGTGATCTCCATGGCGGGTAAAGGTGGCGAAAAGGGCGTACTCAAAGCCGGCAATAGCTATGTCGACAAGATCACGCCAGTTGTCGGCATCGTCGAAGGCGATCTGGGAGAGCTCGCCAAGTCCAAAGAAAAGGCGGTAACGGACGGCGCGCAGGCCGTTACCAGCTCGGATACTTTGCTCTCATGGACGTTGTCTCTTTCCGCGCTCATCTGCATCGGGGCAGGAACATTCCTGGCGGGGTTCTTGAGCCATAGCATAACGCAGACCTCGATCGCGTTGTTAATGCAGGCCGAGGCCGTCGCTGCGGGTGACCTGACTCGCTCCGAGCTTGCCGTGCACTCCGATGATGAGTTGGGCGATCTGACCGTAGCCGTCAATAAGATGAGCGCACATTTAAAGCGAACCCTCATGGCCATTATGGAGAATTCTGCTCAGGTCGCGAGCGCCAGCGAGGAGCTTTCCGCCTCGGCCACGCTGCAGGCGCAAGGGGCGGATACGCAAAAGGACCACACCACGCAGGTAGCATCAGCCATGCAGGAAATGGCCGCGACGGTCCAGGAGGTTTCCGAGAATTCTCATAAGGCGGCCGAAGCGTCACGCAGCGCAGCGCAGGCGGCGCGTCAGGGCGGCGAAGTGGTTCAGGAGGCGCTTGCCAGCATGCGCAGCATCGCCGATTCCACCCGGAAAGTTGCAGCGCGCGTCGTTGAACTTGGCAAGGGCTCGCAGCAAATCGGAAAGATTATCGCCGTCATCGATGACATCGCCGACCAGACCAACCTCTTAGCATTGAACGCCGCAATCGAGGCGGCGCGGGCCGGCGAGCAAGGACGTGGCTTCGCCGTGGTGGCCGATGAGGTTCGCAAACTGGCAGAGCGAACCACCAAAGCGACCAATGAGATCGCGGGCATGATCGAGTCCATTCAGGTGGAAACCAAAAACGCCGTGCAGGCCATGGAACAAGGGAATCTCGAAGTCGAGAAAGGCGTGCAAAAAACCTCCGCTTCCGGAGCCGCGCTCGACGAAATCATAAAGCTGGCCGAGAATGTCGGCGACATGATCTCGCAAATCGCCACCGCCGCAACCGAACAATCCGCAACCACCGAGCAGATCAACAGCAACATCGCCCAGATTTCCAGCACCGCGCAGGAATCCTCGGTCGCCGCCGAGGAGACCGCAAAAGCATGTACGGATCTTTCCGGCAGAGCTCTGGATCTGCAGAATATCGTTACCCAATTCAAGTTGGAATTAAACGGCGGCGCCAAGCGAAACTCTTCTCCCACGCGACCGCATGAAAAGCCCGGCCTGAGCGGAAGGCCAAAGGGAACGAGAAAAACGATTGCCGCCGCGGCGGGATCGAGTCGATAGCCGTTTCGACTTCACACCCGCCCTACTGCGAGATCGAAACCGCAGTAAACCGTGAACGGACCCCACGCTTAATCCTTGTGGATTAATCCGCCGGCATAGGCGCAGGCTGAGGCACCGGCGTCGAGTTTGCAAAAGAGTTTGCTTCCGCAGGAACTTCCAACCACTTGCGCACCACCGGCAGAGCTTCACGCATCGCGAGTTCGCCGGCACGAATCAGATCATCCACGCGTTTGAAGTCGTCATAGGCAAAGCCGGCAACATCGGGCTCGACTACCACGTCGGCAGCTGCCCGCCAAATGTGGCTTGCCATATCCTGCGCAATCGCGAAGGACTGGCCGATCACATCAAAAAGATGCCGTGGCGCTCCGCCCTTCGCCCACTGTCCCTTCAAATGCACGCCCAGCACGCGATCGGCGCCCATGTCGCGCAGTGGCTGGGTCGGCACGGGATGCGACAGCATGCCATCCACCAGCCATCGCCCGCGAATATTCACCGGCAAAAACATTCCCGGATAAGCGCAACTCGCACGCACCGGATCGATAATCGAACCGGAGTGAAATACCACGGCCTCGCCGCTATTGAAATCGGTCGCGGTCACACCCAACGGAATTCTCAGCTCCTCGAAAGTCTTCACCTTCAGGATTCGTGTAAGAAACGCAGTCATGCGGTCGTTCGAGGCAAAGCCGTAACGGGAGACCGTCCAGCGGGCAAAAGTCGTGAAGCGGCAGGAATGCGCGACCTTCTCCAATTCTTCAATAGAGACGCCGCTGCAATAAGCCGCACCAATTAGCGCACCCACGCTCGTGCCCGCAACCACGCGGATCGGAATACCTTCTTCTTCAAGAACTTTGAGAACACCGATATGCGCCATGCCTCGGGCAAAACCTCCGCCAAGGGCTATGCCAATGGCCGGAACTCGCGGCAGGGCAGCCTTGCGCGAGAGTTCCCGCCCAAATGCCTGCACGGACCGAACGATCCTGCCAATGCTTTTCACCGCTACCCCACGATGCCCTATTTCTCGGGCACCCACATTCAGTTCTTAAGATGCCACAACCCACCATTCGGGTATACGGCCTGATGGTGCCATCGTCACGTTACTTTGGGGAGCGGCAGTACCGTAGACCTGACCTAGGAGCGCGCGGCGCCCGCAACCTACCTCCGTGACTAACTCATGTAGCTCTGCTAAGTTACAAGCATGGTCAGGGAAATATCGGCGGGCGGCGTAGTGGTCCGGCATCGGGACGGCGCCTGGTGGATGGCAGCCATCCAACCTCCCGATGACACCGCACGCGGCTCGGAGGCGAAACCCCGACAGCGCTCGGCCAAGCGAAAAGTAGTGTTAGCGCTCCCAAAGGGGCTGGTGGATCCCGGAGAAAAGCCGCCGGAAACTGCTCTCCGCGAAGTGTACGAAGAGACCGGCGTGACTGCCCACCTGATCAGCAAAATAGCCGACATTAAGTACGTATATTCGCGAACCTGGAGCGATGGCGAGCGCGTCTTCAAGATCGTCAGCTTCTATTTAATGCGGTACCGCTCCGGCCGCATCAACCAGATTTCCGCCGACATGCGAATCGAAGTGGCCCGCGCCCTTTGGGTGCCTTTAGCCGACGCCGCCAAATTACTCGCCTACAAAGGTGAAAAACAAATGGCTCAGCGGGCGCTGGAGTACGTGGTCGCGCATCCGGAACTTGAAAGCGTGAACTGGAAGTGACTTTCTCCCGCCGCTTGCTCCCTGATAATCTGCTTATGTCATCTCGCGAAACACCTCGGAGCGCAGCCGCGGCTTGGTTCCCAGCTTCGCTTTTGTTGGTTGCGTCTCTTTTAATATCTGCTTCCTCCGCCGCAACTCGCCCAGCACCTGCGTTGCAGTCCGACTACATCGAGGCCCTTTCCGCTGCCGACCATTTTCTTCAGGCTTGGCAATCCGGTGACGCCGAAAGCGGCATGGCTTTGCTGACAAGCCATGCTAAAAAGATCACAACCACAGAAATGGTCGAGAAGTTCTTCTCCAACTCGAATCCGTCAGCGTACGAAATCGGACGCGGCAAAATGCTCAAGCGCGGCCGCTATGAGTTCCCAGTCGTGCTGGTGATGCAATCGCCCAACAACCGCGTCCGCCGCCGATTTTCCAGCATTATCGTTTTGAACACTGGCGGCAGCGACTGGGCCATCGATAAACTGCCATAGAGCAAACACCCTGTGTTCCTTTGTGCCCTATGTGTTGAGAGATTTACTTGAGGCTTGAACCCTATGAAAAGCATTCATAAAGTAGCAATCCTTGGCGCTGGAACCATGGGCGCCCGCATCGCCGCCCACTTCGCCAACGCAGGCGTTCCCAGCTATCTTCTCGATATCGTCCCTCCCGACGCCGACGCTCCCGCACGAAATAAAATCGCGGCGGCAGGACTTGATGCCGCCAAAAAATCCAAGCCCGCCGCCTTCATGGACTCGTCCCTCGCGCGCCTGATCACAATCGGCAACTTCGAAGACGATCTCAAACGGCTCACCGAAGTCGATTGGATCATCGAGGCCGTAGTCGAAAATCTGGACATCAAGCGCTTTCTGCTCCGCAAAGTCGAAGCCATTCGCAAGCCCGGCACCATCGTCACCACAAACACCAGCGGCCTACTGGTAGGCAAAATCGCCGAAGGCTTCTCCGGCGATTTCCGTCGCCACTGGTTCGGCACTCACTTCTTCAATCCGCCGCGCTACATGCGTCTGCTCGAACTCATCCCGACACCGGAAGCCGACCGCGCCGCAATCGAACTCATTTCACATTTTTGCGACGTGCGCCTGGGCAAAGGCGTAGTGCTCGCGAAAGACACGCCCAACTTCATCGCCAACCGCATCGGGACTTTCTCCGTGTTGAACGTCATGCGCCTGATGCAGGAGATGGACCTGATCATCGAAGATGTCGATGCGCTCACGGGACAAGCCGTCGGCTGGCCGAAATCAGCAACATTCCGCACGATTGATTTAGTTGGACTGGATATTCTGGGTCACGTAGTCGGCAACATGACGGCCAATGTGCATGACGAGCGCAGCGAACTGAGGCTGCCCGATTTCTACAAACAAATGATCGAACGCAAATGGCTCGGCGACAAAACCAAAGGCGGCTTCTACAAAAAAAATGTGGGCCGGACGTCCTCGACCGCCGACCCCGGAAAAGAAGACGAGCGCCTCGCACTAAATTGGAAAACCCTCGAATACCATCCTCGCCAAAAGCCAAAATTCGCGGCACTCGACATGGCAAAAAACATCGAAGACACCGGCGCACGCTTGCGTATGCTGCTCGGACTCGATGTCGGCAGTTCGCAAAAACTGGACCAAGCCGGGGCATTCCTCTGGTCAGCACTTTCGGATTTATGGAACTACTCCGCCAACCGCGTGCCCGAAATCTCAGATTCGATCGTTGAGATCGACCGCGCCATGCGGCTGGGCTTCAACTGGGAAATGGGACCGTTCGAACTTTGGAATGCCGTGGGTGTCGAGTCCACGGTCGCGCGCATGAAGAAAGAAGGCAAACCGGTCGCGGCGAATGCCGAAAAACTTCTAGCCGCCGGACACAAAGGCTGGTACATCGACGATGCGAAGTCACCCGCCGGGCGCAAGTTCTGGGATTTGAAAACGGAAAGCTGGCACGCGGTCGAAGTTCCCTCCGGCGTGTGGTCGGTAACCGTCGCCAAAAAATCGAACGGAGTCGTCAAGAAAAATTCTGGAGCATCCCTCGTCGATCTCGGAGACGGCGTAGCCTGCATCGAGTTCCACAGCAAGATGAACGCGCTAGGCGCCGACATCATCTCATTGATCATACAATCGCTCAAACTCGGCGGACCGGGCGACGACTTCGACACCTTCGTCATCACCAACGATGCCACGAATTTTTCCGTCGGCGCAAATCTGATGCTCCTGCTCATGAGCGTGCAAGAAGAAGAGTGGGACGACGTCGACCTCGCCATCCGCCAATTCCAGGGCATGACGCAAGCCATCAAGTTTTCACCCAAGCCGGTCGTCTCCGCCCCGTTCGGATTGTGTCTCGGAGGTGGAACAGAAATTTCGCTCCACGCCGCAGCCCGCCAGCCGCACGCCGAACTTTACACCGGATTGGTCGAGGTCGGAGTCGGCCTGCTCCCCGGCGGCGGAGGCTGCAAAGAAATGCTGCTGCGCGCAGTCGACAGCGCGACGGCGGCACGAGGCGGAAGAATTTCCGGCGAGACGCTGGCAGGTTCAATCGAGATGCTCGAAGCCACGAAGCGAGCATTCGAAACCATCGCAACCGCCAAAGTCGCAACTTCGGCCCACGAAGCCCGCGGACTAGGCTTTCTCGCCGATAGCGACCGCATCACGATGAATCGAGAACGCGTGCTGTCTGATGCCAAGGCGCGCGCGCTCGAACTCGTGCGAGCCGGTTACGAGCCGCCAGTTCCAAGAACGAATATCCCCGCCCCGGGCGAGAGCCTTCTAGCCACCTTGAAAATGGGCATGCACCTCATGCGCCAAGGCGACTACATCACCGACTACGAAGTAAAACTTGGAGGTAAAATCGCCGAGGTGCTGTGCGGAGGCAACGTCACCCCCGGCACGCAAGTAAGTGAACAATACATACTTGATCTCGAACGCGAGGGCTTCAAATCATTGTGCGGAGAACGGAAAACGCAGGAACGAATTCAATATACCCTGAAAACAGGAAAGACGCTGCGAAACTAAAGAAGCCAACGGATTCGAGGGCCCCACCGTTTTCCTTTAGTGCTCCTTAATTGCCCTTGGTGGTTAATGTTCTCTTAACCAGCCCCAAGCCTCGATCAAATCCAAATCAACCCGCCCCCCGTACTTCCTGTGAAGCCGTGAAACGGAAAGGAAAACTTCACATGAAAAGTCACCAATTCGCCACTCTACTCGCTGTGTTCACCATCGCAGTCGCAAGCATGAGCGTCGCTCAAAATCCGATGGTGGGCGGGCATGACATGTTTCCGCAGAAAAACATCATTCAGAATGCGGTAAATTCAGACGACCACACCACACTGGTAGCCGCAGTCAAGGCCGCTGGTCTCGTCGATACACTCGAGGGCCCAGGACCTTTCACCGTCTTTGCTCCTACCAACGAGGCCTTCGCCAAACTTCCGGCGGGAACAGTGGACACTCTGCTCAAGCCGGAGAACAAAGACCAGCTTGTCAAAACCCTCACCTATCACGTGGTCCAGGGCAGACTCACGTCGAACGATCTCAGAAAGATGATCAATGAGGGGCACGGGACGGCAACTCTGACCACTATAGAAGGCGGCAAGCTGGAAGCCGCGATGCAGGGCTCCCAGCTTGTGCTGAAAGACGAGAAAGGCAACATCGCGATTGTGACCATTCCGAATGTAATGCAGTCGAATGGAGTGATTCACGTGGTGGACGCCGTACTCTTGCCCTAGGCTATGCTTGGCGGAACCCTCATTGGGCGCTCCCTGGAGCGCCTTTCTTTTTTGGGCGAAATCGACTAAAGCAGAAGCTACAATCTAACAGTATGAGAAAACTTGGCCCGTCCCTCGTTGCGATCATCTTGATGGTCGCCCTGACATCCGTGGTTGCAGGCGCGCAAGGCTCTGGACAAAGCGAACCACCGCCCGACGTTCCCGACGCGATCCAAGTCCCTGCGGGCTTAGAAGTAGCCGTGTCCGCACATGCGACTGGCTCCCAGATCTACACCTGCCAGGCAAGCCCAGACGGAAAATTTTCCTGGACCTTGAAAGCGCCCGACGCCGAATTGCACGATCGCAAAGACAAGGTCATCGGGCAACATTCTGCCGGGCCATCGTGGAAGTTGAAAGATGGCAGCGAAGTCACAGGCAAAGCCGTGGCCCACGTCGACTCCCTCGATCCCGATTCGATTCCGTGGCTGCTGGTGAATGTAGTGAGCCACTCCGGCACTGGAGCGCTTTCGAATGTGACTACGATTCAACGAGTTCGAACGCATGGCGGCAAGGCACCAGCCGAAGGCTGCGACGCTGCACATGTCAACGCCGAAACGAAGACCAGTTACACCGCCGACTATTACTTCTATGCTCCGACCAAGTGAAGCGTTGCGACGCAATTGCACATCGAATTGAAAGTAGAACTAAGGTAGAACTAAGGATAAACAGTCTCATGCGAGAAGTAGTCATTGCCTCTTCCGTTCGAACACCCGTAGGCCGCGCCTTCAAAGGCACGCTCCGCGCTACCCGTCCTGACGAGCTCGCCGCGGTCGCCATTAAAGGCGCGCTAGAGCGCGTACCGCAGCTCGATCCCAAAGAAATCGAAGACGTAATCCTCGGCTGCGCCATGCCCGAGGCTGAGCAAGGGATGAACGTAGCCCGCATCGCATCGCTGCGCGCCGGGCTGCCGGTCGAAGTCTCCGCCCTGACCATCAACCGCTTCTGCTCTTCCGGCCTGCAAGCGATCGCCATGGCTGCCGAGCGCATCATGAGCGGGGGCGCTGAAGCAATCGTTGCCGGGGGCACGGAATCGATGTCGATGATTCCCATGGGCGGCCACAAAATTTCCCCGAATCCCTGGCTCGTCGATCACTATCCCGATGCCTATCTCAACATGGGCCTCACCGCCGAGCGCGTAGCCCAGCGCTTCGGCATCACGCGCGAGGAGGCAGACGAGTTCGCCTTGCGGAGCCATCAGAAAGCTCTGGCTGCGCTCCAGGCGGGCAAGTTCGATGACGAAAACGTACCGGTGCCGGTGAGTTTTTCAACGCCGAACGGGTCGAAGCCCAAACGGAACGAGATCGTTTTCAAGATGGACGAAGGCCCGCGCGCCGACACCTCGTTAGAGGCACTGCTCTCGTTGAAACCTGCATTCCGTGTCAAAGGAACTGTGACCGCAGGAAATTCTTCGCAAATGTCGGACGGCGCCGCAGCCGCCGTAGTGATGTCCTCTGATCGCGCGAAAGCGCTCGGCATCAAGCCTCTGGCCCGTTATGTTTCCTTCGCCACCGCAGGATACAAGCCCGAAGAAATGGGGCTCGGCCCGGTGTTCGCGATCCCGAAGGCGTTAAGGATGGCCGGACTAAAACTCTCCGATATCGACGTGATCGAGTTAAATGAAGCATTCGCGGCGCAATCGTTGGGGGTAATCAAGGAAGCCGGCCTCGACCCAGACAAGGTCAATCCCAACGGCGGTGCAATCGCGTTGGGGCACCCGCTAGGCTGCACCGGCGCCAAGCTGACCGCGACGATTATTCGCGAGCTCAAGCGCCGCAACGGACGTTACGGCATGGTAACAATGTGCGTCGGCGGCGGAATGGGCGCGGCAGGGGTATTTGAAAATCTGAGTTAATCGAAGCTGGCGCACTTCGGAGACAGGCAACCATTTTGGGCGTCGCCACATCGGCTTGTGTAGATTCGACCGTTCGCCACCGGGGGTGGTTTATGCGGCTCTTAAGTCTAATTGCGGCAGGGACAGTTTTTGTGGCACCGGCAAGCCTCTTTGCTCAACGCCCCGCTGCTCCGCCCCCCACGATCACAACGCCAATTGCCGTTCACATCTCACCGCCGACTTCCACCGGCATCCACAGCTTTAACCCGTCCCCTGCACATAGCCCTGTCGTGACTTCACTCACAGGCACACAGGCGCAGCACGCGGCTGCCCGGACGGACTTTAAGTCGGGTGCCCAACGCTCAAGCGACAACCGGTTGTCAACATCAGCAGCAAATTCGCAGCCCGCAAAACTGGGACTTTTCGCTTTCCTCCACAGGAGAAAACATATCCCTGTTGCGCCAACTCCCGCGACCAGCTTGCTCCAACCGTCTGCTACACCTTTGGCGCTCGAAACGCACGTCGGCTGTAGGGTAATTCCCGTGCCGAATCCCGCGATACCATGCAACATATACTCGCCATGTTGTCCGTAGTCGGGCAACATGACCCGTACGACACACGCCCTTACCCGCAAAGATGCTGGGCATCATTAGGTACTTCCGTCGCATAGCCATGCGAAAGCAGGAAGCTTTTGCGCGCCTTCTCGCTTACAATTGAATCGTTCCTCAGTGTTTCGGTGCCTCCGTAGTGGAATTTGCACTTGAAAGGTTTTCCGATGGCGACAACAACAGCACTTCCCAGCACTAAAATCCCCGGCGGCAGCTTCCTGCTGGAAGAGCGCAGCCCAGCGGAAATCTTCACCCCCGAAGATTTCACCGAGCAACATCAACTCATCGGCCAGACCGCGGAAGAATTCGCGGTGAACGAAATCCTGCCGAACGCCGAGAAGATCGAGCATAAAGACTTCTCCGTTTCGCGCGAGTTGCTGAAGAAGGCCGGCGAACTGGGACTGAGCAGCGTCGAGATACCCGAAGCCTACGGTGGCTTGGAAATGGATAAGGTTTCGGCAGCCGTGATCGCCGATCACATTGCGAAGTACGCCGGCTTCGCCACCACTTGGGGTGCGCACAGCGGCATCGGGCTGTTGCCGATCGTTTATTTCGGAACCGAAGAGCAGAAGAAAAAATATTTGCCGCGGCTGGGGTCGGGAGAAATTGTTGGCGCATATGCGCTCTCTGAATCCACATCCGGCTCCGACGCAATGAACTGCCGCACGCGCGCAGAACTCTCCGCCGATGGCGAATACTACACCCTCAACGGGGAAAAAATGTGGATCACCAACGCCGGTTTCGCCGACCTGTTCACCGTCTTCGCAAAAGTAGGCGATAAGTTCTCCGCGTTCCTCGTCGAAAAAACTTTTCCCGGCTTCTCTGTCGGCGCCGAAGAGCACAAGATGGGCATTCGCGGCTCCTCCACCTGCCCAATCATTCTGAACGATTGTAAAGTTCCCTCGGAAAATCTCCTTGGCGAAATCGGCAAAGGTCACGTCATTGCCTTCAACATTCTGAACATCGGCCGCTTCAAGCTGGGCGCGATGTGCGTCGGCGGAGGCCGCCTCTCGCTCGAGAGCGCGATCTCCTATGCCAAGCAACGCAAAGCGTTCAATAAAGTAATCGCCGACTTCGGCCTCGTGCGCGAGAAAATCGCCAACATGGCCACTCTCCTCTACGTAGGAGAGTCGCTGGTCTATCGCACCGTTGGAATGATGGATGTAGCGCTCGGCGAAGTCGACAAGTCCGGCGCCGATGCCATCAAGGAAATCCGCAAAGCCATCGAGGAATATGCGGTCGAGTGCTCGATCATCAAGGTCTGGGGATCGGAGATGATCGACTACATCGTCGACGAAACCCTGCAGATTTACGCGGGCTACGGTTTCGTGGAAGAATATCCCGCCGAGCGCGCCTATCGAGACGCCCGCATTAACCGAATCTTCGAAGGCACCAACGAAATCAATCGCCTCATCATCACCGGCTTCCTGCTAAAGCGCGCCATGAGCGGCCAATTGCCGCTCATGCCCGCAATCAAAAAGCTGATGGACGAAGTTCTTTCAGGACCGTCGGCGAGTGAAGAACTCGAAGGCCCGCTCGCGGAAGAACGCAAACTGGTGGGACAAGCAAAAAAACTGGGGCTGTTCGCCGCCGGCGCAGCCACACAGAAATACATGCAGGCAATTCAGGATCAGCAGGAGATTATGGGCGCAATCGCCGACATGACAATTGAAAGCTATGCCATGGAGTCGGCAGTATTGCGCGCTCAAAAAATTGCCGAGGCAAAAGGCGAATCCGCTGCCGCTCTACCCATTGCGATGACGCGGGTTTATCTCTCGCAGGCGATGGAGAAGATCGAATCCGCAGCGAAGAAAGTGATCGCCGCTGTCGCTGACGGCGACATGCTCCGCACGCAACTTGCAATTCTCCGCCGCCTTGCCAAGTACGAGCCATTCAATACCATCGAGTTACGTCAGCAGATCGCACAAAGAACTATTGAACGGGGGAAATACACGTTGGCGTAACTTGTTGTGTGGCTATCCAGATAGGCGGTTTGTGTAAGAATTCGTCCATGAAGACGACTGCGCACCTCCTGCTGATCACCTTGACATGCTTAGCCGGGAGTTTCGCAGCCCAGGAAGGCAGTAGTCCTTCTGCCGATCTCGCCCTAACTCCCCCCATGGGCTGGAACTCCTGGAACAAGTTCGCCTGCAACGTTAACGAAGACATGATCAAGAGCATGGCTGACGCCATGGTCAAATCAGGCATGAAGGATGCGGGTTATCAATACGTAAACGTCGATGACTGCTGGCAAGTCAGCCGCGACGCAAACGGCAACATCGTAGCCGACCCGCAGCGTTTCCCGCACGGCATCAAGGCACTGGGAGATTACATTCACTCCCTCGGCCTGAAATTCGGCGTATACTCCGACGCCGGTTCGAAAACCTGCGCCGGACGCCCCGGCGGCCTCGGCCACGAATATCAGGACGCCCTGCAATACGCCGCTTGGGGTGTCGATTACCTGAAATACGATTGGTGCAACACCACCACGCAGGACGCGAAAGCCTCTTACGCCAACATGCGTGCCGCACTCGATACCTCAGGCCGCGCTATCGTGCTCAGCATTTGTGAGTGGGGCACGGCCAAGCCTTGGCTCTGGGGAAAAGAAGTTGGCGGCAATTTGTGGCGTACCACCGGCGACATTCAGGATCGCTGGCAAGGCAAGCGCGAGTGGAAGCCCGGCGACTGCTGCTCCAATGGCGTGCTCGATATCGTGGACGAGGAGGCGGAGCTTTATTCTTATGCCGGCCCCGGCCACTGGAACGATCCCGACATGCTCGAAGTCGGCAACGGCGGCATGACCGAAACGGAATATCGCTCCCACTTCAGCTTGTGGGCGATCTTAGCTGCGCCGCTGATCGCAGGCAACGATCTCCGCGATATGCGGCCTGAGATTCGCGACATTCTCACCAATAAAGAAGTGATTGCCGTGGATCAAGATGCACTGGGACGCCAGGGCGAGCGCGTCTGGAAAAACGGTGATCTTGAAGTGTGGACGAAGCAAGTAACAGACGGCAGCCGCGCCGTAATTCTCTTGAACCGTGGAAATTCGGAACAGGAAATCACGGCCACTTGGGAAGCTCTCGGCTATCCCACTCACATCGCCGCTTCAGTGCGCGACTTGTGGCAGCACAAAGAGTTCGGCAGGTTCACGGGAAAATTTTCCGCGTCCGTAGGCTCCCACGCTGTGGTTATGATTAAAGTGCAGCCGTAGCCGTTTTTATCCTGGGAACCGCTGTGACCACCCGTAGTAGTCTCTTTCAGTCTTTGGGAAAATTAGGATCGACCTTCGCCTCCGCCTTCCTCGCCGTATGCCGATCCGTTTGCAATTGTGCCGTAAATTACTGATGCCACTGCCTTTGCCTGATGACGTTTTTTTGATCTCCGTTTGACCCCGCGTGCATGGTGCCGGCAAGCGATTTCCGACAAGGTTGTCTCGGTCAGGAGGAATTCCGATGTCTGACTCAATTACCGGGTGGCAGTCAAGAGCGAGAAGGTTCGTTCCGGCGAAGCGAATTCAACGCAGTTTCGTCGCGAATTTCGAGAAAGGGATACTGATCTGGCTGGCGAAACGCCTACCGCCCTGGATCAACTCCGACCATTTAACCCTGCTGGGTTTTGTGGCGCAATGCCTGGTTGGGGTGTGCTACGCCTTGGCCAAATCGAATCCTAGAATGTTGCTCGCCGGAGCTATCTGCCTGGCGCTCAATTGGCTGGGCGATAGCCTGGATGGCACCCTGGCTCGGGTCCGCAACCGGCAGCGTCCGCGCTATGGATTTTACGTCGATCACATCACGGACACTATCGCGGCATTCTTTCTGATGGGCGGCCTGGCGCTCTCGGGATACGTTCATCCACTCGTCGCCTTGGGCATGTTGATCGCTTTCCTGATGCTCTCGATTGAGGCTTACCTCGCCACCTATGCGCTGGGAGAATTTCGGCTTTCTTATTGGAAGGTTGGTCCCACGGAGATACGCATCCTGCTCGCGGCTGGGAATATTGCGCTGCTCCGGCATTCGGTGGTGAGGTTCATCGGCCGGGAGACCCGGTTATTTGATCTTGGCGGTGTGATCGCGATCGCGGGCATGAGCGGGATGCTGACTGCATCAGCGATACGGCATGCGACCCAACTCTATCGCGAAGAGAGGATTTCGTGAGCAGCGCCGCGTGCGTTCGACTGTTGCGATTTTCGGTTGTTGGTGCGCTGGGAATCGTAGTGCAACTCGGGACACTGGCCGCTCTTAGCGCGATGCGGGTCGATTACATGATCGCGACTGCACTGGCGGTTGAATTCGCCGTTGTTCACAACTTCCTATGGCACCGGAGCTTTACATGGCGAGACCGGGCGCAGGGTAGGGTGCGGGATTTTTTTTCTTTGCTGCGCTTTCATTTGAGCAACGGATTGATTTCTCTCCTGGGAAATCTCGTTCTGATGAGAACTTTTGTGGGCGGCTTAGGAGTGCCGTTGCTCGAGGCGAATATTGCGAGCATTGCGGTATGCTTTCTGGCGAATTTTATCGCGAGCGATCGCTGGGTGTTCCGCGCGTGAAGGGGCAGGTTTGCTGGCGAGAACTACTTCTGTTTCGCCGCATCTTTGCCGGCTCGCTCCCGCATCAGCACAAGTGTGCGCTGGGCGAAGGGAATATACGCGAGGGCGGCCGTCATGCCGAGGGCCAATCCGACTCCGATCTGATGAGCCAGCAGGAATGGCGAGATTGCCCAGAGTTCGTCGAGAATCAGCACGCCGGGGAAAATTTTGAGGAACTTGCGGGGTAGATCTTTTATATCGAAGGATGCCGCGGAAATCATGTAGAGGCGGAGCGGGATGCCCATGCTCGCGGAGACGATCGCTATAACGGTTAGGGATGGATTGACCCCGAACACACGCTCGATTACGTCTGAGGCGGCGGGTAGGCGCGCCAAAGTGATGGTGTAGAAAATCAAGTACATTGCCTGGATGAGGAGGAACAAAGTGCGGACGTAGATGGGCGATACAACTGGCAACTCGTCCATGCGCGTCAGTTGGAAAATTGAGGAAGACGTGTGACGCTCCACGCTGCTGTTTTCGGATTGAAGATTTTTTGTGCGATCGTCTTCGATTTGATTGTTCGCTCGATCGGTGCGCTCAGCCGGCGGAAGGACAGAAGTGGATGTGACCGGAGCCAGGAAGCGGTAGCCGCGCTTTGCTAGCGTTTCCACGAAGCGGGGATTTGAGGCGGAATCGTTCAGGGCTTCGCGAATTTTATTGATGATTGTGTTCAGGCTGTGGTCGAAATCTACAAATGTGCCAGAGGGCCAAAGTTTTTTCTGGATTTCGTCCCGCGAGATCACTTCACCGGGACGTTCGAGAAAGAGTACTAGAACCTGAAACGGCTGCTCCTGCAACCGCATGCGGATCCCCGCTTTGCGTAGTTCCCCCGTGCTAACGTCAGCCTCGAATACGCCAAAGCGAAATATCTTTTTTTCAAGACCGCTCATTGCCGGACATCATAACGTAAACGGAGGCGGGGTAAGGAAGACAAGGTTCGGAGAGAACGATGGGCCGGTCGCGTCACCCAGCTACGGCGTCCGGGATCGCGGATGGCATTACCGGCACCGGGACCGCCGCGCCATCGCGATACGTGACGCTGTTGCCGGAGATGGCGGGTACGCGGTCGCCCGGAACAAGAATCCCGACCAGGTTGAGAGGGTCGGCGGCCGAGAGCGTGATTGTCGCTTGCGAGGCGTCGAGCTTTCGCATAGCGCGCACGGATTCGACTGCGACGGGCAGGGCGAACTGCTCGCCCAGAAAGCCGTCGACAAAACGCCCGCCGCGGATTTCGCCGCGATCTTCCAGCCTGCGGAACGCCATTAGTAATTCGCGCCACGGCGGCAGGTTGGCCTCGCGGGCCAGCACGTCGCGGATGACGATGCCGTAGCGGCGGAGCAACATCCAGCAAGCGGCCTCCACTGCGCGTGGGCGCTCGACTGCTTCCTCGGTATGCAGAAGCGCCCATCTTCCGGCATTGTGGCGCGGGCGCATGGCGCGTCCGCTGCCCTGCCCGGCGCGGCGTTTGGGATCGATGAGCGAGCGCAGGTTGTCAAAGCCATCGGCAGTCACCAGGCCGGCTGCTACTAGTTCCCAGAGCGCGGTTTCGATTTCTGCCTTCAATTTATTGGTGCCGCGAACAATATCGGCGAAAAACGATGCTCCGCGCTGGCGGAGGAAATCGAGAACAAGCTGCGCTCCGATGCTGAGGCCATTATTCCCGGATAATTCTGCGCCGGGGTGACGCGGCGTCATCCAATCGGCATCTTCGCGAACGAAAAAGGTGATGGGAGCTACACTGGTGGGAATCACGCGCCGCTGGCGTGGGCTGGAGCTTCCGCTGCCTGGCGCAGAATCCAGGGTCGCGGGGTGAGGGGACAATCTTCCCCATCCCACTGCCCCTGTGAGACAAAGTTGGTCCAGCCATTTTGGATCGTAATCGGCGACGCGGCGCGACAGGACTTGCCGCTCCCAGGCGTTGGCTGGAATTTCAAATCCTTGTAGTTGACGCAGCACTTCGAGCGTGCCGCGCTCGCCGTTGACCTGCGTGCCCGGCCCAACGTGCTGCCACTGCAGCAGCCACTGCATAAACTGTGCGGCGGTTACGGGCTCGATCTGCTTGCGAAGGGTTGCTACCGTGAGGCGATGAATTCTAGCCAGAAGACGGCGCTCGCACCACTCGATTTCCGGTTCGGGTTTTTCGGTGGCTGCAGCTTGATTTGCTCGACCTGTGAAATTTCCGCGAAGGATGGTTCCGCTGGCCTCCATGCGCAGGAGCGCATTGGAAATATCTGACGCGGGAAGACTTAGGATGTTTGCCAGTTCCGTTGCAGTGGTCGGTCCCAAGTGAGAGATCCAACCCGTAACGAGAGTCAACAGGGCGTCGTCGCGGGTGGGGGTTGTGGGTTCGACTTCGGTTAGCGCCGGCTCGAAGATTGCATTAGGGAATAAGACTGAAAAAGTCTTTGCGCGCTCGGCTGCCACCCAATAGAGCCTGCCGCTCGAAACTGCCGTTGCGGCGCGGCCCTCGGTGGCCAGTCGTTCGAAGTGCCGCTCCCAGGCGTTTGTGGCAGCTGTGTTGGAAACTGCCGGCAAGGCGACGAGGGTGTGCAGTACGTCGTGCAGTTCATCGGCGTCGCGGACATCCGGCCAGGCTTCTTCCCGTACCTTTGCAATCGCGCTCTGATCGAGGCCGCCTACTTCTTCCAGTACCGACTCAGGCAGCATGCGCCGCATTTGTACGGCGCGGGCGCGGCGTTCTTCTAGGGGCGCGTCATCTAGATAGGCGTAAGGATTGGCATTCAGAATTTCATGGGAGAACTGCGAGGGAACCGGTGTATCAACCGCGATGCAGCGAATGCGGCCACTGGCCAGACCGCTGAGCATCGATTTCAATCCTTCAATATCCATCGCTTCGGTCAGAACATCTTTCATTACTTCGCCTACCAGAGGATGGTCGGGGATTTTGCGATCGCCCTCGATGTTCTCGAAGCAAGCGGCGGCGTCGGGAAAGACGGAGGCGAGTAGATCGTCGGAGCGCATGCGTTGAATTTGCGGCGGAACTTTTTTGCCGTTTTGAAAACGCAGCAATGCGAGAGCGCGATTGGCATCCCAACGCCAGCGCGTCCCGAAGATGGGAGAATCGAGGACGGCTTGCTCGAGGATTGGCTGGACCGTTGCGGCTTGCAGGAAGTTGAATACATCTTTCAGCGGGAAACTATGTTGCTCGGCCAATGCGATGTTCAGGCCGTTGTCGGTTGCCGCTGCTTGTAATTCGAAATTGAAACCTACGCAGAAACGCTTGCGCAGGGCGAGTCCCCAAGCTTTGTTAATGCGTCCGCCGAATGGGGCATGGATGATGAGTTGCATGCCCCCGCCTTCGTCGAAGAAGCGCTCGGCGATTACGGTGTTTTGCGTTGGCACTGCGCCAAGAACGGCGCGGCCTTGCAGGATGTATTCGATGGCCTGTTCGGCTCCGGGATCGTCGAGACCACATTCTTCTTTTAGCCATGCAACGGTCGCCGCCACTTCGGGCTGGGTTGCAGAAAAACCAACTGGCGAAATACGCGGGAGCAGCTCGCTGATTTTTTCGCGCAATATTCCGGTGTGATGTGAAAGTTCTTCGGTCCGCGCGGGAGCTTCGCCGCGCCAGAAGGGAACATTCGGTGGTGCGCCGTGAGCGTCCTGCACCAGCACGCGGCCGGAGTTGGTTTCAACGCGGCGAATCATCCAGGAAGTGTTGCCGAGCAGCATGATGTCGCCGCGATTGCTTTCGACGGCAAAGTCTTCATCGACGGTGCCTACGACGAGGCCATCGGGTTCAGCTACCACAGCGTAGAGAGAATTGTCGGGAATTGCGCCGCCGCTGGTGATGGCCGCCAGACGCGCGCCGCGCCGGGCGCGGAGTTTGCCGTTTACGCGATCGCGATGCAGATAAGCACCGTAACGTCCGCGGCGGGCGGCGATGCCTTCGGACAGCATCTCCAGAATTCCATCGAAAGCGCTGCGGGTTAAGTTTCGATACGGATATGCGCGCTTGGCGAGCGCGAACATCTCGTCCTCGCTCCACTCTTCCGCGGCGCAGGCGGCGACGATTTGCTGCGCCAATATGTCGAGCGGCGACTCCGGAATCACCAGGCGATCTAAATCGCCTTGGCGGATAGCCCGTACGAGAGAGGCACACTCGAGCAGATCGTCGCGCGTGGTTGCGAACAGGCGTCCTTTTGGCACTGCGCCGCGCCAGTGGCCGGAGCGGCCCACTCGCTGCAGGGTTACGGCAATCGATCGGGGCGAGTTGATCTGCACAACGAGATCTATTGTGCCTACATCGATTCCGAGCTCGAGCGAGGCGGTCGCCACCAGCACGCGAATCTGGCCTTCTTTCAATTTCTTTTCCGCCGCCAGTCGAAGTTTGCGCGAGAGACTGCCGTGATGGGCCGCGACATTCTCTTCGCCTATGAGTTCGCCCAGGTGATGCGCTACACGCTCGGCCATACGGCGCGTGTTAACAAACACCAGAGTGGAGCGGTGCTGCTCAACCAGCGCGACTAGCCGCTGGTAAACTTCGTCCCACATTTCGTTGGAAGCCACCGGGCCCAGAGGCATGGAGGGAACTTCTACGGCCATGTCGAGCTTGCGCTTATGGCCGATGTTGACGATGACGGAGTCAGGGCGACCGGTACCGGTGAGGAAATGCGCCACTTCTTCGATCGGCTTCTGCGTAGCCGAGAGACCGATGCGCACTGGGCGCTTGTGGGTAAGCGCTTCCAGCCGTTCGAGCGACAACGTCAGGTGTGCGCCACGTTTGTCATCAGCCACCGCGTGGATTTCGTCGACGATGACAGTCTCAATATCACGCAGAATGGCACGGCTTTTATCGGCGGTAAGCAGAATGTAGAGCGATTCCGGCGTGGTGACGAGGATGTGCGGCGGACGCTTGAGCATGGCGCGGCGCTCGGGCATTAGCGTGTCGCCTGTGCGGACCGCGGTTCGAATTTCTGGCATGAGCAGCCCACGCTCGCCCGCCATGGCCAAGATTTCTCCGAGAGGAACTTCAAGGTTTTTCTGGATATCGTTGCCGAGAGCTTTCAGCGGCGAGACATAGAGAACTTCGGTGCGGTCGGAGAGATCGCCGGCTAGCGCCTTTCTGACGAGCTTATCGATGCAGGCCAGGAATGCGGCGAGTGTTTTGCCGGAACCGGTTGGCGCCGAGATCAGCGTGGTTCGGCCAGCGAGAATATGGGGCCAGCCTTGCTCCTGCGGTTCGGTGGGCGTGGCGAAGCGCTTCACGAACCACTCGGCTACCAGCGGGTGGGCCCAGGTGAGGGAGGCGGGAAGCATTCTTATATTTTATTCCCAAAAGCAATTTTCGCCAATCGTTCGCCGTATGGGATTTTGAGCGATAAAGGTCGCCGATGCAGCATCATCAGCGCAGCGTTGCATCTACCTCTTCGCGCGCGCGCACGGCCATGTCTGTGGGCAAAGGTAGGAGGGTCTGTCCAATCAAAGCTTGACCGTCGCTCAAGACCCAGTCGAAGAAGTTCCGCAACGCCTGGGATCGCTCGTGGCCCACTCCGCGCACCGGCAAGTAAACCCAGACGAACCCTACGATGGGATACGAGTCCGCCCCGGGTGCGTCAACTAGGGAGACATCGAGGTTGGAAAGCATGCGGACTCGGGCCGCGCTTGCCGCGTAAATGCTTGCACGGCCCGCTTGCACAAAATTTCCCGCGGAGTTCCTCACTATGCCGTAGGACGAGCCACGAAGATGAGCAATACCAAGTTCGACGTAGCCGATAGCACCCGGCGTAAACCTGACCTTTTCGCACACGGCCTTGCCGCTTTCCACTGCCGTAAGGTTCAGCGGTTCATTATGCGCATTGCTGTTCCAGGAGCGGAATTCGGAGCCGGATCTGGAGAGAAATTCTTCGAAAATGTACCTCGTGCCGGCCCCGCTCTGGCGTCCGACTAGGACAATAGGGAGGTCTGGAAGTGCAACGCCTGGATTCACTCTGGCGATGCGGGTGTCGTCCCACTTTGAGATGGCTCCCATGTAGATTTGTCCCAGGATTTGGCCCGTGAAACGCAGTTGCTTTACACCGGGGAGGTTGTAGATCGGCACCACGCTCATCAGAGCGATGGGGATCTGCACGAGTCGGGTATGGGCCTGGGTCTTTTCTTGTTCGCTGAGCCGAATCTCACCGGTCGCGAAATCGCCGAGCAACAGGCCTATTCTGTGAATCCCCTCACCGGAACTGGTGGAGATGTAGCCGACCTGGATGGTGGGGTCCCGGCGGTTGAATTCCTGGCTCCAGGCCACGAAAAGGGACCCTTCCAACGTCGAACCGGAGCCAGCGAGAACTACTCTCTGCTGGGTCCACACCGGCTGTGGTTGCAAAAGCGAAACGCAGGACAACAGGGACGAGGCGAGGATCAGAAATCGCCGCCTGATAATTGACCTTTTAGGGATCGGGAAGTCGAACCGGACAAGCTTCACTATCATTTGATCGGCTTGGAGCGCGATCATCTTTACGGCCGGGTTGCGACGCGAGGATAGGGTGGATGAGGAAAATCAGAGACAAAGGAAAAACCCACCGGATGCTTGCTTGGGGCGTGCTCGGGTCAGCATCCGATGGGCTACCGTTTCTCCTTACTCACCCTGTTGTTTTCAGGAGTATTTAGAAAGATTAAACCGCAGAATGGAGGGAAGTTCCGTCTAATTTTGTAAAGCTTTGTAATTTCCTTGCAATCAAAATGTAGAGTTTATTTAACGGGTGAACACAGTAGACGTGCCCACGAAGTCTTTCGAATGTCGCGCCAGCTAATTTGCGATTGTAGGAGTGTTGGATGCCATCAATTCCGCGAAGCGAGGACTCTTCCGCAACTCGGCGAACTCCTCATCCTTGTACACGTTTTTCAGATCTTTGTAGCCATCTTCCATCGCCTTGCGCAGGTATTCGAGAGATTGATCGGAGAACCCCATCTTGGCATATAGTTTGGCGACGGTGTAATCGTAGCGAGCACGATCTTCCGGACTTGGCAGTTGCGCCTGCACTCCGGCGCGCGACGTGCGTTCGAAGACGCCGGGATCGAGTTCCAAGGCATGCTGATAAGCGGCTACGGCGCGTTCGAAATCGCGCTTGGAAAAATAAGCAGCTCCCAGGTTGCTGTAAAACGATGCCGAGTCGGCATCGACTGCGATCGCTTTTTCGTACTGCTTGACAGCCGCACCGTACTTTTTAGATTCGTAGAAAATCACCCCCAGATTGTTATAGGCGTCGGCGTATTTGTGATCGGTGACGATCGCGCGCTCAAACGATTTTCGGGCTTCCTTATAACGCTGCATCATCAGTTCGGTAATGCCAATTTTGTTTAGTAGCCTGGCCGCGTGCTCCTTCTTGTTGAGCGCGGCGCGGTAATAGTCAAGCGCATCCATGTAGAGCTTGTCACCGCGCAGGCGGTCGGCCTGATCCTCGAGCGCCGCGGCGGTTGCGTCGGGCGCGGGCGGATCGATGGCGCGGATCAGCGGTGGTGCGACTTGCACCTGCTCGGAGTGCGCAACTTGTGCTGATGCGGCGGAAGAGAGAATCAGGAGAACAGAAGTCAGAAGAGCGACGAGGCAGGCGATCCGGCAGGACATACATACCCCCAAAGCGACCAATCCCACGGCAGCCATTCTGCCACAGTTTCAGGCCGACGGCACAAGAATTTATTTTGTCGCGGAATCCTTCTTCTGCTCCGCTGACGGGACTGTTATGCCGATTTGGCGTGGATCTCAGCCCTTTCATAGCCCAGACGTCTTCGGCGATAGTCGACTGTTAATCGCTCACCACGAAAGCTACGTTACTGGACAGGGTACCGGAAGGTGTCTTGACCGTGACCGTACCGGTTGTCGCGCCGGTGGGGACTGTGGTCGTGATTTCCGAGCTCGAAACTACCTTAAATGTCGCCGCAGTACCGTTGAAGCTGACGCTGGTGGCTCCGGTCAGACTCGTCCCTAAAATAATGACCTTTGCGCTGGCTTTGCCCGACGTAGGTACCGTCTCCACAAATGGCCCTAGCCCTACGGACAGGCTGTATATCGTGCCGAGGCCGTCGGAACCACCATAATAGGTGGTCCCGTAAAGGGTACCATTTGTGTGTTGAACCAGCCCCTCCTGGGGCTGGCTGCCGTCAACGCATCCTGACTCGGAGCAGAAGTTATAAAGCGTGGTCAGCGTGCCCGAGGTGGTGATTTTGAAGATCGTGCCGCATCCGCCGTTGCAAGCGGTCTCGTTACTTCCACCCGAAAAAGTTGTTCCGTAGAGGTTTCCGTCGGTGGCTTGAATCAAGCCTGCGGAAGGGTTCGCGCCATCCGTGCATTCTGATTTGGCGCAGAAACTGTAGAGCGTGGTAAGTTTGCCCGCCGAGGTAATTTGAAAGACCGTGCCATCGCCGTGGGTTCCGCCAGCCTGAGTGGTGCCGTAAAAATTCCCGTTGCTGGCCTGAAACAGCGCACTGGTGGGGCCGGCCCCGTCCGAGCCCGAGCCGGTGAACTTGTGCAGCGTAGTTAGCTTGCCTGCGGGTGTCATTTTGAAGACGGTCCCGCTGCCCGAACTCACTTCCTCGGTGGTCCCGTAGAAATTTCCGTCCGTGCCCTGCACCAGTTTGCCGTCGGGATAGTCGCCGTTGGTGCCAGTGAAATTAAGCAACGAGGTGAACTTGCCCGCCGTGGTGATGTCAAAGATCGTCCCCACATCCGTGCTTCCGCCGATGGAGGTCGTGCCGTACAATTCCCCGTTCGTGGCTTGAATCAGCGCGACCTCAGGACTGGCGCCGTCCGTGGAATCAAAACTATGCAGCGCGGTCAGCTTGCCCGCGCTGGTAACTTGAAACACCGTGCCAAAGCTGTTAGCGCCTCCGTTCGCGGCGGTTCCGTAAAAATCGCCATTGGTGGCCAGCACCAGTCCGGCGTAAGGCTGAGCCCCGTCCACGCAGGCCTCACCCTCGGGGCAAAAGGTATAGATCGTGGTCAGCGCACCCGCAGTGGTGATTTTGAAGATTGTGCCACCGCTGCCGGTGCTCGTGTAAGCAGTCCCATACAGCTTGCCGTCGGTGCCCTGCACAAGGTAGACGTAATGGGGGTTGGCACCATTGGTTCCGTCGAAACTGAACAGGCTGGTGAACTTGGTCTGTGCGGGAGCAGCAGTCGCGGCTGCAAATAGCAGAAAGGCGGCGCAAAGGTTTTTCCACGCGCGGGTGGTTGTTGTTGAACTATGTAACGACGAGATACACCTGACTGTCTGCATCGCTTACCTCCTACTAAGGCGGAGCCGAGAACGCGGCGGGAACGAATCCACGTCTCCGCGCCCGGCTTGGGCGCGTCTCTGGAAAGAGCCATGCAATATTGTCCTCAGCCCCGAAGAGTGTCAAGCTGAAAGATTCTGCGTATGAGGATTTCGCGTAGAAGCGTCAGGAGAAAAAAGTTCGGGGCGCTCTCTTTCCGGTTGGGTCAATGCGGTAAAGGTTCATTGTCTGCGGGTTTGGGCGGAGGCGCAGACGATTTATCGTCCTTGAAAATTCCTGCAATCTTGCCGAAGAGGCCTTTCCTTTTCTGCGCCTCCTGGCCATTTTGCCCGTTGGCGGCCTGATCGGGAGGGGGCAGGACTTTCGGACTTCCACCACCGAAGAAGCGGGAAACTAAGCCCGAAAGCCCGTTCTGCTGATCGCAGGTATCGCGCGGCTCGGTTCCGGCGACGAACGCCGCGGTGTAGTCGTCCGGACAGGTTGGGGTTGCCAGGCGATTCGTAGCTTTATCAAGTTGAACATCCACCACACCGGTGGGCTGCGAAAAAGGCTTCATTTCTTCGTACTGGGGCAGTGCGGACGCCTTCTTCATGAACTCCGTCCAAATCGGCGCAGCGGTCATCGCGCCGCTGAGGCGCAGATCGCTGTAATCGTCGTAACCTACCCACACGATGCAGAGCAAATTGGATGTATAGCCCGCGAACCATCCATCGTGGGAACTGCCGGTTTTTCCCGCCGCCGGAAGTTGGAAGCCGCGCAGCCGAACCGCCGTATAGCCCAGCCCATTGTTAATCACGCTCTCCATCATGCTGGTCATGATGTAGGCGATGCGCGGATCGAGCACTTGGCGCTGATCCGTTTTGTAATTCGCAATCACATCGCCTTTGGCATTGCGCACTGAACTCACCAGGAACGGAGAGAGCCGCTCGCCATTGTTGGCGAATGAAGTGTAAGCGCCCGCCATGTCGAGGGGCGTAGCGTCATATGACCCTAGGGCCATTGCCGGCGTGGGTTTCACGGAGACTATGCCAGCGGATTTTGCCAGATCTGCCACTTTGTCATAACCAACTTCTTCGGCCACTTTTACCGTCGCGTTATTCAGTGACATTGCGAGCGCGTAGCGCAGCGTTACGTCGCCGTGATACTCCTCCTTGTAGTTGCGCGGCTCGTAGATTTGATCGCCGTAGGCAAAGCTGGAAGGAGCGTCAGTAACGGTGGACGCCGGAGTAATCACGGTTTGCGAGCCGTCGAGTGCGGTGTTCATGGCAGCCGCGTAAACGAACGGCTTGAAAATCGATCCCGTGGGACGCTTCGATACGGCATGATTCAGCTGGCTCCACGCGTAATCGCGCCCGCCAACCAAGGCGAGCACCGCGCCGGTGTGCGGATCGAGCGCAACCAGCGCGACCTGCGCCTGAGGGCCGGGTTGAACTTCCGTTTCCACTTTCTTGCCGACCTTCACTCGCTTGGTGCGCATCTTCTTAACTTGCTCATCCACCAGTTTGATTCCGGATTCGACTGCCTGCGCGGCGGCTTTTTGCAAATCCGGATCAAGCGTGGTGTAGATGCGATAAGACTGGTCGTTGAAATCGTGCTCGCTGAACTTGGTGATGAGAGAGTCGCGCACCATGTCTACGAAATATGGCGCGTCGCTGGCCTCTACGTTCGGGGGAGCAAGCTTTAATGGAGACGCTTTCGCCTTCTCGGCCTGCTCCCGCGTGATCGCATGGGTATCGACCATGGAGTCGAGTACTAGATTGCGGCGATCAAGAGCGCGCTCTGGGTGCCGGTAAGGAGACAAACGACTTGGCCCTTGGATAATTCCTGCCAGCAGCGCGGCTTCGGGAAGCGTGATGTCCTTCAAGTCTTTGTTGAAATAGGATCGCGAAGCTTCAGCAAATCCGCTGATGGCGAACGATCCGCGCTGGCCCAGGTTCACCCAGTTGGCGTAGAACTCGAAAATCTGTTGCTTGCTGAATTTCTGTTCCATCTCTTCGGCAATCAGCATCTCCGTAAGCTTGCGGCGAACCGTTTTCTCCGGAGTGAGGAAAAAACCCCGCGAAAGCTGCATGGTGATCGTGGAACCGCCCTGCTCGTGGCGCTGCCGGGTCAGATCGATCCAGCCCGCCTCGAACATACGGATGAAATTCACGCCGCTGTGCTCGAAGAAGCGCCGGTCTTCGATGGCGAGCACGGCATCCACCATCACCTTGGGAATTTCGTTGTACTTGACGACCTGACGCTTGGAGCGCTGACCGGAGTCGAACAATGCGGTCACTAACTGCGGTTCGAGTTCGTAGGCGGAAAGCTCATTGCCTTTGCTGGTGATCTTTTCCACCTGGCCGTCGTGAATCGTGATCCGCGCTTCCTCTGGGCTGTGATAGGACTCTGGACCAGGAGTGATCTCGATCCCTCCGCTGATCAGATGAAATGTGCCTAGCGAGGACTGCCCGTCCTTCTCGGAATAGCCTGCGCGGCGCAGAGCGGCGGCGATTTCCTTCGCGTCCGCCTTGTCGCCATCGTGTACGGCTCTTGGAATAGCGTATATCTTTGCCGAGTTCGTAAATACCGGCGTGCGGAAGCGCTGCGCGATGATGCGGTCGTATTTAACGTAGAAGTAGCCAAAGAAAGCACTGAAGCCTACGGCCAGCACCAGAAATACCAGCAGCGCAGCGCGGACAATGGGATCACGCGGCAGACCCCGCCAGCCTTTGGCACGTTTTCCGTCGCCTTTCGGAATTTTTATCTTAATGGCCACTTTAGTATGATTTTCCGCCGTCAGCCCGCTCGCCTTCAGGTCAGACGTTGGCGGAGAGTAAAAGGTTTGAAATCGCCACCTATTCTCGCGGTTCGGACGCCTACCTCGCGCTTCCACGCGCTAGGATGCTTGGTCACATTGTACCGCTCTCTTCCCAGACAAAAAGAGACCCGCAGTTCATGCGGGTCTCCAGAGAGTAATCGCAGCCTCCAGGCAGCGCGCTTTATTGTGCGTCGGCGATTGCCCAGTATCCGGCGTTTGTTGTACCAGTGGGAACGAGTTGGGTTATGTTTCCCGTGCTCCCGACCGAATATGGAACAAAGGTTTGCTCGCTATCGAAGAAGAGGTAAGCTCCACTGGGATCGAATCCGCCCCAGGACGCTCTGGATTGATCATTCCCGGTAAACGGTGAGCCGGCCACGGCGGTCAGCGCTCCGGTGCTGGGATTTAATTGATAGCCTTCCACCGGATTCGGTCCGGGATTCTGCGTGGCGTCGATCAAACTGAAAGAATAGATGAATGCTCCACTCTGGTCGTTAGGCTGCACGGCGATGTTAAACGGAGCAAACTGAGTCGCGAACGGCGAGCCTGATACAGGCGTGATGGCTCCGTTGGTCCCGATGCCAAAAACGTAGAGGTGTGTGTCGTCGACCCCGGTTAAATAGAAGACTTCGCCGCTGCTGCCGATGAGATATTTGCCGGTAGCCTCGCCCTGCACTTCAAACATGTTGTAGTTGATGCTGCCGTTGCTCGTGAAGGGGCTACCCGGAACCGCTGCGAGCACGCCGGTGCTGGAGACGCTGTAAGCGCCGATCCCGGTCGAAAGGTGATCGAGGGAAGCATCCTCACTGGTCACATACAAGTACTTGCCCAGACCATCCATGCCCATGTTCATCGGAGTGACGCCCGGGGTTGAGAACGGCGAACCGGGCGCTGCCGTCACCGCGCCTCCGGTGCCGATTTGGAACACAAAAATGTTGTTGGCGCCGGCATTGGAGATAAACAGCAGCGTTCCAGTCGGATTTGTGATTACGGCGTATTCGTTATAAGCGAGCAAAGTGGGTACGGTCAGCGGCAGAGTCACCGGCAGGCCAGTGATCGCAGTCAGGTTGCCAGCGGAATCGATCGACCAGCCATAGAGTTGCTGCGTGCTGGGGAACACGGCGTACAGAAACTGGTTCTGTGCGACCGCCATACCCAGGCCAATGTCGCTGGCCGGAATTGTGGGCGCGGTGTAGCCCGTCGTGTTGCCAAAAGTGGAGGCAGTCAGCGTATAGCCATCGATGGTGCCATTCGTATCAATGAAAAAGGGATAAGCGACAGCAGATGTCGGGCTCCCGCCACTTAATCCCGATCCTGTGGAGGTGCAACCCTCAGCGTCAAACTGTGCGCCGGAGGTGCATTTGTAATGATCGCAGCCCGCCAATGCCAATGCCGCCATGATCAACAGAACCACTTGAATCTTCATCTTCATGAACCGCCTCCGTGACCTTTGCCTTGCCGCCTAAAAATCTCGGGAATATCCCGACTTGGAATTTTCGGCTGAACTATAGGAACGTGGAATGCCGTTTTCCACTCAAGCCGTGAGAAGACTCTCACCCTTGGGGCGATATTATGGGCAAGGTAACGTGATGGCAACGTTACGAATGTCACTGGCACAATCGGACGTGTTACGCGGGTGTTCTTCGTACATAGCGCGATTCGCAGCATGGCCTTTCGGAAATCGCGAGAGCACAACTCGACCTGTGTGGGAACGTTAGGACTGGGCTTGCGGATTCGGTGGACTAGAACCCTTTGTTGCCGCTGCTCGGATTGAAGTGCATGTCGAAGGAATAGCCGGGCAGATTGACGGTAACGTTATAGTCGGCCGCCACGTAAACCGCGGAAAGACCAGGACTGTTGATGCGCTGGACTGTGATCTGTTTGCCTTCAATAGGCAGGTCGCGCTCTTTGGCCTTCTTGAGCACGTCGTTGCGCACGTCCTCGTCCGTCTTCTGCAGACTGGAACTGTCCATCATGGCGACGGTTTTGAGATCATCCGAAAAGCTGTAGTTGTTGAGGACTGGAGGCACGATTTGAAACAGGCCAACAAATACCGCCGCAATGGCAAGAAACCCAACACATGCTTTGACGATTCCCATAGGCTGACACTGCGCCGCAAGCCGGGCGCAGATTTCAACCCCTGGCTGGCAGCGACTGTTGAAAGTGTTCTACTATCGCGGAAATCGTAACATCGCGCAGCTCACGAGTCGAGCGTAGAACGACTTCTACAGTACCTTCGGTAACCTTCTTCCCCACATTGACTCTAAAGGGGATACCGACCAAATCCGCGTCTTTGAACTTAACTCCCGGGCGCTCGTCGCGGTCGTCGAGCAGAACATCGAAACCGGCGGCCTCGAGCCGGGATGCAATGTCGATGGCGGCTTTCAGAACGCTCTCGTCCTTCACGTTGACCGGCGTGACGACAACCTCGAAAGGGGCAATGGACCGCGGCAGCCAAAAGCCATTTTCGTCGTTACTTTGTTCCACTGCCGCGGTGAGAATGCGTTCGATACCAATGCCGTAACTGCCCATTATCGGCATTACTTCCTTGCCGTTTTTGTCGAGCACGCGCGCGCCCATCGACTCGGAATACCGATAGCCGAGTTTGAAGATATGGCCGATTTCGACGGCAGGATCGATGCGCAGCGGCTGGCCGCAGTGGGGACAGCCTTCACCCGCGGTCACAACGCGCAGGTCGGCGTAGGCACTCGGCTGAAACTCTTTTCCAGGGGTCAGATTCTTTAGGTGATAGTCCTTTTTGTTCGCTCCCGCGATCAGGTTGGCGCGGCCTTCGAGCGCGTTATCCACGAGCAACAAAGGCAGGTCCCCATCTTTTTTTATATCCTGCGCCCAATCGATACCCAACGGTCCCAGATATCCTGCCGGCGATTTGAACAACGCATCGATCTCAGGCTCGGTCATGGGCCGCGATGCGACGGCTGCCGTGGCGTTTAACTTGGCTTCGTTGAGTTGATGGTCGCCGCGCATGAGCACTACTATGGCGCGGGACTTCGTCTTGCCGGTTTTTTCGTCTTTCTCATCCGACATGAGGGCGAGAGTTTTGATTTTGTTCTTGGGCGAGACACCGAGGAACTTCGCAACATCTTCAATCGTCTTCTGTCCGGGCGTGTGCACTTCCAGCGGCTTGCCATCTGCTTCGGGCTTCAAGTCTTCGACTGCATCCAGTTTCGACGCCGCCTTCTCCATGTTCGCGGCGTAGTTGCAGGCGTCGCAGCTAACGATTTGGTCCTCTCCGGCAGGCGTACGCACCATAAACTCGTGCGATTCTTTCCCACCCATCGCGCCCGAGTCGGCCTCAACCACCATGTATTTCAATCCGCAGCGGTCGAAGATGCGACAGTAGGCTTCGTAATGTTTCTTGTAAGAAACATCGAGGCCTGCAGCATCAATGTCGAACGAGTAGGAGTCTTTCATCATGAACTGGCGCACACGCAGCAGGCCGGATCTGGGCCGGGGCTCGTCGCGAAACTTGGGCGCGATCTGGTACCAGATCTGCGGCAGTTGTTTGTAGCTGCGCAGCTCTTTGCGGGCAATGTCGGTCATGACTTCTTCTTCGGTCATGCCGAGGCACATATCGGCACCCTTGCGGTCTTTGAGGCGGAAGAGATTCTCGCCCATCAAGGCCCAGCGTCCGCTGGCTTCCCAAAGCTCGCGGGGGTGGAGCGCCGGGAGAAAGAATTCCTGACCGATCTTGTCCATCTCCTGACGGACGATGGCCGTGATTTTCTTGAAAGAGCGATTGCCTAGAAAAAGATAAGAATAGATCCCGGCTGCGAGTTGGCGGATGTAGCCCGACCGCACCAGAAACTTGTGGCTGGCGACTTCGGCGTCGGCGGGGGCCTCGCGGAGGGTGGGGATGAAGAGTTGGGACCAACGATGCATAGATTATGATTTCCGTAGACGTGGAATTTGTTATTGTAGCAGCGTGTTTCTTTGACAGGCTCCGGGGGACTGGATAGAGTCAAGACGCACCCATAGCTAAAGCTCGTCACTGTTACAACATCATGCTCCGGCCCGAAAACCGGAGCGCAGCTGACCGCCCTGGTTCCCGCTCTGCCACGGTGCGTCGCTTACGGGCGTATCGTGGACTCGGGAGATGGCCAAGCGTGCCATCTCCGGCTACATAGCCAGTCTGCGACACAATGAGCCCGTTCCCACCGAGAACACTCTAGTCGCGTCACTGGGCTTGGAATTTCGCGTTAGCCCTTTTCCTTCACACAGTTTTCTTATTGCCCCAAAGACACCCGGAGCCTCGGATCTCCCATGAAAGGTAATTAAGTCATAAAATAGGTATTGAGCTATAATACCTTGTAATGATATAATCCAATCTTGAAGGGATCCAGACCGGATCCTTGGGAAGATCGTGGGTTGCTGGGGGCGAGCTAATAATCG
>Ga0116105_1000041_pt1 | contig 50206 bp, 36 predicted proteins | sample June2015DPH_6_20_FD_89716 | JGI IMG/M metagenome (GOLD analysis project Ga0116105, IMG submission 89716) | Peatland microbial communities from SPRUCE experiment site at the Marcell Experimental Forest, Minnesota, USA - June2015DPH_6_10 | ecosystem: Environmental > Terrestrial > Soil > Wetlands >... | reverse complement strand
TTCAGCAACTCCGAACTGAGCACCAACCGCGATTGCTCCGCCGCTTTGCGGTTTACCTCGAAACGAATTTTTCCCTGCGCGGTCAGCAGGCCGATCGCCCCTCCGCGTTCCGCGAAGTTGCGCATGTCGCTGACGGTGAGAAGACCGGACTGTTGCGCGGCGGCCAGAACCGCCGCCAGATGGCCTTCTTCCGACGAACTGATAAATAAAACGCTGCACTGTGCGTTTGGGGAAATGGTCGCGACTCGCCGGACAGCAATCTGTTTCCCGTCGATGCTCTCACCGGCCACTGTCGAATCGAGAACCGCACCAAATGGGTCTTTTCCTAGGATGCAGATGTTGAACGAATCGGGTGCCCCACCGGGATGCGCAGGCCACCTCACGAACTTGCCGAAGTTGTAAAGGTAAGCGGCTTTGACCTGGAATTCGGTGGGGCGCACTTCCTGTGCGGGAAGCAAGGTTGCCAGCAATAACAGGATCGTGCAAGCAAGCGTGGGACGCCCACGCGGCGCCCTTCGCCGCCGGCCGGGAAGCGTAGGGTTGTTAGCGGTCAGCGTTCGCGACCGCGAAACCCAGGTCGCTATGGCGTTTACCTTGTCCACGTAATCTGGCCGTAAACATTTCTCTTGATCGCGACGGTGGGGCCGGGATCGACTCCGCCAAACTCAGCATGGTGGGGCTGGAGCAAATTCCGGCCCACGATCGACAATTTGAATTGCGATCGCGCTTGCCAATCCAATCGTACATCCGCCGTCGAATAACTCGGAACCGTAAACGCCGGCAAGACGCTCACATAACGGTAAGTAAGATCGAAACTGAAGACCTTCGCGAAATCGACACCCGACTGCAGCGCGACCTCATGCTTGGGGCTGGAGCCCTCGATGGATGGCGCGGAGCCGACGTCCAGCGATCCAGTGCCCTTTCTTATATCCATTTGCAGGTAGGAATAAGATCCGCGCAGCCGCCAATACGGCACCGGGCGCCATTCCGGAGCGAACTCAATTCCCTTTGTTGTGCCCACGAGACCGTTTCCGAAATCGGCGGGAATCAAAATGTGGGCGGGACCGGGAGACGTTTCCAAAAACGGAGCACCGGTTATGTCTTCACTGAACAGATCGCCGTAATGATTGTAAAACCCCGCCACATCGAAGTAGACAGTCTTGCGCAACAGGATCCGATAGCCAGCTTCATAGCCATTCAACTCTTCGGAGCGAAAGTGAGGATTGGGATTGAAGCGCGCAAACACCGGCAACCCGTCGGCGAAACTCCCCGTAAATCCTAAAAGCGAGAAATTTTCTTCCGCGTCGGACGGAGTTCGAACTGCATGCGTAAAGGCGGCCCATAAACTCTGCTTTTCGGTCGGCGTCCAAAGCAACCGGCCCGTGGGCTGCAATTGCCATCCCGTGTAATTTGTTCGCAGAAACTTCGTGCCCGCGGTCAGAGTCAGGCGCTTGTTAATCAGCGCAATGTCATCCTGTAGAAAAGCCGTCAGCAGGCGGTCGGTTCTTTCATTCGGTTCGAAGGTAAGGCCGGGGACAACCACCGGATTATCTCCGCGGCTGAAGCGCGCCCCAAGGCCCCACGAAATTTGCTCCCGCGCAGGCAATCGAAAGCGGTCCAGAAAATCGACGTCGTAGGTGTCGCGCAGGTCGGTGAAATTCGGCTGATGACGATTCGTACGGTCGTAGAAGGCCTGCAACTGGAAGTCTTTCCCCTCTGCGTAAGTTTTTTTCCAGCGCCCAAGCACATTTCCGCCGGAAAGAAGTTCCGTGCCATAGATATTTTGCGAATAGGGCTGCGAGTAGTTGGCGACGTTGACGCCGGTTCCAGCCCCTTCGTCATAAATATCGCCCTGGAAGGTAAGATTGTCGCGCTGATCCTTTGCCCAATCGACGCGAAAACCGGCCTGTATTGCCCGCCAACGGTCGAAGTTGTTCCCGTCCGGATGGAATTCTGGTCCGCGGTCAAATCCCAGTTCATAAATGCGGTAGTCGAGGCCTCGAGAGTTGCTCTGCCATAACGAGCGTTCAAGAAGCCTTGTTCCAAATTGCCGCCTCCCGCGCTCGCCTTTACGCCATGCGTATCCTTCGTGCTTTTCGTGATGATGTTGATAACTCCATTGACCGCATTCGGCCCCCAAATCGTCCCGCCGGGTCCGCGGATGACTTCGATGCGTTCAACATCGTCCAGCATCACGTTTTGTACTTCCCAATAAGTGCCCGCGAGCAGCGTGGAGTAAACGGTGCGGCCATCGATGAGCACCAGCACATTGCGAGTGAGGTTGCTTCCAAATCCCCGAATGCCCACGGACCACGTATGGCTGTCGGCTTGCGCAACCTCCACGCCTGGTGCTAGCCGCAAGGCGTCCGGAATCGTGGTCGCTCCCGAGCGCTGAATGTCTTCCTGGGTGATTACATAGATCGCCGCCGACGTCCGCCAAACCTGCTCCGGGGCGCGCGTGGCAGTTGTCACCTCCACGTTCCCCAACTGCTCCAGCGTAAGTTGTTTCACAGGATTGCCAGCTGTTTGGTCCACATCCACACTCGCGGCGGAAACTGGCAGCGCAAGGCAGCAAGCGAGAAAAACGAATGTGACGAGCTTAAAAACCCGGGCGGAGCAGCGAAGGCGGGATTTTGGCATGGTTATGAGTTATTGATCAACTCGACTCGCATCACTCGCTGCTGTTTGGAAGATTCCGCCTGATCAAGTCCTGTACGCGGGCAACCAGAAATTCCGGATCGATGCCCGCCTTCTGAAGCCATGCATCAACAATGCCGTCGCCCTCGCCCGGCAGCGATGCAAATCCCGAGAGCATGATGATAGGCAGCGTAGGCCGCTCCCGCTTCATCTCTGTTGCCAGCGTTAATCCGTTCATGCCCGACATCCAGTAATCGAGAACCACAGCGTCGATCGCGCGCGTTCGAAACAGGTCGAGAGCCTGTGCCCCACCACGCGCTCCCAGGAATTCGAACCCGGCGGCTTCGAATATCATCCGGCGAAGCGTCAGTTGCTCTTCCTCATCCTCTACACAAAGCACGGTCATTCGAGTTGGCGACATCATCGCTGGCTAACTTCCCTCGATAAACGTGATGGCGGAACGCCAACTGCGCCAACCACAGGCCCACAGAAAAAGGCCTTCTTTTCGGCAGTGGCGATGTTAGTGGCCACCCTTAGGAGCCTCAATACAGGATTCCCTGTAGGTCGACAGTTTGACATTAAAAGGCTTGCCAAAGAGACAGCTACCTCCGGCGTTCGAGCACATTCATAATCGTTCCTATAACGGCTTCGGGATCTCTTCCTTTTTGTATGTATCCGTCCACGATGTTCAACAGGCTGCTGGGCACGTCAGGGAAGCCCGACATGACAATAATAGATAAGCTTGGGTAAAGGCGCTTCAGTTCCTCCGCCACCCGGTCACCGCCCACTCCCGGCATAACGTAATCGAGCAGCACAAGGTCAACGGGTTGTTTCTGCGACAGGACTCGCAATCCCTCCGCTCCCGACAGCGCCGTCAGTACCCTGAAACCATACATCTCCAAAAGCTCCTTGCGAAGCTTCAGCGTTTCGGACTCGTCATCGATACACAGGATCGTGGGGAGCATGAAAAGATTGGATGTGCTGACGTTAGCAGGTTCGCGTGACTAAAGCGAAAAACTCTACGAAACACTGGAAATTTAGCAAAGTGGCTCAGGTCCGTGCTGTATCGGTCGATCCGTATAGAGGCCCGAGTTGACTGGGGGAGATCATGACAACTCGCGTGGAATCAATCGCATCACATCTCGCACATTGCGAACTGGTGGTCTCGATTCGTCTCGATCCATTCGGGCAGCCCACCTCCACTCGCTGAAAGTGGGTCAGGTGCTTGGCGATACGCTCGTTGGTTTTTGTCGTAATGTTTTTCGGTGTGACCGCATTGGCCCAACTCGCGCCGCAAGCGCCCCAGGCCGCTTATGAAGGCCAAAATGTAAGCGCAGTTTCGCTCATTGCAAATCCCCACCGCGATCTGCAACCGCTGTTACCGCTCGTTAGCCTAAAGGCCGGAGCGCCTTACTCCCAATCGGAAATTCAGGCGTCGGCGGAGAAACTTAAAGAAGCCGGAGGCTTCCCAAAAGTCGATGTGAGTGTTGAGCCTGAAGTCACCGGCCTTCGCGTCAACTTTTTGTTGGAGCCGGCATATTATATCGGCGCGGTGAACTTTCCCGGGGCCGAAAAACATTTTTCTTACACTCGCCTTCTTCAACTAGCGAATCTCCCCGATGAAGAGCCATACGATCCCTCCCGCATTCCGCTCGCTGAAAAAGCGCTGACGACTTTTCTGCGGCAAAACGGCTATTTTCAGTCAACGGTTCATGCGCAAACTCACATCGACGACGCCCACCAGCTCGTCAATGTGAGCTTTGCAGTTGAGACAGGCAAGCAAGCCCGCATCTCGGCAGTAAAGCTGGAGGGTCCAAACACTGCCGACAGCACACGTCTAATGCATGCCGTTGAGTCGTTGCGCGCACGGCTCTCCGGCGGCCTGCTGAAACCGGGCAAGCCCTACTCGCCGTCCAGAATCCACGAAGCGACCACGCTGATCAAGCGCGCGCTCCGCCAGCAACATCGTCTGTCGACCACGATTCATGAAAATCCGCCACAATTTGATCCGCAGACCAATCGCGTCCAGATTTCCTTCAAAATCGAAGTGGGTCCAATCGTTACCGTGCGCACCGTCGGCGCGAAGCTTGGATTCCTCCCTTTCCTGCGCGGGCGCGAGGCAAAAAAGCTCATTCCAATTTATTCCGAAGGGGCCGTCGATCAGGATTTGGTGGACGAAGGCCGACGCAATCTCACGGACTACTTCCAGAAGAAAGGCTATTACGACGTCAAAGTAACCACCGAGTTCCAGAAACAACCGGATCAAATTTTGATCGTATACACCATCGATCGCGGCAAGAAACATAAGGTTGGCCGAATCCTTTTTCACGGGAACTACGCACTCCCCGAAAAAGACCTGATGGAACAGGTTGTCGTGAAAAAGTCGCACATCTGGACTCACGGCAGCCTCAGCCAGAGATTGTTGAAACAGAGCGCAGAAAATATTCAGTCCCTATATCGCGATCGGGGTTACGAAGAGGTGAAAGTCGCGTCTCAGACCGCCGAGCATGAATCGAAAATTGACGTTACTTTCGAGATCGAGGAAGGCGCACAGACGATCGTTGAGGACGTCCAGATTTCAGGAAATAAATACGTCAGCACCGATCAGCTGAATGCTCCTAAAAGTTTTCTGCTGAAGTCCGGCGCGCCGTTCTCTCCACGGAAAATGACCGACGATCGAAATCGCATCTCGGCAACCTACCTGAATCGCGGTTACCTGAATGCCGAAGTGAAGGCGACAGTGAATAAGATCGGCAACGATCCGCATCGCGTAAATGTATCGTATGCGATCACGGAACATCAGTTGGTGAGGATCAACGATGTGGTCTATTTGGGACAACAGCACACGCGCACTTCATTGATCGCCAGAACCGCCCACGTGCCCCGCGAAGCTCCCATGCAGCGTGGTCAATTGCTCGAAGCGGAAAGCCGTCTGTACGACCTGACTATCTTTGACTGGGCCAGCGTCGGACCGGAGAAGCCCATCACGGACCAGACAAATGAAACCACTCTCGTAAAAGTGCATGAGGCCAAACGCAACGAAATCACTTATGGATTCGGTTTTGAGGTATCGCATCGCGGCGGAAACATTCCAACCGGGACAGTAGCGCTTCCCGGCGGCGGAGGAACGATCGGATTGAACGGAAATCAAATCGCTCCCAGCGAGGAGACTTTCGCCAGCCCGCTGGGTTCGATCGCGTTCAGCCGTCACAACATGCGCGGCCTGGGTGAAACCGCCAGCGCGTCAATACTGCTCTCTCGACTGGACCAGAAATATCTGACAACTTATGCTCAGCCGGAGTTTTTCGGTAGGAAATGGAATTCCCTCACCAGTTTTTCTCTCGAACGCAATAGCCAGAACCCCCTGTTCACCGCTGCGCTCGGCGACGTTTCTTTTCAGCTCGAAAAAGTTCTGAATCGCAAAACCAATACCCGTATACAGTTTCGTTACGACTTCAACAAGACAGATCTATCGCATCTTTTGGTCCCCCAGCTTGTGCTGCCACAGGACCTGAACGTGCTGCTATCGACCGTATCGGCCACTTTTCTGCGTGACACGCGCGACAAGCCGCTCGATGCGCACAAGGGAATGTTCGCAACCGTCAACTTTGGAGTAACGCCCACTGCCCTCGGTTCCAGCGCGAACTTCACCAAACTTTTCGGTCAGTACGCCTACTACAAACCAATTCGCTCCGTGGTGCTGGCCAACAGCATTCGGCTGGGATTGGCGTCGCCATTTTCCGGAAGCTTCGTCCCCACCAGTCAGTTGTTCTTCTCAGGCGGGGGAACAACTTTGCGCGGCTTTCCCATCGATGAAGCCGGTCCCCAACGCCTGGTTCCGTTCTGCAACGTTCTGCAAAATCAATCGGGATGCGTGGACGTAACAGTTCCGGTGGGAGGCAAGCAGCTTTTTATTCTGAACTCAGAAGTCAGATTTCCCCTGAGAATCACGAAGTCGGTCGGCGGAGTTATTTTTTACGATGGCGGAAACGTTTATTCGGCGATCAACTTTAACAATTTCGTGAATAACTACACCAGCACCGTAGGTTTCGGCCTGCGCTACGCAACGCCGATTGGCCCGGTCCGCTTCGACATCGGCCGGTTGCTGAATCCAGTTCCGGGAATCAATCCTACGCAGTATTTCATCACCATCGGTCAGGCTTTTTAGGAGAATTATGGATTGGAAGCGAATCGTGGGCAGGGCATTTCTGGGACTTTTGCTGCTGTTCGTCCTTGTGCTATTTGCTGGATATCTTTATTTGAAGAGCGGCAGCTTCCAGCAACTTGCGATTCGCGAGATCGTGAAACAAACCGGCGCTGCGACCGGCGCGCAGGCGCGGATTGGAGGTTTGGCGTTCAATCTGTCAACGCTCACCGCGCATCTTTACAACATCACGATCAGAGGCACGGAAGGCCTCGATCAACCGCCTCTCCTGCACGCCGACGAGCTTACGGTTAGTTTAAGAATAGTTTCGGCATTGCACCGCCAAGTCGCGCTGAGTGAACTTCTCATTGCCCGTCCAATCGTGCATATTCAGGTAAATCGGCAAGGAGACAACAATCTGCCGAGCATGCCGCAAAATCAGAGCAGCAGCCACACCAGCGTTTTCGATTTTGCCGTGGAACACGCGCAGATCACGAACGGCGAAATCGACTACAACGACCGCAAGACCCCTCTCGACGCCGATCTTCACAACCTTGGGACCGACATTCGATTTGCATCCCTGCAGAAACGCTACGACGGTCATTTCTCATACGGGAGTGGGACCATTCGTTACGCAGAGTATGCCGCACTTCCGCACAATCTGAATTTATCGTTCAGCGCCACGCCCTCGGAATTCAATCTGCAATCCGCGATTCTAAAGCTTGCTTCGTCCACCGTAAGTCTGCATGCCCGGCTTTCGGATTACACCACTCCAGCGGCCGATGGCGACTATCAAATTCAAATTCACACGCAGGATTTCGCCAGCATTTCCCCACGCGTCAAAGCCGCCGGCGACGTTTCGCTCTCCGGAAGCCTGCACTATCGCGCAACTCCGAACCAGCCACTTTTGCGCAATGTTTTGATCGATGGCCACGTTGCCAGTGAGGCGCTCTCTGCAATTGCCTCCGGAAGTCGAGTCGAACTCCGAAAACTGCAGGGAACATACCAGATGGCTAATGGAAACCTGCGGGTCAGCGATCTCACCGTAAATTCGCTCGGGGGGCGCATCGCCGCCAAGGCAGAAATACAACACCTGGACACAACTCCGGAGTCGCACATTCAAGCCGCTCTGCAAAACATTTCACTCAGAATGTTGCAGCAAACATTGCGAGCTAATCAACTGCAAAGCGCTTCGCTCGCCGGAACTCTTGGCGGAAAAGCCGAAGCGGCGTTGAAGGGAAGCATTGACAATCTGCGCGCGAGTTCTGATCTAAGCGTCCGAGCCGTGGCCAGCAGTAAAACAAATCTCTCCGCAGATAACGTTCCGGTCAACGGCGCGATCCATCTAACCTACGACGGTCCCCACCAATCCATTACGCTGCGGCAGACGACTCTGCGCATCCCTTCGGCCACGCTGACCGCGAACGGAGAAGTGAGCGATCGTTCCGACCTCCAGATCCAATTTGCGGCCAATGACTTGCACGAGCTGGTAGCTGTGGCATCGTCCTTCAACCCCAACCAGACAACAATTCCTGCAATCTCAGGTTCTGCCACACTGAACGTGACTGTGCACGGATCAATGAAAAAGCCGGCCATTGCGGCGCAGTTCAATGCCCAAAATCTGCAGGTGGAAGGCAGCCAGTGGAAGAGCGCAAGTCTTCAGATGCAAGCGAACCCCTCAGCACTCACCATACAAAACGGTTCGCTGGTCAGCGAGCAACGAGGCCGGGCCACCTTCAGCGCTTCGGTGGCTCTGAGAGATTGGTCCTATCAGCCCTCAAACGCAATATCGGCGCGCCTGGACGTACAACAGATGCCGATCGCCAGTCTGCAGCGGTTGGCGAATCAGCATCTCCCAATCTCCGGCGACCTGTCGGCCAACCTGTCTCTCGACGGCTCCGAACTCAATCCTTCAGGCTCCGGAACGGTCCATCTTGCCAACGCGCGCGCCTATGGCGAGCAGATTCAAAACTTCGTAGTCAAATTTAACGCGGCCGACGGCGCCATCATTTACACTCTAAGTCTCGCCGTTCCTGCAGGCGCGGTCGACGCAAACTTTTCCTACGTTCCAAAAACCAAATCCTACAAAGTCAAACTGAACGCTCCCTCCATCGTTCTGCAAAAGCTGCAGTCGGTGCAAGCCAAAAACATTCCACTCATTGGCACCGTGAGTGCCACCGTAAGCGGCGAGGGCACCCTCGACAATCCGCAACTGAACGCAATCGTGCAACTGCCGGAACTGCAGGTTCGGCAAAACTCGATTTCCGGCATAAAGGCCGAACTGCACATTGCCGATCATTACGCCGACCTAAATCTCGACACCAAGGTTTCGCAAGCCGCTGTTCATGCGCAGGCCCGCGTTGCATTAACCGGCGATTACGAGACGAACGCAGTCATCGATACCGGAACCGTTCCTCTCGACGCACTGATGGCCACTTACGCCCCAAGCGTTTCCGCCGGATTTCAAGGCCAAACCGAGTTGCACGCCAGCCTGAAAGGCCCGCTGAAAGATATATCTAAACTTGAGGCCCATCTCTCAATCCCGGTGCTCAAAGCCAGCTATCAAGCACTGGAGATCGGGATCACAAATCCAATTCGTGCCGACTATGCCAATTCTGTGGTCACTCTGCAACCCGCCTCGATTCGGGGCACCGACACGTCTCTTGATGTCCAAGGCCGCCTGCCGATCGGCGGCGATGGCTCGGCGACGCTCTCCGCAAAGGGATCGGTGAACGTTCGCATCCTGAAAATATTCGCACCAGACATCGACAGTTCCGGTACTCTGGCGCTCGACGTTCACGCATCGGGATCAACGGCGCGACCCGAACTGCAAGGGCAGTTGCAAATCAAGGATGTCTCGATGACTACGGCTGGTGCTCCAATAGGTCTTGAAAAATTAAACGGCACACTGAATATCTCAGGCGACCGCGTGCAGTTTTCGCAGATGACTGCGCAAGTGGGAGGCGGCCAGGTTTCGGTTGGCGGATCGGTGGCATACAAGCCCAATGTGCAGTTCAATCTTGCGCTGCAAGGCAAAGGAATCCGTCTGCGCTACCCGGAGGGACTGCGCTCGTCGCTTGACACAAACCTCGCGTTCAGCGGCACGACCGAGGCTTCCAGCTTGAATGGCCGCGTCCTGATCGATAGTCTTTCCTTCACCCCCGACTTTGATCTTTCGAAATTCGCCGACCAGTTCAGCACGGCTAGTACAATTTCTCAGCCCGGATTTGCAGACACAATAAATCTCGCGATCGGACTGCAGTCGCAGCAAAATCTAAGCGCGACCAGTTCTCAAGTCAGCATTGAGGGACAAGCCGCTCTGCAAGTAGGAGGCACCGCCGCTAACCCCGTCATCACTGGCCGCACGACGCTCACCTCAGGCGAACTTTTCTACCGCAACGTTCGCTATCAACTGCAAAATGGAGTGCTCACCTTCGACAATCCGACCGAAACTCATCCAGTCCTTAACATCTCCGCCACAACGAACGTCGAGCAGTACAACCTCACCCTCACCATGCGCGGGCCGCTCGATAAACTGACCACATCCTACGTTTCCGATCCGCCGTTGGCCACCGCCGACATCATTAATCTAGTCGCGCGCGGCCAGACGACCCAGGAATCGGCCGCCAGCAGTCAGAGCACGGACTCAATGATCGCATCGCAGGCGGCCAGCCAATTAGCCGGAGGCCTGCAGAAACTCGCCGGCATTTCCAGCTTGCAGATCGATCCCGTGATGGGCGGCAACGGCCAGAGCACCACCGCTCAGGTCGCGGTGCAACAGCGCGTAACAAAAAATCTGCTCTTCACCTTCTCCACCGATGTTTCTCAGCCGGGAACGGAAACGGTGCAAGGTGAATATCAGCTCAATAAACGTTGGTCGGTAAGCGTAACCCGCGATCAACTAGGAGGAGTTTCAGTGGATGGCCGCTATCACACGCGGTTCTAGACTCTAAACTGCGGGCGCAGTTTAGGCAGCACGATCAACAGGCAAGGGATGTGATTCCGAACTGTGTTCCGAAGGCGCACCTCTCGGCAACACGCGTCCCTTCTTACTTTCTTTCGCAAGTTCAGCGTTAAGTTCGGCGCCCACCAATAATGCAAACGAAGTCCAATACAGCCACACCATGAAAGCGATCAGCCCCGCCAGTGCTCCGTAGGTTCGGTTGTAGTTAGCGAAATGCCGAAAATAAAATCCCAGCACGGAAGAGAGGCCATTCCACGCCGCGACCGAAAGCACCGCGCCAGGAAGCGTGGCGGCGAATCTCTGTTTAACGTTCGGAGCGAGAAAATATATAATTTCAACGGCCAGCACGGCAAAGCCAATGGCGATCGTCCAGCGCAGAAAAGGCCATATCGCAACGAAAACCGCCGAGAGTTCGAGCCGCGCTGCCAGCCAATCTCCAAATCGAGGGCCGACGAGGTTCACTGCGAACGCTACTAATAGCAATCCTCCGCTGATCGCAGCCAGCCCAACTGCCAGAAGCCGTGTCTTCCAAATCGGACGGTCATCCGGTGCGTCATAAGCAATGTCCAGCGCCTCGATCATCGCGTCGAAGGCCGAGGATGCTGTCCAGATTGTTCCCAGCATTCCGAAGGAGAGCCACGTGATCCGCCGCGACGAGACGATATCGTTCACGATTGGATAAGCGGCCTGCATTGTGGCCGGCGGAAGAAGACGGGCCATTAAACCAAGAATGTGGCCGAACAGATTCGGCAGCGGAATAAAACCCACGATTGCCGAAAGAAAAATCACGCTAGGAATGGCCGACAACACAAAGTAATACGCAAGTGCTGCGGCGGCCTGCAGAGTGTGGTGCCGTAGCACATCGTTATAAGCGCGTGTGAATGCCCGCTGAATTCCGCCCAATTAAACCGCCAGAAAAACCTGTACCGCCTTAAAGTAGTTCTTTTGCCACGCGGCAGAGAATACCGGGGAAAACGTAGAGAACTTCAACCTAGGTTCTTAGCCGGGTAAATGCCGCCGCATCGGGCACTTAAGTCTGCGAGAGCGACTGCTCATCAGGTATTTACGCCCATGCCTTAGGGGTGTCGTGGTATTGGCGGGAATACTCGCGGCCATGCATAACAGAGGTAAAGCGTTCCCGTGCTTCGGTTCCGCGAGTGTGGTGGACCCAGCCTCGGCCGCTCCAGATGCCATCGATTTAACCGCCCGCGATGCCTATTGCGTAGTCGTCACAGACTTCAAGAAGGCGACCACGGCCTTGGCATCGGCGTCATTCATGCGGAAAGGCATCATGGGAAGCCGCAGCGGCTGGCCCGTAATCCAAACGCCGGTTGTCAGCAGCTTAACCATGTCGGCGTCACTCGCCGGCATCGAACCGCCGATTCTCGGCGCCGTTAGCGGCCAATTGGGATCCCCATTCGCAGGCGCCCAAATTACCGGCGCCCCCTGCAATAGCCGGGTCCGATCAAGAGTCCCATCGCCATTCCGCGGAGTATGGCATTGCACGCACATGGCAACGCTCTCCACCAGATACTTACCGCGAGCAGCATCGCCAATGGCCGAGGCCGCGGGCTTGGCTGCCTGCTGTGCTTGGGCTAATCCCCCGCACAAAATGAGAGCGAAAATAACGCCGACCGTGTTTTGCATGTAGGCATTCCGGTGGAGGGCCGAAAATCGGAGTTGCATCGTAATCCGCTCCATAAGTGATGAATAGCCAAGGGGCAATTTGTGTTTGAAATACTGAAAACAGTCTACAACCACAACCTACGCCTGCGATAGCGAAGCGGACCCTAGCGCGTCAGGCAAAAGAAAACCCGGGTCGAAGCCCCGATCAATCCGAGGGCTGCGGTGCATGCAATATTTCTGGGCGCTTTGACACATTCTGGGGTCCATTTTTCGTTTTTGCGGCAACCAATTGCTCCCATGACTCCAGAGGAACGCGAACAGATGAACCAGCTGTGCAAGAGCATTCAGGAAGAAACCGACCATGCGAAGTACCTCCAGCTCGTCCGTGAGCTCATCGAACTCATAGCGGTCAACGAACGCCGGATTGATCCGCGAAATCGAAGATAAAGTTCACGGTGTTGATGCGCCGACCTGGGCACCATCCCTGCGACGGAGCGATCATCGGCCACGCCTCGACAGGCGGGGCTGAAGGGGCAGCTTTTTTTGGCGCAAAGCTTCAGAAAGTCTTGCGGAAAACGAAGAACAAGAGTCCCGATAGGAACATGGCTACCGGGAGCGTGAGTACCCAGGCCAGGGCCAGGTTGCGCACGGTGGACCACTGTATGCCGGAGTGATTGGCCGCCATAGTGCCGGCGATGCCGGAGGAGAGAACGTGGGTAGTGCTGACGGGGAGACCGAAACCGTCAGCGGCACCGATGGTGGCCATGGCGGTGATCTCGGCGACGGCGCCTTGCGCGTAGGTCAGATGCTGCTTGCCAATCTTTTCGCCGACAGTCACCACGATGCGCTTCCAGCCAACCATTGTGCCGAGGCCGAGGGCCATCGCAACGGCCACTTTCACCCAGAGAGGAATGAACCGGGTGTTCTGGTCGATGTGCTTTTTGTAGTTGGCGAGAACGGCGTTTTCGCTGCCGGTGAAGGTTGGGTTGTGAGACTTCTGCATCAGGCGGATGGCTTCGCTGCAGAGGTACATGTCGTTACGGTAGTTGCGGACCTGGTCGTTGGGAATGTTCTTCGTCTCTTTATAGAGAGCGGTCTCGTTCCCGATGTCACTGACCAATGTACGCAAGGCGAGCATGGTGTTGGGCGTGAAGTTCTTGTCGCGGATGTAGTTCGTTACATCGTCGTGGGGGTCGCCCACGGCGGCGTTGGGGCTGACGTAGCCGCTGAGCACATCGGCGGCCTGGCGGGAGACGGCGATGAAATCCTGCGAATCCTGGTAGGTGACGGCGTGGTTGAGGGCGTAGGCCGTCGGGACAGTGCCGATAAGAATCAGCATAATGAGGCCCATGCCCTTTTGTCCGTCGTTGGAGCCATGGAAAAAGCTGACGCCCGTGCAGGTAAGAACGAGCAGGCAGCGAATGTAGAACGGCGGCGGCTGGGTGCCTTCGGGAGCGGTATACAGCTTGGGATCTTTGATCAGGGCCTTGGCAAGCAACAATAAGAGGCCCGCCACACCGAAGCCGACGATGGGCGAGAGAAGAAGCGACTTCCCGATGTTGGCGGCCTGGCCCCAATCCACGCCGCTGGTGCCGCTGCGGGCGTTCATAAGCTGATTAGCGATGCCGACACCGATGACCGATCCGATGAGCGTGTGCGAACTGGAGGCGGGCAAGCCGAAGTACCATGTACCAAGATTCCAGATGATGGCGGAGACGAGCAGGGCGAAGACCATGGCGAATCCGGCCTTGCTGCCGACTTGCAGAATGAGTTCGACGGGAAGCAGCGAGACAATGGCGAATGCGACCAAACCGCTGGACGCGAGTACCCCGAGGAAATTCCAAAAACCGGACCAAACCACGGCGATGTGAGGCTCGAGCGAGTGAGTATAGATGACCGTGGCGACTGCATTCGCGGTGTCGTGAAATCCGTTCACGAACTCGAAGCCGAGCGCGACCAGAAGGGCGACTCCCAGAAGAACGAACGGCAAGACAGATTCGTTGTGCACGAAGGAAAGATCGTGAATAAGGCTGGAGCCGGCATAGCCTATCCCAACGGCCAAAACGACGCCGAAAATCAACATGCCGATCTTGCCGGGCGAACGAGAGAGCTTTTGATCAAGCAGGGTTTGGGATGCTGACGCTGTGGCCATGTTTGTTCTCCGCGTAAGGTTATGAGTTAGCCACTATACGGAACGATTGTTACTGCAGTGTGAAAGAGCCGCATTAAAAACGAGGGGCTTCACAAGAGTAGGCGACGACGAACTGTAAGGATTCGAAACAACTTAAGGTGAAAAGCAGCCATCAGAACAAGATAGGCTGCCGGGTCACAATCGGTCACGGGAACTGAAGGTCTTTTCTCGGTTCTCGGTGCGTCGCTCGAACCCATCCTTATTATTTATTTCAACGAAATTTCTATGAACGGATGCTTTCCTCTCAAGAAGGTTTTATCAATGGCCGCAGCTTTCACGTTGACTCTATCGGCGAGCGCCGGACCGCAAACGAGCGGTCCGGTGAATCAGGATGCGAAGTCCCCAGCGACTCGGGCGATCGGGCAGAAACTACAGGAAAAGGGTGTGCCGAATTTCGGCGAGGTCACCCCTAATTTGTACCGCGGCGGTCTACTGAACAGCACCGGGCTGAAGGCGCTGGCGCGCATGGGTGTGAACATCGTGGTGGACACGCACGATGACAGCAAGACGGAGAAAAAACAGGTCGAGGCGTTAGGAATGAAATATGTGGCGATTCCCTGGCACTGTCCGTGGCCGAAAGATGAAGTGTTTACGAAGTTCTTGAAGGTTTTGCACGAGAACAAGGGCAAGAAGGTTTTTGTACATTGCCGGTTGGGCGACGACCGCACCGGAATGATGATTGCGGCTTATCGCATGGCAGAGGAAGGCTGGACGGCGGATGAGGCGATGAACGAGATGAGAACGTTTGGGTTCACGCGCGAGCATCATTTTCTGTGTCCGGGGCTGGCGAGTTATGAAAAGAGTTTTCTCGAGCGGTTGAAAAATGATCCGGCGTTTGAGGAGTTAAGGCCTAAGGAATAACCGCGGGACCTGTAAGCCTAAATCGCGGCAAGAAGCGATTTCTTAAGACGGGCGCCTTCGGCGGCCGTCTCTGCCGGCTGCGATCGGTTCCTGATCTCCAAGCGCAGTTCGCGCGCCTCCCGTTGCAGATCTTGCGCGAGCCGCAGATGGTTCTCCTGTTCCTCGGTGTTCCCCGATTGCGCAGCCAGCTTGGTAAGGCGGAGGATCTCCTCTTCGATAACCTTCAGGCGAGATTCCAGTGCTTCCAGGAACATGCCAACATTTTAGATCATAGACGTCATTTCAGAGTGAACGAACCGATCTTCAGGAGTTCGGCGCGCAGGCGTGGCACCTTTTGCGTGTGGCGAAGATAGACCGTCTCGTTAGGGGACGCCTTGGCACGGATCATTCTGGCGACTCGATGTTTCTCGTCGTCCGGCCATCGGCCGAAGGCCGGTATAAGAGCCAAAACCAACGACCAATTTTCGAGCGATTGCCGCTCGTCCTCATTCCATCCATCGGGGTCGATCTGGAGCGCCCGTGTCACGGCCAGGGTAGAAGCCCGGCGAATTTTTTTAGAGTCACCGTCGAATCGAGTCGCCATGCGCCGGTTGACTTGTAAACCGAGATTGCGTACGGAAAAATTATCCCAGGCACCGGAGTCTTTTTGATCATCCTCAGTTCCGGGCACTTGGTAAAACATGTGCGCTTCGGCCAGCCTTTTCAGTGTGCGGGGCGGCGTCCGGTACCGCACCCCGCCTGCAATTTTCTTCTCCTCCTCATCGCACAACTGACGCAGGTCGGCACGACCCGAGCGGAAACCGAGTTTGCGATAAAACCAGAACGCGCCGGAATCGATGGCTTCGTCGTTGTTTTGGCCAATCTGGTAGGGATAAATCGAAATGCAATCAGCTTTCGCGAGGGCGCGAAGACATCGCAGCGCCTGCGCATAAATCCAAGCTGTTTCTCCCTGCCGGTACGTATAAAAAGTATTAAAACCAACCTCGATCCACTCACAGAGTCCGATCGCCTCAATGTAGTTCACTGGGACGCCGTTTTTCAGCGTGTAGCCGGCAAGATAGGCGCGGAGGGGCAGACGGCGGGATGGGGGCAGCCCCCAGAAATACATGACCGCGCCGCGCCCGAGATTGACCCGAACTACTGAGCGCGGATCGCCTAACGTGGTGCCATAAAGTTCGCGGTAGCGCACGGCCATGACCTCGCGGATATCGTTCATCACGGATTCGCCCGCGGCCGCAGAAAGTTTTTCCAAACGCGGAGCGGGTAGAGCCAGTTCGCGGGCGAGAGAAACCTCACTGCGCCGAATAAGAGGGCTGTTGTGAACGAAGACTTGACGCGGTTGCCTCCAGTCACAGGTGCGGGAAAGGCTTGAGTTTTCCACCTTCCAGCGCAGGGGCAGGCGAAGCGAATCGTAGAGTTCTGCACGCTGGCGACTGGGGAGTGGCAGCCGTGCGAAGCGGCTGACGAGCCAGGCCAGCGGGCGCTGGCGTCCGCGGGCGGCATCCAGCCAGCGTAGCCAGGGAATGTTAGCTTCGACATTCGCGTCCTCTTCGAGCAGCGGAATGAAGCGTGGCCATGTAGTACCACGGTTACGCTCGGACTGATAGTCATCCCAGTAATCGTTCCAGGCAATTTCACTGTCATCCGGATACCGGCGTGCGAACCATTGCGCGACATCGAAGGAAAGAATGTCCTGCATCGTGGTGCCGGATATACCGGAAGTGTCGAAGTCATCGAACAGAGTCGTGTCGGCGCGAAGCGAGCGAAGCCTCTCGATGCGCTTGTGAAAAGTGCGGAGAAGATGCTCCAGGCGCAGAACGTGAGACGCAGCATGAGGGAAGGCTCTCAGGAAAAGCAGGCATTCGTGGAAGCGGATAACCTGGCGAGGGTTGTCGAACTGAAGGCGGGAAATTCGGGCGATTAGTTTTGCAATGACGGCCGCGTGGCCGTGATCAAATCGGTTTTTAGCGGCTTCGAGCTGAGTCAGGAGGTCGTCAGCATTTTGCGGAGTGCTAAACATGCGGCGAAACAGTGTACCGCAGAGGAGCTTGTTCAAGTTGCTGATAAGGCGGCGGACTTCGACAGGCTACTTCAGGCCGAGCCCACCGTTGAAGTGCTGAATGACTCCGTAGCACTCGCAGGCTGCTTCTTCCAGGCTCTTGCGGTTCAGGATCTTTACCCTGCCGCGCAGGTTTTCGATTAGTCCTGCACTTTCCAGAGCGCCCGCCGCCAGCGTGACGCTAGGGCGCCCAGTGCCCAGCATTTGTGCCAGGAATTCGTGAGTCAGCGGGAGCAACTGGCAATCGAAGCGATCCTGGCACATAAGCAGCCAACGAGCCAGGCGCTGTTCCACTTCGTGCAGGCGATTGCAGGCGGCAAGCTGCGCGGCTTGCATACCGTGCATCAGAGCGAAACGGCTAAGTTCCGCACGCAAGGCCGGAGCGCAGAGCAGGAGGTCTTGAAAAACGTCGGCGCGCACGCGCACTCCAGTCCCTTCCATCTGCACGATGGCACGAAAGGTCCCTTGCCTCAGTCCCGCGATCAACGACATTCCGACCATGCCCTCTTTGCCGACGATGCCAACTTCTACGCTTCTTCCGTCGCGGCTGAGGGCCACCAAAGACACCATCCCCTCGTTCAAAAAATAGGTGTATTCGATCTTGCCGCCGGGCTCCTCCAGCACGAGGTGCTGGGGCAGTTCCGTTGGCTCGAGATGGGGCCGCAGGAGTGCGTATTCTTGCCGCGGAACGGACAGTAATATGAGGTTGCTGATCGCCTTACCGGCGGCGTCGGAGCGGCTGCCCGCCCGCTGGGGCATTAGCTTCTCTTGCTTTGCTGGTCTCCTAACGATGATGTCTTCCTTCGCTAAAGTGCCCATGCTGATTGGATGCGCCTTACCTCAAGGCTCCGTTCATGCGACACACCAATTCGCCTGAAATAACTACGCAAATGGGCTGGGAGAAGAGAGGAGAAGAGATGGAGAAAGCCTCTAGGTGCATTCGCTTAGAAAGAGCTCGCCTCTCCGATTTTCATGAGCCGCGTTCCTCACCCTTCTTCTTACTTTCTGAGCTGCGCTCTCGGGAGGAAAGAATGCGGTTCAATTCTTCGACGAGGGCGAGAAATTTTTTGTGATCGTGTTCTTCTGCGATTCGGGAGCAGAGATCGTGAATCCGGTCACTCTCTTCCTTGTTCATAGGGGCGTTCACAGCGACGATACGTTCACCGCGACGGCAAAGTATCGCAGCTTCCCCGCGAGCCAGTATGTTCGATGTCGAACGCAGAAATCGCGAAGAGGCGTTACCGCCGTAAGGGATTCGAAACGGGGAAATCAACTGGCAGAACAAAAACGCAGAAATATTGGAGCGGTTTGATGACATTGCCCATCTGATTAGTCGATGAGCCAAGTTCCGGCATGGTTTGAACGGAAATTCGAGTTTACTTTCCCGGTAGAGCACCTACCCAACCTTTGTGTCCGCTTGCGAGGCACTTCGGCGCGGATAGACGAGATGGTGGGCGGAGTCACGCGAGAGGTGTTGGTGCGCAAGGAGGCAGACAAGTGGTCGGCCCAGGAACATGCCGGGCATCTTGTCGATCTCGAACCTTTATGGCTGGCGCGGGTGGAAGATTTCTTAAGCGGTGGGGACGTGCTGACGATCGCGGACCTTAGCAATCGCAAGACTCATGAGGCAAATCACAACGCGCGCGAAACGAAGGATATTCTTCTTGAATTTCGCAAGGCACGGGCAGGATTGATGGATCGCCTGGGAAAATTGCGAGCCGAAGAGTTTAACCGCTCGCTGCTGCATCCGCGCTTGAAGCAGCCGATGCGTCTGGTGGATCACTTGTATTTTGTGGCGGAGCATGACGACCATCACTTGGCCAGAATTTGGGAGATGATTCACAGCTAGCCTTACGTTGGTGCCGGCGGGGCAAGTTATGAGTGTTACTGCGATTCTCACCCAAAAATTGAAGATAGCGCATCCAATTTTTCAGGCGCCGCTGGCCGGCGGCGGGGACACCCCGGACCTTGTGGGTGCGGTTTGCAACGCAGGCGGGATGGGATTCATCGGCGCAGCTTACTTGAATCCAGAACAAATCGCTGCCACTGCTGCGGCAGTGCGTGCGCGAACCTCGCGGCCATTCGGAATCAATTTGTTTGCGCCCATACCGCCGAGTATGGATTGCGGCAACGCGGAGACCATTCTGGCCAGCATGGCGCCATACTTCGCCGAACTGGGTCTCCCGTCCCCATCATTGCAGAAACCGGGCGGCGGCAGTTTTGAAGAACAACTGGCGGCGGCTCTTGCAACTGGTGCGTCCGTGTTCAGTTTTACTTTCGGCGAGCTGCCCGCGAATGCTGTGGAGATAATTAAGACGCGAAACATGTTTCTGATCGGCACTGCAACCACAGTGGACGAGGCGTTGACGCTGGAGAAATCGGGCGTCGATGCGATCGTGGCGCAGGGCAGTGAAGCTGGTGGCCATCGAGGGACGTTTCGGGGAGATTTTGCTGCGGGCATGATTGGAGGAATTTCTCTGGTTCCGCAAATCGTGGATGCGGTTCGCGTGCCTGTGATTGCTTCCGGGGGCATCGTCGACGGGCGGGGCATTGTTGCAGCGCTCGCGCTTGGAGCGTCTGCCGTTCAAATGGGTACGGCATTTTTGACGTGCCATGAATCCGGCATTCCTGAAGCTTATAAGAAGGCGATCCTGGCCGCGCATGAAGATCAGACCCGAATTACCCGCGCCTTCTCGGGACGCCCGGCGCGCGGAATTGTGAACCGATTTATGGAGGGGATCGAAAGCGAGGAGGATTCGATTCTTCCCTTCCCGCTGCAGAATGCGCTCACGCGACCGCTGCGGACGGAGGCAGCGAAGCAGGGACGCGCAGAATTTTTATCTTTGTGGGCAGGACAAGGTGTGCGCATGGCGCAGCGGCAGTCAGCGGCTGAGCTCGTTGCGCGCTTGGCAACGGAGATTGATGAAACGGTCGCTAGTCTGCACAGCCGCGTCGCGAGCGCGACTAAGGCGTCCGCTACGGCCGAGCGAACTTGAAAGCGATATACATCATGGAAATTCGGGATCTGGGAGTGTTTCTTGATTACTTCGACAAAGTTCATCAGCGCACCATGCGAGTGGTGCGGTGCATTCCTCCAAACAGAGTTGACTGGTCTTATCGTGAAGGGAAATTCACCTTAGGCGACTTGGCTCGGCACATAGCTACTGCGAATCGTTACCTCTTCGCAGAAACTCTTTCCGGCGGGCCGAGCCGATATGCCGGCTGTGGCAAAGAGTTGGCTTCCAGTTACCACGAGATCATTTCTTTCATGGAGAGACTGCATGAGGAATCGCGGGAAATGATTTCTCGCCTGGACCATTTGAACGGGGAGTGCAGGACGCCAGACGGTGGCGGCATTACGATTTGGAAGTGGATGCGGGCGATGGTTGAGCACGAGGTCCATCATCGAGGCCAGATTTATATTTATCTGGCTTTTCTGGATGTACCGACGCCTCCGCTGTACGGGCTTACTTCCGAGCAGGTTATTGAGCGGAGTGCGACAGCCTGATTTGTCGGAAGAAAGCGCCGATCGGGCGAGAGGCGAGAGCTCGTCAGCGGCTAAAGAAGTCGTGCCCTTCCCGATTCAGTGCAGAGCTAAAGTGCTCGACCCAAAGAAGTAGCTCAGTCGTAGCCTTTCTTCTTCCATACATCCCAATCTTCGCGGACTACCTGCAGCATGGCTTCGGCCGCGTGGTGCAGCCACTTCCCTTTTTTCTTGTTGAGGTCGCGCAGAATGGTCCTGCGCGCGGAGGGCTGGCCGAGATGGATGTTGGCAGTTTCCCACCCCATGGCGGAGAGCAGACGCAGTTCGGTATCGGGGCCGCGCAAGGAAGCGAGTTCGATGCGCGAGCAATGCGGGCCGAGGCGGCGCACGATCCAGCGTCCGCGAAGTTGAACGAAAGGATCGGGACAGCGCACGGCGCGGTTGATGATGGTTTGATAGAGGATTTCCGCGGGTCCCGGATCTTTGGGAGCGTTCAGGCTCTCCGCCCAGCACACGGAGGATGGTACGAGCGCTTTTGCTTCGCGGGCAATTCGTCCGCCGTGCCAATCGGCGAGAGCAACATAGCGGGCGTGCCCAAGGCTACCGAGTCCAGCGACGCGATGCGCGAGGCGATACTTGATGCCGGGCGCGGGCATGAGATGTTCGATAGCATCGATTGCGCTGATCGGGACTTCGGACCTAACGGTGGGGAGCGCATCCATCTTCTTCCAGAAGCGGACGGGATCGCGCAGTTCGCCTTCCGCAATCAGGCGAAGCCATTCATGTTTTCCGCCCAGCACGAAAGCGCGCCCCCCCGCTTTGATGCTCTCGCGGTAGCCTTCCAGCAGCCTGTCGCAGATGTCTTCTCTTTTTAGCGGAAGATTGCCGGCTTCAACCGCGAGATGTGCACTCACCGCGAGGCGGACCAGGTCGATGGTGTAAGCCATCGGCCAGGCTTCATCGAAGTCATTGACTCCCCAAATCAGGCGGCCTTCTATATCGCGCCAGGTGCCGAAGTTTTCCACGTGGAGGTCGCCAACGGCCAGCACGTGCGGCGCTTTGGCAAGGTCGGAGCAAACCTCGGGCCAAAGTTGCGCCCAGCGGTAGTAAGTAGCGCGAAAAAATGGGAAGAGTTCGGTCTTCATGCGCTCGTGCTTGAGGCGGAGGTCTTTTTTGTCGATGCGCGTGCGCTGCGCCAGCCACGCTTCGAAGTTGCCCGTCGCTTTGACTACATTCATGCGGGCAACGATAGGGCGCAGGAGTGGGGAAAGTCAATGGTGAAGAACCTTGGTCAACCATGAGGCAGAGAGACTTCGAGGAAGCGTCACCGGCGTAAGGCGTGCGATCGACCCATGAAAATCGATCGCACCCCTCGCGCCGATTCATTGCCCCGTCAGGAGGAAACGGATATTAGTTCTTGAAGTGGACGGCGTTGCGCTCGATGAACTCCTTTTTATCTTCCGGCAAGTCGTCCACGGCAAGGATCGAATCCGAGGTACAGGCCGGAACGCAGGCGCCGCAATCGATGCACTCCGCGGGGTCGACAAATAGTTGAGTCGCCTCTTCGAAGCCCGGCTCATCCTGCTTGGGGTGAATACAATCGGTAGGGCAGACATCGACACAAAGAGCATCTTTAATACACGCATCGGTAATTACATAGGCCATGGAAAGGTTCTCCCAGATGAAAATTGGTTTGCCGCTCGACCTACAGTTTGAGGGGGCGGAGGAGATTATTCCGTGATGGCAGTCACTGTGAGATGTGCTCCGGCGCCGGGAATGTAAAGACAGAGAACGGGCATTGGTCACGCAGAATGGTGACGGCGGTCACGGAAATGAAGGTTTGCTCATGTCAGAATGCCGTCATTGAACTAGTCCTTACTAGTTAAAAATCGCCCGGTCCCAACCCACAGAACCCCACAGAGCCGTTTCCCCAGACGGCAGGGGCCGGGCGCCTTAAAGTCCGCACTAATCAGTAGAAGTGGAAGAGAGAGACGGTTGAGATTGAGTGCCCTCCCCACCTCCCCATCGCGTCTTTCTCTTTCGGTGACTGGCCTCAGGCCTTAGGTGACACGGGCTGCGTTTGTTGTGATTCCTTCTTTAATATTCTCTACTCCCTCGTCAATTCAATCCCATAACTCCTTTGTCCATGTGTGTTGCTGCTGACACACTGTGGGGTTACGGAGTCGATCTCGCACTCGACTAAGCCATGCTTTTTCAATTGGCTACGGTTTGGGCTTCATCCTGCCAAAAGCAAATATGCGAGGTGGCAAGCGATGAAACCTACGGTCAGCATACTCGGTGCAAAGTTGGCGCTAGCAATTCTCGTCCCGGCGTTCGCGGCCAGTAGCGCCGCGCAAAGCTCTGAGGATTTTGCGAATAAGCAGGGGGCGCGGCGGGTCGTGCTGGTGAGCATCGAGGATCGGCGGCTGGCAGTGCTCGAGAACGGGAAGGTGCTGGCGTATTTTTCCGTCGCCGTGGGAGCGGACGTAAGCCCAAGTCCGATTGGGGATTTTGAGATCGTGAGACGTGTCGCGAACCCGACTTATTACCACGACGGTGTCGTGATGCCGGCGGGAAAAGACAACCCGGTTGGGACGCGCTGGATGGGCTTGAACGTCAGGGGTTACGGAATTCATGGGACGAATTCGCCGAGGTCCGTGGGCCACGCTAGTTCGCATGGATGCATACGGTTGAGAAATCGCGATGTGGAGAAGTTGTACGCGATGCTGCGCATGGGCGACATCGTGCAGATTCGCGGAGAGCGGGATGAGGAGATTGCGGCGGTGTTTGGCGGGGCACCTGACGTAGTTGCGGTGCACGGTTCGGAGGCGGCTGGAGGGCAGTAAAAGATCGCGGGGTTGGTGAATCTGAGACTCTCGGGAGGACTTTATGCAGATGGCAATCACATTCATGGCGGTTGTGGCAGGACTGATTTTCTCGATAGCTGTGGCATTGCTGGCGGAGGAATTGATCTTCGGGCAAGTGTTCCGGCTGTTCTTTAGTCGGCAGCCTGTGTTGATAAGTGCGCAGACCTCGGGGTCGCCGCAACGGCTAAAGCAGACAGTCAAATGACGAACGGCGAATCGCAGCGCTGAAAGCTTGCTCTGGCCAGGGCCGGAGGCCCGCTGCGCCACCCCAATTCAAGTTCCGCGAAATCAGATTTCGCAAAGGAGAACTACCATGCTGGCTTTGAAGTATTTGCTGACTATGTGCGGCCTAGGAATGATTTTCGGGGCCGTGTGCATTCTCACCTATGATTTGTATCGTGAAGTGTTGTACCGGCGGGCGTTGGAGACTCCGGGTGGTGCTGTCAGTGCGCGTCCGGTGGCGATTCGATGGAGAACATCACTTGCGCTCGCCATGCTGGCGTGGGGGCCGCTGCTGGTGGCCTTCAGCATTGTCGTGGTGCCAAGTGGCATGGCAGGCGTGCGCGTGAGCCAGACTAGCGGGACGGTGCCCGGGACTTTGTATCCGGGCGCGCATATGGTGGTTCCGTTAGTCGAAGATGTTGCGTTGTTCGATACGAGGGATCAGATTTTTACTACTGGCATTTCTGAGGGTGGCAAGAATGCGGCGGGAAACGTTGCAGGTAAATCCCAGCTTTTGGACGTACAGGCGAAAGAGGGTCTAACACTCGGTTTGGCGATCACGGTGAGATATCGGCTGGATGCCAAGCGGCTGGATTATATCCAGGGGAATTTGCCGCGTCCGGTGGAGAAAGAAATTGTGCCGCCGACTGTGGCGAGCGTCTGGCGTGAAATTGTGCCGAACTACACGGTGCGCGATGTTTTCTCGGCCAAGCGCGAAGAGGTGCGGCAGCGGGCAGCGGGGCTCATCACCCAGAAGTTGGCGGCGGATGGGATTGTCGTCAAAGAAGTAATGCTCCGCGATATCCAGTTGCCTCCCGAATATGCAAAAGGGCTGGAGCAATTATTGCTGAAGGAGCAGGAGAATGACCGCATGGGCGTTGAGACGGAGTTGAAGAGCAAAGAAGTCAGAATTGCCGAGCTCGAAGCCGAAGCCACGAAAGTGCAGCAGATTAAGGAGGCCGAAGGTGAAGCGCAGGTCCATGTGTTGCAGGCGAAGGGCGAGGCCGATGCGATGCAGTACACGCTGCCGTTGAAGCAGAAGCAGATCGAGCAAAGCCGGTTGGAGGCACAGGCGCGGAAGGAAGCCACGATTCAGAATGCGGAAGCGGAGGCGCAGGCGAAGGTAATCGATAGCAAGGCTGAGAGCGAACGGCGGAAAGTGCTGGCAGATGCGGAGGCGGATCGCATCCGCGTAACGGCGGTGGCGGATGCGGAGCGCCTGAAGAGCGAGGCGGCGATTTTGAAAGAAAACCCTCTGCTGATTAATAAGATCGTGGCCGAGCGACTCTCCGACAAATTGCAGATCATGATGGTGCCGGCTGATGGGAAATTCTTTTTCGCCAATGACGTTTTGCGCGGCATGAACGTGGCGAACCAGGCGGGGCAGGCGGAGAGATAGTCGGAAGTGATTTGTGGCCAGCGGTCAGTAGTTAGTGAGCGTGTGGTCGGCGGGGGATGGAATGGGTCCTGCGGTGCATGTTTCGAAGCAGTGGGGGTTGGGAACAGAAGAGCAGCGTTCCGCTGTCGGCGGCGCGGGCAAGATGTCCGCGCGACAGCCGGCCGGAGGCCGGCGCTACTTTCGCGGGGCGCTGGCTGCGATCCTTCTCTTTTCGAGTTTGTGTTTCCCCGCGGCTCTTGCGGCGGATTGGACTACGCCTGCACAACTCCTAGCGCGAAAAATCGTGGCGGCAACTGGGCCAGGGGCGGTTTCGATTAAGTTGGACAATCGCTCGTCCCTTGCGAAGAAGGATTTTGCTTTAATTAGGGGACTGTTGCGCGTAGAGCTGGAATCTTTGGGAGCGCGCTCGGTTGCTGCGGAACAGGCTGCGGCGTCGGTTACGGTAACGCTTTCGGAGAATCCCCGGTTTTATGTTTGGGTAGCGGAGATTCGTCAGGGAAATACGGAGCCTGCAGTCGTGATAGTTTCTATTCCGCACAACGAGGAAGTGGGCGTCGTACACAATTCTCTACCCATGAGCCTGAGAAAGATTCCGCTTTGGGCTCAGAAAGACCGAATTCTCGATGTAGCGGTGCTTGACGAAGACAGTGTTCCGCAGCACATTGCGGTTCTGGATGGTGACAAGGTCGCGATCTACCGGCAGAAGTCCGGCAAGTGGCAGACGGAACAAAGTCTGGCGATCACGCACGCGCGACCTTGGCCCCGTGATCTGCGCGGACTATTGATTCTCGCGAAGGATCATCTGTTTGATGTTTATCTTCCTGGCGTATTCTGCCAGACCGGGGCCAGCGTCCCACTGACTTTGAAATGCCGCGACAGCGACGATCCGTGGCCGCTGCCGGGTGCCGCGGGCGTGCAACCGCTAAGCGGATTTTATGCTGGCTCGCGAAATTTTTTCACTGGCGCGTTGACGCCGGGGGTTGGCAAGCTGACCAGCGTCGCAAAGTTTTATTCGGCAGCGGCGCTCCCACGAACAAACTACGTGCTGTGGCTATTTGCGGGAACTGACGGACAAGCTCACTTTGTAGACGGCGTAACCGAGCAGTCCGCGAAGCTGAACTGGGGCAGCGACATGGCGACCGTAAGAACGGGATGCGGAGCGGGTTGGCAACTGTTAGCCACGGCGCAAGATACCAACGGCGGCGATTCGTTGCGGGCTTATGAGATTGCTGATCGTGATCCAGTGCCGGTGAGCGCAGCTTCGGATTTTCCCGGCGAGATTACAGCTTTATGGGCGGATGTGAAGTACGACAACGCGATCGTTGTGGTTCGGGATCCGGAGCGAGGAGAATATGAAGCGTTTCGTGTGGCTGTGGCTTGCGGCGAGTAGCCTGCTACTGCTCGCTCGGATAGTGGCAGCTGAAACGCGGCCGCAGTATGGCGGAAAGCTGCGCATTGCAGTGCGGGAGACTCCCATGTCGCTCGACCCCGGCGATAACACTCAGCCGGACTCGCTGGCACGGCGAAATCTGCTCTCGCTGATATTTGAAACGCTGGTCACGGTAGATGACCGAGGTGAGGTTCATCCGGAACTGGCGACGCGCTGGCAACCGGAGACCGGTAATCAACGCTGGCGTTTTGAGATTCGGCGAGGAGTGAGGTTTCACGACGGATCGGAACTAACTCCAGAGATGGCGGCGTCGGCGTTGCGGACGGCGAATGCCTCATGGAAAGTTTTTGCCGAGGGAGATTTCGTCATCGTGGAATGCGATCACGCCGACTCCGATCTGCCCGTGCAGCTGGCGCTTACGCACAACAATATTGTTAAGAGGAACGGAGGTGGAGAGTTCAGTGGAAAGATCAGCGGGACTGGCCCGTTCCACATCGAAGATTGGCAACCGGGGAAGCGATTGACGCTCGTAGCGGAGGAAAATCATTGGCGCGGACGGCCGTTCGTAGACACGATTGAAATCGAGATGGGGATCAATGTTCACGAACAGTTGCTCGAACTGGATTCAGGAAAAGCGGATGTGGTGCAGGTTGCGCCGGAGCAAGCGCAGCGCGTGGCCATGGCGGGGCACCGCGTAAGCAGCTCGCAGCCCATTGAGTTGGTGGCATTGGCTTTTGCTAACGAGGCGCAAACGGCGGATGATAAATTGCTACGCTCGGCGCTGGCCCACAGCATTGAGCGCGGCTCGATGCGGAGCGTGCTGCTACAAGGCACGGGAGAGGCGTCTGCTGGTTTGCTCCCGAACTGGATGAGCGGATACGGGTTTGCTTTTTCTACAAACGTCGACGCAAAGCGCGCCCGCCCGGAACGGGAGCAGCTTCGCGCCGCTCCACACCTCACGCTGGGATATGATGCGAACGATCCCCTAGCGCGGACGCTCGTCGAGCGAATTGCGTTGAATGCGTTGGACGCTGGGTTGACATTGCGCCTCACGGCTGAGGCGACTGCTGATGTAAGGCTGGTAAGAATCACGCTGGCATCGGCTGATCCGTGGGGCTCGCTAGGTGGACTGGCCGTTGCCCTGGGTGTTATGGTGCCGAAAACATCAGAAGATTCCATCGAGGACCTGTATTCCTCCGAGCAAGCGCTGGTTGCGAAGCAGCGCGTAATTCCACTGCTTCATCTTCCAGCGGAATGGGCACTTTCGCCGGCGGTAAGAGATTGGCGCGTGGGGGCGGATGGAAGCTGGCGGCTGGAAGAGGTTTGGATGGATAAAGAACCATGATGTTTCGCCGGAAACTTCTTGCCGTTTTTGCGCTGACCGTGTTCTTGTCGGTAGCGGCCGTCGCATGGCTGGTGTCGGAGGTGACACGACACGCATTCGGGCGCAGCGATGATGAACGAACCGCGGCGCTGGTCATGCAGTTCCGGCGCGAATTTAATCGGCAGGGCGATGACGTAGTTCAACGGGTGGAAGCGGTCGCAAGATCAGAAGCGGCGAATCACATGGCTCTGGCGCTGAATCGCGCGGTGGTCGATTCCGGTCCGTACTTCGAGCTGGCGAAAACGACGGCGGAGAATGAACGACTGGACTTTCTGGAATTCGTGGCCAGTGATGGAACCATCGTTTCTTCCGCGCAATGGCCGGCCAAATTCGGGTATCCCGAGGGAGGCTTCAGCACCTTCGCGGCCGCGTCCGAGCAGGGAGCGTTTCTCAAGCAGGAATCGCTGCAGGATGGAACCGCCCTCGGGCTGTTTGCCGTGCGCTCTACTCGTGTGGGAGACCATCCGATCTATGTGATCGGCGGAAGACGGCTGGACAAGAACTTTCTCTCCACTCTTGACCTGCCCGCGGGCATGCGTGCCCTGCTTTATCAGAATCGAGGCGACCATTTTTCGGGGGATTTGCTGATCCATGCGTCGGCGGACAAAACCGGTTCTGGGGAACTCTTCGAGCCGCTGATCGATGCAGTGCGGAAGTATGGACAGGAGATGACGGCGGTGGTGTCGTGGTCCAAAGATCACGCAGACGATGAAGTATTTCACGCCATTCCGTTGTGGGGAGCCGGCACTGCAACGAGTAAGGATCGGCCGCTGGTCGCGATTCTTCTGATCGGAAACTCGCGGCGAATTTATGTAGAGTTGAAGCGGCATATTCGGTCCGCAGCCTTGCTGGTAGGAGGCGGCGGAATTTTGCTGGCAATTCTGTTGAGCAGTTGGGCGGCGGCGCGGGTGACGCGGCCGGTCGAACAGCTAGCGGCAGCAGCTCGGCAGGTTGCAGCAGGAAACTGGAATGCTAAGGTTGACGTGGAGGGCAAGGACGAACTAGCTGTGCTGGCGGAATCCTTCAATCGAATGACGGCGGAGTTGTTGGCGCAAAAGGAGCGGCTGGTACAGACGGAGCGGGTGGCGGCATGGCGCGAACTGGCGCGGCGGCTCGCGCATGAGTTGAAGAATCCCTTATTTCCTCTGCAACTGACGGTGGAAAATCTGGTGCGCGCGCGGCAGCAGAATCCGGAACAATTTGAGGAAGTCTTCCGCGAGGGTTCGCAAACTCTGCTGGCGGAGATCTCGAACCTGAAAGGCGTTATTGGAAGATTCAGCGAATTTTCAAAAATGCCGCAGCCGCATTTTGAGATGGTGCAGCTGAACGATCTTATTCGCGGAGTAGCTCAACTTTTCCAGGCGCAGCTTGAGGCTGGGATTGCAAAGATCGCGTGCGAATTACAGTTGGATGTGGCGCTGGCGCCCGTGCCGGCGGATGCGGATCTGCTGCATCGAGCACTGTCAAACCTTGTGCTCAATGCAATGGACGCGATGCCGCAAGCCGGAACATTGACGCTGCGTACGCGCGGAGAGGATAGCAACGTCATCGTTGAAGTTGCAGATACAGGTTCAGGGCTGACCAAAGAGGAGTGCGAAAGAATCTTTACTCCTTATTATACGAGCAAGCAGAACGGCACCGGGCTTGGGTTGGCGATCGTGCAGTCGGTGGTTAGCGATCACGGCGGGAGAATTCGGGTGCAGAGTGAGCCGGGGCGGGGGACAAACTTTGTGATCGAATTGCCGCGAGAGAAACAATCTTAGGCGGTTGCTAGAAAATGAAACCACGAACGACGAGAAGTCACACGAGGGAATCGAATGAATTTCCTTAGTGTACCTTCGCCCCCTTTGCGGTGCACACAAGATATCTGAGAGGGATGTTTGCCGACAAAAGCACACTTGCTGATTGTGGATGATGAGGCGAATACGCTGGCTTCGCTGGCGCGAGCATTTCGTTTGGCGGGCCACGAGGCTGTCGTCTGCGATAACGCCGTGAAGGCGCTGGAACTGGCGAAGGCAGAGGAGTTCGACCTGATCTTGTCCGACGTGGTGATGCCGAACAAAGACGGGCTGGCGCTGCTGGAAGAGTTGAAGGCACAGGCAATCGCAGCGCCGGTGGTGATGATGTCGGGCCAGGCGGATATCGCGATGGCAGTGCAGGCAACACGGCTGGGCGCGCTCGATTTTCTGGAGAAGCCGATTTCCACCGAAAAGCTTTTGCTTACCGTTGAGAACGCGCTGAAGTTGCAGCGGCTGGAAAGCGAGAACCGGCAACTGAAGCAGCGGCTGGGCAAGCACGAGATCGTCTGGCAAGGCTCGGCCATGAAAAAAGTAATGGCCCAACTGGAGCGCGTGGCGGCGAGCGAGACGCGAATCTGCATCCTGGGTGAGACCGGCACCGGGAAAGAACTGGTGGCACGAACGATTCATGAGCGCAGCTCGCGTGCCGGCGGAGCATTCGTAACGTTGAACTGCGCCGCGGTGCCGGCGGAACTGATTGAGTCGGAACTGTTCGGGCACGAAAAGGGATCATTCACCGGAGCGGCGGGGCGGCATATTGGAAAATTCGAGCAGGCCGGCCATGGAACAATCTTTCTCGACGAGATCGGTGATATGCCGCTCGCGATGCAGGCGAAGTTGCTGCGCGTACTGGAAGAAGGAGAAGTCGAGCGCATTGGCGGCGATAAGCCGGTGAGCGTGAACGTGCGCGTGGTTGTGGCCACGCATCGCGATCTGGAGGCGCGGGTGCGTGAAGATAAATTCCGGCAGGACTTATTTCACCGGATTTATGTTTTTCCTCTCGTCTTGCCGCCGTTGCGCGAGCGGCGGGAGGATATTCCTCCGCTGGTGGCGCACTTTGCCGCGCAGGTGTGCGCACAGAACGGATGGAAGCCGGTTCCATTTTCTGCAGAAGCGATGGAAACGCTGCAGTCGCATACCTGGCCGGGAAACGTGCGGGAGTTGCGCAATATGGTGGAGCGGCTGATGCTGCTGGCGACTGACGGGCAAGTTGATCGCGCGACGGTGGAGATAGCGATTCCTGCAGGCGTCACTACCGGAACCGGAATGTCTTCGACGTTTTCATCGGGGCCGTTATCTCAGCGCGTCGACGTGTTCGAGAGGGAATCGATTCTTGCGGAATTAAAGCGTAGTCGTTCGAATATGAGCTTAGCGGCGAAGTCGTTGGGACTTGAACGCAGTCATCTCTATAAGAAGGCGGAGCAACTGGGGATTGATTTGCGCGCGTTGCGCAGGGAGCAGGAATCATGAGGAAAACAAATTGATCCGAGCGGCACGCCGTTCGCTGGTTGGAACTCTCTTCCTCCTCTTGAGTCCGTACAACATCGCTTTCGGCATGGATCCACCGTCTCCGCCCGCCTACGGGGTTCGCATGGAGCAGGCGTGGATTCCGATGAAAGACGGCGTCCGCTTGGCGGCGACGCTCTACATGCCGGATCGACCGAAGTCGGTAGAGACGTTCCCTGCCCTGCTGGAGTATTTGCCGTATCGCAAAGATGACGGAACCGCCGCTGGAGATTACCCGAAGCATTCCTACTTTGCGCGCCGAGGATATGTAAGTGTGCGCGTGGATATTCGTGGATTCGGCGCGAGTGAGGGCGCTCCGCCGGAGCGCGAGTATTCCGAGCAAGAGCAGAGCGATGGAGAGCAGGTCATTGCCTGGCTGGCGCATCAGCCGTGGTCGAACGGGAATGTGGGTATGTTTGGGATTTCGTGGGGTGGTTTCGCCGCGTTGCAAATGGCGATGCGTCATGCGCCAGGATTGAAAGCAATTCTGGCGGTAGATGCAACGGCGGAGCTATTTCACGACGATGTGCACTACGTGGATGGAATCGCCCACATCGATGAATTCGAACTGAACATGGACATGGCGGAGGGATGGACAGGCGCGCCGGATTACACGCTGGATGAAAAAGTGTTGGGCCCGCGGTTCGATGCTCCGCCGTGGTCGCTGCTTTACTTGAAGCATCAGCGAGACGGGCCGTTCTGGCGCGACCGCGTGCGTCCGTTAAAAGAGATTACGATTCCCAGTTTTCTGATAGGTGGATTGCTCGACGGATACCGCGACAACGTCCCCGATATGCTGACGCAATCGCGCGGGCCGGTGAAGGCGATCATTGGTCCGTGGAATCATACGTTCCCGAATGACGCAGTGCCTGGTCCGCAGATTGAATGGCGGAATGAAGCCGTGCGCTGGTTCGATCATTGGTTGAAGGGGCGCGACACCGGCGTGGAGCGCGATCCGCGGCTGGTGATTTATATGCAGTACTGGCATCCGCCGGATCCGAGTTTGGAGACTGTGCCGGGCGAGTGGCGGCGGGAAGATGTTTGGCCGCCGAAACATGCTCGCGATTCGATTTTATTTTTGCAGCCGGATCATTTGCTGGCCGAGAACGCGGCCAAGGAAGACAGACATCAGTTGAAGTATGTTCCGTCCATCGGTGTGGAAGCGGGGTTCTGGTGGGGCGAACTGCTGAGCGATGTGCGTGCGGTGGACGCATTCAGCCTCGTGTACGATTCGGCGCCGTTGAAAGACAATCTGGCAGTTCTGGGCCGCCCGCGCGCTTTGCTACGGGCGTCGGCCACTGCGCCCCTGGCCGATTGGTTCGCGCGGTTGTCGGATGTCGCGCCGGATGGAATGGTCACGCAAATCACTGGGGCAGGGATTAACGGTGCGCAGCGGGATTCGATGACGGAACCGCGCGATTTGGAGCCGGGCAAAGTTTATCCTCTCGATATCGAGATGCACTTGACTTCCTGGGTGTTTCCCAAGGGACATCGCATTCGTGTCGCGATCTCGAACGCGCTGTGGCCGATGATGCTGCCTACGCCCTACTCGATGATCTCTTCATTGGAACTAGGCGGCGCTGAGGGCTCGCGAATCGTGCTGCCGGTTGTGCACGAGCATGGAGAAACCGCGCAGGCATTTTCTCCGCCCGAACCTTCGGAAGAGCGCTCTGACGTGAAGACTATCGGCTTTCCCTGGCCGGGTCAGTGGACGGTGGAGCGCGATGAGGCTCGACAGAAAACAACCGTCCGTTGGAAAGGAAAGGAAGGCGGGGAATATCCGTGGGGCGCGGAAACGGATTTGGAAGACCTAACCTACGAAGCGGATGACGCTCATCCGGAGACTTGCTCTGTGCGCGGTGAGGCGGAGACTTCTTTCGCTCTCGAGGGACGCACTTTGATTTGGCGCGGCCACTTGCTGGTGACCACCGATCGGACGAATTTTTACTACACTTATACGCGCGAGCTGTTGAAGGATGGTGCGATGGTCAAGTCAAAAACTTGGAAGGAAACCATTGCGAGAGATCATCAGTGATAGGTTGTCATTTCGGCCGGTGCGATGAATCCTAGAATTGCTTGAAGATTTTCCCGTCTTTCATTACAAACTGAACATTCTCGAGTAGGCGAATGTCAGCGATGGCATCGCCTGTGACTGCGATAATGTCGGCGTATTTTCCTGGCTTGATGGAGCCGACTTCATTCGAGTGGCCGAGTAGATCGGCGGCGTTGCTGGTAGCGGCTTGAATCGCCTGCATGGGAGTCATGCCATATTTCACCATGAAGGCGAATTGCTTCCCGCTGGTGCCGTAGGGACAGACGCCCGCGTCGGTGCCGAAGGACATTTTTGCTCCGGCTGCGACGGCTTTACGAAAATTATCGCGTTGGAGCTGGCCGAGTTGCGCGTCGTGCTCCAGAAAATCCTTGGGCATTTTGCCCAGTCGTCCTTCTTCCTGAATACACTCTTCGTCGTAAATATCCATGTCAAGATATGTGCCGTGCTGCTTGGCGAGCGCGATGCCTTCATCGTCGATCATGGAAGCGTGTTCCACTGAGGCTACGCCGGCGCGAATCGCGTTCTTGATTCCCTCCGGGGAGTGCGCGTGCGACTCCACTCGAAGACCGAAGTGGCTCGCTTCATCGACCGCGGCTTGCAGTTCCTCCAGCGTGAACTCCTGCGAGTGGGGATTGCTGCCGTGCGTGAGCACCGCGCCGCTGGAGAGAATTTTGATGTGATCGACCCCGTTGTAGGCAAGCTTGCGGATCACCTGGCGGACTTCCCACGGGCCGTTGGCTTCGCCGAAATGCATGTCCCAGGGGAGCGTGATGTCGGGAGCGAGTCCGCTGTCGGACCCTGCGCCGCCAGTGATGGTGACGTAGGCTCCGGCGACAAACATGCGCGGACCGATGATGTCGCCGCGATTGATGGCATCGCGCAGGGCGACGTCGCCGAGCGCGCGATAGGTGCCTACGTCGCGCACTGTGGTAAAACCGGATTCGAGCATGGCGCGGGCGTTGGGCACGGACTCAAGGGCCAGCTCCGCAGCGGTTTTTCTGAAGATTCCCATCGGCTCGGAGCCGTGTGCGCCATCGGCGAGATGGGTGTGGCAATCGATGAGGCCGGGGAGAACGGTGGCGTTCGAGAGGTCGATGACTTTGGCGTTCGAGGAAATAATGATGTTCGTACCCACGGCTTCGATTTTGTTGTCGTGGATGAGGATGGTTTGGTTTGTGAGGACCTTGCCAGATTCGGGATCGATGAGCCTGCCGGCGCGGATGGCGGTATCTTGGGCGGCGGCTGTGGCGATGAAAATAAAGCAAAGCGGGATCGCAAGATAGGGACCAATCGTGATTTTCCGTTTTACCATTGTTTTATGCGAGCTTGTGAAGCGAATTGCATTGTAAAGTTCGAAGGTTGTTTCTCGGTTGAACCAACCGGGGCGGCTGATAGCCGGTTCCACAAAGAGCGCCGTCATCGCAGCGCTGAAAGCGCTGCGCCACCCAAAATCAATCCGCGGCGGCGGAAGATATTTCCACACCTCGCCTTAAATCTGCGGCCAGCAGGCGATGGAATAATTGCTCGCCCGCTTCCCTGCGCACTGAGAGGCGTCCGGCTCGATAGGCGCGGGATTTCAACCCCCGCTGTACGTCTTCGCAAATGCCCAGGTCCTCTTCCTGCACGCGATTGCCTACCTTCACCGACTGCTCGTTGTACTCGCGGCCTGCTTCGCTAACGTCTGCGAAATAGAAATCGAAGATTACATGGCAGTGATCAACATCGATCGGTATCACCAGATTCGTATCCATGTATCCAGCGTAGCAGTTGATCATCAGATTGGGATGCTGCCAGAAATACCACGCGCGGTCACCTTTGCGGGTGGAGCCGGTGGCGGCGTCTTCGTCGGAGGCGACCATCGGGCTCGATTGCAGGCAGTAACGGTCTTCGTTCTCGATGGTGTACTGCTTGTAGTCGAGAACTGAATTTAGTCCCTTGTGCAGATGAGGAACGTGGTAGCCGCCGTCGAGAAAGTTGTCGACAAAAACCTTCCAATTGCAGTGGATGTCGTAAGTGCGGCGGTCGAAGTAATGCAGCTTGCTGACACCGAGAGGAGCGATGCGCTTCACCAGCCCGCCCAGGAATTCTGTTAACGGCGCCGCGTGGTTATCGAGATTGACGAAGACGAAGCACTCCCAGGTCTCGACGCGAATGGGAACCAGGCCGTTCTGCGCACGATCGAAATTTTCGACGCCGTCGAACTCAGGCATTCCCTTCAGAGAGCCGTCGAGGCCATAGTTCCAGCCGTGATAGGGGCAACGCAAGATTGACGCATGGCCGCAGGGCTGCGTAACAACCGCGGCGGCGTGATGGCGGCAAACATTGAAGAAAGCGCGCAGAACGCCGTCGTTGCCGCGCACGACGACAACCGGCTCGCCTGCCACCGTTGTGCTGATGAACTGCCCGGGCGACTGCACTTGTTCCGTGCGCGCGACAAGCCGCCACGTCTTGCCGAAGACGTTGATCCTTTCCAACTCGGCGATGCGCGGATCGGTGTACCAGGATGCGGGAATCGTAGACGCCTGGGAAAGCGGGGCGCAATCGTCGTAGGCGGAAAGAATCTGTTCGATGGAGGTCTGCATGGTTCGATTTTCCGTGAGGCGAATCTTGCCACTAAATCACGTTGCGGTGAATTCAATATTTCTCGGGTTTTCCCACGAGATTGGCAGCGGTGAGCTTGCGAACCTCGCGCCGCGCCTGAAGCGGCGATGTGGATTCTACACCTACGGCTCGCTGCAAGACTGCCAGGAACTGATGAATGCGCGCTTCCTTCTTCTCCGGCATTTCGCCCTGCCTGCGGAAGAGACCGGGATCGAGCTCGGCTGTGAGTAGCGCATCCTGAAAGCGCTCCATGGTCCAATCGAGAATGGAGACGATCATTTCCACATCCATGTCGCGGCGCAGTTCTCCGCGATCCAAGCCGAAGCGGACGAAGGCGACGGTGCCGTAGGGATCCTCGGTCACAAGAAATCGATTGATCTCGCGTCTCAGAGAAAGGTCGGTACCATAGTTGCCGAGCAGCGAGATGCGATACGGAATCCAATCTTCATGAAGCATGTGTTCCGTGCGCAACAGCCAATAATGCAGGACGTCGAAGAAACCGTTGGCGCGCACTTCGGGCGGCGCGTCCAGATATTTCGGGAACGAGAGCACGGCGCGCTTGTAGACTTCGAAGAAAAGGCCGTCTTTGCTGCCGAAGTGCTGGAAGATCGAGCCCTTGGCGATACCGAGCGCGGCCGCCATATCGCCGACGCGAGCAGCGTGATAACCACTTTCCGCGAAGTGCTGCATCGCCAGGTCAACAATACGGGAGCGTTTGGCCTGCGAGCGCGGACGGGGCATGGGACGGCCTGCATAACGTGGGGTTTGCACTGGACTGCTGGCGATCCCGCTCATGATTCTCCGGTCATCGTGACTCTAAGTCACGAAAGCATATCGAAGATGGCTCTAATTTTCAATTCCATTTTTTGGCTGTATTCGGTAATTTATCACTGCTCGGATGCTACTGTCGTGACTTGCAGTCAATATTTTGAGGAAGTCGAACTCCAATTCGATCTACGATGCTGTGATAGTAGGCGGCGGCCACAATGGACTAACTGCGGCTGCATATCTGGCGCGGTCCGGCCTTTCCACCCTTGTACTCGAGCGGCGCGAAATCGTTGGCGGATGTTGCGTGACCGAAGAGATTGCTCCCGGATGCCGGGTTTCGACCACTTCTTATATCGCGAGCATGCTGCGGCCCGAAGTGGTTACAGAGCTGCGGCTGGCAGATTATGGTCTGCGCATGATCCCATGCGATCCGGCGATTCAGGTTCCCTTCCCGGATGGGCACGTGGTGCCATGGTGGGCTGACCGCGAGCGTGCGAAGGCAGAGTTCAGCAAGATCTCGACGAAGGACGCAGAGCGATTTATCCAGGTCGATGACCAACTTAAAAAACTCGCGCGCTATCTGCAGCCGTTTTTTATGGAGCCGCCGCCGGAGATCGATACTTCGACGATCCACGGCTGGAGCGATTTGTTTCGCGCAGGGAAACGCTTCCGCGGGATCTCCAGCGCGGAGATTGCGCAACTGATTTCCTTTCTCACCGGAAGCCTCGGCGAGTTTCTCGATCACAACTATGAATCGGAAAAGATGAAGACGATGTTCCTGGCGAACAACGTTTACGGCAAGCATGGCGGCCCGTACCAGCCGGGAACAGCGATTGGCTTGCTGTTTCATCTGCTGAGCGGCGGCGAGCATGAACTGCAGGGATTCTATGGGCACGTGATGGGAGGTATGGGGTCGATCACCCAGGCGCTGGCTGCGGCCGGAACAAAGTTGGGCGTGGAGATTAAAACTTCGGCGTCAGTATCGCGGATCGAAGTGCGTGATGGAAGAGCTTACAGCGTTGTGCTCGGAGACGGAAGTGAAGTGCGTGGGCGGGTGATTCTTTCGAACACTGATCCGAAGCGGACTTTTCTGCAAATGATTTCGTCGCGTGAGTTGCCGGAAGATTTTTTGTTCGCAGTTCGCGGCATCAAGATGGATGGTCCATGCGCCAAGGTCAATTTCGTTCTTGCGGAGGAGCCGCGATTTACGGGGACGCCTTCGCAAGCAACACCGCTAGAGCGAACGTTTTACACGCTGGTGCCGTCGCTCGAGTTTGCTGAGCGATGTTACGACGTAGCAAAGTTCGGCGAAATTCCGGAGGAGCTGTGGGTGGATTGCGTGGTGTCATCGAATGCGGATAGCTCGCTCGCTCCTCCCGGTAAACATATCCTGACTTGCTTCGTCCAGTATGTGCCGTACAAATTGCGGGAGGGTTGTTGGGAGGAAAAACCGGAACTGCTGGGCGATCGCGTGGTGAAGAAGATTGCTGACTACGCGCCCAATGTTCCGGGCGCGATTGTAGCGCGGCAGGTGCTAACGCCGCTCGATCTTGAGCGGACGTATGGATTGACCGAGGGAAATATTTTTCACGGGGATCTGAGGTTGGAACAGTTGTTTTTCATGCGTCCGGTGCCGGGTTGGTCGCAGTATCGAACGCCGATTCGTGGTCTTTATTTATGTGGCGCCGGAACGCATCCCGGAGGCGGAGTGACTGGCGCGCCGGGGCGCAACGCGGCCATGCAGGTTTTGCGCGACTGGAAGAAGGGGCTTTTCAAGAACGCGGCTTAGGTTTTGTTTTGCTGAGGACTTATACACAGAGGACACAAGGGGGCACAGGGTTAGCGAGTTTCTACTCATTAGGAGCATGCATGAAGAAGAAAGGGATTTTAGAGAGATTGAACGACGGCCCGGTATTGGGCGATGGCGGATATCTGCTGGAATTGGAAAAGCGGGGGTGGGTGCGCGCGGGTCCGTTCACTCCCGAGGCCGTGTTGACACATCCCGAGGCATTGCGCGAGTTGCATACGGAGTTTCGCGAGGCGGGGTCGGAGGTTTTGCAGGCCCTTACGTTCTACGCCAGCCGCGACAAGCTGGCGACCGTGGGACTCGAAAACCGGATCGAAGAATTGAACCGGACTGCGGTGCGCATTGCCCGCGAGGTCGCGGGGGATCGATGCCTGGTTGCTGGCAACCTGAGCCTCACGTGGATGTACGAGCCGGGAAGCCCGTCTGCTGCCGATCGCGTGCGGAAGACATTCGATGAGCAACTCGCCGTGCAGGTGGAAGAGGGGGTCGATTTCATCATCGGTGAGACTTTTTCTTATCTCGGCGAGGCGCTCATCGCAGTAGAGCGGGGAAAGAAAACCGGGCTGCCCACGATGGTCACGATTTGTTTCGAAAACAAAAATGAAACCACCGATGGAAAGAGCGCGGCCGACGCGGCAAAGGCTTTGTTCGATGCCGGTGCCGATATCGTGGGCATGAACTGCCTGCGTCCTCCGGAGCACATCCTCGGCCCGATGGAGGAGATGCGAAAGGCCGTGTCAGGCTATCTCGCGTGCCAGCCGGTCGCGTATCGAACTACCAAGGAGAAGCCGGATTTCACCAGCTTGCCGGAATTTCCCTACGCGTTGGATCCATTGCAGCTCACGCGAAAAGAAATGGCGGATTATGCGCTACACGCCCGCGACATCGGAATCAATTTTATTGGCGCGTGCTGCGGCACCGTCGCGATGCACATCCGCGAGATGGCGCGAGTGTTGGGCAAGCTGCCGGAAGATTCGCGTACCTGGAAAAAAGGCGGCGAGAAGCCAATGTCAGCCTACGAATACTATGATCATGACCACTTAAACGTAGGTGCGGGAACTAAGTAGCTCTCAGCAAACGGTGCCGTTTTCATTTTTGCCACAGACCATCCTGCACGCAGTGGAACTGGCGTCATCCTTCCGGGTGAAGTAGCTTGTGCAGACTCACATCGTCGCCATCGCCGCTCTTCAAACTGCGGAAGACGATCGTCGATAAGATGGTCAATATTCCGAGAGCAATGAGAGCTTTATGGATGCCATGAATCATTTCGGCCGGATCGGAGTGCCTGCTGGGAACGAAAAACGCTGTGGCCAGCCCGGCCGCCGCTACGCCGAAACTGATTGACATCTGCTGCGCGGTGCTGGCGATGGAACTGGCGCTGCTGGCGTCCTCTTCCGCTATGTCAGCGAATACCAGTGTATTCATGCTCGTGTATTGCAGCGACGTGAACGCTCCATAAAGGAAAGCCTCCAGCACGATAGCCCAGGCAGGGGTGCGCAGACCGATGGTTGCAAACACCATCAGAAGGACGCCGAGAATTAGAGTGTTGGAGATGAGGACGCCACGATACCCGATGCGACGCAGAATTCGCGGCATGAATGGCTTCATACTCATAGAGGCGATCGCCTGGGGCATGACAAGCAGACCCGACTGGATCGGAGTGAAACCCAGGCCAACCTGATAGAGGAGCGGCAGGAGAAATGGCACTCCGCCGATTCCGAGGCGAGTAAAGAAGTTGCCGCTCACCGCGGCTCGGAACGTGCGAATGCCGAATAGTTTGACCTTCAGCAAAGGGAACGGAAGGCCGCTGCCGTGGATTCCGTAGCCGGCAAGCAATGCGATCGACAAGGCTAGCAGCCCAGCCATCTCCGCCGCGCTCAGAGTGTGCTCGCCGAATATCTCCAGCACATAGGACAATAATGCGACCCCAGAACCGAACAGGATGAGCCCGACAACATCGAGCGGATGGGTGTGCTCTTCGCGGTAGTCCGGCAAATGCAGATAAACGAGGATTAAACCGGCGAGCCCAATTGGAATATTAACGAAGAAAATGACGCGCCAGTGCAGATACCCGACGATGAGACCTCCGGCGATGGGTCCGAGCATGGGCGCCACCAGGGCTGGTATGGAAACGAAGCTCATGGTGCGCAGAAGATCAGACTTGGCAAATGTTCGCACCAGCGTAAGCCGGCCCACGGGTACCATCAACGCGCCGCCGCAGCCTTGCAGGATGCGGAAGGCGACCAGCACGTGGATGTTGCTTGATATTCCGCACAGAAAGGACCCGAGGGTGAATAGACCGATCGCAGATGCGAAGACACGGCGGGTTCCGAACCGGTCCGCCATCCAGCCACTGATGGGGATGAAGACTGCCAGGCTGAGCGTATAGCTCGCCAGCACTGCCTTCATGCTGAGAGGAGCGACGCCGAGGGCGGAAGAGATGGCGGGAACTGCCGTGTTGAGAATTGTTGTATCCAGCGACTCCATAAAAAAAGCAACTGCGACGAGCCACGGTAGAAGCCGTTTGGCGGCCTCTGAGGGATCGGATGAAGATGGAGGTGCGATCAACGGGCTGGCTCGGTTCATATGGGGGGAACGTTCCTGCCTCACTGCCACTGGGCGTTATGCCGTCTCAGCCACCAACAGGCAGAATTTCCATTGTGCGGAAAGATCGAACGGCTGCAGGTTTGTTGAGCCGTTCCCGTCAGGTCATATTCAACCTTGTTGCCTTTGAGGGGAGTCGCCAGAAATTGATTCACTTCGACGCTGTCGTAAGCTGTTCCATGCGCAACGTGAAAGCGAAACGCCAGCCAGTCGCCCGCATATAGCAATGCCAATAGTGCTGCGAGCACGATGGCAAGTCGGAGCAATCGCTGCCCCCATATTTCCATTCCGCGAGCCATCAGAAGCGCACATCCCGGTAGAAGATGCAGTGGTTCTCTAAATACCAGGAAACGACGAACAGAACACTTATAGCGCCCGCGGCCCACCAGAACAGTTGCATGGGGAGGGTGCTGGCGAGCCTGGTATGTGGGTTCGGCGCGGAATCGCGAAAAATCAATCCACTAATCAGAGATACTCCGGCTGCCAGCGTCAACATGCCGAGGCTGTCGTAAAGCCGTTGATGAACTGCGGCGAACGGCGCGAAGAAAACCGCATAGAAAAGGGCGTACAAAGAGAGAATGCAGGAAACAAAAGTGATCGGCTTGGCGATCTCCACAAACATGCGCGGATACTCACACCACCCCACCAGTTTACCCTCGTGCTAGGCATCTTGGAGAGCCATTTTCGCAGGCCTTTTCGCAACCCGCCGGACGACTACTGCTGGATGGTCGTATCCGAACTGGGCGGCTTCTGCGTCACTTGCGCAGGAGTCGGCAACTGCGACTGATCCCACCCGCCGCCCAAGGCTTGAACCAAAGCAACCGCGGAGGTCATCTCCTGCACTTGAAGCGCATTCAGATTTTGCAAATCCGCCAGCACCGTGGTTTGCGCAACGAGCACGTCCAGGTAGGGATCGATGCCGGTTTCGTAGCGACCCTCTTCGAGCTTGAGGAAGGTTTGAGCAGACGTCACTGCCTCCTGTTCCTGCTGGATTTCTTTGGACAGAATGCGGACTTCTGCCAGAGCGTCTTCCACCTGTTGAAACGCGTTGAGTACCGTTTGACGGTAGCCGGCGAGGTCGGCGTTGTAGGTTGCGACGTACTGCTGGACGGTAGCACGGCGTAAGCCCGCATCAAAGATGGTCTCTGATGCGGTTGCTCCAATTGACCAGAAGCGGCTAGGCCAGGAGAGCCACGAGGTGAATGCTGAGCTTTCAAAACCGGCTGCGCCGTCCAAGGTGAGGGTGGGAAAATAAGCGGCACGGGCTATGCCGATTTGCGCATTCGCTGCGGCCATTGTCCGCTCGGCGGCGGCAACGTCGGGACGGCGCTCGATCAGTTCCGATGGCACGCCGATCGGGATGGGCGGAGGAGCCACGACCATGGGCTTCACAGGGACCGAAAAATTGGTCGCTACCTTTCCAATCAGCATGGCGATCGCATGCTCGTATTGTGCCCGCGCAATGGCGACATTCGTTGCCCCAGCCTGCGCGCTCTTCAACGCAGTTTCCGCTTCGACTACTGAGATTTGATCGTCGATGCCGAGTTCATAGAGCGAACGAGTCAAGTCGAGTTCTTTCTGGTCCGCCTCGACCGTTTGGTTGTAGAGAAGTTGCAGTTCGTCCTGCCCGCGAATTTCAAAAAAGTATTCTGCCAGGCTAGCCTGCTCGGTCAGGCGCTCATTCTCCAAATCCGCTGCGTCCATCTGGGCCGTGTACTGCGCCTGGCGAACGGTGTTGCGAACCTTGCCCCAAAGATCGGGCGCCCACGAGGCTTCGAGCGGCAATGAATAAATCGTGCTTTGCAGTTGTGGTTGGGGCGCGGTGCCACTGCTGGATGTATTGACAGGAGTCGTGTTCAAGCTCCCGGAGGTTCGGGCGCGGCTGAAGGAAGGCGCAGTCGACAGGGTGGGAAAATACTGCGAGCGGGCTTCGCGTACGATAGCGCGGGCGGCCATGAAGTTCTCGAAATATTCTTTGATGTTCTGATTGTTGATGTTCAGGTCTTCTTCGAGCGCGTTCAGCTCCGAGTCGTTGAAGATCTCCCACCATTTGCCGCGTAGCTTGGCGTCGGACGGCTGGGCAACCGTCCACGGTCCGTTGTCGGTGAACTGAGTGGGCGATTCCTTGTATACAGGCGGAGGGGCATGATTGGCCGGGGGATGGTATTTCGGCCCGACTACGCAGCCCGATAATATAAATAAAGACAGCAGGGCAGCGCACTGCCTGACCGCCGAACCAGCCGATTTTCGCCGCAAAATATTCATAGCGTTTCTACCTGCTCAATTTACCGGCAACACGTCGATTCCAGTTCAAGCGCCGCTGCCCTCTGGCGCCGGGACCGGAAGCGTTTCGCGTTCTTTGCCCAGCAACTTCAGCCGCAAGCGATCGAGGAATAAATACACTACCGGCGTGGTATAGAGCGTCAGCATCTGGCTTACGATCAATCCGCCTACAATCGTGATTCCCAGCGGCCTGCGCAGTTCCGAGCCGGTACCGGTTCCGAACGCTAAGGGCAAAGCTCCGAACAGGGCTGCCATGGTCGTCATTAAGATCGGACGGAAGCGCAACATGCAGGCTTCGAAAATCGATTCCGCAGGGCTCTTGCCTTCCTGCCGTTCGGCGACGAGCGCGAAGTCGATCATCATGATCGCGTTCTTTTTTACAATGCCGATCAACAATACGATTCCGATGATGGAGATTACGTTCAGGTCAATCTTGAACAGCATCAGCGCCAGCACCGCTCCCACGCTTGCTGAGGGTAGTGTTGAGATGATGGTGATCGGATGCACCAGACTCTCGTAGAGGATTCCCAGAACGATGTAGACAGCTAATAAGGCCACGATTATCAGCGTCTTTTCGCTCTCCAGCGATTGCTGGTACGCCTGCGCGGTCCCGGCGAAGAAACCCCGAATCGTCGGGGGTGTCCCCAACCTCTGCTGCATTTGAGCGACGCGCAGCGTAGCATCGCTTAATGACACGCCATTCGCTAGATTGAAAGATACGGTCACCGATGGAAACAAGCTGGTGTGATTCACAGCGAGAGGTGTAGTGCCGGATTGATAGCTGGCGACCGTGGTGAGGGGAATGTTACCGCTCCCCGGCAGGTTGCCGCTTGGCGCACTGCCGCTGGCGCTGCGCAGGTAGATATCCTTCAGGCCTTCCGGACTCTGCCAATATTGTGGGGCGACTTCGAGGACCACGTAGTACTGATTCAGCTGCGTATAGATGATGGAAACTTCGGACTGGCCGAACGCGTTGTAAAGCGACGAATCCAGAGACTGCGCTGTCATTCCTAACCTCGCCGCGCTGGGTCGATCGTAGGTCACCAACTCCTGCAGTCCGCCATTCTGCTGGTCAGAATTCACGTCCTGAAGTCCAGGAAGCTTCTTCATTTCCGCTAAAAGGACAGGTCCCCACTTCGACAAATCCTCCACGTTATCGCACTGGATCGTGTACTGATAAAGTGCATTGCTCGATCTGCCGCCGATGCGCAAGTCCTGCGCCGCCTGCAGGAATGCGGAAGCCACGGGCAATCGGTTCAACTTGGGGCGCAACCGGTTAATGATGTCGGCGGCGCCGATCTTGCGCTCATCCAGCGGCTTCAGGGCGATGTAGATGAAACCCGCATTGGTAGCCCCGTTTCCGCCGGTATAAGCGTTCACGTTAGCAACCGCGGGGTCGCTCTTGATCACGCCGACCAACTGCCGAATCGAATTGTCCATCGCGGGGAAGGAAGAATCCTGCGGCCCCTGCACGCCTCCGACGATGGCGCCGGTATCCTGCTGAGGGAAAAATCCCTTGGGGATCTTGTAAATCAGCACCACATTCAATGCCACCGTAAGAATCAAAACCACCAGCATCAGCACCGAGTTATCCAGTGTCCAGAGCAACGTGCGGCGATAAAGCTCAAGCATCCCAGAGAAAAATTTTTCACTCGCACGATACATCCTGCCGTGCTGTTCTTTGGTCTCCGGTTTGAGCAGGTGCGCACACATGGCGGGAGTTGTGGTCAGCGAAATCACCATCGAAACAACGATGGCAGTCGAAAGCGTAACTGCGAACTCGCGAAACAGACGCCCGACAATGCCTCCCATCATGAGAATGGGGATGAAAACCGCGACCAGCGAAACGCTGATGGAAAACACCGTGAACCCGATCTCTTTTGCGCCCAGCAGAGCCGCCTTGAATGGCTCGACTCCTTCTTCAAGGTGGCGCGAGATGTTCTCCATCACCACGATGGCATCGTCCACCACAAAGCCCGTCGATATGGTTAGCGCCATCAGGGAAAGGTTATCGAGGCTATAACCCAACAGATACATGACGGCGAAGGTGCCGATGAGAGAGACGGGAACGGCGACGCTCGGAATGATGGTAGCGCGCGCATTCCGCAAAAAAATAAAAACCACCAAAATGACCAACGCCACCGAAATCACCAGCGTGCGTTCCACATCGTCCACCGAGGCGCGAATCGTAGTAGTGCGGTCAAGCACGATCGTGGTGTCGATGCCTTGCGGAATCGAAGCCTGCAGGAATGGCAACTGGCTGCGAATATTGTTGACGGTCTGGATGATGTTCGCGCCGGGTTGGCGGAAGATAATGACGGTGACCGAGGGGATCCCGTTCAAATAACCGGCGGAGCGGATGTTCTGTACCCCGTCGGTGACCTGAGCCACGTCCTCGAGCCGCACCGCTGTGCCGTTGTGGTAGCCAACGATGATCGGTTTGTAGTCGTCGGCTTTTGAGATCTGATCGTTGGCGATGATGTCGGCTGTTATATAGCCATCAGATAGTTGCCCCTTCGCGATGTCGGCGTTCTGGGTGCTCAATACGGCTTGAATATTCGCTAACGTCAGGCCGTAATTGTTGAGCTGGGTGGGGTTTACATCGACGCGAACCGACGGCAGCGAACTTCCGCCCACCGCGACTTGTCCCACACCGTTGATCTGAGAAAGCTTCTGCTCCATCACCGTCGAAGCTTCGTCATACAGCTTTCCCTGGTCGTATTTCTTGGAGGTCAAACCCAGAATCATGATGGGAGAGTCGGCGGGATTTACTTTCCGGTAGGTCGGATTCGCCGGCAGGTTGGCTGGCAGATAGGTGCGAGCCGCGGCGATCGCGGCCTCAACATCGCGCGCCGCTCCGTCAATATTGCGGCTTAAATCGAACTGGATCGTGATCGACGTGCTGCCGAGCGAACTCGCAGAGGTCATCTCCGAGACCCCGGCGATGTGGCCGAACTGCCGCTCGAGCGGTGTCGCGACCGACGACGCCATAATCTGTGCGCTCGCTCCCGGCAGCGACGCTGATACGGAGATGGTAGGAAAGTCTACCTGGGGCAGTGGTGAAACCGGCAGTACCACATACGCAATCGCACCGGCAATGGCGATGGCAATGGTCAGCAAAGTTGTGGCGACCGGCCGCTCGATAAATAGCGCGGAAGGATTCATGACTGTTCCGCCGGTTGCGATGTGCCCTGCGACGTTCCTTGCGAGGTTCCGCGGGAACGTTTGCGGGAAAATCTTTCCCCGAGGGTGTCGAAAAAGATGTAGATCACCGGAGTGGTGTAGAGCGTGAGAGCCTGGCTCAACAAAAGTCCGCCCACCATGGCAATGCCCAGTGGCCGTCGAATTTCGGAGCCTATTCCCGTGCCTAAAGCCAATGGGATGCCGCCCAACAACGCGGCCATCGTCGTCATCATGATGGGACGAAAGCGCAGCAGGCTGGCTTCATAGATCGCCTCGGTTGCGTTCTTGCCGTGCTCGCGTTCTCCCTCCAGCGCAAAATCGACCATCATGATTCCGTTCTTCTTCACAATTCCAATTAGCAGGATGATGCCGATAATTGCGACCACGCTCAGGTCCTGGCGAAATAACATCAGCGCGAGCAGTGCGCCTACTCCGGCGGAGGGAAGAGTGGAAAGAATCGTAACCGGATGGATGAAACTTTCATACAGCACGCCCAGCACGATGTAGACCGTGACCAATGCAGCGAGAATCAACAAAGCCTCGTTCGAGAGCGAGTTGCGGAACGATGCCGCCGTACCTTGAAAATCTGCCTGCAAGCTGGGCGGCATGTGCATGTCCTGCTGCACTTTGTCGATCGCTGTAATGGCGCTTCCGAGCGCGGCGTTGGGAGCCAGATTGAACGACACCGTGACCGCCGGAAACTGCCCTTGATGAGTGATGGAGAGCGGCTCTTTTGCGCGTTCAAAATGTGTAAACGCGCTCAGGGGCACGGCATTCGCCATGGCGGAGCTGCTGGTAAAGTTCGCCGAGGATGACGAGGTTGAAGATGAGCTATTCGACGAGAGCGCATTCGCAGGGGGCGCAAGCACGCTGGCACTAGCGGTTGGCGTATAGAGCACCGAAGTTGTGGTCGCATTCGATCCCGCGGAAGAAGATCCGGAGGCAGAAAAAGAATTGGCCGCTCCGGGCCCCGAAGTTCCCGACGAAGCATTCGCCTGCACATACAAATCCCCCAGCTTATTCGGGTCAACCTGAAACTGCGGCTGAGCTTCCAGAATCACGTGATACTGATTGAGCTGGGTATACATCGTGTTAATTTGACGCTGCCCAAAAGCGTCATACAACGTGTTGTCGATCGTCGAAGGAGCGATCCCCAGCCGCGAGGCCGTGACCCGATCGATGACCAGCGAAACTGCCAGCCCCCCAGTTTGCTGATCGGTTGCAACATCTTCCAGTTGCGGCAAGGTTTTCAGTTTCGTGACAAAGCGATTCGTCCAATCGTTGAGTTCATTGGCGTCAGGATCTTCCAGCGTGTACTGATATTGAGTGCGGCTCACGCGATCGTCCACGGTGATGTTTTGCACCGGTTGCATATAGAGCGCAATGCCCTGGACTTGTTTCAAGTTGGATTGCAGCCTGCGCACGAGATCGGCGGCGCTCAGGTTGCGATCGGAAAGCGGTTTCAGGTTAATCGAGAAACGGCCGCTGTTGAGCGTTGTGTTAGTGCCGTCGGCGCCGATGAACGACGACAGACTCTCCACGGCCGGGTCGGCGAGAATAATCTTGGCCAGTTCCTGCTGCTTTTCCTCCATCGCCTCAAAAGAGATGGTTTCGGGCGCTTGTGAAATGCCTTGAACTACGCCGGTATCCTGCACCGGGAAAAACCCCTTGGGAATAATGATGTAGAGGAACACTGTAAGAACCAGCGTCCCCAGCGCCACAAAAAGCGTAATGGTTTGATATTGCAGAACGAATTTCAGGGTTCGCCCGTAGAAAGCGATCATCCGTTCGAACATGCGCTCGGATGCCTTATAAAAACGTCCCTGCTGCTCCTTAGGCTCATGGCGCAGAATTCGCGCGGACATCATCGGAGTGAGCGTGAGGGAAACGACCGCGGAGATGACGATGGTGACCGCGAGGGTCACGGCGAACTCGCGAAAGAGTCGGCCTACCACGTCTCCCATGAACAGCAGAGGGATCAGCACAGCAATCAGAGAGACCGTCAGCGAAACAATCGTGAAGCCGATTTGTTCCGCGCCTTTCAGGGCCGCTTCCATCGGCGGGTCGCCCATTTCGATGAAGCGCGAAATGTTTTCGATCATCACGATGGCGTCGTCCACCACAAAACCGGTGGAGATCGTCAGCGCCATGAGAGACAGATTATCCAGGCTATAGCCGAGCGCGTACATGGCGGCGAACGTCCCCACCAGTGACAACGGCACGGCTATGCTGGGAATGATGGTGGCGTAGAGGCTGCGCAGAAACAGAAAGATCACCATTACCACAAGCCCGATCGTGAGCATTAATTCAAATTCGACGTCGGATACTGAGGCCTGGATCGCGGTGGTTAAATCGGTCAGCGTGGTGACCTGAATCGAAGCGGGAAGATTGGTTTCGAGCTGCGGCAATAGCGCCTTGATGCTCTTGACTACGCTGATGGTGTTGGCGCCGGGTTGCCGCTGAATATTCAAAATTACGGCGGGGGTTTGGTTCATCCACGCCGCCTGCTTGTTGTTCTCGACGCCATCGATCACTTCTGCGACGTCGGTCAGCATGACGGGCGCGCCATTGCGATAGGCAACAACCACGGTTCGATAATCCGCGCTGCTCACCAATTGGTCGTTGGCGTCGATCTGGTAGTCCTGCCGCGGTCCATCGAAGTTTCCCTTGGCCGCATTCACGCTCGCCTGAGTCAGGGCTGTGCGCACGTCCTCCAGATTGATGCCGTAGGAAGAGAGCGCCACCGGGTTTACGCGAATGCGAACCGCCGGCTTCTGGCCGCCGCTGATGCTGACCAAGCCCACTCCATTTAATTGCGATAATTTCGGAGCCAGCCGTGTATCGACCAAGTCTTCCACTTGCGATAGCGGAATGGAATCGGAGGTGATAGCCAGCGTGAGGACAGGCGCGTCGGCCGGGTTGGTTTTGCTATATACGGGGGGCGCCGGCAGATTGGAGGGCAAGTAGCTCTGCGACGCGTTGATTGCCGACTGAACTTCCTCCTCGGCAACATCGATATTCAGGGTCAATGTGAACTGCAACACGATGACCGATGTTCCTCCCGAACTCGTGGAGGTCATCTGGCTGAGTCCCTGCAGTTCGCCGAATTGCCGCTCCAGCGGCGCGGTCACGGTAGTGGCGACAACATCCGGACTGGCGCCTGGATAAAATGTGAGGACCTGGATGGTCGGATAATCGACCTCGGGCAGCGCCGACACCGGAAGCTGCGTGTACGCGACGAGACCGACGAGCAGAATTGCGGCCATCAGCAACGAGGTCGCGACCGGCCGCAAAATAAATGGCCGCGACGGACTCACGGAGCTGAACCCTCGCTCGAACTGGCCGGCACGGGCTGCTTGGAAACTACAATCTTC